>Ga0163144_10013045_pt1 | contig 17377 bp, 11 predicted proteins | sample OliLak19BULKMAT1_FD_123175 | JGI IMG/M metagenome (GOLD analysis project Ga0163144, IMG submission 123175) | Freshwater microbial mat bacterial communities from Lake Vanda, McMurdo Dry Valleys, Antarctica - Oligotrophic Lake LV.19.BULKMAT1 | ecosystem: Environmental > Aquatic > Freshwater >...
CCATAAAACAGAAAAGATATGGTTTATAATAAAATCGTTATTTTCGTCTGCGTTGTTGATGGTCGCAGACCTCAATCATCGCATCTATTTACAACTACTTCTTAACAATTGTCAAGGTCTTTGACCATTGACAACGTATGTAGCTGATGGTCAAAAGACCTTATAACAATCGCACGTACTTAAAACCTCAGCCCAATAATGAGAATATCATCCATTTGGCGATAGTCTTCTTTCCATTCTATGAAAGTCTGCTGAAGGGCACTTTTTTGCTGATTTAGGTCTTGTGCTTGCATTTCTAGGAGTAGCTTTTTGAATCGCTTAGTCGTGAATTTTCTATTTTCAGGGCCTCCAAACTGATCAGGATAGCCATCAGAATAGATATAAAGTGTATCACCTTCTTGGAGTTTAATCTCATGTTGAGTGAAAACCTTTTCTTTTTTGTATTTAAAATTTCCTCCAATAGGAAAAGAATTACCCTTAAATTCCATTAATTCTCCATCTCTGATTAAGATGAGCGGACGGTAAGCACCTGCATAGCTAAGGGTTTTTTCATAGACATTAAGTGAGCAAAGAGCTACATCCATGCCGTCTCTGCTTTGTGAGTTTTCTTCTTTTTGCTTAAGTACTTCTGATACTTGTTTGTCTAGCTTATTGAGAATAGTATCTGGCTGAGTGATGCCCTGTTCTATCACGATTTGATTGAGATTAGAGTAACCTATGATAGACATAAATGCACCAGGGACTCCATGTCCAGTACAATCTACAGCAGCAATAAGTGCATGTTCGTTTTTCTCTGCAAACCAATAAAAATCTCCACTCACGATGTCCTTGGGGATATACATCACAAAATGTTGTAAGAAACCTTTGCCGATGAGCTTTTCACTAGGCAAAATAGCTTCTTGGATTCTTTGAGCGTATTCTATACTAGAAGTAATGTCTTTATTCTTTTTCTCTAGCTCCGTTACTAGACTTGCGATTCGGTTTGCCTCTTCGAGCTGTTGCTCTGTTTTTTTCTTTTCAGTGATGTCTCTGATAGAAAGAACTCGCATATCTTCACCTTCATAGCTAACCTCTCTTGCTTGTATATCTATCGGGAAGGTATCCCCATTTTTTTTCATAGCCAGTGTCTCGTGTACTCGCCCATCTTCTAGGATTTGTTTTTCTTCTATTTCAAATCGGTATTGAGGAGCGATAAATTGGATGTAATTTTGATCTAAAAGCTCTTCTGCATCCTCATAGCCCATCATTTTGACCACTACTGAGTTTACATCTTTGATATGGATTCCATTAAGAAAGAGTAGCCCTTCTTGGGTTACTTCTGATAGTTTTCTAAATCTCTCTTCATTATCTCTAATCTTACGCAAACTTTGGCGGAGCTGCTTTTGTGCCATTTGAGAGTCAGCAAAGAGTTGATTGATACGTTTTTGGTCTTGAAGGGCATTGAGATGAGCCGCAATGTTGGTTGCCATTTTTTCTAAAAGCTGTAAGTGCTTTGTCTCAAATGTTGTAGTACTACTGACTTCTAATACTCCTGCAAGTTGGTCATTATAGATAAGAGGCAAGACATACAGAGCAGCAGGATTAATCTGCTGTGTCGCAGTCTGAGTCTGGTATGCTTTTGCTTGTCCATTAAGATGATTGAGCAAAATAGATTTTCTGCTTTTAGCAGCCTGTCCTACAAATTGGTCTCCTATTTCTACTTCCATTCGGTCAGAGTCAAAGAGATTTTCTAAGGCATACCCTCCACTGAGCATCAGTGTATCTTTATCGGGGTCATAGGCATAGAGAACTCCCTGATAAGCTTCTATATAAGGTATAAGCTCATTGAGTAGCTTTTCAGACCAAGAGAAAATGGTTTGGTTATTTCGCCAACGCATTATGTCTGTAAAGCTATTGAGTGATTTATCTAAGTAGCGAGCATCTTCTAATTCTTGGTTGGCTTTAATGAGGGCATCGGTTTTTTCGAGACGCTTGTTTTTTTCTGTTAATTCTTGGTTAGAGAGAATGAGTTCTTCTTTTATATTTAGAAGATTTTCATGACTATCTTTGATTGCTTCGGCATCTAGTCTTTCTTTTTCTTTGACAGCATATAGTTCTTCGTTGGTCTCCAAGATTTCTTGGTTTTTTACCTGAGCAATGTAGTGTGCTTCTTCTAAATCTTTAAGGTAAAGATTAATTTTGCGAACAATCTGAGGGAAAAGTAAGAATGCTTCTATCAATAATATCAAAAAAGCCAATCCTAGTACAAGGCTTTGATAAACTTTAATTCTTTTTATATAATCTTGTGCTTCTTTATCATATAAGCGAGCTACTTGACTTAGTTTGAAGGTTAGGACTTGCTCCCTAAATAATATTTTTTGAGTATTAAGGGCAATGCTATTTTGAAGGGCTATTTCACGAGAGCTATTTTGAAAAACTGTTTCTTTGAGAGCAATCAAAGCTCTACTAGCCTCTAAGATTTGCTTGTAAGAGTAGCTGTGATTATTTTGGATAAGTGAGTCGATAGAGGAGTTATTCATTCCATCTTGTGCCAATACTTCATGGTTTTTCAGTAATTTTTTTTCATTGATGATAAATTTATCTATGGTTTCTGTCAGTTCTCTTACAAATTCTAAGCATCTGCTTTGACTATTACAGTAGCGTAGGCTAAGGGTCTGCTTAGCTATTTCTTGGCTAAGGGCATTTTGCTTACCAATGGTATTGATTTGGCTCACAAAATTAGCTTGCTTATTGAGGGTTGCCATCAAAATCCAGTAACTAGCACAAAACAAAAAAGCAATAATGACTAGCACAAGCCAATATCTGTACTGAAACTGCAAAGTAGTCTGTGCAGATTGAGTTCCAGGTTTTTGCTTAGAGAGTTTAATATTAAAATGCTTTGCCATTATTAGTGAGAAATGAGTTATAAGTTATGAATTATGAGTTTGTAATAACTTGATAATGAGTATTTTAATAACTCATGATGATTAGTTTGTTTAGTTTAAGATTTTAAGATAAGTGATTTATTTTTACCGTTTACAGAATGAGGTAATAGTGATATAATACCTATAATTTTACTCAGTGACTTCCTATTATCTAAAACAGGATAGTAGCTTTCGTGAAGATAAAGAGGTGATTGATCTTGTGCCTGTTTAATAAATTGACCTTCCATCATTTGATTTTTATGAAGTTTTTTCCAGAAGTTTTGGTATTCAGTAGTTTGAGAGTTTTTGGAATCTATCAATACCTGATGATGCTTACCGACAAGGTCATCGGCATCATATTTTACCCAAGCCAAAAATTTATCATTGACACGAAGTATCTTCCCCTCAGGGTTTAGTTCTATCATTCCTGTAGATCTGTCTATGGCTTGCAGCTGTGCTTCAAGTTCTTGTGAAGCTTGTTTAAGGTTACTTTGTGTTTTCTCAAGATTGATTAAGTATTCTTTGATTTGTTCTTCTTGTCTGATTTCATTGCTGATGTCAGTAGCTAACTGAAGTATTTTAGTAACTTTCCCGTTTTTGTCAGCCACAGGGTAGTAGCTTCCTCTGAGCCAGATAGTTTCTCCTGATTTAGACGTAAACTGAAATTCACCATCTATAAACTCATTTTGATGTAGCCTTTCCCACAAGATTTTATAAGATTTAGAGTTGGCTACTTTTGTGCCTACGAGAGCTTTATGTTCTTGTCCTATAAGTTCTTCGGAGGTGTATTGGGTCAGTTGTTTAAATTTATCATTGACATATTTGATAAATCCATTGGCATCATATTCTACCATAGCTGTAGAGAGATTAATGGCATTGAGTTGGGCTTGGAGAGCGGCTGCTTTTTCTTGTACATCCTTTTGAAGTTCTTTCATGATGTCTAAGTTTCGGCGCATCATTTCTTCTTTATCTGCTAAGATAGCCAATTGATCTTTTATTTTTTGGGCTTGCTCCATCTCAGTAGTGATGTCATAGGCAAGCACACGGATTCTTTGCTCGTTGCCTTCTTCTAAGGAATAGTGGTTAGCACGCATCCAAAAGCGAGTGCCTTCTTTGGTTTTGCAAGCATATTCAGCTTCTGCATAGCCTTTTTGAGCGATGTCTTCCCAGAGTTTTTGATAAGCAGGCGAGTTAGTATAAGTTTCTTCTAGGAAGATATTTTGGTGTCTATTTTTTAATTCCGAAGCATCATATCCAGAGAGTAAGGCGAAATTTTCATTGGCTGATTTGATTTTCCCTTGTTCATCGTACTCAAGTACAAGCATAGAGCGATCTATTGCATGAAATTGTGTCTGAAACTCGGTAGCACGTTGCTCCACTTCCTTCTTAGTTTTTTCTAGTTCACGTGCATTCTCTTGTAACTGTGCAGTCATCTGCTGAGATTGTGAGAGTAGTTTTTGGGTTTTTAAAATTCCTCTCATACTCTGGAGCATAGCGGCTAAATTCTTAGAAAGCCTTTTGATGAGTTCTTGGTGAAGGTCATCTATATTCTCTATTACTGCAATCTCTAAGACACCTTGCAAGGCTTCATTATAAAGCAAAGGCACAATGAGCAGACTGCGGCTATGCACACGGGTCAGGGCAGATTCTATCACGATTCCTTCTTCGGGCAGGTCTTGAAGATAGACTGTTTTCTTAGTTTTGATGATTTGACCTAAGATACCTTCTCCTACTTTAAACTCTGATTGCTTCACAGATTGGGGCGTACAAGCATATCCTGCAGTCATTTGAAGGCTATTTTGGTCTTCATCAAATATATAGAAAGCTCCTTGAGTAGCCTTGATAAGCTCTGCTAGGTGCTGAATCATCACATCCGAAAACTCCTCAATAGAAGTATCGTATTTAAGACGCATAATATCATCAAACTGGGTGATATTACCTTCTAGCCATTGTGAACGCTCCATTTTTGCTTGACGCTCACGAAGTTCAATTTCTACTTTTTCCATTCGCTCTTGATTTTCTACAAGGCGTTTTCGCTGGACTTCCATTTCATCTTGAGTCGCTTGAAGCTCTTCCATATTTTGGCGAAGTTCTTCTTCATTGGCTTGGGTAGCTTCTAGGGCTTCTTGAAGGTCTTGAGTTTTCGTTTTGACATTCTGGGCAAGTTGTGCATTAGATTTTTCTACTTCTATTTGTTTGGTCAAGATTTCTTCACGAGAGTGTACTTCGCTGATGGTCTGAAAATGAAGAAATTTAGCCCAAAGCCCCGCCAAAGTTACCTGCAAAAATGAAATACCTATATAAAATCCTAAACCCTGAAAATCTATTGCTTCACCATTTTCAGTGGTAGGCATCAGGTTTAAAATAAAATCACGGTAACCTTGTAGATGTATATAATCAAGATAACTACTGAGGTAAGTCAATGCAATCATTTGACCAAAAAACAACAAGACACTAGGCCAGATTGCTCTCCAGTCTTGATAGACTATCAGAATGGTGAAAGAAGTAAAAAAGAAAAGTCGGACCTCTGCCTGACCTTTGGTAAGATAGATAAATAATAATACAAAAGCTTGTAAAACTACCCCAGCCAAAGCACGAGTGAAAAAACTACAAGGTTTAAAATAAACGCTAAGGTGAAAAATAACTACCAAACTAAGCCCCACACCTAAGAAAATACTCCAAGAAGTCCCATAAAAAAATGTAAAAACACCCCCTAAAAGGAAGTGCATCCACACAAAACCAATCATAGCCAAATCTCCGCGGTGATGTACTTCACGAAGCGCATCTTCTATCAGTGCTTCTGAGATTTGAGTTCGGTCATCTTTATCAAATTTGCTATAGAGTGTTTTGGCAACATTCAGTCTTTCAAGGATTTCTCCTGTGTTAGTAATCATCTTGGCGTCTTGATTTTTATATTTTGGGTCGTATATTTGTCAGTTAGGCTTCACTATATTACAGAATAAACTCATTTAGTAACCTCATAAAAATAAATAATTAGAAAGGTATATCTCTAATCTGTTTATTATCAGCTACTTATATTTTCGTTTTTTTTGCTTTTAAAAGTATAACGAAATTTTATTAATTTGTTTTCAAAAACTTACTTGTTAATTGAGTTATTAGTCATCAAATCATTGAGTTATTAGTTATTCTTTTAGTGATTAGGTCTTGGGTTATTTTTAAAACTTTTCCACTCCTCGCTCCTCCACTAACAATTTAGCTTTATCTTCTTTCTCTACTATTTTTTCTAATTCTTTTTCTTTTTTATCAGTTAATTTCTTTACCATCTTAAAGAAATACAGAGGAGCAATTCGTTTAATCCACCACATAGTCTTTGCTTGGCGAGTAATGATAATATGAAACTTGCCTTTACCTGCTTCTTTTAGCACGATTTGGGCTACCTCATCAGCCGTAAGCGTAGATTCTGCTATAGACTGTTGTCCCATGAGCTTGGCTTCTTTTGCACCTCTGGAATATTGCATGATATTAGTTTTGAAAAACCATGGCATCACACAACAGACTTTGATATTATCTTGATGTAGTTCGTTTTTGAGTGTTTCTGAAAGAGAAAGAACTGCTGCTTTAGTTACATTATAAGTACTCATCTGTGGAGCATTGGCGATAGCTGCGGCACTTGCTGTACTGATAATACAGCCTAATTGCTGTTGTTTCATCACAGGCACAAAGTAATGACAGCCATAAATGACTCCCATCTGATTGATACCAATCATCCATTCCCAGTTATCAAGCGTATATTCTCCCATTTTACCACCATCTCCTACGCCTGCATTGTTAAACAGGATATCGATACCTCCTGCTTTGCTCAAAAAATCTTCTGCTACTTCTGCATATTGCTCACGGTCAGAAACATCCAAGACATAGCTGAGAGGTTTTCCTCCTTTTTGACGTACTTTTTCTTCTACTCTGTGAAGGTCTTGAAGGTTAATATCTACTAAACCGAGAGTCCAGCCCTCTGCGGCAAGTTGCAAGGCAAGTGATTCTCCTAGCCCTGAAGCTGCACCTGTAATGAAGGCACGCTTTTGAGTGTATTGTTTGCTTAAGGTTAATTGGGAAGGCATAAAATATTATAGTTTGATTTATCTTAAAATTACTACCAATATACAAGAATTACCAAAAAAACTGCTAAAAATTATGTTTTTTTATGTAAATTAAATTTTTTGAAGAAACAACGCAGTAATCACTAATATGGGTAAAAGAAAATGAGGGCTAAAAGTGAGAATGCAAGAGGGTTAGAAGTAAGCATCATTTTCAATCCCTCTTTAAATCACACCTTCAACCCTTCACTAAATTTCACCTCGTTAAATACAAAGAAATTTCCTAGCTTTGCATAATTTATGAAAGAGTGATTTTGAATCATTTATTTTTTATCACCTAAGTTTCAAGTATTTATTTTTTAACCCTTAATAGCCCTTTGCTTTATGCCCCGCAAACAAGATATTAAATCGGTTTTGATTATCGGTTCAGGCCCCATTGTGATTGGTCAGGCTTGTGAATTTGATTATGCAGGTTCGCAAGCTGCACGTTCACTTCGTGAAGAAGGTATTGAAGTTATCTTAATTAACTCCAACCCTGCCACCATCATGACCGACCCTAAGATGGCAGACCATGTGTATCTTAAGCCCTTAGAAGCTAGATACATAGAAGAAATCTTGAAAGAGCATCCTCAGATTGATGCCGTATTGCCTACAATGGGCGGACAGACAGCCCTCAACCTAGCCATTGACTGTCAAAATGAAGGTTTGTGGGAAGAGTATGGTGTCAAGATTATAGGTGTGGACATCAAAGCAGTAGAAACGACCGAAGACCGTGAGAAATTTCGCCTCAAAATGAAAGAACTCAAGGCAAATGTCTGTGACGGACGCGCCGCTACCTCTTTTTTGGATGGTAAAAAAATTGCCCAAGAAATCGGGTTTCCACTCGTTATTCGTCCTTCTTACACACTAGGAGGCACTGGAGGTGGTTTTGTAAATACTGCCGAAGAGTTTAACCAAGCCCTTACTCGTGGCTTGACTGCTTCTCCTATCCATGAAGTATTGATAGAAAAAAGTATATTAGGCTGGAAAGAGTTTGAGCTAGAACTTCTTAGAGATGGAGCAGGCAATATTATTATTATTTGTTCTATTGAGAATGTAGATCCAATGGGGATTCATACAGGAGACTCTATTACTGTAGCTCCTGCCATGACACTCTCTGACAAACTCTACCAAGAAATGCGTAACCTTGCCAAGCTTTGTATGAATGGCATAGGGCAGTTTGCAGGAGGATGCAATATACAATTTGCCGTAAATCCAGAAGATGACCAAATCGTGGTGATAGAGATTAACCCTCGTGTTTCTCGCTCTTCGGCATTGGCTTCTAAAGCGACGGGTTATCCGATTGCAAAAATAGCTGCTAAATTGGCTATTGGCTATAACCTAGATGAACTCAAAAATCAAATCACCAAGACTACTTCAGCTTATTTTGAGCCAAGTATTGATTATGTGATTGTAAAAATACCTCGCTGGAATTTTGATAAATTTCAAGGAGCAGATTTACGCCTTGGCTTACAGATGAAATCAGTAGGAGAAGCCATGGGCATTGGCAGAAACTTCCAAGAAGCTCTCCAAAAAGCCTGTCAATCTCTAGAAAATAGACGCAATGGCTTAGGAGCAGATGGCAAAGAATGTACTGACCAAAAAGAAGTATTAGAAAATCTAGAAAATCCAAAGGCAGACCGTATCTTCTATATCAAAGATGCCTTCTCAATGGGAATTTCTCTAAGAACCATCCAGAAACTAACCAAAATGGATAAATGGTTTTTGCAGCAAATAGAAGAACTCGCACAGATAGACAAGGAAATCCAGAAATATAAATTAGATAATTTGCCCAAAGCTCTCTTAATGAAAGCCAAGCAAAAAGGATATGCTGATAGACAAATAGCACATTTGCTTTCCTGTCTCGAGAGTGAAGTCTATCTTCTTCGTCAGAAGCTAGGTATTCAGAGAGTCTATAAAATGGTAGATACCTGTGCTGCTGAGTTTGAAGCACTGACTCCTTATTATTATTCTACTTTTATCAATCAAAGCGAAGAAGACAAAGGCACGTATGGCTTTGCAGACGAAATTCATAATGAATCTATAGTTACAGATAAGAAAAAAGTCATTATTCTTGGCTCAGGCCCTAACCGAATAGGGCAAGGCATTGAGTTTGATTACTGCTGTGTGCATGGGGTTTTAGCTGCCAAAGAAGCTGGTTATGAGACAATTATGATTAATTGTAATCCTGAAACGGTTTCTACAGATTTTGATATTGCAGATAAGCTTTATTTTGAGCCTGTGTTTTGGGAGCATATTTATGACATCATTTTGCATGAAAAGCCTGAGGGAGTCATCGTACAATTAGGTGGACAAACTGCCCTCAAACTAGCTGAAAAGCTAGACAGATACGGAATCCCTATTCTAGGAACACCTTATGAAGCACTAGACCTTGCTGAAGACCGTGAGCGTTTTTCGGTGATGCTTCAAGAAAATAACATCCCCTATCCTGAGTTTGGGGCTGTCAGAACTACAGAAGCTGCTGTAGAACTTTCCAAAACACTAGATTTCCCACTCTTGGTGCGTCCTTCTTATGTATTGGGTGGGCAAAGGATGAAAATCGTCATCAATGAGCAAGAGTTAGAAGAGCATGTAGTAGATGTATTAAACTATTTCCCTAATAATAATATCTTGCTAGATAGATTCTTAGACAATGCCATAGAAGCAGAAGCTGATGCTATCTGTGATGGTGAGGAGGTTTATATCATTGGGATTATGGAGCATATCGAGCCCGCAGGGATTCACTCAGGTGATTCTAATGCAGTATTACCGCCTTTTTCCCTTAGCCCTCTGATAATGGAGCAAATCGCAGAATATACCAAACGGATTGCCCTTGCATTAGATACGAAAGGCTTGATTAATATACAGTTTGCTATCAAAGATGAGACAGTGTATGTCATTGAAGCCAACCCTCGTGCCTCTCGTACAGTGCCATTTATCTGTAAATCTTATGAGCGACCTTACATCAATTACGCCACTAAGGTAATGCTAGGAGATAAAAAACTAAGTGATTTTGATTTGGATAAATCTGCTACTTCTTGGTTTATTCCTGTTCGTCAGGGGTATGCCATCAAGATTCCTGTTTTTTCTTTTGATAAATTCCCCAATGTCAATAAAGAACTAGGCCCAGAGATGAAATCTACGGGAGAAGCCATTTACTTTATCAAGAACTTGAGAGATGAATTTTTCAAGAAAGTATATAGCGAGCGTAATTTATATCTCAGCAAGTAATCCCTATATTATTAGAATCTATTTTGGAAAGCCTATAATTTATCTTATAAGCTTTTTTTATTACAAAAATTTCTAATGACCGATTACTAACCCAAATCTACCTTTTCATTTCCGAACGATACCTTTTACTCAATAGAGGATTCAAGGTCTAATACTGATGTAAGTTTTTCCGTTTTGAATTAAATAATGATTATTTTTACAATTTTCAAACATCATAAATTACAATTAATAATGAAGTATCTTATATTAACCATCCTCCTGATAGGTTTCTTATCTACCAACAGCTTTGGACAAGTGATTGACCCTGCTGAGATTGCTAAGCGAAAAGCAGAGAATAGAGCCAATAACAGAATAGACCAAGGAATAGACAAAGGACTTGACAAAGTAGAAGGTCTTTTTAAGAAAAAAGACAAAAAAGATAAGAAGAGCAAAGACGACAATAATCAAAATAGCCAAAACGACCAAAACGACCAAAATAATCAAAATAATCAAAATAATCAAGATAATCAAGGTAATCAAGGTAATCAAGGTAATAACTCAAATGGTAATCAGAATTCAAATCAAAATTCTGGTTCTTCGAATGGAAATAATCCGTCATTAAAAACATATTCTAAATTTGACTTTGTGGCAGGAGAAAAAGTACTTGCAATGGAAGATTTTTCTCGTTCTAGTGTAGGCGATTTTCCATTAGGTTGGAATACAAACTCTTCTGCTGAAGTAGTAACTTTAGAGGGAAGACCAGAAAAATGGCTTTTTATGACCAAAACAGGTTATTTTCAACCTGATTTTATAAAAGATTTGCCAGAGAATTTTACGCTAGAATTTGATGTCATGACTCGTTATGCTTCTAATAATATTTTATCCTATAATTTTGCAATTTATTCTTCTACAAATCCACGTCAAGATATTTCAGATAAGTATCTTAGTGCTAACAAAGGCGTTTTTCAATTTGAGTGGGGAGGTTGTACAAATAAGGCAAAATATTTAGTTCAAGAAAGTGGACAAGAAATAAGTAAAAATGAAAGTATGTCTGTCAATGCTTTTGCGTGTGGAAATCAAGACTATTCAGAGGCTTCTATGGTACGAATTTCTATTTGGAGACAAAAAAATCGTTTGCGTGTCTATGCCAATGAAACCAAAATTTTAGATCTTCCACAAGCATTTAATCCATCTATAAAATACAATGCTTTTAGATTGGGAAGTGAATATATGGATTATTCGAATGGAGCAGAAAACAAAGATGAGTTTATGGTATCTAATATTCGCTATGCTGTCGGTCAGCCAGATACACGCTCAAAATTGATTACAGAAGGAAAGTTTGTTACTCGTGGAATTATGTTTGACTCAGGCTCAGATAAAATAAAGCCCGAAAGCTTCGGCACACTCAAAGACATCGCTCAAGTATTGAATGAAAATGCAGGTGTAAAAGTAAAAATCATAGGACATACTGACTCTGATGGAAACGCTAACAGCAACTTAGAACTCTCCAAAAAACGTGCAGCTGCCGTCAAACAAACACTTGCCTCCGAATTTGGAGTAGATGCTTCTCGCCTTGAAACCGATGGAAAAGGAGCAAGTGAACCTTCTGAACCAAACACTACCACAGAAGGAAAAGCAAATAACCGTAGGGTGGAGTTTATTAAACTTTAATTTTTAAACAAAAAACTGTGAAAAAGATAGTATTTGTTTTTACCTGTCTATGTTTTCTATTTTCTTGCAATAAAGACGGAAAACAAGACGAAACATCGAAAGAAGAAATAGAAACTTCTAACAAGGAAATTGACAAAAATAATGATAGCGAGGGCTGTTTTATGGCTTACCAGAGTAAGCCTTGCGAATTAATCACTAAAGAAGCAATTGCTGGTATATTTGGTATTGATGTAGCTAATATTGGGCAAGAGGATAACATGGAAGTCATGACAGAGCCTACTTTGTTTGCGTGTTCATTTGGAGTAGGAGAAGGAGGAATTACAGTTGGTCAAATTGAGAAAACTGAACTACAGAAATTTAAGGGAAACTATGTAGTAGAGTATTTACCAAAAGATAAATATGATTTAAAATATATCGAAGGTTTTGGCGAATCGGCTGCTTATATTTATAAGAAAGATTCTCAAAATACGAGTTTGATTGTATTCCAAAAAGGAAGTTTAGTCAAAATCATAGTTTATGGAAACAAAAAAAGTCAGGAAGAAAACCTCGATATTGCAAAAAAATTAGCTTTAGAAATACTGAAAAAATGTAGCTAAAAGCAACTATTTGTAAGGTTAAATTTTTTGAACTTTAATTTTCAAACATTTTAAACAAATAACTATGAAAAATATCCTATATATTTTGTTTTTTTTAGCCTTGTGGGCTTGCAACAAAGACGGAAAGTCAAGCGAAAATACACAAGATGGAATGACAGCTCTTATTGATAAAGTTACTGAAAGTAATGGTGGTGGCGAAGGCTGTTTCGTTCCTTATCAACCCAAAGTTTGCGAACTTATAGATGTCCAAACTATTGCCCGAATACTCGGTGTTCAAGCTAGTGACATAGAAGAAGAAGGTGATGCTTCTCTGATGCTTCACAAGCTAGGCAAAAACAAAGACAAGCCCTACAAAGGAAGTAAGTATAATAGTTGCGAGTATAAGTGGACAGACCCAAGTGGCAAGACTTTTAACAAAAAAATGCCTATGATAGGGGATATGGAAATGCGTATTGGTGGGTTTGTAACAGTCGGGTGTATAGCTGCTGTAAAGGATATAGAGCAATTCAAATTTTATCATCGTCCAGTTACTCAAGCCGAATTAGATAAAGCAAATAAATCTGCAAACAAAGAAATGGATAAAAGAGCAAGCGAAGGCAAAAACACCAAATCGGAAGCAGAAATAGGAAAAAGCATCATACCTTCATTGAGCGAAGGTATGGATATTCAATATGTGGAAGGTGTGGGAGAAATTGCTACCCGTACTTACTCTACAATGAGTATGGATGGTGTAGACTTGACAGTCTATCAAAACAAAAATCACTTTAGTGTAAATGTAACAATGGACACCAAAAGTAAAGAAGAAAACTTGGCAATGGCAAAAAAAATAGCCCTTGAAATATTGAAAAAATGTAAGTAATTTGCATCTAAAATTTTTTAACTAAAAATTTTAGATGCAGTACTTTATACTTACTATTTGCATGGCAATCTGTTTGCTGATTGCCTGCAATCAAACCAAAAACCAAGAATCATCCCAAAAACCAAGATTAGGTACAGCGGCGACTACTAAAATAGGGAAATGTCTGACATCACAAAGCCTAAATCAAATCTTGACAGATAAAATGGCCGAAGAGTATCTTTCAAAGCCTATCTCAGAGATTAAAAAGGAGGAAGTGAGTGTGATTACAGGCTATAATAGTCTCACTTTCAGAGTAGAATCTGATCAAAAAGAAGAACATACGCCTACACTTGCATTGGCTTATGTCAAGATTACTAGTTTGGATGAGTTTAAGAAGTTCTATAATGTCAAGAATACTACTCAATTTGAAGAGGTAAAAAATATAGGTCAATATGCACTCTGGAACAAGCAAGAGTCTGTCTTGATGGTCTTTGTAGAAGAAATACAATTTGGAGTTACCTTCAAAAAAACATTAAATAATACCAATAACAAAGTAGTAGCGACCAAAATAGCAGAAGAAATAATTGATAAATATCAGTAATTATCTTTTTTAATACGTTATCAAATTAAATCATTCTTTTAATTTTAACTCTAACAATCTATCAAATGGAAAATCCATTAAACGTTCACAATCCTGAGCCAACCTTGCCACTTGAAAAAGAGCTATTACCTCTTTTTACAGAAAAAGCACCCTTTCAAATACCTGATGAGTGGAGAGAGGTTATGGTAAAATATGGTCCTTACATTATCCTAATCTTAGTGCCTTTGTCATTATTGGCTATTGGAATAGGGACCATTGCAACGATATTTTCCGCATTTACACTTAATTTCTTGGGTTCAATCTCTTTATTGCTTACTATTCTATCTATGATTCTTAATTTAGTAGCTTTGCCAGGACTTTTTTCTCGCTCACGCAGTAGTGGCTGGACATTGCTTTATTATGGTTTTTTACTTAATACGTTAGCAAGCCTTGTTACCCTTAGTATAGTTGGTATATTAAGTGGTGCAATTGGGTTCTTGATAGGAGGCTTTATTCTTTTTCAGATTAGAGGCAAGTATAAGTAAATCTTAAAATATAGTCTTGGCAGAAATAAGACCTAGAGTAGTATTTCTACCAAAACTACACTAAAACCTTTTCTTGATATACTAAACACAAATCATTGATAATCAATAGTTTGAATGATATTTTTTCACAAAAAATATTTATTATATCTTTTTTTAAAAAACAAAAATTAAACAACACAATGAAAAAGTTCATCATTATTTTAACACTTTCTATTTTCTATTTCACAAACTTATCACAAGCCCAAAGCGAAGATTGTAATGGCTATTTTGCCTATGAAAAAGGGACTAAACTTGAGCTTATCTCTTATGATAAGAAAGACAAGCCTATTGCTGTCCTTAAATATGAGGTTCTCAAAAATGAATCAGCGGGTAATAGTACAAAAATCTTCTTTTTGAATCAAACTTATGATGAAAAAGGCGAATTACTTGCTAAAGGCGATTTTTCTATCTTATGCAAAGATGGGCAAATCTATGCAGATGTACGAAATGTAAGCTCGGCTGTTATCCCGACAGCTGCCAACATGAAAGTTGATATCACAGGAGATAAACTCCTCTATCCACACAACCTCACTGCTGGTCAGTCATTGCCTGATTGCTCTATGGAGATGAAATCGGCATTAGAGAGTGGTTTTGTGATTGCAACGATTAATATGAATATTACCAATCGCAAGGTAGTAGGCTTTGAAACTGTAGAAACTCCTGCTGGTAAATTTGAATGTGTCAAGATTACGTATGATGGTGAAAGTAAGACAAAGCTTTTTAAGTCTCTCTCTACCAATGTAGAGTATCTTGCTAAAGGAATAGGTGTAGTGAAGACAGAATCTTTTGACAAAAAAGGCAAAAAAGCATCGTCTATGATGCTTACTAAATTAGAAAGATAATGAAAAATATATTCTTTACAATAATATTTTTAGGTTTTTGTAGCCAAATTTTTGCTCAAACCTATACATTTAATGCCAAAGCTACTTTCAAAATGGAAACGAGCGATGGGACGTTTAGCTCTTATTTTTACCTCAACACTCAAAACGGTAATGCAGGACACGATACCCAAGCCTGGCAACTGATGACTAACGAAAACGTGGAGGGATACATTTTTTCGGTGGTTGAATATGAAAAAAAAATGTCGCAATATATGAATGTGGAAGGCAGGAAGTATGTGGTAGAGCAACCTATCTCTAGAGAAAAATATACCGCAGATATGTTTTGGAAAGAATTTAGGAAAACAGGTAAACAGCAAACTTTTGGCAAATACAAAGCAGACGAATATATAGGTACATCTGAGGGCAGACAACTCTCCATTTGGCTTGGCGAAAAAACATACAACTTAGATGGCATATTGCAGGGCGATATCGTAGGGTCTTACGGTGTCGGTTATTTATACAAAACTTCCGAAAAAGCTTACTATTTAATCGTTCATTTTGTAGATGAAGAAGCCCAAATAACCCTTTTGGATATTACACCCTTTTCCAAAACGGTTACATTGAGTGGTTTCGAAAAAATAACAACTACAATGCCTATTATCACTAACCCAGATCAAGAAGAGCCAGAACTTGACGACCTAATGACAGGACAAACGTATGGCATGGAATATTTTAAATGTTCTACAATCTATGAAATGGCGGTTACGAGTGCCGAGCAGAGCCTGCCAGCACTCAAAGAGTTACTTAATGGCAATCAGATAAATGCCCAGCAAAAAGCCGAAATTCGTAAAGAAGTCGCTTGCCTCGAACGCAAGCTGCCCGCTATGAAACAAGCCAAAAACGAAGCCCTGAGAGCAGAACAACTTTACGCAGGTAATCAAGAAAAGCTATTTGAAGAATGCCAGAAAATCGGAGAAAAATTAGAAAAAAGTATGGAAGATTGTGATTGATTTTATAACATAGAAGAATAAATAAACATCCCAGAATAAACCAACCTGAGAGATAAGTTATGAATCGTAAGTTTTTAATAACTTGATAATGAGCGTTTTATCTAAATCAACTTATCACTTTATTTAATTATTATTTCTAATAATCATGACCTGCCTCTTTGGTAGGTCATGATTTACTCAAAACTACACATTTTACAATAAGATAAATGTACAATGCAAAACGTCAAAGTGAATATAAGAAAATCATATAGCTGATTGAGCAAAAAAAAGAGACTTTTGTGAATACATAATCTTTTAATCTTTATCCAATATCCATTTATGTAAATCCTAAATTTTTACTTTTATGAACTATACTTTCAAATCAGTTTTTGTTTTACTAGCATTTTTGTTAGTGGGACATTCTATATCCTTTGCTCAGTCGAGCAATAATTGGATTAATTTTGACCAGACATATTATAAAATTCCAGTAATTCAAGATGGTGTCTATCAAGTTACAAAGGCAGACCTAGAATCAGTAGGAATGGGAACTATCAATCCCAAACATATACAGCTTTACCATCGTGGAGTAGAGCAGGCTATTTATGTAGAAGGAGAAGATGATAATTCACTAGATACAGGTGATTTTGTAGAGTTTTATGCCAAGAGAAACGATGGTACTTTAGATGCCAGTCTTTATATAGTTTCTACACGACAAGTCAATAAATACTATAATCTATATTCAGATACAACAGCCTACTTCTTAACTTGGACTTTAGATGGGATACTAGGTAAGCGGATGGAGGAAATCGATGAGCCTTATATTGATACTCCTCTGCCATATCATTGGAAAGAAGAACTTATTGTTTACTCAAATGAGTACTCAACAGGTCAAAACTACCCTATACCCTCCAATGAAGAGGTTTATCAATCAGAATTTGATACTGGGGAAGGTTGGGTAAGTACTCTTATCAACACAGGGCAGTCTCGCAACATCACGATTCCCATTCATCAACTTTACAATCCAAATAATAATAACATCAAACCAGTATTAGAGATAGTCTTAGTAGGTGCAAAAAAAAATGTAAATCAGTATA
>Ga0163144_10013047_pt1 | contig 17376 bp, 16 predicted proteins | sample OliLak19BULKMAT1_FD_123175 | JGI IMG/M metagenome (GOLD analysis project Ga0163144, IMG submission 123175) | Freshwater microbial mat bacterial communities from Lake Vanda, McMurdo Dry Valleys, Antarctica - Oligotrophic Lake LV.19.BULKMAT1 | ecosystem: Environmental > Aquatic > Freshwater >...
CGCAGAGGCGCAGAGGCGCAGAGAACGGCGATAGGCCAGGCGTGAACTTTTTTGACTGTACTGGTGGCGCAGACAGGCGTCTGGTCGTCGAGAGTCCTTTGAAATTCAGGACGCTACGACTCCCAGACTTCTTTATTTTCTCTTCTTTTTTACCGTTACCGTCAACGTTCCCGCCTGCCCATCGTGGTTCGCGCTGACGGTGTAAGTTCCCTCCGCAAGATACTTATGCCGGATTTTTTTCCCAATGGAAGTCGTCCCATCGCCCAGACTCCATACCGTCGCTCTGTTCCCATCCATGGCGGTGAATACCACGCGCTGCTTGGGCCGAAGCGCTTTTGGCGTGGACGAGAGAACCAGCGGCGAAAGAACCGGTGAAGGGTCCAGCGGCACGCCATAGATGGTCCGGACGCCCGCGATGTCATCGCCATGCAATGTTTCAGCGCCCGGATAAATTACCGAATTCATCGTGGGATAATTGTTATAGCCCACCATCCCCACGATCCCCGCACTGTTCCGGTCGGAATGGTCCAGACCCAGCGCGTGGCCAAGCTCGTGCATCATCACACTGTCCAGATTCGCTTCGCGTTTCCCGTCCGCTCCCGCTGGACCCACGCCGCCATACCCGCCGCGCTGCCAGGAATAATTGAATGCATTCACAACAATTCGAGCGCTCTGAATCGTATTCGAGCTGCTCGCGAAAAACGTGGTGTAGGCCAGAAAAAGCCGGTCCATAATCTGTGCGCCGCCGGCGTCCCAAGACACCGCGATTCCACCGGGACCTTCCGCGAACTGCACCTTTCCCTCACTGGCCTCCGTCCAGGCTTTTGTCACCGCCAGCATCGACTGCCGGAGTATTTCGGGTGCGCCGGGTTCCAGATTCCAGAGCACTTGCCCATTGCTCAGCGCGCTTAAATTCCAGATGTAGGGCGTCCCCGAAAGCGATTGAAACGCCTGAAATCCGGCGGCTCGCTTCTGAAGAAAGCTGTATGTAAAAACAACCGAACACATCAATGTGATAACCAGCGTCATGCGATGGAAGATAAGTTTCATATACAGATTCCGCTTTCCATGAGACCCTATCTCTATCGTTCCCGTCGTGGTAAAAACCCATTCAATACACTAAAATTCATTTCCACTGCATCTTCTTTGGTGCACGGTGCAATTGGTGTGCTTGGCAAACGATGCTGAATCCCGAACGCGTCCTGGTGAAACAAGTCAACTGGCTGGGCGATATCGTCATGAGCCTGCCCGCGTTGCGCGCCGTGCGTCAGGCGTTTCCAAATGCACATTTAAGCGTGCTCATCAAGCAGGAACTGGCGAGTTTCTTCGACGGCGCGGGGTGGATTGACGAAATCATTCCCTACCGTTTGCGAAAAGGGTTTTTCCAGGGGATCTCCGACCGCGGCAGCCTCTCCCTGTCGCTGCGAAAAAAGAAGTTCGACCTCGCCATACTCTTCCCCAACAGTTTTGATTCGGCGCTCTGGCCTTTCCTCGCGCGCATTCCCCACCGCGCCGGCTACGCGCGCGATGCCCGCGGCCTGCTGCTGAACAAGAAGGCCCGCGCCACGACCGAAATCCTGGAAGTCCACCAAGTCCATTACTACCTGCACATGCTCCGCGAAACACTGGAGCTGTCCGGCTCGCCTGATGCGTTCACGCCCGATGTCGGCGCCGCGAATCGCGATAAAATGAGCGCCTTTCTCGCCGCGCGCCGCAAGCGTCCTGGCAAGCCGCTCGTTGGACTCGCCGTCGCCGCCGCTTACGGCCCCGCCAAGGAATGGCCGGCTGATCTCTATGCGCAATTGATCGATCTGCTGGCGCAGCGCGACGGCACCGAATGCGTTCTTGTGGGCGCGCCCAGCGAACGTTTCAAATCGGAAGAGGTCGTCGCGCGTTCAAAATCCGGCGCGATCATGGCTGCCGGAGACACCAGCGTCGGCGAAGCGCTCGCGCTACTCTCGCTGTGTTCGGGTTTCGCCGGAAACGATTCGGGGTCCATGCACGTCGCCGGCGCGCTCGGCAAACCGACCGTCGGCATTTTCGGCAGCACCCGCGCCGACCGCACCGGCCCGCTCGGACCGCGCACCCGGATTCTCTACAAACAGATTGAATGCAGCCCCTGCCTCAAACGCACCTGCCGCTTCGGCCACTACGACTGCCTCAAGATGATCCGCCCCGAAGAAGTCGCCGCCGCCCTGCACGCACTGAGCAACGACAAATAGTCGCCGCAAAGCCACTCGCACGAGCTTGCCCCATCTGGTGCCACTGGCCGCAGCCAGTGCCTTTTTCTGTCAGAGCCATCACGCACGGTTCAACGGGCCGTGCCGCGCAGCGACAAGACGCCGGATTGAAATGTTTTCATGCGCGCAACATATAAATTGGTAGGCGAGACATCGGAACTCGACTCTTCAAAGCGGCATGAATGCCGCGACAACGGTATTCCTTGAGGCGCTGGTGCGCTTTCCGCAACTGCCACCCGTCGGTCGTCAACGCCACTCAAAAAAAGCGGGCAGAAATTCTTTCGAATCCCTGCCCGTTTATTTTTTTGAATGCACGCCGCTTAGTCGTTCTTCTTCTTTTTCTTCTTCTCCGGCTTATCGCCTTCAGCGCTGGTCACCTGCACAGCCGAGACCGTCATGATGTCGCCATTCGCTTCCCCGGTCACCTTCACCTGCGCGCCGCGCTTGGCCAGATTCGCCAGCCGCTTGCCCGTTTCACCGCGCGCCATCAGTGTCAGCGTCTTGCCGTCTCCGCCTTTCAATAGTGCCGCGATATCATCGCCGGAACCCGCCGGCTTCTCGGCCAAAATTCCAACGCTCTCGCTTTTCACGCCACGCGTTACGCGCGATTCGCTCTTCGCTTCGCCCAAAGCCTTGCGCGCTGCGTTCTCCGCGGAACCGGCAGCGCGCCCGCCGATGCCTTCCTCCGCCTGAACCGAACCGAACGCAACCATCAGGGTCAAAAAAATCGCAAGGTGAAATTTATTCATGAGTTTCTCCGGGCTAAAAAAGTCGCTACGACGCTCTAACAGACGATCTTGTCTGCTCAATCTTCAGCCTTAAACGTTAGTTTGAATCCGCAGAAACGCAAAGAACGGATCCGAGAATCCGTTCCATGCGTCATTCGATTGATGTGGCCGGCGATTTTATTTGAGGGCCGACTGCGCCTTAAAACGCCTTTTGAAATCTTCCAGCGTTCGCGTCAATCCGTCTTGGCGCGAAATTTCAGGCTGCCAGCCAAGTTCCGTCTTCGCCTTCGTGATATCCGGCCGGCGCCGCACGGGATCGTCTTTCGGCAGCGGCTTGTACACCACCTGGCTTTTAGATCCCAGCATCGCGATGATCTCGTGAGCGAACTGTTCGACGGTTATCTCTTCCGGATTGCCGATGTTGACCGGCACATCCACAGTCGACTCCATCAGCAGCATGATGCCACGCAGCAGATCGTCCACGTAGCAGAAACTGCGCGTCTGGTTGCCGTCACCATAAACCGGAATCGGTTCATTCTGCAGAGCCGCGCGAACAAAATTGGGAAGGACGCGTCCGTCATCAAGGCGCATACGCGGGCCATACGTGTTGAAGATGCGGACGATTCGCGTATCGACCTGGTTCTGCTTGTGGTACGCCGTCACGAGCGCCTCGGCGAATCGCTTGGCCTCGTCGTACATGCTGCGCTCGCCGATGGGATTGACGTTGCCCCAGTACTCTTCAACTTGCGGATGCACCAGCGGGTCGCCATACACTTCACTGGTGGAAGCTAGGAGCAGCCGGGCCGCTTTGGCTTTCGCCAATCCCAATGCGTTCAACGTTCCCAGCGCGCCGACTTTCAAAATGTGAACCGGCACGCGTGGAAAATCGAGGGGGCTCGCGGGAGACGCGAAATGATACACTCGATCGACCGGTCCGGGAACATGAATGTATTGCGTCACATCGGTTCGAACAAACCGGAATTCGCGCGTATTCTCCAGATGTTTCAAGTTGTCGAGCGAGCCCGTAATGAGACTATCAACACCCAGCACTTCGTGGCCCTGAGCCAGAAGCCGGTCCACCAGATGAGATCCCAGAAAACCCGCCGCGCCTGTCACTATAGTTCGCATGGCCGCCTCTAATAAGTGGTTTCAAAACTCTCAATCGAGTCACTGGGATTACGGCACCCTTCATGTGTGTGCTCAGCAATTCAAACACCATCATACGATCTCAATAACGACTTCGCCATCCCCGATGACCCGCGCGCAGCACGCCATGCGCATCGATTTCCCCTTCGCCATCAGCAATTCCAGCGTCCCCTCTTCCAGTCCCTCGATGGGATTGAGATGCTCATTCCCGCTGACGATCCGGATGAGATCCTGGCCGCACAACCCCCTCCGGCACGAAAAATCGATCAGTTGCCGCTGCTCCAGCAGCACGAGCAAAATGCTCTTGTCGGGCGGAACTTCTCCGAAATACAGATTCGGCTCTACGACCAATCGTCCCATGATACGCTTTTAGAATCGCAAATGAAAAAATGCAAAACGGAATTTACGCCACACAGGCTTAAAATTAGATTCTGACACAACAACGATAGACATCAGCTCCTCTTCTTACCACAATAAAGAGCTATGCCGCCCCCAGATCCCATTCCCACTCCTCTTTCGTCCGACGTCTTTACCGGACTCAAAATTTCCGCACCGTCGACCAGCGCCGGCGGTCTTCCCGCGATCCTCTCGTCACTCGGCCACGTCTGGGAAGAGTTGGGCGTTGTCGGCGGTGCAAAAGCCCTGCTCGCCTTGAATCAGAAATCCGGCTACGACTGCCCCAGTTGCGCGTGGCCCGATCCCGATGGCGGCCGCGCCACCACCGAATTTTGCGAGAACGGCGCCAAAGCAGTTTCGGACGAAGCCACGACCAAGCGCATCGGCCCGGAGTTCTTCCAGCAGCACGGGGTCGCCGAACTTTCACGCCAGTCGGACCTCTGGATCGGAAAACAGGGCCGCATCACACACCCGATGGTGCTGCGCGAGGGCCGCGAACATTACGAACCCATCGCCTGGGATGATGCCTTCGCTCTGCTCGCCGGCGAGCTTAACGCGCTGCGCTCACCCGACGAGGCGCTCTTCTATACTTCCGGCCGCACCAGCAATGAAGCCGCGTTTCTCTATCAGCTGTTCGCGCGCCAGTTCGGCACAAACAACCTCCCTGATTGCTCCAATATGTGCCACGAATCCAGCGGCACCGCGCTCACTGAAACTATCGGTGTCGGCAAGGGCACCGTCACGCTCAACGATTTCGATCTCGCCGACGCCATCTTCATCATCGGCCAGAATCCCGGCACTAATCACCCGCGCATGCTGTCCGCGCTGCAAAGCGCCCGCAAAAAGGGATGCCGCATCGTCTGCATCAATCCGCTGCCCGAAGCCGGCACGGTGCGCTTCAAGCATCCGCAGCATGTTTTCGAAACGCTGTTCGGATCGGGCACCGAACTGGCCGAACTCTTCCTGCAGGTGCGCATCAACGGCGACGCCGCGCTGCTCAAGGGCATCATGAAAGAGCTGCTCGATGAAGAGACGAAGCAGCCCGGAAAAATTCTCGACCACACATTCATCGCGGAGAAAACGGCTTACTTCGAAAACTTTGCCGCGGCGCTCCGTGCCGAAAGCTGGGACGCCATCCTCGAACAAAGCGGCCTCTCGCGCACGCAGATTCGCGCCGCCGCTGAAATCGCGTTGTCTTCATCGCGCATCATCTGCTGCTGGGCGATGGGGCTGACGCAGCACAAGAACGCCGTCGCGACCATCCAGGAAGTCGTCAACCTGCTGCTGCTTCGCGGCAGCCTCGCCAAGCCCGGCGCCGGCGTCTGTCCCGTGCGCGGGCACAGCAACGTCCAGGGCGACCGCACCATGGGAATCCTCGAGCGCCCCCGCCCCGAATTTCTCGATAGCCTCGCTCGCGAATTCAACTTCTCGCCACCGCGCGAACACGGCCACGATGTCGTCAGCGCCATTCATGCGATGCACGACGGCCGTGCCAGTGTGTTCCTCGCCATGGGCGGCAATTTCCTTTCAGCCTCGCCCGACACCGAGTTCACCGCGGCGGCCTTGCGGCGTTGCGCATTGACCGCGCACGTCTCCACCAAGCTGAACCGCTCGCACCTCATCACCGGACGCCAGGCGCTGATACTTCCATGCCTGGGCCGCACCGAGAAAGAGATGCAAGGCGGCGCGCTCCAATTCGTCACCACTGAAAATTCGATGGGTATCGTTCAGGCCTCCCGCGGCGTTCTCGATCCCGCCAGTGCGCACCTGCTCAGTGAAGCGGCGATCGTCGCGCGATTGGCGCGGGCCACGCTTGGATCAAAAAGCCATGTCGATTGGAGCAGCCTTGTCGCCAATTACGACCTGATCCGCGATGCCATTGCTCGCGTCATTCCTGGATTTGAAAACTACAACCAGCGCGTGCGCGTTCCTGGCGGCTTTTATCTGCTGAATCACGCCGCCGAAGGACGCTTCAACACAGCGACCGGAAAGGCGCAGTTCACTGTTCATCCACTGCCGGAAAACAAACTCGAACCCGGCCATTTCGTGATGATGACCATCCGCAGCCACGACCAGTTCAATACAACACTTTACGGTCTGGATGACCGCTACCGCGGCATTCGCAACGAACGGCGCGCGATCCTGATGAACGCCGATGACATGAAAGAATCGGGGTTTGCGCAAGGAGACGTCGTCGATCTGACGAGCCATTTCGCCGGCGAGCAGCGCGTTGCGCGCCGCTTTATTGTCGTGCCTTATAGCATTCCGCGCCGCTGTACCGCGACGTACTTCCCCGAAACAAACGTGCTCGTAAACATCAACAGTGTCGCCGACCGCAGCAACACGCCGACATCTAAATACGTCGACATCACGATCACGCGGTCTGTTCCGTAACGATTTAATTTCTAGAAAGCGAAAAGTTCAGTGAGCGGCACGCGGAATCCCGGCAGCACGACTCCGCCGTCGAGCGTGTCGTCTTTCGAAAGAATTTTTTCCTGACCGCCGCGCGGATGCAGTTTCACGGTCTGCGAATCCGGGTCCACCACCCAGACCATATCGATGCCGAATTCATGGTAATCTTTAATCTTTTCAGCGAGCTCGTCCCACGTCTCTTTCTCGCCAAAAACCTCGACGACCAGTTCCGGTGGAACTTTCAAAAAACCCTGGTGATACTTCTCGCGCGGGAGCCGCTGATATGAAATATACAGAACGTCCGCCCCGCGCGTCCGTTGCTTTCGACGGTTCACGTGCAAGCCGGCCTCGTTTCCTAATACCCAGCCTGTCTTCTGGACGTCGACAAAATTGCCCAGCAAGCGGCCGATTCGCATGGTGAGAAACGCTTGGGGAAATCCTGCTGGCGACAATTCGATAATCTCCCCGTCCACGAGTTCCGTCGGGAATTCATACTTCTGCGATAGCGCTTCAAATTCATCACACGTAATGAGCGTTTTTACCGGCATAAAATCTCTCCGCGCTCAGTATACCACATCGCTGGATGGGACGGAAAAGCCCCGTCATCTTTCAAACGTCCAAATCGTCGATCTCCAGCGCGTGCTGTTCGATAAACTCTTTGCGCGCCGCGACCTGCTCGCCCATCAGGATCTTAAACATGTCGTCCGCGGCGTACGCGTCTTCAAGCTGCACGCGCAGAAGCACGCGCTTGGCCGGATCCATTGTCGTTTCCCACAACTGATCCGCATTCATTTCACCCAGCCCTTTATAGCGCTGGATATCGATGCCGCGGCTGCCCATCTCGCGCACTTTTTTGAGCACGTTGGCCAGCGAACTCACCGGGTGTTCCGTCCCGTTTTCTTCGATCACCTTGAATTTGTAGCCGGTCTCCGCGGTGCCGCTGCCCAGATAATCCGGCCGCGAAAATCCGCTCAGCAGCAAATTGCCGAAGGCTTCCGTCAGCGCCTGCGCTTCGTTGAGATGCCGCTTTTCCACGCCCAGCCCCGACGCCACCAGCGTCGCCTGTCCGGCCGCCGCATCCACGCTCGCGGCTTCGACCGCCGCCGCGCCGGTTTCGCCGTTCACGCTCGCCGCGTCGTCGCCATCGATTTCAGCTTTGGCTTTGCGCCGCGATGCGCCTTCGGCTTCGTCCTCGGCCGCTTTGCGCGCCATCAGGATGTCGACCTTCTCCTTGCGGAATTTCTCCGCGTCTTCTTCGCTGAAGAAAAATCCTTCGTCGATTCCCACGACCACATGCCATTCCGGGAACAGGCCGTCGTCATCAAGCTTGATGTATTCTTCGAATGTCACGCCTTTGCGCTTCAAACTGTTGCGCAGATGCTCCAGCCGTTCGAGCGGCTTCATCAAGGCTTCCAGATCGATGCCTTCAAGCTGAGCCACGCGGCCGGCCACTTCCAGCAACGTGCCTTTGATGCCGAGCTTCAGCAGCGTCTCGTTCATCTTTTCAGCACTGGTGACGTATTCGACAGCCTTGCCGCGCTGAACGCGGAAGAGCGGTGGCTGCGCGCAATAAATTCGGCCGTTCTCAACCAGCGCCGACATCTGCCGGTAAAAGAACGTCAGCAGCAGCGTGCGGATGTGCGAGCCGTCCACGTCGGCGTCGGTCATGATGATGATCTTGCCGTAGCGCAGTTTTTCCATGTTGAACTCTTCACCGATGTTGGCGCCGATCGCCTGGATCAAGGTGAAAATTTCAGCGTTCGCGAGCATCTTGTCAGCGCGCGCTTTTTCGACGTTCAATACTTTTCCGCGCAGCGGCAGGATCGCCTGGAACTTGCGGTTTCGTCCACTCTTGGCGCTGCCACCGGCGGAGTCTCCTTCGACCAGGTACAGCTCCGTTTCTTCGGAGTCGCGCGACTGGCAATCCGCCAGCTTTCCGGGAAGCCCGCCTCCGGAGAACGCGCCTTTGCGCCGCGCCAGTTCACGCGCCTTGCGCGCGGCTTCGCGCGCATGCGCCGCATCGCGCGCCTTGCGGCAGATGGCCTGCGCCACCTTGGGATTCGTCTCGCAAATTTCTTCCAGCTTCTGGCCGAGCAGGCTGTTCACAAGGCCTTCGACTTCTGCATTGCAGAGGCGGAATTTGTTCTGCGAATCGTATTGCGGCTCAGGGATTTTTACCGAGATGATCGCCGTCAAGCCTTCGCGCAAATCTTCACCGGTGACCACGACATCCTTATCGAGCAGATCTTTTTCTTTCGCGTACTTGTTGAAAACGCGCGTGACGGCGGTCTTGAATCCGGAAAGATGCGTGCCGCCGCCCGGCGTATTGATGTTGTTGGCGAAGCAGAAAATCTTCTCGTCGTAGCCGTCGTTGTATTGAAACGAGACCTCCACGGTGATGCCATCCGCGGCGGCGTTGCAGGCGATCACGTCCTTGTGAATCGGCGTGCGGCCCGCGTTCAGATGTTCGACAAAGGCCTTGATCCCGCCCGGGTAATCGTACACTTCGCTCTTGCCGTTGCGCTCGTCGGAGATCGTGATGGCAAGTCCCGGATTCAAAAACGCCATTTCGCGGAACCGCTTGGAGAGGGTTTCGTACTTCAATTCCGGAATCGGGAAGATCTGAGAATCAGGTTTGAAATGAACTTTGGTTCCGCGCTTCGACGAATCGCCGATGCGTGTGACCTCCGTTACTTTCAGGCCGCGTTCATACTTTTGATCCCACATGCCGCCGTCGCGCTGCACGATAACGTGGAATGTCTCGCTGAGCGCGTTGGCGCATTTGATGCCGACGCCGTGCAACCCGCCGGAGACTTTGTATCCCTTCGTGTCGCCGAATTTTCCACCCGCGTGCAGATTGGTCATGACCACTTCAAGCGTGCTGATTTTTTCCGTGGGATGTTCGGCGACGGGAATGCCGCGGCCATCGTCTTCAACGGAAATGGAGCCGTCAGTGAAGAGCTGAATTTTGATCGTTTTGCAGTGCCCGGCCATGTGCTCATCGACCGCATTGTCCACCGCTTCATACACCAGATGATGCAATCCGTTTTCGTTGGCGCCGCCGACATACATGCCGGGCCGCTTGCGGATCGCTTCGGGGAACTCCAGCTTCTTGATATCGCTGGCGTCGTAGTTGCCTTCGGCCACGGCTCCTGAGTTCTTCACCAGGATCGCCGCTTCTTTGGCGGCCTTTTCAACACTGGTTGTGCTGGGCGTTTCCAGGGTGCCTTCAACAACTTCAGCCGGATTACTCATCGTGTCTCCCGTGCGGGCCTGTTTAAAAAATACGCGGCTCAAAGGTAATGGAAAAGCCTTCAGCGTGGCGGGAAAAAAACAGCTCAAAAAGCCTGCATTTTACCTATGAGAAAGTGTACTCCATGTGGCCGCTGACGCCACACTTTTCGCAACCTTTCAAAAGCCTGTTTGATTATGTGAAAACGGTACTTGAAAAGCGCGCGCCGGTATTATCGGACGCGTTTTTCAGAGGCGTTATTCCCCGCATGGAAGCGGCTTCTTCAAAACAATTTCGCACGTTTCTTGAAGGCTTTCAGCGCACGCCCAGTTCGCGTAAAATCGCGTGTGTCTTCGGGCGCTTCTCTTGGAAAAGCCACGCCGGCTTCAGATAAAATCCCTTCAGCGTCTTGGAACGAATGATGCCTTCAGACTCCTTCAGCACCTGGTATTTTTTCCGCCGGTTGAGCGAGTACGCTTCGACCTTTTCCGAATTCGGATCCACGATCCAATATTCGCGAACGCCCGCTTTTTCGTACTCCAGATATTTGTCGCGCCAGTCGCGCGCCGGGTTGTCGGGAGAAACAATTTCCACAATTAAATCGGGGGCTCCATCGACGTGATTATCTTGAATGATCGTCTGTCGATTCGCCGCCACGAAAAAGATGTCTGGTGAACGGCGGCGGTTTTGGTCTGGCAATTTGATCTGGTAAGGTTCGGTCAGAACCTCACCCAACTCCTGAATTTCAGCAAAGTCGCCCAGAAGCCGCAGTAAGAACACAAAGATAGATTCATGTTGATATCCAACCGGTGACATAACAATGACCTCCCCGTCCACCCATTCGGCCCAGGTCTTGGAATCGCACCACGCCACGAATTGCGCCTCGGTCATGCGGCGGCCGGGATGCGGCTGGGTATCAGACGTTTCAGGCAGAATTAGGGGTTTGATCATCGCCAGTACTCCGTAACGCTCGGAGCTTATCGTAACATAAAAATCATGGCCGCCAACAGTCGCGCTTATCTTTTCGCCAGCCGCACGCGTACTGTGCTGACCTGCATTCCCGCCGCGCGAAACGCGTCCCGCAGTATCTCGCGGTGATACCCTTCCAGTTCATGAAATAGCGCGCTGGAGGGCGTCTCGATGGTCACCACGCCGACTTTCACGCTGACCACGGAGGCGTTCGGCGCCAGCCCGCCCATCGTCTCCTGAAACGTCTTCTGCGCGAGCCTACGACCTGTCAGCGCTCGCTTCTGCGCGCCGCCTTTGCGCACGATCTTCTTGAGAATGTCGCCGAGCGGCGACGAGAAATTATCTGACTTGGTTTTCATAGCGGAGTCTCTGTCGAAATTACTTCATTTAACTGCTTATAAAAACGCGCTCACCTTTTCGGCAAGCGCGTTGTTTTCACGTTCACTACTTCGCAAGCTAACAGCTTGCGCTACGAACTAATCCTTAGGATTCACCGGCATCAGCACGTACTGGAAATCCGTGCCTTCGCGCAGCACGCCGGGGCGGGCGGGGTCTTTGAGTTCCAAGCGTGCCGTATCGGTCGCCAGCACTTTCAGCGCATCCTGCAGGTAGTTCGGGTTGAAGCCGATGGCGATCTTTTCGCCTGTGTATTCAACTTCAATCTTCACCTGCGCCTGGCCTTTGTCCGGCGAGCGCGCGTCGATTTCGCACGTGCCCGGCGTAAAGGTGAGCTGCACCGTTCGCGTTTCGTCGCTGGTCAGGAACATCGCCTTGCGCAGCGCCTGTGATAAGGCATCCCGCTTGAACGTGACTTCCTTGTCGGAATCTTTGGGAATGACCTGCTGGTACTTTGGGAAGATGCCTTCGACGACCAGGCTCGATAGCGTCACGGCGCTGCCGCAGACCAGTATCGCCCGGTCGCGCACCGCGAGCTGCAATTCTTCGCCGCTCGGCACATTGTCGCACAGTTTGCGGATTTCCTGCATCATCTTGATTGGTACGATCACGCCTTCTTCAAGTCCGCCCGCGTTCTTCAATTTCTTTTTGCAGTACGCCAGTCGCCGTCCGTCGGTGGCGACCATTTCGAGGACCTTGTCTTTGCATTGCATGTAAACGCCATTGATGGCGTAGCGGCCCTGTTCGCGTGCGGCGGCGAAAATAGTGCGGTCGATCATCTTCGAAATTTCATTCGCCGGCACGGTTAACGTCGGGCCTTCGCCCATGCCGGGAACTATTGGGAAATCCGACGCTTCCTGTCCCAGCACTTCGAAGCGGTCGCGTCCGATCGTCAGCACGCCTTTGGGGCCACTGGTCTCCAGCGTCACAATCTCTTCTGAACATTCTTTCAGCAGGCCGGCCATGGTGATACAGGGGAGGCACAGGGAGACCGGCGATTGAATGGATTCCGCTTTCAACCGATAGCGCAGACCCACTTCCATATCCGTGGCCTGAATTTCAATGTTTCCTTCGGCGTCGCCAATCAGCAGCGCATTCTTCAAACTGGGTCGTGCGCCACGCAGCGGTACAACCGCGGCGGCAGCGGACAGAGCAGCAGTGAAAGGTTCACGTTTGACGACCAACTTCATGACAAGACCTCCGGATAATTTCGCGCTTTTAGTTCAGGGGTTCAGAGCCTATCCTGAACACATGACGTTGCTATTAAAGAAAGAGACTATTTAAACTCCTCTCAGCCGTATGTAAGTGAAACTCGGTGAACAACCGAACCTTCACCCTTCTAAATCAAACGCGCGTGCGCACTTCAGCCGTTTTTCGTTTTGAAAAAACGCTGTGGATAACCTGTTTAATTTGAAAAATTAGTCTGAAAACGCGACAGCGGTACACGCCTTCAACTAACACCATTAGTCGGACAACCAAGCTGAACTGTGTCCCAGAGATTGACGGTTTAAGGGATGTGTAAGGACGCATCGGATCGGCTGCCGATTCGGAAGCCGAGCGTGGAGAGAGGTGAACAACCGGACACCTTGTGGTCAGCGAACACAGGTGTTTTGAAGCCGGTTTTCCACAGGTAATCACCCGCTTATCAAAGCGCGCTGATATGCGAAAAAAAAGAGCCGGTGTCAGCCAGAAAAACATGCCGCGATTCCTTTTACGACGAGCAGCGATAAAAACGTCGAATGGCCCACACTCAAACCCCATCAGTTTAGGAGCTTTTTGGGCTCCGTCAATTCCGCACAATGAGAAACTCGCAAAGAATTGTTGTCGCCGCCAGACCCTTATAGAATTCGCGCCGGTTTGTAATGGAACGTTTTCCGCCATTGGATAAAGTGTCCTTTCGTACGAAAAAAGCGAGCGCCGTCCAGGAGCTCAAACCGGAGGGTAGCACCAATCATGTGTATTCGTGTGAATCAGTGGATGACCGTATGCGTCGCGATGATCGCATTTATAGCAATCTCATCCCATGCGCTGGAAAAACCGGCGCCGACTGACGACCAGCTCAAAGCCTGGGTCAAGGAACTCGGCGACGATGACTTCGCCAAGCGTCTGGCCGCGGAGAAAGAATTGTCCAAGGCCGGAGCCAAGGCAGAAATCGTCCTTAAAGCCTCGCTGACATCCGCCGATCCGCAGGTTAAAGCGACCGCCGCCCGGCTGCTGGGACGCTTGCGTCTTGCCACGATCGGAGCGATGGATTACCTCCAGGTTGTGCCGGCCAACTCGATTATCGTATTGCAGCTGAAGAACCTCTCCACGTCGCTAGAGAACGCAAAAAAGACCGCCATCGGCCAGATTATCTTATCCAAAGACCTGGAACCCTTCCGCACAAAAGTCGATGCGATGATGAACCAGGAGCCACAGAAGAAAAAAGAAGCGCTTCTCTGGTTTCAACGCTTCAAGGGACAGTTCACCGTCTCACTGTGGGAGCTCAATCTGCTCAATCCGGAGGAGCTGAAATTCGGTGCCATTCTTGAGATCACCGATCCCAACCCGGTTGATGTTTTCGACGAGTTGCTGACGAAAACAGGCGTCCTGGCGGGCGGCCGCAAAACAACGAACTACAAAGATGTCGATATTCTCAACGATCCCCTCGGCGCAGGCCCGGCAGTAGCCTTGATCGGCCGCCATATCCTCGTTTCCAACACTCTTGAATCGGTTCAGAAACTGGTCGATGGATTTATTCAGCCGGGTGGATTCGCCGCCACACCCGACTTCAAAAAAGCGCTTCCTCATCTCGGAACGCAGCCCGACATGATCTTCGGCATGGATTTCCAGAAGTACATGAAGGCGGCGCAAGCCGTCGCGCCGATGCCCGGCTACGACGAACTGATGAAGGGCGCCGGCGTCACCGCCAAGTACCTGTACATGACGTCCTCGAGCGCCGCGGACACCTTCGAAGACCGCTTCTATGTCGTCAACGACGGTCCGCCAAAAGGCTTCGCCGCCGCCGCGCGCCCTCCCGCGGATGCACCGCCGCCGCTCACCGATATGGCCTTGATGCCGGCCAATTCAATTCTCGCCGCCGTCGGTTATCTCGATGGCTCGCAGATGAACGCGGCCATGGGCGACTACCTCGGCGGCCTCAAGAAAATGATGGATCAAGTCAAGAAGCAAGGTCCCGGCCCCGTCCCGATACCGGATTTTTCAGAAGCTATTGCTCAGTTCGAAGCCAAATCAGGTCTGAAGGTCGGCGACCTCGCGGCGCTGGTCAAAGGTTCCATCGGCTATTACGCGGTGCTCGCACCTGGCGGCGCACTGGCCCCTCCGGACCTGGGCCTGTTCATCACCTGCGAGGATGCCGAGAAAGCCAAGGCCGTCAATGCCGCCATTTCCAAGGGCTTCAATGCGTACGACAACAAGAACGCGGTGAAGGAAGTCGACGCGCCGGGACACAAAATCTATCAGCTCGATCTCACCGCATTGGGTCTGCCCGTTCAGCCGAATTTTCCCTATTCGCCGTGCTGGACGATTGAAGGCAATCGCGTCTTCGTCGCCTCGTCGATTCAGGCGTTGCGCAAGCAGCTCAGCTTCATCGATAACAAAACGCCCGGTCTGCTGTCGCAGCCCGATTTCGTCAAGGCACTCGGCGCACTCAGCCCGGAAGAACGCAAAGGCCAGATCATGTATGCGGACATGAAGAGCCTCCTCACCTTTGGCGCGACCGTCGGATTGCCCCTGTTGCAAGCCAAAGTAAAAGATGCAGAAATAAAGAAAAATCTCGCCACGCTGCCGCCGGCCACTCAACTGTTTAAAGATGTTCCCCCGGTGCTGATCGCGTCGACCTTTATCGGAGACGCCAACATCGGCATCATGCGCAGCCCCGTTCCACCGTTCCAAACGGTTTTCCTGATGGCCATTGGCGCAGGCCTGGCGATGCCGATGATGGGCGGCATGCCTGGCGGCGTGGGTCCGGAACTGCCTCCCGGCGGATTCTAAAAGGAGCATCGGTTCAGGAGTCAAAAAAAAACGCCACGCAAAGATGCGTGGCGTTTTCACGTCGTGCCATTTTTGCCGTTATTTTTTCCCAGAGACGCCGGCCGCTTGAAACGTGGCCATCTGTGTGAGAATGGCGCAGGCCGATCGCAGCATCGGCAGCGCCAGCACCGCACCGGTGCCCTCGCCCAGCCGCAGATCCAGACTCAGCAATGAACGAGCATCCAGTTTTTCCAGCAGATGCGCATGCCCGCATTCGCTGGATTGATGCGAGAAAATCAGATAGGGCAGCACTTCCGGCTGCAGCCGCGCTGCAACCAGCGCCGCGCTCGACGATATGTAGCCATCCACCAGCACCGGAATGCGGCTCGCCGCCGCCGTCAGCATGGCGCCGGTCATCGCTGCGATTTCCAATCCGCCCAGCGCCGCCAACGCAGAAAAAGCACTTTCGGCGGTGGCCTCTTTCGGCGCCGAAAAACCAGCGCGCTGAAGACCCGCGCTGACCGCCGCGAGCTTCCGGTTATAACCGGACTCATCGACTCCCGCGCCGCGGCCGACCGCTAGTTTAACATCCAGCGGCAGCAGCGCCGCGACGAGCGCCGCCGCCGCCGACGTGTTGCCGATGCCCATTTCACCGAGGCAAAGAACCTGGGACCCGCGCCGGATCACAACGTCCGCTTCAGTGCGTCCAGCCTCCATCGCGCGCAGCGTTTCCGTGCGCGTCATCGCGTCCTCGCGCACGAAATTGCGCGTGCCGCGCCGCACTTTGGCATTGACGTATAGCGCGCCGCAAGAGGCCAGAACACCCGCCGGCCCGCGCGAAGGCACTTCAATATCCGCGTCCACGCCCACGTCGACGACCGTCATCAGCGCATACGCCAAGCGGGAAAAAACATTGATCGCGGCGCCGCCATTTAAAAAATTAAGCACCATCTGCGCCGTCACTTCTTTGGGGAACGCGCTGACGCCTTCAGCCGTGACGCCGTGATCGGCGGCGAAAATCAGCACGTGAGCCTTATCCGCCGCGGGCGGAAATCCGTTCATGCCGCTCAGACGCAGCGCGAGCTCTTCAATGCGCCCAAGGCTTCCGGGAGGCTTGGTCAAGCTGTTCAGACGCTTCTGACACTGTGCGATGGCGGCGCTGTTCAGCGGCGCGATGGGTTGGCGAAGCGACTCAAACGTTATTTTTTTCGTGAGCATAGCGGCGTGGATTCCATACTCTAAATCGTGCGTTCAAGCCTTGCCGTCCGCGGCAGTGTCCTGCGGTGGCCGCGGAGGTACATACGTTCCAAGAATATAATCGATCGCGGGAAAAGTAACACAGTAGTTGCCCGTCGGTGCATGGCGGTGGTGTTCAAAGTGGCAGCCCTTCCACCATTGAAACAGCCGCGAGGCGCGAACGAATCCGGGCAGCCAGTTTTCATAATGCATCACCGCGTGGCACGCTTCGTAAACAATGATCAAATGCCAGAAGGCGCCGCCCCAGAAACACAGCACCGGAAGCCAACCCCAGTAGTACATGCCTGGAGAAAGCACCACGAGAAGAGCCGCGAAAAATTGGATTCCCAGGCGCGGATCCAGGTCGCGCACGGCCACCTCGCGCGGCGGCAGAGTAAAAAACTGCTTGTGATGATTGAGGTGAAAGCGCAGCGACCAGCGGTGCATGATCCAATGAAACAGATACTCGCCCAGCACGCCCGCGCCCCAACCCCCGAAGAACAATCCGATCAAAATAAGATTTGGCATAAAAAGTAATTCCTGCCCTCTCCCCCGGGAGGAAGGGGACAGCTACTATCCTATCCCCTGAGCTCATTTGCGCCACAGTCTCACTTTGTGTAAATAAACGGGCGCCTCGCGAGTCTCACTA
>Ga0163144_10013048_pt1 | contig 17376 bp, 17 predicted proteins | sample OliLak19BULKMAT1_FD_123175 | JGI IMG/M metagenome (GOLD analysis project Ga0163144, IMG submission 123175) | Freshwater microbial mat bacterial communities from Lake Vanda, McMurdo Dry Valleys, Antarctica - Oligotrophic Lake LV.19.BULKMAT1 | ecosystem: Environmental > Aquatic > Freshwater >...
CCGGCTTGCCGGTCGCCGGCTTCTGCAATTCGCCGGTCAGCTTGCGGACCCGGTCCGACACATAGGCGTCGAGCTGCGTCGTCGTGAATAGCCGTTGCGGAACAGGTCGGCATTGCCCGACAGGCCTTCGACCAGCGCCATGGTGAAGGCGCCATTGCCCCAGTCGGCGCTTTCGTAGGGCAGCAGCTTGCCGCTCGACGACGCAAACACCACCACACCGCGCTCGGGGCTGGCCAGGTCGTTCACGATGCGGCTGGTGTCCACGGGCGAGGCGTTGCTGCGGCCCCATACCGCGCCGGACTGGCAGCTTCCGTTGGATGTATCCCGGGCCCGATCTCGGGATAATGGCAACGCACGACCTGCCCTGTATCCATCATCAGCGGTTCCGGCTCGACCTCCCGACAATACGACTGTACTCGCGGGCACCGGGGACTGAAGTGGCAGCCCTTTGGCCTATCGTAGGATGAAGGGACTTCACCGGCTAAGGGAGCAGTAAGCTTCTGGTGGAGTTCCGCCTCGGGCGCAGCCTCCAGAAGGGCGGCCGTGTATGGATGGGCGGGCCTGCTGAAGATTTGCTCGGTGTTGCCAGTCTCAACAATCCGACCAAGATACATGACTGCAACCCGATGACTTATCTGGCGCACAGCCCCCAGATTGTGCGAGATAAACATGAAGCTGATGCCGAACTGCGCCTGCAACTCAAGCAGCAACGCTAAGATCTGCGCCTGAACTGATACATCGAGCGCCGAGGTTGCCTCGTCGCAAATCACCAATTTAGGGTCGGCAGCCAAGGCCCTTGCTATGGCTATTCGCTGCCTTTGGCCGCCGCTGAAAGCATGGGGGTAACGGTCGGCAGCGTCGTTAGGAAGACCGACCACGCGCAACATCTCCCTCACCCTGGCTGCCCGTTCTCGTCGATCACTGCGACGTCCGTCCAGCGGTTCGCCAACAATCGCGCGCACGGTGAGACGCGGATTCAACGAGGACATTGGATCCTGGAAAACCGCCTGCAGATTATGGCGTAGCGGACGGAATGCCCGCTCGCTCATATTGGTCACATCATGACCCATGATCTCGACCCGGCCAGCGCTTGGCGCCAACAGCTTCAGCACGAGGCGCGCAAGGGTACTTTTGCCGCACCCGCTTTCTCCCACCACGCCAAGCGTCTCGCCCGGCGCAATCTCCAGATCGACTCCATCTACGGCGTGCAGAACCGAGCCCACCGCGCCGAAATGGCGGCGAAGGCCGGTGAGGCGGAGCACCGGCACTGTGGTCATGCAGCAGCGCCTGCCGTTGCAAAATCAGCAATGAGACCAGGCATTTCATCGGCCCGCCAGCATCTGGCGCGATGGCCGGGCGCCATCTCACGCAACGGCGGCGATGACGACAGGCAAGCGGCAATCGCGACCGAACATCGCGGATGAAACCGACAGCCGGTCGGCAGCGCCGCCGGCGACGGCATCATGCCGGGAATGACGGCAGGGGCCTTGCGCGGCCCTCTCACACTGGGCGTGGATTGCAGCAGGCGCTTGGTGTAAGGATGCCTCGGTTGCCCGAAAATGTCCTTCAGGCGGCCGATTTCGCAGACCTCGCCCGCATACATAACGACTACCCGGTCGGCCATTCTTGCGATCACGCCCATATCGTGGGTGATCAGCATGATCGCTGAGCCATTCTCGCCCTGTATGCGATGCATCAGCTCAAGTATTTGTGCCTGGATCGTCACGTCCAGCGCCGTGGTCGGCTCGTCGGCAATCAGCAGGCGGGGGCTGCAGGCCATGGCGATGGCAATCATCACGCGTTGTCGCATTCCACCGGACAACTCATGCGGATAGGAATGATAGCGGGCCGCTGGATGGGGGATGCCAACCTTGGCCAGTTGTTCGATCACTCTGCTTCTGGCCTGTCTGGCGGAAAGCCCGAGATGCGCCCGAAGCACCTCCGCCACCTGAAACCCGACACTCAGGAGCGGGTTTAAGCTGCTCATCGGTTCTTGAAAGATCATGGCCGCCTGACGGCCGCGAACGGCCAGCATTTGGCGGTCGGACATCGCGCTGATCTCCTGCCCTTCCAGCCGGACCGTGCCGCTGGTCTGCCGTCCCTGCGGTCCGAGCAACCGCATGATGGCGAGAGACGTGACCGACTTGCCCGAACCGCTTTCGCCGACAATGCCCACCGTCTCACCCGGTGCGATGTCGAACGAAACATCGTCGAGGACAGTGAGCAAGCCCGCCTCGGTTTGGAACGCCACGCTCATTCCCTCGACGCTCAATACCGGATTGCCCGCCATGGCCGGCTAGCGCCCCCTCAGCTTGGGATCCAGGAGATCACGCAACCCGTCGCCAAGCAGGTTGAATCCGACGACGGTGATCGCCAGCGCCGCACTGCCGTACAATGCAAGATGTGGGTGCTGGCGGAGCGCAGACAAACCATCCTTGATCATGCCGCCCCAGCTCGGCGTAGGCTCCTGGATGCCAAGTCCCAGAAAGCTCAACGTTGCCTCGCCCATTATCACATAGCCGATTCCGACCGAGGCGCGCACCAAAAGCGGCGCCACGATGTTGGGCAGGATATGCCGCCAAAAAATCATCAATGTCGGCGTTCCGCACACCACGGCGGCATCGACGAACAGCTCGGTGCGCAGCACCAAAACAAGCGAGCGCGTCAGGCGTGCCGTGCCGGGCCACCAGACGAAGGAAAGCGCCACCACCACGGTGAAAAGCCCGGGCCCCAGCATCGCCGCGACCAACAGTGCGAACACGACTTCAGGAAAAGCCAAGGCCAGATCGACCGTCCGCATCAGTGCGCCGTCGATGCGCCCGCGCAGGTAGCCGGCGATCATGCCAATGCCCACGCCAATCACCAGCGTCACGGCGACAACCGAGACGGATATCAGCATGGATACGCGGGCGCCGACCAAAAGCCGGCTGAATACATCGCGGCCCAGTTTGTCGGTGCCGAGAAGGTGTTCGGCGCCGGGCGGGGCCCAGGAATTCAGGACGTTGATCTTGGCGTAGTCGTAAGGCGCGATGAAGGGCGCCAGAAGGGCGGCGAGAACCACGCACAGTGTGATTGCGCCGCCAACCAGGATGCCGGGGTGGCGGGCGATGCGGCGCCACCAGACAAGAAGACCGGTCCTAGTCTGCATGGTGTAGCGAGCCGCGCCGGTAGCGGGCTATCCGGCGCGGCCCCGCCTATTGGATCGTCGCGCCGCGGATTTCCAGGTACCCGCTGGGTGACGACTTGATGCCCTTAACATTGGGTTTGACCAGGCCGGCGGTGACCGGCACCGGCAGCGAAAATCCCGCCCAATCGGCCAACACCATGGTTTCCGCCTGTTTAAACAGCGCCATTCGGGCTGTGTTGTCACTGGTGACGCGAGCGCGTTCAATCAGCGAGTCGAACTCGGCGTTTTTCCACTTGGCCCGGTTGAAGCGACTTTTGCTGTGCCACATCAGGTCGAGAAACTGCACCGGGTCCATATAAGCCGCAGTCCAGCGCGACGGGAAGAACGGCAGTTCGCCAGCATTGGCCGACTTGATCCAGGTGGTCCGCTCAATGATGTTTGGCGTTACCGGCATGCCAAGGACAGCATTGAGCTGCGCTGCGTAATAGGTCACCAGGTCCTTGATTACCGGCCAGCCTGTGATGGTCACGGGCGGCATACCCTTGCCGTCGGGATAGCCCGCCTCGGCCAGCAGCTTCTTGGCCCTAGCCGGGTCGTACGCCAGCTTTGGCAGTTCATTGGTGTACCCGTTCAGTCCCGGCGGCACCACGCCGTCGAATGAGGTGGCTGCGCCCTTGAACAAGCCCTTGATGATGGCATCGCGGTCGATAGCCAGCGAAACCGCCTCGCGCACCCGCTTGTCCTTGAAGGGCGCATAGGCCTCCGGGTTCATGCCCATCCAGTAGAGCGAGGCGCGCATGCCCGACATCAGTTGGTTCTTGTAGCGGGCATCGGTGAACACTTGGCCGAACATCGACTCCTGCAAGTCCGCGACATGCAGTTCGTTCGCGTCGTACTGGGCCAGCACGGTTTCCGGGCTGGGGATGATCAAGTAGGTGACGCCGGATACTTTCGGCTTGCCGCCCCAGTAAGCGTCATGGGCCAAAAGTTCGACCCGCGAGCCGCGCTGCCAGCGCGAAAACTTGAACGGCCCCGTGCCGGCCGAGCCCTTGTTGAACCATTCGGCGCCGTGTTCCTTCACGAATTCACTATCGACGAACTGGATCGTGGCGATCGGGAAGGATGGGTTGAGCTCGGTGAACTCGACGTCGATGGTGAGGTCGTTGACGATCTTGACGCCTTCGAGGTCCTTCGCGGTACCGGCCTTGACGGCCTGGGCGCCGACGATGGTCTGTAACAGGTCGGCATTGCCGGCTTTCGAGGCCGGATTCAGCATGTATTCAAGAGTGAATTTCACATCCTTGGCGGTAAACTTGCGGCCCGTATGAAAGACCGCATTGTCGCGCAGGAAAAAGCGGAAACCAGTCCGGCCGCCGGTCAGCGGTTCCCACGACTTGGCCAGGGCCGGGTGGTTGGCGCCGGTCTCGTCCGACCAGGTGAAGCTTTCGTAGATGTCCCGCAACACCCTGGAGGAAATGTTTTCCTGATACAGAATCGGATCGACGTGTGGTGGGTCCATGTCCAGGTTGATCTTGAGCACCTGGGCGGTTGCATTGGCCGACCAGGCGACGAACGCGACCGCGCAGACGGCGGCAAGCTGTTTCCATCGAGCTTTCATGTGAACTCCCCAGGTTGTGGCGGGCAGAGTACCGCCGAGGTGGTTGACGAACGTCGGAAGGCGATCACGGTCATGCCCGACCACCGCGCGCAACGACGCTGGCGCGTATGCGCGGGTCGATCAGGATATAGGCGAGATCGACCATGAAGTTGATCAGCACAAACAGGAAGGTGAACAGGATCACAATCGCCATGGCGACGGGGTAGTCGCGTGCGAAGATCGAATCGATGGCGAGGCGGCCCAGACCCGGGATGTTGAATATGGTCTCGACCACGAAAGCGTTGCTGAGCAGTGCGCCCAAGGTGATGCCGGCCGAAGTGACCACCGGTACCATGGTGTTCCGGAACGCATGGCGATAGATCACAATTCGTTCTGACAGCCCCTTGGCCCGGGCTGTCCTGATATAGTCCTGCTGCAGCACTTCCAGCATGAAGGTGCGCGACAGTCGGGCGATATAGGCGGCGGTTGGAAGCGCCAGCACGACGACCGGTAGCACAGCCTGCGACAGGGAGCCCCATCCGGCCACGGGCAACAGGCCCAGCTTGACGCTAAGCAGAAAGACCAGAATCGTGGCGATCGCGAAGTTCGGCACCGAAAGTCCCAGGACCAGCATAAGGACCACTCCGACATCGGCGGCGCTGTTGCGCCGCACGGCGGCGAAACTGCCGGCAATGGCTCCGACCGGCAGCGCAAGTGCGAGGGCGGCAGCGGCAAGAACCGGGCTGATCAGCAACCCGTCGGCAATGATCTCGGTCACGGGAGTGCCAGCGTACCGGTATGACAGGCCAAAGTCGCCCTGGACCACTCCAGTGACATAGCGGAGGAACTGAACACCGAGCGGCTGATCGAGGCCGTACTGGCGCCGCAGCAGGCTGGAAAGCTCCGGGTCCGACGACCGGTCGCCCAGCATGACCACCACCGGATCGCCCGGCAAGGCGCGGATCGCGAGGAAAGTGAGGACCAATGCAACGATGAGCACTGGCGCAAAACCTACCAGCCGCCAAAAAACAAATCCGGTCATGTCCGAGCGCACCGCCGCCATTGTGGCGCGGGCCCACCCAGCGGCGCGGCCTATTGACCGGCCGTCAGTCAAACTGAAACCCGGGAATGTGCAGCCGACGCACAGGGCCGCCATCCGCCCGCGAAATGCCAACACTCAGCCCGGGGCGCTGCCCAGCGGCGATGGTAAGTGCGCCAAGGTCGCGCAGCCGCAGAATGTCCGGGCCGGGCGTGACGCCGGCTGGAAAGATGAATTGCCAGTCGACAATTTCCGCGTAACCGAGCCGGCGCTGGCGCCGGCCGGCCAACCCGTCGGTCCATTCCGAGGGTGGCCGGTTGCGCTGTGCCCGGAACAAATAGGGCTGGGAAGTGTCGGTTGCCGATCTTGCCACGCGGCGCGAGTTTTTCATGCCAGAGGCGAGAGGTACTGGATATTCAACGGTTTCGAACGGCAATGGGCCATCGGGCGTTTCGGTGCGCATGCCGATGCCAAAGGGCATCACCGTCAGGGCGGCAGTCTTGTCGCGCAGCAACCGGTCGCGCGCCAGTATTGCATCGCCGCCAGAGGAGACTTTCGCCTCGCTCTCGTCATCGACCCAGATGATTTCCAGAAAAGCATTGTCGAAACAGAAAAAAATGTTCGACGTCCCTAACCCGGCATGGGTACGTCGGCAACTTTCCTCCAGCCCGATTCGCGCCATTGCCGCCGCTTCGGCCCGCGCCGAATCATTGGCGATGTAAAACACATGATCGATAACCAAGGAACCGAAGGCACTCAATATGTCGCAACCCCCAAACGAACGCCGCCGACTGCCGACACTAGGCCAGGCAGCGCCGGCCACAAATATCATTTTTCGCCATGTAACATGCCTTTTAAGCATTGATTTGCTCGGCCAAGCAAAGGCTGTTGGAATTTTGACAGATGATTCATGCTAAAGTGGCATTGATGACTTTTCGCAAGGAATTGCCGTTGCTGAACGCGCTGTCGGTGTTCGCCACCGCTGCGCAGGCCGAGAGCCTGACTGCGGCGGCGCGAGAATTGGTGATCGCCCAATCGGCGGTAAGCAGGCATATCGGCAATCTGGAAGAAAACTTCAGAATCAAATTATTTGACCGCCGTGGCCGTCGTCTCGTTCTGACTCCGGCCGGCCAACGGCTGGCGGAGGCGGTCGGGACCGGGCTGGGCCACATAAGGGGCGTGGTCAACGAGCTGCGCAAAGAGGTTGATCGCGCAATCATCACCATCGCCTGCACCTATGACGTTGCCTATCTCTGGATGATGCCACGCTTTGGCCTGTTGCGCGGTCGCTTTGACAATCACCAAATCCGGCTGGTGACCTACGCCGATTTCCGAAGCTTTGACGATAGCGACGTGGACATCTCGATCCGCTTCGGGCGCGAAACGGACTGGCCCGACACGTTCCGGCTGAAACTGTTTGACGAAGAGGTCTTCCCGGTCTGCTCGCCGGCCTTCCTCGATGCAAATCCTCGCCTGCGCGACGGCGATCCGCGCGATCTGCTTAGCTTGCCGCTGCTGCACCTTGAACAACGCTCCACTCTCCGCGGCGTACGGTGGGCGCAATGGTTCTCCGCCATCGGCCTTCCGCCCCCCGCAGTGCAGGACCCGATGTTCACGAACTATACTGGCACCCTGTACGAGGCGATTGCCGGGCGTGGAATCGCCCTGGCTTGGGGAGAACTGCTTGGCGACCTGTTGCAGCGGGGTCTCTTGGTCCGTATCGGTAGCCGCTCGGTACGGGGTGAACTCAGTCGGTTCGTCGTGCACAAGTCGAGCGCCCGGTCGATTGTACACGACGTCGCGACTTGGCTGGCTGACCTCGACGTCACCGACGAGCCATTGCCCCTGATGCCTCCGCTAACGTGAGCCTAACAATGACTTTGCGCCACCGCTTCGCCATTCCGGCTGATGTGACTTACCTTAACGCCGCCGCCAACGGACCGATCACGGCAGATGTGCGGGATGCAGGCCTGGCGGGCGTGGTTGGCAAGGAAGCTCCCTGGGCCAATGAGCATGGCCCGCTCGCTGCCGAACAGGCGCGCGCAGCAGCCTCTCGGTTGATTGGCGCCCGCACGCGCGACATCGCAATCGTCGGCTCGGTCGCCTACGCGCTTTCCATCGCCGGCAAGAACGCCGGCTTGCGTTCAGGCCAACGCACGCTCCGCATGGCGGGCGACCACCCCTCCAACGCTTTGGAGTGGCAGCGGTTGGCCGAGCAGATCGGCACGCATGATGAGATTGTTGCCCGCCCGGCCGACGGCGATTGGACGGCCGCGTTCGCGGGGGCGATCGAGCGGCCGGGCGCCGCCCCGCTCGGCGCCGTGACTCTGGCCCCCTTGTACTGGGCCGATGGGGCCATTTTGGATGTTGCGGCATTGGCCCCACTGATCCGCGCTCGCGGCGGCGCCTTGGTCATCGACGCGACCCAGGCGGTCGGTGCGCTGCCAGTTTCGGTCGCCGCGTGGCAGCCTGATTTTCTCGCTTTTCCCACCTACAAGTGGCTTTTAGGCCCGTATAACCTCACGTTCCTCTATGTTGCCCCGCACCGCCAGATCGGCGAGCCGTTGGAACGCAATACCTTCAATTGGCAACTGGCCGAGCCGGCCAGCGCTTCCGTCCCGCGTGACGGCGCCACCCGCTACGACATGGGTGAGCGCAACAACCCCGTAACCCTGCCGATGGCGGTGGCGGCCATGGCTCTACTCGAAGAGTTGGGCGGTCCCGGCGCCGTACAGGCCCATGCCGGTGCACTGACCCTGTACTTAGCTAGTGCGCTGGAACAGCGGGGCATTCCGGTTATGCCCTCCCGGTTCCGCAGTGCGCACATGCTGTCCTTTCTGCCGCCCGGCAAGGACGCTACGACTTTGGTCCGCGACTTGGCGGAGCGCAAAATCTTCGTCAGCTCGCGTGTCGGACAAGTTCGAGTTAGCCCCCATTGGTATAATGATAAGTCGGATATTGACCGACTCATAGAAGCGATCAATGTTTAGTCTGCCTCGCCCGGGGGGTGCCGATCAGCAATGGCAATTGGCACGCGACAGACTTGGCTCCGGTGGCGCCAACTGATGAATACTGCGGTGATGCCACACATATCGATACGATTGGGTAGCTAAAGGACTGAATTGCCTCGTTGGTCTTCAATTTCTTCACGCCTCTGCAAGCCACCTATGTCCTGATTTATGTTCGGTATCGGTGGCATCCTGCCCCGGATTTGGCCTATCCCGAAAGTAGCAAATCAAGCCGGTTGCCTGCCCCCGCAACCACCGACAGTACACCGGACGTGCTCAAGCTGTTTCCGGATACAACACAGACAACAAAGCCCGCCCGGGGAAACCAGGGCGGGCTTTTCGATGTTGGGGCGACATGCAGTGATCTGGCTCTTGTTGCACAGCATGAAACGGGTGTTGTTGCTTGACAGGGCGTCGCCACCGGGAGTTAGACTCCGACCGCTCGCACCCATGCTGGCGCGTGCAGAGAGCGCCCCGTCGCGTGACAGATAGGCCAGTAAGTAAGAAGGCGTTCCATGGGCAGCACGATCACCGAAAAAATTCTCTCCCGCGTCGCTGGCCGCCCGGTCAAGGCCGGCGAGGACATCATGGCCAAGCCCGATTTCGTGCTGTCCTACGATTTCCCCGGTTACACCGACCTCGTCTTCAAGCAGATGAAGGAGGAGTTCGGCATCGACAAGGTGCCCGATCCCGAACGTTACGCGATTTTCATCGACCACATGATCCCGGCTGCCACTCCGGCCGAGGAGGAGTTGCACATTGGCACCCGTAAGTGGTGCGCCGAGAATAAGGTGGCCCTGTACGAGCGCGCCGGCATCGGCCACCAGGTTGGCTGCGAAATGGGCTATGCCACGCCCGGCGCCTTCGCCGTGCACTTCGACGGGCACGTCAGCCAGATGGGCACGTTCGGCACCCTGGCCATCGGCATCCGCCGCAACATCCTCGAGGCCTTCGTGCGGCCCGAAGTGGCGATCCGGGTGCCGCACACCACGCGCGTCGATTTCACCGGCACGCTTGGTCTGGGCGTGATGGAGCGCGACATCTTCCACCACATGGTGCGCCAGATCGGCTCGGCGTCGTGCCGCTTCCAGGTGCTGGAAATCGGGGGCCCGGCGCTGGAATCGCTCAGCATCGCTGGGTTGCAGACGATCACCGGCCTCGCCATGTTCACCGGCGCCATCACCGCCATCGTCAACCCGTACAAGGCGACGCTTGACTATGCCCTGCCGCGCGCCAAGAAGCAGTTGGAGCCGCAGTACAGCGATCCCGATGCCGAATACGCCGCGCGCCACACCGTCGATCTTTCCGTCATCGAGCCGATCATCGTGGTGCCGCCCAGCCCTGCCAACACGCAGAACCTGGTCGATTATCTCGGCCTGGAAATCCACGCCGGCTATCTCGGCTCCTGCGCCTCGGGCCGGCTCGAGGATTTGCGCGCCGCCGCCAAGGTATTGGGCGGACGCCAGGTGAAGGAGGGCTTCCAGCTCCACGTCGTGCCGACCAGCCGGCAGATCATGGCGGCAGCGGCGGCCGAGGGGCTTATCACCACGTTGGTCGAGGCTGGCGCCTTCATCTCATCGCCATCCTGCGACTATTGCTTTGGCCGCATCGCCACCATGACGGCGAAGCAACGCGCCGTGTCCACCGGCACGCTGAACGTGCGCGGTCGCATGGGCAGCCCGGATTCGGAAATCTACCTGGTCAACGCCGCGGCTGTCGCCGCCGCCGCGATCGAGGGCAAGATCGCCGATCCCCGGAAGTATTTGTAGGGAGCGGCGTCATGGTTCTGAAAAACCTGCGCGGCCGCGTTGCTTTCGTCTTCACCGAAACGGACTTCGATGTCGATCAGATCATCGGCGTGAAGAACATCAAGATACAGAACATCGACGAACTCGCCAAGGTGGCGATGACCTCGTACGATCCCGAGTTCGCCAGCAAGGTGAAGCTGGGCGACATTCTTGTCGGTGCCGACAATTTCGGCTACGGCCACCCACACTATCCGCCGCTGCGTGCCATGCGCCACCTCGGCATTGCCGGCATCGTGGCCGAGAGCTTTTCACCGGGTTATTGGCGCGGCGAGGTCAGCAACGGCTTTCCGCAGATCACCTGCCCCGGCATTCTTGGCCTGGTCGAGCGCTGGGATGAGATTGAGGTCGATTACGACGCGGCGCTGGTGCGCAACCACACCAAGGGCACCATGCTGCCGATGGACCCGTTGAGCCAGGCCGAACGCGACATGATCGCCGCCGGCGGCCTCGTGCCCTATCTGAAACAGAGTCTGGCAATTGGGAGAACCAAATGAACAAGCCCGCCAAGTACCGTGAACTGCTGCGCGGTGGCAAGACCATCTGGGCCGCTGGCGCCTACGACGCTCTCTCCGCCAAACTGATCGAGGAGGCCGGCTTCGACGTGGTCATGACCTCGGGCTTCGCGGTCTCGGCCGCGCTTCTCGGCCAGCCCGACGTCGAACTGTATACGATGACCGAGAATCTCGGCGTCGGCAAAAACGTCTGCAACGCGGTAGAGGTGCCGGTCATCGCCGACACCGACACTGGCTATGGCAACGCCATCAATGTGATGCGCACGGTGCGCGAGTTTGAACTGGTCGGGGTCGCCGGCATCATACTCGAAGACCAGCAGTCGCCAAAGCGCTGTCCGGCCTGCACCGACCAGATCGAGATCATCTCGAAGGAAGAGGGCATCGCCAAGATCCGCGCCGCCGTCGCCGCGCGCCGCAACCCCGATCTCGTCATTATCGCCCGTACCGACGCACGCGACCCGGCCGAAGCGATGGAACGGGGCAAGGCCTACGCCGCTGCGGGCGCCGACATCATTCAGCCGATCAGCCGCACGTTCAAGGACATTGCCGGGCTCCGCGCCATGCGTCAGGCGGTGGGCCGGCCGCTGTCGCTGCAGATACTCGGCTGGTTGGAAAAGGACCTGAGCCAGGCGGACATTGAATCCGTGGCCGGCATGGCTACCTATCCGCTGGTGCCGCTGATGACCATCGCCGCCGCGCTGCGTCAGAACCTGGCGCCATTGCTTAAGAACAAGTCGACCAGGAACCTGCCGATCCCCGTGGTCGGCCACAACGACTTCAATGCTTTCATCGGCTTCGCCGAGGTCGAAGCGCTGCAGATGCGGTACCTCGAAATGCCACAGGCGGCGGAGTAGGGGCTCCGGCCCGTATCATGCAATGAAGTAACTTTTGCATGTTGACGAACGGCCGCGCCGGCCCCTACGGTCAGGCGGGAATACCGCGCAATGCCGAGCCAATCGGCGCCGCGACTTACGGGAGGAAAACATGATTATCTCGCGCACCAGGAGAAGTTTGCTCGCCGCCGCCGTTCTGCTCGGCGCCGCCACCGGCGCTACCCAGGTTCTGGCCCAGGCCAAGCCGCCGGTCCGCATCGGCGCGATCCTGCCGCTCAGCGGCGCCGGCACGTTCGAGGGCCAACTCGGGCTCGAGGGCATGCAGGCGGCCGCCAACATCATTAATGCCAAGGGCGGCATCCTCGGCGGCCGCAAGATCGAGATCGTCTCCTATGACGACAAGTCTTCGCCGGACGAGGGCGTCAGCGCCGCGCGCCGCGCCATCGAGCAGGACAAGGTGGATGCGCTGGTCGCCAACATGTTCAGCCCGATTGCGCTGGCGATGAAGGAAGTCACCCGGGGCAAGATACTGCACATGGTGCTGGCGCCGCAGCACCCGAAGGTTACTGAGGAAGGCCACAAGTGGCTGTTCCGCCTGAACGAGACCACGGTCATGCGCGGCGGCAACTTCTCCAAGTTCATCTGCACCAACATGAATCTGAAGTCGGTCGCCATCCTCGCCATCAACGACGATTACGGCCGCGCCGAGGCGGGCAATTACGGCAAGTGGCTGGCCGAGTGCGGTGTCGCGGTGAAGGGCACCGAATTCTTCCAGGGTACCGACACCGACTTCAACATCCAGCTGACCAAGATCCGCGGCATGCAGGCCGACGGCATCTATGTCGCCGCCAGCGCCACCTCGCAAGGCGCCACCATCTACCGGCAGATCAAGCAGCTTGGCTACCGCGGCACGGTAATCGCCTCGGGCGGCAACATGAACCCGAAGCTGATCGAGCTCTCTGGCGCGTCGATCGAAGGCGTCTACAGCGTCTCGCCCTATGTCGAGGACGTGCCGAACCCGATCGCCGCCGCGTGGCGCGTCGAGTACGCGAAGAACTACAAGAACGCCACGTCGTTCGTCGCCTCGCTGGCCGCCGCCGGCCTTGAAGTCACCGCCGCGGCAATGGATAAGGCCGGCACCTCGACCGACTACGACAAGATCGCCGAGGCGATCCGCGGCAACACCTGGAACACGGTCCTGGGCGACACCAAGTTCGACAACATCGGCCAAGGCTTCATCGCCAGCTACATCGTGCAAGTGAAGGACGGCAAGATCGTCACCACAAGCAAGGCGAACTGAGCGGCGCGACGAACCTGCGGCGACACGAGGACACGGCCCGGTAGCCAAGCCGGGCCGTGTTCGTTACTGGGCGGAGACGCGGACACATTGTTCTGGGACATCTTTCTGCAGCAGGTCGCCAACGGGCTCGTCAACGGGATGGGCTATGTGCTGATCGCCGTTGGCTTGACGCTGGTATTCGGCGTGTTGCGGATCGTCAACTTCGCCCATGGCGAGTTCTACATGCTGGGCGCCTTCGTCACCTTCTTCGCCATCAAGCTGCTGGGCGTTCCCTACCTCGCCGCCGTTCTGCTCGCCACCATTGCGGTGGCCGGCATGGGCGTGCTGGCCAACCAGGTGCTGTTCAAGCCACTGCGCCGCGAGCATGAGTTCACCATCCTGATGGTCAGCCTCGGCCTCAGTCTGCTGCTGGCCAATGGCGGCGAGATCGTGTTCGGCGCCGACCCCAAGTACATCCCCAGCCCGTTCGCCGATGAGGCGGTGGAGCTGGGTCCGGTGTTTCTCACCTGGCAGCGCATCATCGTGCTTGTCGCCGCCGCCATCCTGATCGGCCTCGTCTACCTTTTCATCCGCTTCACCACGATGGGCAAGATGATGCAGGCGACGGCGCAGAACCGCGACGGCGCGGCGCTATCCGGCGTCAATATCGACTGGGTGCACACCTACACGTTCGCACTGGCTTGCGGCCTTGCCGCCGTCTCGGGGGCGTTGCTAGGGCCCACGGCGGTGATCTTCCCGACGATCGGCGAATGGGCGGTGCTGAAAGCCTTCATCGTCGTGGTCATGGGTGGACTTGGCAGCATGGGCGGCGCGGTCGCCGGCGGCCTGTTGCTCGGCATCGCCGAGGCGCTCGGCGCCAACTACATCTCGATCGCCTTTAAGGATGCCATCGGCTACGGCATCGTCGTCGCAGTGCTGTTGTGGCGACCTGCCGGCCTGTTCGTGGCGCGCAAATGACGGGGTTGCGCATTCCCGGCGCCGCGGCACTCGGCATCGCCCTGCTGCTGGCGTTGCCGCTGGCGGCCGTGGGTGACTATTTCCAGCACCTGCTCGTGCTCTGGCTGCTGTTCGCCCTGATGGCGCTCAGCCTCAACATCATCGTCGGCTATCTCGGCGAGCTCAGTTTCGGCCACGCCGCGTTCTTCGGCCTGGGCGCCTACGCCTCGGCCATGCTGACTGTGCATGCCGGTCTGCCGTTCTGGTTCGGCCTCCTGGCCTCGGCCGTGGTGGCCGGCTTCTTCGGTCTCGTCATTGGCTACGTCTCGCTCCGCATCAAGGGGCCGCAATTCGCCATCCTCACGCTCGGCTTCGGCGCCATCCTGCACAGCGTGTTCATCAACTGGATCGACTTCACCAATGGCCCGCTCGGCATCACCAAGATCCCTCCGCCGCGCATTCCGCTGCTCGGGTTCGAGATCAGGGACGGCGTGCCGTTCTACTATCTCGTGCTGTTCTTCCTGCTGCTCTCGGCCTACTTGTGCCGGGCGCTGATGCGCAGCCGTACTGGCCGCGCCTTCATCGCGGTGCGCGAGAACGATGTGCTGGCCACGTCGCTCGGCATCGACGTGTTCCGCACCAAGCTGCTCGGCTTCGTCGTCGCCACCATGATGGTCGGTGTTGCCGGCTGCCTCTACGCCCACTACATCAAGGTGATCACACCGGGCCTGTTTACCCTGCACTACATGGCGCCGATGATCATCATGGTCATCGTCGGCGGCAAGGGCACGGTGACCGGTCCCATCGTCGGCGCGCTGGTCTACGTCGTGCTGCTGGAAGTACTGCGCGCCAGCGGCTCAATGCGCATGCTGGTGTTCTCGGTGCTACTTACCCTGTCCGTGATCTTCCTGCCGGGCGGGCTCGTGTCGCTGTTGCCGAAATGGCGCGGCCAGGGCGGAAGGGAAAAGGCCAATGACTGAGCCGCTGCTGCAGGTCACCGGTCTGACCCGCGCCTTCGGTGGCTTGGTCGCCGCTAACGCGGTGAACTTCGCCGTCCACGACCGCGAGGTGGTCGGCCTGATCGGCCCGAACGGCGCGGGCAAGACCACTGTCTTCAACATGATCGCCGGCAGCCTGCCGCCCAGTTCCGGCTCGCTGCGCTTTCGCGGCGAGGAATATGCCGGCGCGCCGGCGCACCGCATCGCCCAGCGCGGCATCGCCCGCACTTTCCAAATCACCAGCCTGTTCCCGACCTTGTCGGTGCTGGACAACGTCAAGCTCGGCACCCACCGGCACAAGAATACCGGCTGGTGGGCAGCGGCGTGCTATTCCGCCGCCTACCGGCGCGAGGAGCAGGAGGTCGAGGCCAAGGCGGACGCGGTGCTGGCCTTTCTCGACATGGGCCCGCAGCGCAACCGCATCGCCCAGAACCTCGCCTATGGCGACCAGCGCCGGCTGGAGATCGCCATCGCATTGGCCGCCGAACCGGTGCTGCTGCTGCTGGACGAGCCGGCCGCCGGCATGAACCCCGACGAGGCCAGGCGCCTGACCGAAACCATCGGCCGCATCCGCGACACCGGCGTCAGCGTTCTCCTCGTCGAGCACCACATGCGCGTGGTCATGGGCATCTGCGACCGCATCGTGGTGCTGAACCAGGGCAACAAGATCGCCGAGGGCACGCCGACAGCGGTCGCCAACGACCCCATGGTGATCCGCGTCTATCTCGGCCGGGGCAACGGCGATGCTTAAGCTGTCCGGCATCACCGTCCGCTACGGCCTGCGCGAGGCGCTAACCGGTATCGACCTGGAAGTGAAGCAGGGCGAGCTCGTCACCCTGATCGGCACCAACGGTGCGGGCAAGTCCACCACGCTGCGCACTATTTCCGGCCTGCTGAAGCCGGTGTCGGGCACCATGGAATTCCTTGGCCACAACGTCGCTGGCATGGCGCCGCATAAGCTGCTGGCGCAGGGCATGGCGCATGTGCCCGAGGGCCGCCTACTGTTCCCCGACATGACGGTGCTGGAGCACTTGGAGCTTGGCGCGATGCGCGCCGCACCCGGTGGCCGGTCGTACGCCGACCGGCTGGACTGGTGCTACAGCCTGTTTCCCAAGCTGCTGGAACGCGGCGCGCAAAAGGCCGGCACGCTCAGCGGCGGCGAGCAACAGATGGTCGCCATCGGCCGTGGCCTGATGTCCCAGCCCAAGCTGCTGATGCTCGACGAACCGTCGCTCGGCCTTGCGCCCGTCGTGGTCGACATGCTGGGCGACGTCATCCACCAGTTGCACGGCGAGGGGCTAACCGTCCTCCTCGTCGAACAGCGCGTCGATTTGGCGCTGAAGCTGGCCGACCGGGGCTATGTGCTGGAAACCGGCTGCGTCGTGCTGCACGATCGTGCCTCGGCGCTGCTGGAAAATCCGATGGTGAAGCAAGCCTATCTGGGAACCTGAGATGGATTCCGTGAACCCCCAGCAAGCCGCGCCCGGCGCGCACAAGGCGCCGTGGCGCATCGGTGTCGATGTCGGCGGCACTTTCACCGACATGGTGGTGGTCGACGATGCCGGCCTGCTCTCGGTGTTCAAGGTGCCGTCGGTGCCGGGCAACCAGGCCGAGGGCGTGATCAACGCGCTCGATGCCGCCGCCGCCGATTTCGGTCTGGCGCGCAACGCGTTCCTGGCGGATTGCAGCCTGTTCATCCACGGCTCCACCGTCGCCACCAACATCATCCTGGAAGGCAAGGGGGCCAAGGTCGGCCTGCTCACCACCGAAGGCTTCCGCGACAGTTTGGAAATCCGCCGCGGCATCCGCTTTCACCAGTGGGACCATCGTGCCGCCTATACGCCGGTGCTGGTGCCGCGCCACTTGCGCCTGCCCATTGGCGGCCGCATCGACCGCGACGGCAAAGAGCTCGAACCGCTAAACCGTGAATCCGTGCGCCGTGCGCTGGAGACGTTCGCCGCCGAGGGGGTCGAGGCCATCGCCGTCTGCCTGATCAATTCCTTCGCCAATGCCGCGCATGAACATGCCGTGGCCGACACGATCCGGCAGGAATGGCCGAAGGAATGGCTCTCGGTCTCGGCCGACATTGTGCCGATCATCGGCGAGTACGAACGCAGTTCGACCATTGTGGTGAACGCTTATATCGCGCCGCGCGCCATCACCTATCTGCGCGCGCTGGACGAGCGGCTGAAGGCGGCCGGCCTGCGCTATCCGCTGC
>Ga0163144_10013049_pt1 | contig 17375 bp, 12 predicted proteins | sample OliLak19BULKMAT1_FD_123175 | JGI IMG/M metagenome (GOLD analysis project Ga0163144, IMG submission 123175) | Freshwater microbial mat bacterial communities from Lake Vanda, McMurdo Dry Valleys, Antarctica - Oligotrophic Lake LV.19.BULKMAT1 | ecosystem: Environmental > Aquatic > Freshwater >...
CGTTTACGATCCTGAGATACCCGTGGACGTATATGAGCTGGGCCTTATCTATAAAATAGACATAATACCGGTGGGCAATGTTTTTATAGAGATGACCCTTACCTCGCCTTCTTGCCCCTCTGCAGGTACCTTACCTGGCGAGGTGGAGCAAAAAATACGGCAGGTACCCGGTGTAAACGATGTGCAGCTAGAGCTAACGTTTGACCCTACTTACACCCAAGATATGATGTCAGAAGCTGCGCGTTTAGAGCTCGGCTTTATGTAGCCTGCATTTATGTAGTCTGCATTGTACGTTTTCTTGCGCTAACAAAGTAGCCTACAACACACCGTACGGCTTACTAACTGCGTTGGCTGCCGCGCTTGGGGTTGCATTTTATTTTTAAAAGCACGGGCTTACCTTGCAGCCATGTTCTTCACCTCTAGGTCGGCGGCTTTGGTGCTAGCAATACTTATTGCTACTGCCACCACTGGCCTTATGTCTATAGTGCGTGGGGTACCGCCACAGGCACTCGTGTTGGTGGCAGCCATATCGTTTTCTAGCAGCTTTTTGCTGGTATATGCCTCGCTAGAATATCTGGTGTTTCAGGAGATACAAAAGGTATATAAGTTACTAGAGCGCCTTAACAAGCGTGAGCTACGCTCGGTACGCAAGCAGGTAACGCGTGCAAGCCTTGTGGGCGGTGCTAACCCTATCCAGAAACTAAATACAGAGATTCTGGACATGGCAAACCGCAAACAAAGCGAGATAGATGAGCTTCGGCGCCTAGAGACTTACCGGCGCGAGTTTCTGGCAGACATTAGCCATGAGCTTAAAACCCCACTTTTCTCTGCTCAAGGTTTTATACACACCCTTATTGATGGGGCGGCAGACGATGAAAAAACCCGTACCCGTTTCTTGCTTAAAGCTGCTAACAGTTTAGATGGGCTAGGAGAAATGGTGCAAGAACTTTTGTTGCTCTCACAACTAGAGACAGGCGTTTTGCGTATGAAGCTAGAGGTTTTTGACCTTGGGCGCCTAGCTGCCGAGGTAGCAGAACAGCTAGAAGAAAAAGCCACCGACCGTAGCCAATCTATTGCCCTAGAGCGACCCGCAAAGCCCATGTGGGTAGAGGCAGACCGCAGCCGGCTTAGGCAGGTACTGGTTAATTTAGTAGAAAATGCCATAAAATATGGCAAACCCGGTGGCCAGGCCTTGTTGCAGATTGCACCAGAAAAAGACCAAGTGCTGGTACGGGTGCAAGACGATGGTACTGGCATATCAACAGAGCACCTGAGCCGCATTTTTGATCGTTTTTATAGAGTAGAAAAAAGCCGGAGCAAAGTCATGGGTGGCATAGGGCTTGGGCTTGCCATAGTAAAACAGATTCTGGCTGCACATTACATCAATATTGATGTACAGAGCCAGCTTGGGGTTGGTACAGCGTTTACCTTCTATTTAAAAAAGCAAAAACCCTCTCTTGTAAAGGGCACGGCAGCAGAAGATGCGCCTTCTGCTGCAAGCAAAGGGCCACGGGAAAGCACCGTTTTTTAGGTGTTATTTTAGGCTTAAATCTATGTAAAGGATGGTGCGGCTTTGTGTATATTTACATAGTAAGCCCTATGCCAGAACATATTGCTTTGTCAGTTGTTAGGTGTTTTATAGTTGCTTATGTCTAAATCTTTAATAACCCCCGGGCCACTACTTGCACGCGTGCATTCACCGGCAGATGTGCGTGCCTTAGATACTGAGCAGCTGCCCCAGCTTTGTGCAGAACTGCGGCAGTTTATTGTAGACAACGTATCAATCTATGGCGGGCACTTTGGAGCAAGCTTGGGCGTAGTAGAGCTTACTGTAGCCCTGCACCATGTATTGCATACGCCTGATGATCAGCTAGTGTGGGATGTTGGGCACCAGGCATATGGCCATAAAATCCTTACGGGCCGCAGAGATGTTTTTGATACAAACCGCGTTTATGGGGGCCTATCTGGTTTTCCTAAACGCAAAGAATCTGACTATGACGCCTTTGGGGTGGGGCACTCCAGCACTTCCATATCAGCAGCGCTAGGCATGGCCGTGGCCAGCCGCTTAAAAGGTGAAACCCGCCGCCATGTAGCCGTAATAGGCGATGGTGCCATGACGGGCGGCATGGCTTTTGAGGCCATGAACCACGCCGGGGCAGACCCTGGCTCAGACCTGCTCATTATCCTAAACGATAACTGCATGAGCATAGACCCTAATGTGGGGGCCCTAAAAGAGTATTTAACAGACATTACCACATCGCCCACCTACAACCGTGTGCGAGACGAAGTATGGAAAGCACTAGGTAAGCTATCTCATTTTGGCTCATCTGCCCAAGAAATTGTAAGTAAAATAGAGCATAGTCTAAAAGGCTCTTTGCTTAAAAGTTCTAACCTTTTTGAGGCCTTGCATTTGCGCTACTTTGGCCCTGTAGACGGGCACGACGTTCAACATTTAGCAGCCATTTTGCAAGATATGGCTAGCATACCAGGCCCTAAAATCTTGCACTGCCTTACAGTGAAAGGAAAAGGCTATGCACTAGCAGAGCAAGATCAAACAAAATGGCATGCCCCAGGCAAGTTTGATAAGGTAACCGGCGAGATTTATAAAAAGGTGTATGCCACGCCACAGCCGCCTAAATACCAAGATGTTTTTGGCCACACACTTGTAGAGATAGCTAAACTAGACGAGCGCGTGGTGGGCATTACACCGGCCATGCCCTCTGGTAGTTCTATGAATATCATGATGCGTGAGCTGCCTGACCGCGCCTTTGATGTGGGCATAGCCGAACAGCATGCGGTTACTTTTTCTGCCGGCCTAGCTACACAGGGTATGGTGCCGTTCTGCAATATTTACAGCACCTTTATGCAGCGGGCGTATGATCAAGTAGTACACGATGTTTGCCTGCAAAACCTGCCTGTGGTTTTTTGCCTAGACAGAGCCGGTTTTGCCGGGGCAGATGGCCCTACCCACCACGGTGCCTATGACCTGGCCTACTTTAGATGCGTGCCCAACCTAGTTGTGGCAGCCCCTATGAACGAGCAAGAGCTACGTAATATGATGTATACCACATATTTGCGTGCTGCCCGCAACCAAGGCCCCAGCTCTATACGGTATCCGCGCGGAGAGGGCACTATGCCTGTCTGGCGCACCCCGCTAGAAGAGATAGAAATAGGCCGAGGCCGCAAAGTACAAGACGGGCAGCAGGTTGCCATCCTTACCATTGGCACCATAGGCAATTATGTGCCAGAGGCCACGGCAATGTTAGTGCGCTCTGGTATTGTGCCTGCCCACTATGATATGCGCTGGTGCAAGCCCCTAGATGAGGCCATGTTGCATGAAGTTTTTAGCACCTACCCCCATGTTTTAACCATAGAAGACGGCTGTATACAAGGCGGTTTTGGCTCTGCCGTGCTGGAGTTTATGGCCGATAATAACTATACCAGCGTGGTGCGCAGGCTAGGCATCCCTGACAGGGTGGTAGAACATGGCGAGCAACTAGAGCTGCACCGCGAGTGCGGCTTTGACCCTGAGGGCATAGCTGCAGCAGTGCTTAAAATGGTGGAGCTAGAGCCTGCTGCCCCGCATTCTAAGCTGGTATAAGCCCTTAGTTACTGTTGCCCCTTATTTTAGGTACTGTTAGCGTAGTAATAGTTGTCCGGTTAGGTTAAAAAACACATACAGGTGTTTGTCTGGGGTATTTAACTGGCTGGCGGTGTAGGTTTGGCCCACAAAAATTTGCTCAGATAATCGGTATTTATAGCGGGTTACAGCCCATTGGAGCCAACTATCAAGCAAAATGCGCCCTCTGCCCGGCAGCTCCCAAGCAAGGGCTATGCTAGGCCCTTGTTGGGCGGTAATAGTATGCAGGGCTGCCTGCCGTGTGGGCAAGCCAGGCTGTGTTACCCCAGCCAGGTTGTGGCGGTCTTGCCTAACAAGTTTATAGCCCCCCTCTATACTTAAGCTTGTGCCTTTGTGCCTGCTAACCAAGGTATGGCCGGCCCGCAGGTGCAGGTCTATGAGAACAATGGTATCTATGGGGCTTTCTTTAAATCTGCTCCAGTTTAGCTGGGCTATTCTGTTTTCTCGGCGCAGCCCATCTACTAAAAAGTACCAAGAGGGTGTAGCCTGGTAGCGCGCCTGGTATTGCTGTATCCAGATACGGTTGGCTCTGTTTTTAGATTCTTCTAGAGCAAACTGACGCACATTATAGGTAGCCCACAGCCCGTATGTGGCAGAGAAACGCACGCGGCCAAGCCCATAGCTAAGGGTTGGCTCTAGGCGTAGCAGCCGCTCTACGTAGTTTTGGGCAGACTGTGTGCTTTCTAAAAAAAGGACATTGCGTAATGATCCAGATACGCGCACTGTAGAGCGTAAGGTTTGCAGCCAGCGCTGGCTCCAGCCCAGCTCTCCGGTGTAAAAGGTCTCGTCTCGGTCTTGGTTGTTGAGCTCAGAAGGGGTGTTTACCCGTAGCAAACTACCCGTGTATGCGCCCTTAAAACTAGTGCGACTGCTTGCTTGCCAGGCACCTTGGTAAGCATAATTAATGGTGGCCTCTGCTATGTCTTTAATTTTTTCTGAAGCTAGGTTGCGGCTAAAGGCCGAGGCTACCAGCCCTAAGTTATTATCTAGGTTGTAAGCACGCAGCCGCTGGGTATATTCTACAGAAATGGTTTGCCGCACTTTTTGGGTTGAAATAGAAATCTGTTGCCGGCTGTAGACTTCTGTTTGTGCAAAACGGGTATTCTGTATGTTACCTGTGGTGGTGTCATAGCCCCTGTATTTAAACTGGCGCAGGGGTACTAAAATCCGGTTATCGCTTTGGAAGCTTATGTATTTGCCTAGCTGAGAGCCTAAAAATAGCGATGCCTCTGCAGAGTCTGTGACTATGCTTTGTATGTGGCCAGCCAGGTAATCTTCTACCCGGCGGCGCAGATACCCTGCCGACAGGCGCGTTTCTGCAAAATTACCCAGCCGCTGAGAGAGCCCTGCTTTGCCGGCCATCAGTGCCATTTTTCTTGGGTTTATAAAGGCTTGAGATACGTTTCCCTGCCAAAAATAGCGGGTGGTACTGTCTGCACTCTGTGTATTGCCTTGCGTAAAGAGCCTGTAAGAGGCACCAGAATTACGTATAGAGCCGCGATTATCTGTGGCCACACCAGCGCTTGTTTCTGTGTATATATCTAAGGTGGGCAGGATAGGGCGCCATACAAGCAGGCCCTCTGCCCGGCCGTAGCTGTTGCCAATGGCCCTAAAACTTTGGCTCTGGCTGCGAAACCCGTACCCTATACCTTTTGGCGTTTGGCGTACATATTCTAGCCTTGCCACATAATCTTCTTGCACAAACTTGCCAGAGCGCTCTGTAAGGCTCTTGTTATACAAAAAATTCTGGCCCAGCTCTGCTTTGGCTGCTTGCCTGCCTTGCGCGTATTGCCCATATAGCCTGTTGGCAAAAACAAAACTGTTAAACCCAATACGGCTATTTCTAAAAACCGCAAGCAGTGTAGTATCTGTTCTTGCAGTATCTGTTTTTACAGATTCTGGGGTAAGGGTATGCGGGGGCAGCTCTTGCGATACAGATGGCAAGGCGATACCTGCAAACAGCAGGCTACAGATACATAAAACTTTGTGCGCTATGATGCGAAAGATACGCGCATACCTACGTGCGAGAAAAGCCTATAGTGGTAATAGGTTTGCTAACTATGGCCTCTTGCAGCTCTAGCATCTCTAAGGCAGAAAGGGCAGCCTCTTGGCCCTTGTGCCCGTGGCTACCGCCGGCGCGTGCCAGAGCTTGCTCTAAGGTATCTGTGGTAAGCACCCCAAAAATTACGGGTTTGCCACTTAGTAAAGAAACCTGCATGAGCCCTTGGGCTACAGCCTGGCAAATAAAGTCAAAATGGCGAGTCTCGCCTTGGATAACACACCCAAGGGCTATTACGGCATCAATATCAAAACGGCTTGCCAGCCATTTACTTGCTGTTGTAAGCTCATATGTGCCCGGTACCAGATGCTGCACAATGTTTGCAGGTGGTATACCATTTTCTTCTAGGGTTGCTAGGGCTTTATCACGCAGGACAAAGGTTACTTGCTCGTTCCATTGGGCTGTAATTATGGCTATTTTTTTGGTTGCTAGGCCAGTATACTCTTTTTTTGCCAGCGTTAATCCTTTGCTCATGCCACAAAGGTAGCTACCAAAAAAATACCCGCCCTTTAGTGGGGGCGGGTATTTTATGTATGTGGGTGTGCAGGATTACTCTGTTGCCAATGATTGATCTACCCTGGCTTTAAACTTGCGGGCCTCGGTAGCTTCAGAACTTTCAAAGTAGTCTGTAATTATGCGGCCGTAAGTTTCAGAGGCTGCTTTTGGGTTTTGGTGCAGCTCGTAAATCTGGGCCAGTTTCATTAAGTAACCGGGGGTAAAGAACTTGTTTGGTTTGTGATTGGCAGCCTTGTTGTAGTAGAACTCAGCTTGCTGGTAGTCGCTTTTCTCAACATATGCGTCGCCTTCTAGGCTGTACGCACGTGCTTGCACAAGTATATCGTCACTAGAGAAGCCCTCTAGGGCCTGTATGGCCTGATCGTACTTGCCTTGTTTTAAGTATATGGCACCAATGTAGTAGTTAGCAAGTTTACCGGCTTTTGTGCCGCCGTAGTTTTCTGCAATGGTTTCTAGGCCTATAATGTTACCATCCCCTTTAAGCGCCTTGTTTAAGCTGTCGGCCTCAAAAAAGTATACTGCGGCAAACATTTCATCTTGGGCGGTTTTGTTTTCATTGTCTATGTATGCTTGGTAGCCTACAATTGCGGCAATAAAAGCCAAAACACCTCCCATCACATAAACTAATGCTTTGGAGTTTTTGGTTAGCCAAGATTGGGTATTATCCAGTATTTCTACCCCTAGTGAGGGTTCATCTACTTGGACTACAGGTTTTGGGGCGGGCGTTGGTTTTTTAATTGCTTCTGCCATGGGGCATACGATAAGGGCACAATGAGGGCAGGCACTGAAGTACCTGTAAAACAGGGTGCAAATTTAATCAATGATGAACGGATAAGCCTCCACATATACATCTGTATATATTTCTTCTGGGGCAGGATAGGGGCTAGATTCGGCAAAATCTACAGATTCTTGCACACGGGCTTGAATTTCTTCTTCAGTTTTGTCTAGATCTTGTTCGGTTGCCCACTTTTGTTCTAGCAAAATGGTGCGTATTGTTTCTAGCGGATCGCGGTGTTTGTACTCTTGTACCTCTTCTTTTGTGCGGTACTTGCCCGGATCTGACATGGAGTGCCCCTTGTAGCGATAAGTGCGAAACTCTAGCAGTGTGGGGCCATCGCCACGGCGTGCTCTATCTGCTGCGCGGCTCACGGCATCGTGCACGGCTTCTGGGCTCATACCGTTTACAGGCTCAGAGGGCATATCATAGGATAGCCCCAGCTTGTAAAGTTCTGTTACATTGCTGGTGCGCTCTACACTGGTGCCCATGGCGTAACCGTTGTTTTCTATAACAAAAATAACGGGCAGTTTCCAGAGCATGGCCATGTTTAGTGCCTCGTGGAAAGCGCCTTGGCGTACGGCACCATCGCCCATGAGGGTTATGCAAAGGTTATTGGTTTTGTTGTAACGCTCTGCAAAGGCTAGGCCAGCGCCCATGGGCACCTGGGCACCCACTATGCCATGGCCTCCGGCAAAGTTTACTTCTTTATCAAAAAAGTGCATGCTGCCGCCTTTGCCTTTGCTGCAGCCGGTTGCCTTGGCAAAAAGCTCTGCCATTAGCGGGTTTGGGTGTGAGCCCAGGGCAAGTGGGAGCGCGTGATCGCGGTAAGCGGTTATGTACTTATCTCCTTTTTGCAAGGCAGATACCATACCGGCTGCACAGGCTTCTTGGCCTATGTACAGGTGGCAAAAACCTCGTATTTTTTGCTGACCATAGAGCTGTCCAGTTTTTTCTTCAAACCGGCGCATGAGCAGCATAGAGTAGTACCATTGCAGGTATTGCTCTTTGCTGAAACGCAGGCCGCCCTCAGCTGATTTTTTGGTGCTGGCTGGGGCTTTTGGGGCAGATAAGGTAGCGGTGGCTGTTTTGGCCATGTGGGCTAGCAGGTGTTTTTTTGGGAGAGAGGCGCAAAAAGCAGGATGCTATTGAGCTAGGCTTGGCCTATTTGGCCACCAAAATTGAAAGGAATTTGGCTAATGTCTTCCCGCTTTATGGGGCCAAAAGACTCCTCATAGCGGGAGAGATTGTCTTGCAGGGCGTTTAGCAACCGCAATGCATGCTCTGGGGTTACAACAATGCGGCTTTTTACCTTAGCCTTGGGCACTCCGGGCATCATGCGGATAAAATCAAGCACAAACTCTCCGTTAGAGTGGGCTATCATTGCTAGGTTGCAATAGACCCCTTCTGCAATTTCTTCAGACAGCTCTACAGACAGGGCATTTGGATCTTGGTTCTGAAGCGAATCAGCTGCGGGCTCTTTCATAACCCGGCAAAGATACTCCAAACCCGTTCATTGAAGAGCTTGCCAGCCCAATAAAACCTACCTAAATATGGCCTTTATCATTTTACAAGTAGTAGAAATGGACAATAAAAGGGACTTTCTTTGCTATAACTCATAATTTTATCGTATGTTTATATTAGTTTAGCGGTCTCCCCCTTTTACGTATGCAATCAACTCAAAATGTAATATACTTTGATAGCGCTCATTCTGACGATGTGCGCCGTCAGAATCTTTATAAGGGGCAATTATACGTTTACAGCCAGCGTGCATCTGTTATGCGCCTAGTTACACTAGCGCGCCAGATGCTAGAAGATATATTTGGCGGAAAAGACCCACAGTTTGCCCAGTTTAACATGGATGTGCATACCTATGAGGCGCTGCTTACTAAACTCAAACCACAATTTGTTAACTCTGCAGAAGGTAAGCAGATAATGAAAGATATATTGGCCGATTTTGGCTGCGATGTAGATCAAACCTATTTTGATTTGCCCCGTCTGCGCACCAGCACAGCAAACGAGTTTCTTACCACGGGTATAGCCTACAGCTTTGATGCCCACAGAGATACCTGGTTTTCTGGGCCGCTAAATCAGATAAACTGGTGGTTTCCTGTATACGATGTGCAACCAAACAACACCATGGCATTTTATCCAGACTATTTTTCTAAACATATAGAAAACGGGTCTAAGGGGTATAATTCTCATGAATGGAACCAAGAAAGCAAGCGCTTAGCTGCTGGCGAGATTATAGAAGATACCCGCAAGCGCCCCTTACCAAAAGAGCACATAGACTCTGCTAATGAGATGATTGTGATTCTGGGTGTAGGGTCTATAATTCTTTTTTCTGGTACGCACCTGCATGCCAGCATCCCCAATAGCTCTGATCGTACGCGCATTAGCATAGATTTCCGTACGGTGCATGCAGGCGATAGCCGCAAACATATTGGTGCCCCAAACATAGATAGTTACTGCACTGGCACCATAATGCGTGATTTTATCCACCCCAGCACCTATGAGTTGCTGCCTACAGATGTAATTATGGGTTATGAAAATGGCACGCCCGTACTCAGCAAATAAGGGAGCTGTAAACATTTAAACCCCCCAAGGTTTTTACACTTTTGGGGGTCTTTTTTTTGCCCCGCGGATAGGCTCTGCCTCTGAGGGGTTATCTGGCCAGCTATGTTTTGGGTAGCGCCCCCGCAGATCTTTGCGCACATCTGCATACGTATTAGCCCAGAAGCTAGCCAGGTTTTGGGTAATCTGTACGGGCTTGTAAGCAGGGCTAAGCAAGTGCAGCAGCACTGGTTTGTTACCATCTATAATTGGGGTGTCTGTTTGGCCAAAAAGCTCTTGCAGCCGCACAGCCAGTATTGGCGTGTCTGCATCTGGCCGGTATTCTAAGGTAATGGCGCTGCCTGTAGGCACGGTAATAGTTGTGGGGGCGCGGCGCTCAAGCTCTTGCTGCAGGGCCCAAGGTACCAAGCTCTGGGCTAGGGCCAGGCTATCTACTCTTGCAAAATCTTCTGCTTTGCGCACGGCGCCTAGGTAGGGGCCCAGCCATTGTTCTATAGTATTTAGTAATGCTGGCTCAGATACATCTGGCCAAGCTTCATCTAAATGCCAGGCCCGCAGGGTTGCCACCCTTAGTTGCCATTGGCGGGCTGCGTGGCTCCAGCCTACAAGACTAAGACCCTGTGCCTGTATGGCTTGGCAGAGCACTTTAGCTTTGTGCTCTTCTGGTATTGTAACAAGCGATTTTGCAGATAGCAGCAGTGGGCCAATGCGCAGCTCTTGCTGGGCTACAATGCGGCCGGCCTGGCTATCCCAGCTTAGGTTTGTGTGGGGCGTGGCAAGGTCTTCTATGTCTTTTGGGTGCAGTGGTGCGGCCAAATATATCTTGCCTTCTGCAAGGCCAGCATCTAGGGTAGCTACCGCTAGCCAGGGTTCACGGTCTAGGGGGTCTTGGTCTGGCAGTTTGGCACCTCTTCCGTTTGCAAGGCGGTAGCTGGTGCCTTGGCGCTGGCGGGCTATACGCTCTGGGTAGGCAGCTGCCACCAGCTTGCCCACTACGTACGGGTCTATAAATGGGGCAGAGATTTGGTCTGTTTGCATGCCGGGCAGCTTAGTAAGCCTTTTTTCCCATTCTTGGGCCAGGCGGTTAATTCTTTCTCGCAAGCTGGCATCGCCCCGGCGGTTTTGCAGGGCCTCTAAGCGTTCTGTTATATCTGATGTGTGGCGCTGCTGGCCAAGCAAGTCTCTTTCTTCTAAAATGGCAGCTGTTTGGGCTGCTAGCCTAGCGTGGCCCAGCCTTGCCCCTTCTAGCAATAAATGTGCTAACCTGGGGTGGGTGGGCAGGCTCAGCATTTGTTTGCCCGTGCTTGTAATTTTCTGCTGAGCCACGGCCCCAAGGTTTTGCAGTACCTCTTGGGCCTGGGTTATGTGTGTAGGCGGGGGCGGGGTAAGCCAGGCCAGCCCGGCGGCATCTGCATGGCCCCAGGCGGTAAGGTCTAGTAGGGTGGGGGCAAGGTCTGCCTCTAGCATTTCTGGGCTACGGTGCAGGGGCAGGTGCCCATGGTTGGCCTCGCTGTAAAGGCGATAGCAGGTGCCAGGGGCCAGCCTGCCTGCGCGGCCTGCCCGCTGTGTGGCTGCATCTTGGCTTATAGACTGGGTCTCTAGGCGGGTAAAGCCAGACCGTGGATCAAACCTTGGCACCCGGGCCTGCCCACTATCTATTACCACCGTTACCCCTTCTATGGTGAGGGATGTCTCTGCCAAAGAGGTAGACAAAATGACCTTGCGCTTACCGGCCATGGGCATAAGGGCGCGTTGCTGGGCCTCTTGGGGTAAATCTCCGTATAGTGGGAGCACCTCTGCGGCAAGCTGGTTTGCCTCTAGTCTTTGTCTGCATTTTTCTATCTCTGCCTGCCCGGGCAAGAAGGCCAGAATATCTCCTGTGGTATCACGCTTAAAAGCCTCTTGTATTGTTGCAGCCACGCGCTCGTGTAGCGGTGTGTGTGGGCTGGCTGGGCGGTAAAGTATCTGCACCGGGTACAGCGTGCCCCTGCTGCGCACTACGCGGCTGCCGGCAAGCAGGCCAGATAAGCCCGCTACATCTAGGGTGGCAGACATAATGAGCAGGCGCAGCTCAGGCCTGAGTACGCTTTGGCACTCGCGGGCTAGGGCAAGGGCAACATCTGCTTGCAGGCTGCGCTCATGAAACTCATCAAACAATACGGCCCCTACACCCTCAAGGGCGTTATCTTCTTGTAATAGGCGCGCAAGCACCCCTTCTGTAAGTACTTCTATGCGGGTTTGGGCAGATACCCGAGCCTCAAAGCGGACGCGGTAGCCCACCGTTTGCCCCACGTGCTGGCCCAGCAGCTGCGCCATGCGGTTTGCCACCGCCCGTGCCGCAATTTTGCGCGGCTCTAGCATAAGTATTTTTTGGCTGCCAAGCCAGGGGGCATTAAGCAGGCACAGGGGTACTAAAGTAGACTTACCTGCCCCAGGCGGAGCCTCTAACAATACAGTGGTAGCCTCTGCAAGGGCTGTACTAAGGCTGGGCAGGGCCTCTTTAATAGGAAGCGCACCAGCCTTCTCCCAAAAGGGCTCACAGGCATAAGCAACAGATATCATACAATGCGGTGGGGCGTATTTACCTTCTATATCTTATGGCCCATATGTACCCAAAGGCCAAATGTGCCTTAGCGTACGTGCAGGTTATCGAATGCTCTTGGCTTCTGCAAATAAGAAACGCAGTACGGCTTCATACTCTGCAGACATTTCTTGCTGGCGGCGGGCCATAACGCGGCGCTCAGTATCTAGCATTTTTTCAATATCGTGCAGGGCAAAAGTGCCAGCATCGCCACCCCAGCTAAAAAGCGGGGCATATTTAGGCAAATATGTGCCCCCATATACATTGCTGCCAGCCTCTACAACTGTGCCCGTATTAAACATGCTATTGATACCAGATTTTGCATGGTCTCCCATTAGCAATCCGCAAAAAAGTTGCCCTGTTTTTGTATGTTCTTTGCCAGGCCCAAGGTTAAGGTCTACGTTGTGGTAGTTGTTTTTTAGATTGCTGGTGTTGGTATCTGCGCCCAGATTACACCACTCGCCAATCACGCTATTGCCCATGTAGCCATCGTGGCCTTTGTTGCTATTGCCCATGAGTATAGAGTTGGCCACCTCGCCACCCACTTTGCAGGCAGGCCCAATAATAGTGTCTCCTCTTAGCTTGGCGCCCATGTTTACGGTGGCACCTTCACACACAGCTAGTGTACCACGCAGCAATGCCCCTTCTTCTATTACTGCATTTTTGCCAATGTATATGCAGCCATTTTCTGCCGATAGCACTGCTGCCCGCACGCTGGCGCCTTCTTCTATAAAAATGCGCTCTGGCTTGTAAACAGCTGTGTGTGGGTCTGTAATGGTGGCGCTGGTGCGGCCTGCGGTTATCATATCAAAATCTGCCTCTACCGTTTGCTTTGCTTGCAGATACAGCTGCCAGGGGCGATCTACCCATTGCACAGGGCTTGTGTAAAGGGTTACCTCTGTGGCCCATATTACGGGCGGCTCCCCATAAAAAAAGGCGGCCGATGGTTTAGGCATGCCTGCCAACCATTGGTCTCCCTGGCGTAATACCTGGCCGGGTGCAAGGCTTTTGATAGCTTCTGCTGCTTGTGCGCTGGCCACCCATGCGCTGTTTATTGCTACGTACTCGCCTGCTACAGAGGGGTAAAGGGGCTGCAGGTAGCCCTCTGTAAGTATATGTACATCGGCATTTAGGTAAGCCTTCCAGCGCTGTTGCTGGGTAAGTATGCCATTGCGTAAAGTGCCCAGCGCACGGGTAGAGCTAAAGGGGGCCATCCAGGCGCGGGCCTCTGGGGTATCTGTAAGTACGTAATGCATGGTGTTTGTAAAGGGTTAAGAAAAGGCCCCAAACCGGGCAGGCATGGGGCTAAAGGTAAGCAAGGGGGGCGCCTATCAAAACCTAATAAAGCCCCTGTATTGTCTCATGGCAGATATAATCTACAACGGCTTTTAGGTCTCCGCCGCTGTTTTTGTACACCTCTAGCTGGCGGTCTGCGCCGGTGCCCGTATGCAGCATGTGGGTAATGTAATCTATCTCTTTGCGTGAGTCTAAATCATCTACCACATCGTCTACAAAATCTAACAGTTCATAAACAAGGCTTTTGCAGTCTACTTCTTCTTGCTTGCCAAAATCTATGAGTTTGCCCTCTATTCCGTAGCGGGCTGCACGCCATTTGTTCTCCATTATTAGGGCGCGGTCATACAATCGGAAGTTCAGGTTTTTGTGCATGAGCTTCACAATTTTAGCCACTATGGCCTGCATAAGGGCGGCAAGGGCTAGGGTTTCATCTACGCGCAAGGGTACATCGCAAATACGGAACTCTACGGTCTCAAAGAAGGGGTGCAGGCGTATATCCCACCATATCTTTTTGCCATTGTCTATACAGCCTGTTTTTATAAGCAGGTTTATGTAATTGTCATACTCGGCCGCAGACGAGAAATAATCGGGTATGCCCGTACGCGGAAACTTATCAAAAACCTTTGTGCGGAAACTCTTAAAACCGGTGTTGCGGCCCTCCCAAAAAGGTGAGTTTGTGGAGAGTGCAAAAATGTGTGGCAAAAAATACCGGCAGGCGTTCATTATGTGCAGGCCCACCTCGCGGTTGGGTATGCCCACGTGCACATGCAGCCCAAAAATTAGATTGGCGCGGGCGGTGTCTTGCAGCTCTTCTACTATTTGCTCATAGCGGGGGTGCTCTGTAATGGGCTGATCTTGCCAGAGAGAGAAGGGGTGTGTGCCGGCAGCCCCTATTTGTAAGCCACTCTGGTACGCAAGGTCTGATACTGTGCGGCGCAGGTAAGTAACCTCACGCCTAGCATCTGCCATGTTGTAGCAGATGTTTGTACCCACCTCTACTACTGCTTGGTGCATCTCTGCCTTTACTTGTTCTTTTAAGATTACTTTGCCGCCTTCTACAATCTGCTCCATATGGCTGCGGAGCTCGCGGGTGTGGGGGTCAATAATCTGAAACTCTTCTTCTATGCCTATGGTGAAAGTGTGTTGCATATGCAGGGGGCCGTGCTTTATTTAGACAGTAGTAATAGAAAAAAGTGGGATTGCCGCCGCATTACCACGAATACAGGGCTTAAAGATATAATCGGCATGCAGTTTTAGTAGACTAAGCAAAGGGTTGCATCACGTTAAATAAGGTTTACATCCTTTTAAAACAAAAAATCTCACCCTTACTACAGATTGGGCTTGATTTTAGGCCGCAAACGAGTACCTACTCCCAGTTTACAGGTTTGCGCGCAGTGTCTTTTTTTGGTTCTAACTTTTACCACTTACATACCAAGCGGGGGCTTTGTGCTTACCTCGGTGGTGTTTGTATCTAGCTCTTGGGTGTATAGCCGTGCAACTGTGAGGCTTTACTTTAATACGTGAGCATTGCGCATTAATTGAGAAACAACTAGTAAAATGTATTTCTTTCTTAGTTGATATCTGTTGGGTATTTCAATTAATTGAGCCGGATAGATTGTACACAAAAAAGGCTCCCTGTGGGTACAGGGAGCCTTTGTAATGCAGTTATGTATAGCTAGTAGCCTAGCTTCCTGATAGTTTCTCGCGCAGGGCAGAGAGGGCCTCATTGTCTGACAAAGACGTTTTGGCTACATCGTTTGTAACGGTTGCCGGGTTTGCATTGTCTACAGGGGCTTCTTTCTTGGCTACCTTTTTAGGGGCAGCGGCTTTTTTCTCAGGCGCTTCTACTACGTAGGTAGCGGCATGGCTTACAAGTATGCGGCGGTCTTCTTTGTTAAACTCTACCACTTTCACGTCTAGGGTATCGCCCACGTTTGGAGAGGTGTTGTCTTCTAAAGTTGCCTGCTTGGTTGTTGCAAAACCCTCTAAGCCGTATGGCAGCTCAACGGTGTAGCCTTTCTCTACTTTAGTAGTAATAGTGCCTTTGTGTGTAGACCCAACAGGGAACACGGTTTCAAACGTATCCCAAGGGTTTTCTTCTACCTGCTTGTGGCCAAGGCTTATGCGGCGGTTTTCTAGATCAAGCTCTAGAACCATTTCTTCTAGTTTTTCGTCTACTTTCACCATTTCGCTAGGGTGCTTTAGCTTGCGGGTCCAGCTTAGGTCTGAGATGTGCACAAGGCCATCTATGCCTTCTTCTAGTTCTACAAATAGCCCGTAAGTAGTAAGGTTACGTATTGTGCCGGTGTGGCGTGCGCCCACAGCATATTTGGTAGCTATTTCGGTGCGCGTCCAAGGGTCTTCTGATAGTTGCTTTATACCCAGAGATAGTTTACGATCTTGGCGGTCTATGGCCAGAACAACAGTTTCTACCTCATCGCCAGCTTTCATAAAGTCTTGCGGGTTGCGCAGGTGCTGGCTCCAGCTCATTTCAGATACGTGCACTAGGCCTTCTACGCCTGGTGCCACTTCTACAAATGCGCCATAGTCTGGCACGTTTACTACTTTGCCTTTTAGGCGGCTGCCAGCCACAACGTCTTCTGCAAGTTGCTCCCAAGGGTGCGCTTGCAGTTGTTTCATGCCTAGGCTAATACGTTTTTTGTCTTCATCAAAGTCAAGTACAACCACTTGTACTTTCTGATCAAGCTCCAGCACCTCTTTAGGGTCTGTAATACGTCCCCAGCTGATGTCTGTAATATGGAGTAAGCCATCTACACCACCAAGGTCTATAAATACGCCGAAGGTGGTCATGTTTTTGATAACACCTTCTAGTACTTGGCCTTTTTCTAGGTTGTTAAGTATTTGAGCTTTTTGCTCTTCTAGGTCTTTTTCTATGAGGATTTTATGAGATACCACCACGTTTTCATTAACCGTGTTGATTTTCACAACTTTCACTTCCATTTTCTTACCCACGTATACATCAAAGTCACGTATTGGTTTCACATCTATTTGTGAACCTGGCAAGAAGGCCTCTATACCGTATATATCTACAATTAGCCCACCTTTAGTACGGCGTTTTACTTCGCCCTCTATAATGATATCGCTATCTAGCCCGGCTTGGATTTGTTTCCAGGCTTGGGCCACGCGGGCTTTTTTGCGAGAGATTACCAGCTGGCCGCCGGCATCTTCTTGTACTTCTACAAATACCTCTATTTGGGCTCCGATAATGAGGGCATCCTCCATATCACGAAACTCAGACCGGGGTACTAGGCCATCGCTTTTGTAGCCGATGTTAAGGATTACGTCTTTATCAGTAATGCCTACTACGGTGCCCATGACTACCTCACGCTCGGGTATTTCTGTCAGGGTCTCATCGTACGAGGCTATAAGTTTTGCTTTGTCTTCATTGGAGTACCCGCCGCCAAATCCGCGGCTGTCTACTTTGTCCCAATCAAAATCGTTTTGCGGCTTGCGCATAAATTTGTAACGGCTTCTGTGAGTGCGCCCTATCTCTGCCGAAGCCGCTCTGAGATAACGCGATATGGTTAGTATACCAGCCACAGAAGTGTAGCTAGCTACCCTTTTGGTGCAAGGATGCACACAAACGGGGCCGCAAAGATACAAGCTGGGCCTATAAAACAGCAATATTTCTGCTTGATTTTTAAGCGTTTTATGCAGTAGTCTGGCTAGCTTGTAGGCCTTTGTGGGCATTTCTGGCAGCTAACCTTAGCTTTTGGCTAAAGTTTTTACTGGGCCTTTAAAAGCCCTACTTTTGCTTGCGTGCTGTGGGCTTGCCTCTGGCCGCATATCCTTGACCGCATATCCTTGACAGTATATCCTGGCCGCATATCCTTAGCCGCACACCCTTGGACGCATACACCATGGCCGCATATCCTTGACCGCAAATCCTTGACAGCATATCCTTGACCGCATC
>Ga0163144_10013050_pt1 | contig 17373 bp, 12 predicted proteins | sample OliLak19BULKMAT1_FD_123175 | JGI IMG/M metagenome (GOLD analysis project Ga0163144, IMG submission 123175) | Freshwater microbial mat bacterial communities from Lake Vanda, McMurdo Dry Valleys, Antarctica - Oligotrophic Lake LV.19.BULKMAT1 | ecosystem: Environmental > Aquatic > Freshwater >...
TACTATGCTGGCAGTTGTGGAGGAGCCTCATTAGAGGTTGTAAAACAATATGTTCAAAACCAGCGCCATTCATCCCCCACCCAACTTGTTGGGTGGGGGTCTTCTGGCGGAAGATGATAAACAAAAGCACTGCCCAGGCAGCTACTTTCAGCTTATTAATTGCAGCGACAGTAATACCAAAACCGAGATATGCAACGAATGCGAAGGACAGCCACCATAAGAAATTTAACAACATCGGAACCTTCTTTCTATTCTAGTGAGGTGAGCCCGTGCAACTGCATATGAAATTGGAATGCAGTTGCACGGGCTTTACCTTAGGCTTTCGCCTTCGGGTCACCACGACTGAAGATCGAGGCGACATAAGCGATTACATCGCTAGCTGACTCTTCATTGTAGCCGTAGTTCTTGATCAGACGGGCCTTCACAACATCAATCTTCTCTTGGGTATCAACGTCTACGACGTTGTTAGCCAATTGATTCAGATTGATCGTGTGACGGCTATCCTCGAACAACTTCAACTCCAGCGCCTTATGCAGACGCTCGTTGTCATCGTAATGGAATTTCTTACCATCGATAGCTAGAGCACCAATGTAGTTCAGTAGCTCACGACGGAAGTCATCCTTACGGGACTTGGGAATATCAATCTTTTCTTCGATTGAACGCATCAAGATTTCATCGGCTTCTTGTTCTTGGCCGGTGTATTTGTTCTTGATCTTTTCCTTCTGGCAGAAAGCGCGAACGTTTTCTACGTAGTTGGAGCACAAACGACCGATAGCCTCTTCATCTGCGCAGATAGCACGCTGGACTTCGTTCTTCACGATGTCCATGTACTCTTCTTTCACATCCGCCAAGTGTGCTTCGTATTTCTGACGAAGGTCCTTGTTTGCAATCAACGCGGTGTTTTTGAGACCTTCACTGATTTCGCTCATCAAGATGAACGGATTCAAGTGAGTATACTTGTGCGATGAGAGCGCATTAGAAATCTTGTCTTGGATAAAGCGGGGGGAAATGCCATCCATACCCTCTCCGCGCTCTAGGCCGTCTGCCATTAGCTCCTGGACGTTATCCATGGTGTAGCCTGGCAGCGTCTTACCATCGTAAAGCTTGAGCTTCTGGATTGGTTTGAGATTGGTGTCCTTTGGATCCTTCAAGCGCGTTAGGACGGCCCACATCGAACCGACGCGGAGCGTGTGAGGCGCGATGTGCTTTTTCACATCCTTAAAGTCGCGCTCATAAATCTTTACTTCATCGGAGAGTAGAAGATTATAGGGGATATCGAGTTTGATAGTTCTATCCCGGAACGCTTCCATCAACTCGTTGTTCTGAAGACGACGATACTCCGGGTTGTTGGTGTGGCCCAGAATTACTTCGTCAATCGCTGTTTGCGCGAATTTACGAGGTTTGATCATCTTCTCTTGGGTCGCGCCCAGCAAGTCATACAAGAAGGCGGTTTCGAGTTTCAACACTTCGACGAATTCAATGATTCCTCTATTAGCAACGTTGAACTCACCATCGAAGTTGAACGCCCGAGGATCGCTATCCGAACCGTATTTCGCAATCTTCCGGTAATTGATATCACCGGTCAATTCCGTCGCGTCTTGACTCTTCTCATCTTTCGGCTGGTAAGTGCCGATACCCGAACGATCCTTTTCGGAAATGATGAATCGCCTGACCTGGATGCACTCAGTGACTAGACGCTCCCAATCACCATTGCACATCTCCATGTAATGGTTGAAATACTTACGGCATGCGGGATCCAGGTCGCCTCGGTGGGTGGTCACTGGATAACATGGTTTAGCATCCCCCATCAATTGGGAGACGAACTCTTCCCGGATTTCTTCGGGAATTAGTTTCAAGGGTTCTTCGTGCATTGGGCACGGAATGAATTCATTCGACTCCGGATCCTTCCAGGAGAAGGTATACAGCGCACCCGCGTCTTCTTTGGAATAACGCTCCAAACCTTTCTTGAGTGAACGAGCAATGGTCGATTTAGATGAACCAACCGGACCATGCATAAGCAAAATACGACGATCGATACCGTGGCCTTCTGCACCTGACTTAAACAAGTTTACAAGCTTGTCCAACTCAGAGTCGATACCGAAGATGGAGTCTTTACCCCCACCCTGAGCATCATCGAAGAAATTCCAGTGACGCACTTCTTCGCGGAAGCGTTTGTTCTTCGTGAAGCCTTTTTCCGTAATCATGTCATAGACGCGTTGATACGCGTTACGAACGATTTGCGGATCTTGCTTCACTTTGTCTAAGTACTCAGCGAAGGAGCCGAGCCAGGTCAATTCCTGGTATTTGTCGGCCACGGTAAACTTTTTGATCAGATCCGAAGCTTTCATTGATCGGCCCTTTATTTCCCTTGACTTAATAAGTCTTGACTTAATAAGAATACGATTGCTTCTTTGAGGGATTCCTCATTGAAGCCTAGTCCTTTGAGGTTTTCTATAGTCTGAACGGCTGCCATTCTATCCTCTTCCGGCACAACTTTCCAGTCTTCAGTGTTGTGAAGTAGAACACTTTTTTGTATTCTTTGAAGCTGATCTTTAACTTCACTGTCACTGTTCTTCTTCAATGCTTCAAAGCTGTCGGAGAAGAGAGTTGCGTATGGGATATTCCCTGCACCATGTTGCAAGGCCCAGGAAGCGATTTTGTTGGCGATTGAGTTGCGCCAGGGTCTCGTTTCATTTGCATCAACGTCGAGTTTAATTTCGACACTTCTCATGAATTTTTCGTCAGCGGCTTCCCACAGACCAGTAGCGTAATGCTGAATTTTTTCTTCTTTTAGATAAGCTTTGACGTTCTGTAAGTATCTTTCGAAGTATTTCGTATACTCGTCTGCTTTAATCAGACCAGCCGCGGTGCGAAGGTCTTTTTCAAGCTGCTCTCCGTAGTATGCTTTGGCCTCTGCCAACAACGTGTCTGGATCGTAGAAACCTTTCTCATACATGATCCCGGTTCTAGAGTCCTGCACTCCGGCGCGGTGGAGCCGCACGAATTCGTAGACACTATCGTCTTTCACCAACTTTTCAATAGCGGTGAAGATGCCCATTGGAGATAGATAACTGCGGGCGTTAACCGCACTAATTAGAATGTTCTCTAATTCGCGATAGCTTGCGCCACCGCGACCCTCATAAGAATCATCTTGAGTGTGTTTATCTATGTAACGCTCGTGCTCTTCATCATACTCAAGAACGATATCCTTAAGGTCTTTTAACAGATTTTGACGATCTTCGGCTTTCCAGTGATCCGGGGGATCGCCGGAGTTATATAGCGCAACTTTCTCCAAGGGGGTCAATTTGGCTGCGAGAGGGCGTTTCGAAGCCCTAATTCTAGTAAGAATTGCCCATAGAGAAACTACGTCAACAGTGTGCGGAGCGATGTGTGTGTTTCGTGCATAGCTGTTAACCAATTTTTGACAGCACTTTTTTTCTGCAGCCCAGCGTGTTAGATACGGAACCCGAATGAATGACATCCTACCATTGAATGACGGCCAATCGACGCTGGTTTTGAAGACTGATAATTGAAGTTGATTGTCGGTTGAGAATATCACACAGTCCAAGTAAGCGGTGAAGCTTGGTAAACTGATGCAGCCTGTCTCGGCCGTGGTTAGCAGATATTTGTTGGCCTCAGAACTACGCTTCAAAATCTCAGAAAATTCAACGACACCACGATTCGCGTCAATTAAATCTCCATATGGCTCATACATTGCAGAAAGAGCCAACACGCGCGGTATACGGTAGGATTGTTCCATATTCAATGGACGTGAATTCGCGTCAATATTTCTTTGTGGATCAATCGAAATAAGTCCCTTGCGAAAACGGCGAGAGAGATAAAATCTCTCTACTTGGATGTGCCGAATGATTTGCTTCCAATCACCGTTGTAACTGATTGCTAGCTGAGTGAAGATTTCTTGACATTTCTGGCACAACTCTTGTTGCATCAGGTGTTGTGGTAAATCAATCATCCCTGCTTCTTTAAATAAGGCTTCTCTTTCCGTGGGAGGAATCAAAAGCAAGGGGTTATCTTTCATGCTGCATGGAAGCTTGAAAGTAATATCCTCGGGTTCGGTGAAAGCTAAAGTGTCTTCATTGAAGCTGATGTTTTCTTGGTTGAAACCAATTCTAACTTCCTTCTCCCCTAAGTCAGAGAAGATCCAATTGAATGTATAGAGTGCGCCTTCCTGCAATTTAGAATATTCTTCCATTGCCATCATAATAGACGTGACAAGGGATGACTTAGCGGAACCGTTAGGGCCGTGGAGAAGAATGATCTTGTTGATCCGGTTTTCAGCAAATGAGCAAATTTGATGATAAATTTTATTTTGAGCACGCTCCTGGCCCTCAACGGTGCAAAATAAATCAAAAATTCTCCAACGTCGAATCATTTCGCCGGTGATATCTTTTACTTCATAGTGACCGTAATACTCGAATACCTGTTTCATGTATTGAGCAGAATTGCGGGAGAATTTTACAGGCGCATGACGTGCATCTTCAAGTAGCTGTTGAAAGGATTTGATAGATTCATTTGCGATGAATCTGCCTTTAAAAGATTCTGACAGCTTTTGCAGATTATCGTTTGGCATAGTCAAAATGATATCCAATGCTTTCAGAGGTTACAAGGCTTAGTTTTAATTAGCTGTTGTTCTTTTCGGATTAATCATTAATTTGCTCTAAGTAGCCGTAGTCATTTTGAACTGGTTCGGATAATTCAAAACCTTGAGCTTTGAGGCTGTTCAGATGGTCGAGAAAATCAGCGACTCGTTCGATTGCTTGATCGAGCGTAGGGGCCCCTTCAAGGATGTTCCTTCCGCGAACTACAGTAGTGATTGCCTCTGTCTCTTCTTCTGGGGCCATTATCTTTTCGAAGCAATCAGGGCACATGGTGTTTTCCATGTCTTCTTCACTAAAAAGCTCAGCTTCGCATAAAGTGCATACTTCTATATCGTGTTCTTCTTCGTCATCATCACAAACAAAGCAACTGTCTTCGCAAGAAGATTCATCATCACACTCTTCTTCACACTCTTCTTCACACTCTTCGTCGTCATCGTCATCTTCGGGAAAAGAAAATCCCGCTTTAGTTAAGATTTCGTAAAACTGGTCCTCATCGATTTTTTCCTCGTCTTCATTACATTCCTGGGACATATTGTCCCGGATTTCATCATGAATAATGACGATATTTGGATCAGTTATGTCCGGGGCGTCTAAATCTGTTTCTACATGCTCTGCCTGTATTGGCTTAGTTGGAAGGTGCGGCAGAACTGTAAGACTATCGGCTAAAACTTTGAATGCACGATCCGGAGCGTCAAATTCTAGCACCGCCCACATTTGTTCTTCAAGAGTGAAGAGTTGCTCATTGCAACAAGCGCAGAATCTAAAGCAGTCTATTAGCTTTTGAGCGGATAACTTAGAGGCGTCATCCGGGTTGTGGCCATGATCCACGAGTAGTTGGCGTAAGAAATCAAGGTAGTCCTTAATCTTCTTCTGTGATTCCACAGTGAGGTTCATGTAATTCTTATACCATACCCTGCAAGAGTTTCAAGGGCGAATTAGACATTATTCTGAGGGTATTGTTCATCTTGGAATCGGCAGCAACCTTGTTCAAACTCTTGTCTTGGGGGTAGTGCCGGAGGAAAGTTTACTTTAGCATCAACTAAAAATGAGATTTCGGAAAAATATCAGGATAATACCAACAACGATCATGAGATTGTTTAGCCGCCCATAATTCTATTAAGCGGCGAATTTCTTCTAATCTATCGTCATTTGTGAGATGCTTGTGACTTCTAGTGTTCATTTAGAACAAGCCTTTCTGTTCAGATTCAGGAGGAAGCGCGCCTCCTTCACTGTCTTTTACGTCCTCACCTTCAGCTAAGTCTTGCTTTATATCTATATCCGGCGCCTTCTTCAAGCCAAAGATTGCTTTTAAGTCGTCTTTGTTCATTTTGCGACTTAAATCCTCTTTTCGCTTCAGAGCGTCAACTATTTTTTGATCTACTGTATCGTCCCCGCTTTGTAACTTAGCGACAAGATTCATATAAGTGACAGTTTTAGTTTGTCCTTGGCGATGGTTTCTCGCAAGGGCCTGAATCCAATCTTTCAAAGAATAATTACGGCTGTAGAAAATAGATTCGGTTGCTCTTTGAAGGTTTAGTCCTTCGGACGCGGCAACGCACTGACACGCAATTATATTAGTCTGCAGGGGCTCACTGCCGTCTGGTAGTGGGTCACCGATTTCATCTCTGATCTCTTTTACGTTCTTTCCCTGCTCTGCGAAATCTTTACGTTGCTGGGCGCGCTCTTCTCCGGTAAATCTGAATTTCGCAATCTCGGCACGACGATTCTTGGTGGAGCCCTGCACTTGAGAACAGCGATACAGGATTGGGGTTCTGCAACTAGGGCAGTTATCATCAGCAAGATTGTTAACAAGCACTTTGCACTTTTCATTAGTGCAACGGCTGAAATAGTTATAAATCATGTTCATATCGGCAATATAGTAGGCCCAAATGATAATTCCTTTCTTATGGCCGATTTCTTCGACTAAGTTTGTTAGTGCATCGAATTTAGGATTAGATTTGAAATAATGAATTTTTCCTGTTTCGGGGTCTTTGATCCAACCACTAGTGATTTGGTTAAGCTTAAGCATTAAGGTTAAGATATGGCTGATCCTAATCTCTTTGTTTCCTTCAATTTGAGCGCATAAATTTTCCTGCATCTCTCGGTAGGCTTTATCCTGCTCATCGCTGAGTGTAACGATATGGTCAGGCATAGTAATGGCGTCGGGTAGATCCAGGCATTCCTCTTTCAAATAGCGTATTGCACGAGTATACATTTTGTCTGAAATTTCTTTATCTGCGCCTGGGCGCGGAAGAAACTTAGCAAACGGCGATTTCTCTGGTGCAACGTTTGTAAAATATTTACTTCGAAAACTATAAAATGAGTCTCCGAATATTTCTGAGTCCACGAATCTCATTACGCCGAAAGCGTCTAATGAGGAGTTGAGGACGGGAGAGCCGGTTAAAGCGATGCGGTATTCGGCGGCGTCGCCAAGTTGCTGGCAGGCTTTACTTTGGTTGGCACTTGGGTCTTTGATTCGATGGGCTTCGTCACAGACGACCATGTTAATACCCTTTTCCATCAGGGCCTCTATGACGCCGTCTCTCCATACGCCTTCATAGTTAATAAGATAAACGTCTCTCTCAGACTGTAGTTTATTTAGTTTCTCTGCTTTATTTTTACCTACGAGAGCGATGTAAGATAAATTGGAGAAAAATTCTATTTGCTCCTCCCAACCACGGATTACGGACAAAGGACAAATTACTAAGGCATTTTTAATTTTACCAGTTAAGATGTTCCAATGAATGGCACATATTGCTGAAGCGGTTTTCCCGGATCCCATCTCCGATGTATTTGCCGATCCTGGCAATAATCTATGTAGATCAAACGCCGTTCTCTGATGTGCCATGAATGGTTTTTTAGGAGTGTAATCAGTGATATGATATTCTGTGGGTTTAACTTTTTGTAAAAAAGTCACCTTTTTCTTTAATTCGGCCTCAGCATGCATTTTCTCCATCACGGCTTTGGAGATTTTTAGATTATCTAAATCATTCACAATTGCGTTGTAGGAGGCTAGGGGCGCTTCCCACCGGGAGAGGTTCTTATTCCAGCGGGTACCAGCGATTCTCTTGACCTTTTCGACCATGTGTTGGGAAAATTCAAACGACAGAAGAAGCTTTTTTCCAGCTAAATGCAGAAATACGTCTGACATATTAATGTCAGCTTACCTCAAAAGGTATACAGGATCAAGATTTGTACGTTATAATATAGCTAAAGGACGCGTTTATGGCTCTATCTGCCGAAGAACATCAGAAAATTGCGGTACTACAGCAGGCTTATCGCCTGGTATCACAAGCTGCGAGTGTTGCGCACAACCCACAAGTGCTTCAAAACATTGCAAATAACTTGATGCCATTAGTTGAACGCTGGCAGGGACAAGATCCTAGGTTTACAGAATTAGCCTCTCTATTGAGGCAAGCCCGTGTTTCTACATCCCCAAACACTCTTTACGACATCATAGGGGCGGTTAATAGCATGATGGACGATGTTCAGGCGGCATTGCCTGAGCGTAAAAATGCGGCAGGAGAGACAGTGGCCTGGCATCCGGAGCGAGGCTATTACACCAGTCCTAGATTAGAAGAGAGTGAACCTAAAAATAATATTATGGTGGCGTATGACGACTGGAGGGGCTCTAAGCGCCATCCTTATGGCAAAGCTTTCCTTGACTGGAATTCAATGGGGGGCTGGGAAACGAAGGGTCTTTCCTTTTGGGCTGCCCTAGGACTCCTCGTGTGGTGGGCTTGGTAGTTTAAAACAATTAGGTGAAGAATTAAGAGCCTGCAGCTATTTGCCAGGCTCTTTCTGCGTAACGGAATAACAACCTGGTTACAAAAGCGTAAGTCCTTAAAAAAGTAAGAAAAGGAAAAGCCTAAGGCGATAACAAGAAGGCTCTTATATATAGTACTGTACAAAAAAAAGAAATAATATATATAGAGGGTATTTGTTAACCAGAGGGCAGTAACACAGTTACATCCTGTTTTTTGTTAGTTACTCTAAATGTAACCAAAGTAAGTCAAGCAAACACAGTTAGTTAGGGTTAACTGTTAGTGGTCAGTAACATGGTTACAGCCCGATGGGGTAATACCTTATCCCTGGCCTGGCTTACCATCATCACCACACTGCTTTGCGATGGGTAGTAATAGATGAGGTAAGAAAACTGCTTTTGCCATCTTATCATGCATCGATCATCTTACAATGCGTTAGATGATCTTACAATGCGTTAGATGATCTAATTTCAGATGCCAGGAAGCATAAGTCTAGCAAGTTCGAAAGAATTTCAGAATAGGGCTATACCATTTGCTTTTTTCCTGTTACTGCGTTACTGGTGAGGCTTTTTAAATACTAACTGTAATGTTTTAGAAGAGTTATATCGGATACAAACAAAAAGGACGTTTGTTTACTCCTCCCCTTTTTTCTTGTTAGGCCATCGAGGTAAGTTGCAGACGCCTGACGGTTTAAGGCGCATCCAGGGGCCTATCCGGAGATGTTCCATGAGATGTAACCAGTGTCGAGACGCAAAAAGTGTCTTGAGCTACCACCACCTCTCCTCGATGGTGATAAACCCATCCTTACTTCACCCATTGCTCAATGGCCCAATTGAGGCAATATAGGAAAAACAGAGGATCCAGTAAGAAGAAAAAAAGAATTAAGTGACGGAAATCCAAATAATCTTTTTATTTTAAAAACTGTTTTAGTCAATAATCCGGATGAGGTTGAGATAATTTGCCATCAAATTTTGGCCCCATTCAAGGTTAGAGGTGAGTGGTTTAAAATTTCAATAAACAAAATAAATCAGATAAATCATGATTATTGGTGGGATAAAGTTCCTGGAATTAGTCGTTGCAGTGTTGAGCAATTCCTCAAATTAAAAGAAGAGAAGTTCTATTCTAAAAAACAGAACAGTTTAGCGATGATGATCTAGGAACATACTTTGAAAAAAATCTAGACGAATTAGAATCTAACCCCCAAGAAAAGAGAACAAAAGAAATCCTAAAAGTTAAGAAAGAAAATCTGTCTGAGTTAATTAAAAAAGATCCAGGTAAATATGTAGAGTTAGACGATAGTGCCTTTACTACGAAAATAGCTCTCGATGTGGCAATCCGGAGACGTTATGAAGGGTATGTCTGTAGTCTCGATGTAATTGGAAAGTAAGCCTTGCTTGCGGTGATCCCTTAACACATAGATGCTCTGATACTCTAGGTTCTGGTATTCTGGCTGGCACACATATTTCGGAGAATTCATCTCCAGAGTTGCTTTTACCCCCCAATCTCCTAGCGGGACAACATCTTTTAAACAAACATTGTCTGGTAATAGTTGAATCGATCGGTTGATAAAATATTCCTGGGCCTCTTCAAAAGTGGAAGCATCCGGATTAAAGCGTTGACCGGTCATGGTCCCAGTTTAACTAAATGTGGCTAGTTAGCAAGAACTAAGCCGGGCACTGTTCTAGTTTTGCTATCATAAGAAAATGTCATTGGCGATCTGGGAAGTATATGTAATTCGAGGTTACAAGGATCCTCTTTGTTTTGCTATCAGCGATGATTTTCTAGTCACAAAAGTGCCCCAGCAGAAAGAGTTAATCTACTTAAAAGAGGGGGGACTTCCCTGTCGTCCATCTACCGCGGGCTACCATTGTTGATCTAATGAGAAGCTGGCAAGTCACCACGTCTGAATTTGATTCAATGGTAGGACCTTTGATGCGGCAAACCGGCATGCAGACGATCTCCGCGCTCACGCAGGGCCGCTGTGATGATACGGATGTCATCAGGAGACAGGTTAAACATGGTTTTGTCCCATACGCAGAGCGTTTCTAGCCTGAAGAATCAACTCTTCTTGGGCCCGACGGATGTCTAACGCCGAAACTTGCCCACTGGCTTGCGGGAAAGTATGACGCGAACGACATCGGTAGTAACTTGACCCCAGGATTCGAAGCGTCAAGCCCAACCCTGGAGCCCAGGTGACGACTACACGCTGAGCATCGATCCAAAGGGCCAAGGAATAGGGCTGCCTCATGGGCCCAGGCTATCACAAGCGCGCCGAGTTGGCAATGGGCGGCCCAGGCGAAGCCCGGCCAGCCAAGGATTTCTAATGCGGTCTAGAGCCGTTGCCCGCAGCGATCACAAATTTCGTACGAAATTGTGATGGAGGAGCGGAACCAAAGATACAGCAACCCCCACTAGGCGTGTGCATTGAGCTTCCTTTTCAAGTGGTACTGCCGCCAAATCGGGTACAACAAAAAGACTACCACACCAATTAAAGCAGGCCAGGCTCCCAAGCAAATAAAATATATAAACCAACAAGCTTCTTTGGCCATAAAGTAATACTGCGCCTTCCAAGAACAAGGCACTTGCGCGATGGGTTGTCGCTGATCGGATTCCGAAAAACGAAAGGCTATCTGCGCGTGCATAAAACTTAAAAATACAGCTAGCGCACCCAGCCACTCAACCGGCTGATCTCGGTAGTAAGCTACCGCAGCTAGGATGGTTCCGACAACAGCCGCTTCTTTGTGGTGGGTTCGCAGCCATCTTTCCGGTTCAACCTCAGAAATGACTTCTGCTTTCTCTGCCGGGCACCCGGCATGGCAGAAGCCGAATGAGCCGTCGGCCGGGTAATCGCGCGCGACCTGGACGACTAGCAATTGTTTAGCGGGAAACCAACGACGGACCCTGTGCTTGTCCCCGTCCCAAATAACTGCTACCACTGGCAGGTGTGGCGGCTGGTTGTCAAAACGTTCAACAATAACTCCGCTTAGTTTGCGGCCGTCACGAGGAATGACACGCTGACCAATGTCCATTGAGCTACCCTAGCACGGTTTATTGGCTTTGCAAGGCCGGCGTTAATCTTCCTCGGCATATGAATAGTATGCTTTGTCTGCTGCTAGCTCTGCTTCGGCTTCGGTTTTCAAAGCCGCCTGTAATCCCAGAATATCAAACGGTGCAAGGTTGTAGGGAGTCGCCAGCGCCCCTTTAACTCGAACTGACCAGTATGGTTGCTTTTTCTCGTCTCGATAGTAACGGACCAGCTTGTCGTGCTCCTCTTGCGGAAGCTTTACGGAAAACTCAACAGCACGGGTGTTGCCAGCTTCCGCATTGTAATAAGGAATCTGGATCGGGGTGACCTTAGAAACCCAATGGTTCTTCTTCAAGATTTGTGTAGCCTTCTCCAGATGAAAGCTACCATTAGTTACACCGCCAATATACCCTACAGAATAAGTTGGGCTTAGAGGGGTGTCTTCTCGGAAGCGATACCAAAGGTAGGCGTCTGTCCACAGATAAAATAATTTCGTAGGATCGAAGGCCGGGTCCTTAACAAATTCTAAGGTATCCGGCCCCGAATGCTTCGTTAAGCCATCCCAGTAACTATCACCTTCGGCCAAACCTGCCGCTAACGGGTTCTTAGGTCCTGTCAATACCTCCACTTTTCCAGTGAATTACTGGTAATGACGCAGTGCATCCCGGTTGCAAAGGGTTTATTATTCAGAACTATTCAGTCGGAGCTAAGGTAGCTTTGTTCTGCCGTTCCAAAGCCCCAGCAAATCCCTGTCAATCCTGTGCCAAGGGCCGTGTCAAGGGCCTTTAACCCTAGAGCCAGAGCCAAGTTAGGGCAGCCCCTAAAAGATGAGCTATAGGATGAGCCATATAACTAACTTGGCTTCTATTTTGTTATACTATTAGCATGGCGGACATTAATCTAGTTGGCGTTGATCTCAGTAACGGACAATTGCGGCCTATTACAGTCAGTGATACACCCTCTAATTCAGACGGTTCTTCTTTACCGACTACTGGAGCTACCGGTATTCAAGGCAATACCGGCATTTCATCAACCGGTATTCAAGGTAATACTGGTATCGGAGGCGCCACCGGTCTTAGTACGGGCTCCAACGTAGGAAGCCTGTTCGTGCCAATCGACAATATGTATGAATATAGCACGTCTGTGTTTCCGACTATTACAGTAGACGGCAGTGATGTTCAGGGTCGATATCGAGCCTTTGTCATTAATGACGTTGGTGATCAAACAGGCTTTGCTTTTACTTTTGTAGTTCCAGAAGATTATTCAGATTCGGCTAGCTGGGTTCATGGTACTGGAACTATACGGATTAGATTGGCTGTTACTTCAAGCTCTGGTGCTTCTGGCGACGGGCTGCGCATGGCAGTGGCCTATTCTGTCTATCAAGCCAGTCTTAACACCAAAACCAGCTCTGGTGGCACTCTCACGACTAGTACGGCTGCTGCTACCGCTGGACCAGCACTACAAACACTGGTCCAGGTAGACCCCTTACTTATTACAGGAGGAATATCACCTGGAGACGTGATTACTTGTGGAATAGCCTTCGATCCTAGCCTTTCGGGATATGAAGGCACTCTATATGGCAGAGCTTTATTCATCGAATATCCTAAAGGATAATTAAGGACAAGCTCCAGCAGCCGCGAAGCATCAGAGAAGGAATCCAAGAAGGCTGGCTAAAAATAGTCTGCTGGAAAGTCTTGTAATGCAGATATTCCAGGAGAGGCTTGATAGCTTCAGCAGGACCAGAAATCAGAACGGTTTCTTTCTCGGAAATAACTTCCTTGTGGTTGATCCAGATAGTGGTAAATCAAGTATAATTCTTTTTATGACTGAGGCTTGTAATATCTATTCTTTAGAAGATGGCTTCGCGGATGACTTAGAAGAGATTACTGGCGAAGATTACTACGATACTCTCCAGGCCGCTGACAACCTCTTCAGTGATAATGGAGTTCGCCCTCCATCTAATGAGGAACTATTTGAAGGCTGCTTTACAAACGATGGCCGCATAGTAGGGGCTACTACTAAAGGGTTCATTGGCTTGGAAGATCAGGATAAAGGCGAAGGTCGAATGCGAGTCAGCTTTTGCATAGCTGTAGTTTCGGAAGTTCGGCGTCAAGGAGTGGCCAGGGCTCTGATTGAAAGTCTACTAGCTGAATATCCTGAGAATGAGTATGCGGTAGAGGCTCATGTTATAAACCCCCATATGGTTCCTCTTCTGGAAAGCCTAGGATTTGAAACTGTAGGAAGTAGTTGGTCATTGAATTCTCCTCATTGGTCATTGAATTCTCCTCATATGTTTAAAACTAATCCAGGTGAGCCGCCTGAAATTGCGTTAATGACTAAAGACGAGTTTTTAGAACTGAGAAATCCTCAAAACAAGTTCCACGAAGATTCAGCCTATGACGTTAGTTTGGAAGATTTGAACCGGAATTACAGGCTGGTCTTTATAGAAGAATCCCGAACCTATCGTAGCGAGAGTTTTTACATCTATAAATCGGACAATGATTTTCTCATCAACTACTCTGCTAATGGTGATCCCAAGAGGTTAGCTGCATTAATCCATGAAGGAGTTCTGTACTACTCGGATCCTACGGTTAAGAGCAAGCTCCCTACTGGATACTTAGATCGACAGAAGCAATGGACTCGGTTTGAAATCACAGACACTAAGAGGGTTAAGTATCTTCACCAGTATTTGGATCTAGTCAATAAGACTGGCCAAAGAAACCTTTCTAAATTTACTAACCTATATCAGCGGATCATAATTCAAGAAGAGCCTTTTCAAATCGTATTTGAAGTGGCACCAGTGCTAAATGCCGGAACCGCTGTCGCCATCCTTAATGCTGCTAATCAAGTAGTGGCTATGGCCTCCAATGAATGGGGTGCTACTTTGTTACAAGTGGCTTCAGAATATCGAGGTAAGGGCCTAGGAAAATTACTAGGCCAAGTCTGGTATCGATGGAATCCAGAATACCCTTCTGGTGGATTCACTTCCGCCGGACGAGCCAATGCTATTGCTATTTGGGAGGATCAGGTTAGAGAGTTCTTAGCTAGTGGTAGGTACTCTCAAATGATTAAACAAAAACTAGTAACCAAAGAGAGAGTTAGAGAAATTGTCTCCGGGTTGTCGGTTAAGAATAGGCCAGTTGCAACTTTTAAGAAGAAAGAGGACAAAAAACTTCTGGTCTTTATTGAGAAAGAACAGGGGTATTGGGGCCCAGCTTTTATTATCTATAATGAAGCCTTCTACAATGACCAGGACTCAAAGTATATCTATGCCTTCGGGTTCTTCAGAGATTCTGATCATATTGATGGCAGTTTCTTATACAGGCTGGACTACAATAAGGACTTTAGTAAGGTAGCTACCTACATTGCTCTACAGATAGCTAGAAACAACCAAGAGAAAGTCTATATTGGTCAAGGCTATGGTGATATGCTAGAGCTTGACGGATTAGAGGACATTGAGTTGCAAGAGGATTATGTAGAACTAACTCAGGATGTTTTGAACTTAGAGCTACTTAGAAAAGCTGAAGTAAAGTTCCGTAAAGCTCACGACTCTTATGATGAAATTTACAAGACTCTGCTAGAAGTGGCTCATGGAAAAGAGTATGGCTTCCGAAGAAACTAGACTCCGAGGCCGGCTACTGGATTCTTGTTACCATGTTCAATCAGATGCTTAAGTTCTCTTTCTTTGCTTTGCTGCACTCGTTCAAAGATAGCCCATCTGGTCTACGCCCATGAGATCATTTAAATCCAAAGATTTGATCTTTAAAGTTCTTCCTCAAGAAACTCATCTCGACTTAGCGCCATCAATTTTGGTGATCTTGGTAGCAGCCAAGTCGTCATAAGTAGGGCGAGCTTCTCCGATCATCTCGTCTTACTTTTGTCAAGCTTGCCAAGCGCATAAAATGTAACTGGAAGCAGATTGTGCGCGGCGTGAAACAGTATTGAAGCACACAGCCCATACAGCAGGAAAACATAAGTGAAGATTGCGGAACATATCGTGTGCTCTATGGCCAACAAATAAGTCCGGCCTGGAGGAGTATTTCGCGAAACACCAACGAAGTGTGCAAAAGCAAAACCCCAGACCACTATTCCTATCATTACCGGATGCCGTGTGAGTCCCAATGGGATGGCCCTGAAAAGAATTTCTTCAAGCAGCGGGGCAAACACCAACGCCTCCATGGCAAACGTAGAAACTGGTACATCTGCCTTGCGTCGGACGCTTGCTTCCCAGCCGGGACACTTCAGAGCCGTCATAGTGGTGACAATAATTACGTAGGTAACTGTTCCTGCCCAGCTTGTTAACAGAAGAAAAATTAAGGGGTAGTTTTCCCACAATTCAGCTATCATCTGGCCGCTTCAAAGGCTAGGGCAAATCTAAATATCCAACCACATTGTCGCGCCACAAGCACTTCAATGATTCCGTAGTCCTCGTGTTTGAGCAGACAGCCAACCAAGCCAGAAGTTTCGTCGTCTACTCGCAGCACAGGAACACCATAGCTATGTTTGTAGGTAACTTCGGCAGTGGTGTGTCCCAACCTGCCAGTTACCCAAACTCGCACCCGTTGGCCAGGCTGTAAACTAGTTGGATCAACCATTATTCACCGGTATTCCGCCACTAAACTGCTGGACCAACAATTTAGTGTGCTTCTCCAATTTCCTAACGCACTTCTTGCACTTAGAGGCTTCGCAACTTCCTCTAATTTTAGGTTCTCTGCTGCGAATACAGCCTGAACATAATCTTGAGTCGCCTGCGCGACGAGCTTAGAGCGTTGATCTTCGTTCTCTTTAGCTAATAACGATTCACGCAGTTCACCCAGAAATTCGGTTCCAGCAGGCGTAATCGCATAGCGGTAGTAACGAAATTGGCTACCCCGGTGTTCACTTCGACTCATGTAACCGGCATCGATTAACTCTTTAAGCAGATCCTAATGCATTAGCAATTTTCCAAGACGGTTGACCGTCGCCATGACTGGTGTAGCTGGTATAGATAGCTCTATGAATAATGATCCTGATTTAGAGCATGTGGAGAGTGAAATTTACTTACTTCACGGGCTGTATTCAGAAAGAGTTAGTGACTTCAACTCCAGTGATCTCTTACAGGAAAAAATGACATTCATTTGATTAGCCGAGCCGCCGCATTTTGGCTTCCAGTTGCCCCAACAGAGCACTTGGAAAGGGGAGTGCCAAACCAGGGGAACAACCCACATTGGATCGCTCTAATTACCCTGGCATGGCACATGTTAGATGGAGATTACCCGGCCCGTAAGGGTCCGATTTCTCGTGTCAGCGAGCGGATTGATTTACCCCCGAAATCTGACGGTTTCGGGGCTGTCAATCCCTAATCTAATCTCCTCGGTCAACCGATGGAACTTGGGGGAGTCGAACCCCCATCTCGCGCATTGTGGCGCGTGTCTTACCACGGTACACGTAGAACGGAACGCGGAACGCGCTCGCCCCCGTCCCCGTTTACCGTTAGACGAAAGTTCCAGAACGAATGAACGCCTACTCCAACGTCGGGCTCGTGACGACGTGGTAGGCATCAATGGCTCATTTTGTTTACTTAGGACCGGAATCACTACGAGCCTTTCGAAACCCTTGCGGGTAAGTCAGAAGCGTCCGAAGACACTTCCGTATGTATTTCCCTTCGCCATTGACCATCGTAGAAACTAGCAATTAGGGAGGCTGGTTCAATTGCCTTCAAACGACCCCTGGTATTTCTGCCTTGGATCTTGGCTAGGCTAGTCTCCATTTTACCTAAGTAACCTAGTAAACTAAGTTACTCAGGACTCCTCGTGACCTTTGTAGGGCTGGCTAAGCCCTACAAAGGTCACAAGCCCCCGGCTTTAGCCGTGGGGTTTCTTACCATACTTTCCTTCAAGGGTTCTGGCAAGTCTTGTTTTAACGGACTCTTTGTTCTCTCATCTAAGTCTCTTTTCTTAAAAAGTCAAGTCTCTTTTCTTAAAAA
>Ga0163144_10013052_pt1 | contig 17372 bp, 15 predicted proteins | sample OliLak19BULKMAT1_FD_123175 | JGI IMG/M metagenome (GOLD analysis project Ga0163144, IMG submission 123175) | Freshwater microbial mat bacterial communities from Lake Vanda, McMurdo Dry Valleys, Antarctica - Oligotrophic Lake LV.19.BULKMAT1 | ecosystem: Environmental > Aquatic > Freshwater >...
GAGGTGGCCTCAACCAGGGACGGCCCAAACACCACCGCACCCAATGACGAGGGAACCTTGTCCAGCGGGTCCACACTGGCCGGGCCGGAACGTTTGCAGGACGCGGCCGCCAGCAGGGCAAGGAGCACAGCGCACGCAACAGGGAAACGCATCAGGACGGCCCCACGGGTTCACCAGGGATGGACGGACCGCAGCGAAAAGCATTCAGCCCCGCCCGGTCAATGCTCACGGCGGAGCTGCTTCCAACAGCACCGCATGGATCAGGAAGGTGGGCGGGACCGCCATGGGAGGCCCGCCAAACAGCGCGGGATCAATCTGCGTCTGCGCCGTCACTCGGCGGACCAGTTGGCCTTGGGGGTTGGTGATGGGTGGTTCGCTCAGGTTGACGCGCACGGTGATGGGCGCTGCCCGCTCATGCACCCGCAGTGTCCCCGTCATCACCAGTGAGATGGATGACAACGCCTCAACCCCGGTGCTGGTGAACTCAACCGGCGCCTGCCCCTGCCAGCCCTGCGGCGTCACGGTGGCGGACGCCAGGGTGCGCTCTGGTGTGTCTTCATTGAGCATCACGCGTCCGGTCAGCGTCTGGCCGGTTGGCGACGGAAGCGCGGTCCCCATCCGCACTTCAATCCGGCTGGATGGCTCAAGGGTGAAGTGGGTGACGCGGTCCCGGTCAATGAGCACCACCAGCAACAACGCAGCAACCACCGCCGCGGCCCCCAGCCCCAGCCTCATCCGCCAATCCCCGTCATGATGACCTTGGGCGCATCCCCGTGTGTTGCCGAGGAGAAGGCGTGCTCCGTCTTCCCCGCCAATGCCAGGCGCAGGCTATCCACCAGGCGCTCATCAGATGCGCCGCTGCGCAACATGTCCCGCAGGCTGACGCCGTCAGGAGAGGCCAGGCACGCGCGGATTTCACCCTTGGCAGTGAGCCGCACCCGGTCACACTCATCACAGAACGCGTTGCTCACAGCGGTGATGAACCCAACCCGCCCGCCCGCCTGTGATGAGGGAAGATAGAACGCCGGACCCCGGTCAGACGGCCGTGACGGCGGAGCATCCCGGAGCAGCGGGCCCAGCGCGGTACGGATCTCCTGCCACGGCACGTGCTCATCCATGATGGAGGCGCCTTCACCCAGCGGCATCAGCTCAATGAAGCGCGGCGTGAGAGCGTTGCAGAGCGCCCACTCCACAATGTCAGAAACCTCCTCCAGGTTCTGTCTGCGCAGCACCACCGTGTTGGTCTTGAGCTCCGTGAAGCCGGCATCCTGCGCGGCCTTGATGCCGTCCAGCACCACACCCAGGTCCGCGCCGCGCGTCATGCGCGTGAACGTCTCCGGGCGCACGCTGTCCACACTCACGTTGATGCGCTTCACACCCGCCCTGAACAGGTCCGCCGAATACCGCCGCAGCAGGTTCCCGTTCGTCGTCAGTGCCAGGTCCAGCGACGGAAGCTCACGCTGCAGCAGCTCACAGAGGGCCACCAGGCTCTTGCGCAGCAAAGGCTCACCGCCGGTCAGGCGCACCGTGGTGACACCCACGGCGTGGAACGCGCGCACCACACGCACCATCTCTTCAAAGGAGAGCAGCTCATTGCGCGGGCTGGCGTTGTAGTCCGTGGGCATGCAGTACACACACGCCATGTCACAGCGGTCCGTCACGCTCATACGCAGGTAGCGGACTGTACGTCCGCGGCCGTCCGTGACGCCGGTGCCACAGGCCACGTCATCCGGTGAGGCGTTGGTGAGGACCTTGAGCAGACCCATGGGCCATGCCTGTAGAGAGGGGACCCTTGAGGCGCAAGTGCGCGCCGTTCAGCCCTTGGGGCGGCGGGCTTTCCAGGTGCCGCGGAGTGTGGCCACGGTTTCACCGGTCCTGACGTCAGACACGGTGGACGTGAGCACCACCTGAGGGTTCTCATTGCGGCCCAGCCCGTCCCGGATGGTCTGACGCGTTTCCTCCGTCATGGCTGCACTGGCCACCACGGTGCCGCGGCCTTTGGCGGTGTACTCAATCTGCAGATCCTTGAGAATCACTTCCGCGCCCAGATTGCCGGCGTTGGCCAGGATGAGCAGGCCCTGGCTGTACTCACCCACCGTCACCAGCGCCGCGGCGTGCATGCTGCGCAGATGGTTCATGGCGGCGGTGGACAGGCCCAGTTCCACGCGCACCTCGTCAGGGGTGATGTTGAGGACGTGGGGCTTGAGTGACTTGTTGAAGGGCACCACGCGCCAGAGCACGCGGTCCAGCGCGCGTGTACCCATGGGCAGCGCGTTGGCGCGCTTGAACCAGCTGACGATATCGACTTTGGGGATGGCCATGCGCGCGTGATGGCGGCGCGTGGCCCGGATGTCAATCCAGTGCGGAATACCGCACCCGCAGCGTACTTCCCGGCGCTGGGCTGCCTTCCGGCTCAAACACCACCGCCTTGCGCTGCGCATCAAAATGCCAGCCCATGGTCAGCTCCGTTTCTTCTGTGCCTTCAACCAGGAACACGCGCACGGTGTTGCCCGCCGCGCTGTGGCTGAGCGGCAGGCTGAGCGCGGTGGCCGTGATGTCACCCGCCAGGATGTCCAGCAGCGCGGTGTAGTCCTGACAGCAGATGGGCAGCTTCATGCCGCCGGTGCTGGTCACCATGGCGTCATAGTTGGATCCCACCGCGGCAATGTCCGGGCAGTCCTCCACGGAGAAACCCGCAACAGCGTGCACCACGCGGCCGGCCAGGGCGCTGTTGGTTCCCGCAGAGTCCGTGGTGGCCAGGAAGGACGTGGAGGACATGGTGCTGTTGTCATCCGTGACAAAGATGATGTGTTTGGTGGCGTCCGCGCGCAGGTGCGGCTCAACCTGCGGGAGCTTGGCCAGGAGCACTTCCGGACCATTCACGCTGTCCACTTCCGCGTCCACAGCGTGGACGTTGGCGGATTCTGTCACGGAGATGCCGTAGGTGAAGGACGTGTTGCCGCGTGCGGAGACAAACACCGTCTGCAGGTCCACGCCGGAGCCGGTGATGGTGTCCACAAAACGCGTGACGTTGTCCTGCACACCCTTGATTTCCTCCGCCATGGAGCCGGAGTTGTCTATCACCCAGATGACATCAGCCACGCCGCGCAGCACAAACTGCTCCTCACATCTGAGGCCCAGCTCACCGGCCGGCGTGCAGGTGGCGTTGGAGTTGTCCGTGCCAGAGCCGGTGCCTCGTTCTCCGCCGCACTGGAGGTTTTCACCGCGGCGCTGTTCACCCGTGGGGCAGGCGGCGGCAACCAGCGCCACCCCGGCTCCCGCCAGCAGGACCAGCCGCACACTCCGGCGCATTCCAACGGTCTGTTCCATAAGAAGGTTCTCCGCCCGGTTGGACGCTCAGCACGCTGTCACATTGCACGTTGCGCCCACAACTTGCGCAAGCGGTTGGCAAGCGCCCCGGTGTGCGCTTGGATAGCAGGGCGACGTGGAGGCTCCATGGCATTGCGGCTGCTGGTCATCATGAATCCGTCCGCCCATGACTGGGAGGCGCGTGACCGTTGGCCCCAGCTCCAGCCCATCCTGGCCAGCAAGGCCCAGGTCACGCTGGTCAACACGCTGCCGGACAACGCGCAGACCATTGCGCTGGTGTCAGAACACGTCCAGGCCGGTTTTGACCGCGTGCTGGCCATTGGTGGTGATGGAACGGTCCACCTAGTGTGCAGCGGCATCCTGCGCGCGGGTGTCAAGACGCTGCCGGAATTTGCGGTGATTCCGTTTGGCACCGCCAACAACGTGGCCAAGAGTCTGGCGCTGCCGCTGGACAACATGGAGGCCATGGCCCGGATTGCTGCCGGCACGCAGCTTGGCGGCCTGGATGTTGGCGTGCTCACCATGCACACGCCGCACGGACCGGAGCACCACCACTGGGTCAACTGTGTGGGCGTGGGAATGGACGCGGACATTGTGGCTGCGCGCGCCAAGTACCGGAAGCTTGGGAGTTATGTGAGTTACGCGGCGGCGCTGGCGGAGCGCACGCTGGAGCAGCGGAGCATGGACGTGCAGCTCACGCTGGACGCGGCGGAAGAGCAGGCGCGGGTGTTCAACGTCGTCGTCACCAACGTGCCGCTGTACGTGGGCGCGCTGCACATGCCCGGGGTGCGGATGGATGACGGCATCCTGGATGTGCACCTGTTCAACCGCAATGAGTACGGCTCCAAGGTGATGAGCTACCTCATCAAGCAGGGAGATGTGCTGGGTGTGGGCGTGCATGAGATGCTGGATGAAATCACCCGCAACCAGCGCAGCCGCCAGGCCAAGAACATCAAGATCCGTCTGGCGTTTCCCCGCCAGGTCCAGGTGGACGGTGAGGGGATGGGTGAGGCGGATGAGCTCACCATGTCCGTGGCTGCGCACCTCCGGGTGGCCCGGCCCTGAATGGCTCAGTCCCAGCACGCGTCCGCGCAGACGTTGTTGTTGCAGTCAAGGGACTCACACTGGCCATCCGCGCTGCATGCCACGGCGTCCGCCTTGCGGGGCTGGCAGAGTCCTGACGGCGTATCACAGTAACCTTCCACACACGGGACCATGGCGTTGCATGGCTCCATCAGCTCAGCGGCGGCGGGCTGGCAGGTGGCGCCCAGACAGTTGAGGTAGTTGCGGCACACCGCGTTGCCGGAGCACGCCTCTCCCACGTCACGGTAGCGCAGGCAGGTGTTGGTGGCGCCCGCGCCGTTATTGTCACACCAATGCCCTGGCGCGCATTGGTCCGTGTTGGTGCAAGGTTGTCCGTCCGTGCGGCGGGGCACACACAACGCAGCCGAGCAGAACTCCGTCTCACGGCACGCGGGTCCCTGCGGGCCAAGGAAGAACAGGCGTTCGCCGCCGCCGCAGATGGCGCCCACCGTGGTCACCGTGGAGACGCAGGTGCCCATGCCGTTTTCCGTGGAACAGATGGAGTCCGGCACCACCAGGCCTGCGGTGCGCGCACACTCATAACGGCCGCCGGTGCACATGGCGCCCAGCGCCTTGCCCACCTTGCAGCGGCGCTCCAGGAGGTTGCCGGTATACGCGCAGACGTTGTCCGGGCCGCAGTGCTCATCATCATCACAGGTGGCGTCCAGGGCGGCGTACGCGCGGCAGGTGTTGCTGGCGCCCAGCCGGGTGTTGTCACACCAGGACGCGGAGCGGTCACACTGCGTGTCCGCGGTGCACGCAGTGCCGTCTGTCTTCCACGTGGTGCACGTCCCGCACGCGTTGCCACCCGGAACTGAGCAGTAGCCGGCGCTGCAATCCAGATCATTGGTGCACAGGCTGCCGTTGGCGGTGTTGGGCGTGACAAACTTGAGGAATGAGCATTCCTGCAGTGCGGTCACCAGGTCCCGCGCGCAGGTGTCTGACGGGTAGCTGGCATTGAAGCAGCGGTTGTACGCGTCCAGGTCCAGGATGGCGCGCTCCAGCTCCCAGCCGCGCGCAGTGATGACACAGCCAATCTCTGCTGCCTGGCGCGCCTCACACGCGCTGCGCTGGGTGGCGGCAATCTGGTTGTTGGCGCGCCCGTCGCGCTCGGCCTCATCCGTGAGGCAGCGGATCTCAAAGTCACATTTGCGGGCGGCCACATCTGCGCAGACGGTGGAGGGCAGCACTGCCGCGTCAGGAAGGTCTCCGGCTGCGTCCGGGATGTTGGCAGCGGCGTCTGGCAGGCCTGCGTCCCCGGCGGAGGAACCGTCCGTGCTGCCCGCGTCCAGACCGGAGAAGATGCCTCCCGCGTCTGTCACGCTGTTTCCGCCGCTGCTGCTGGTGCCGTTGTTGGTCCCCGGTTCCGGGGACGGGCAGCCACAGAGCACCGCAATCACCACACCCGCACACATTGGACGCATGAATCCTCCATCCTTGTGAACATCCACCCAACAGACACGCCGGACGCTGCGGATGAAAGTGTCATCCGCGTTTGCGTCCCACCAGGGACGCGGCCACCAGGCCCAGCGCTGCTAGCAGGGTTGCGCCAGGGACCAGGGCATACGCAAGCCACCCGTCCTGGAGCTGATGGGTCAGGACGCTCCGGGTGGGCGTCTGCGGATCCGCCCAGGCGTGATGGGTGGGCTGGGCAAGCAGTTCGGCGGCCTCAGACTGCGCGCCGTCCTGCCGGCGCCACACCACCGTGGGCGCCAGGGTCCGGCCGGTGAGTGTCTGCCCCGCCACCTGGTAGGTGTAAGACACTTCAACGTGCCACTGGGCGCGCCCCGGATGGTCCGGGTCCAACACAGCCTCCGCGCGCTGCAGGGACGCCGGCACACGCTGCCATTGGGAGGCCACGCGCCAGTCATCTGCCAGCACCAGGCCCTCAATACCTGCAGCCAGCACGGCAATGAGTCCGGTGATGGCGCCCGCCCAGCGGAGCGTGACTTGGAGACCCATGGCGGGAGCCGTGCTCCTGTTGGTGCGGTTTGGCGGGCAGGTTGGCGCACGGGGCCACGGCGTGTCCACGCCCAGGGCGCCTCCCTATCCCACCCGTCCCCACAGCGCCTGACAATCCCGGTGTGATCTCTGCACATTTTCCGGTCAACACCTGGCTCAGGATGGGCGATAAGAGGGGCCTCACGCACTTTCTGTGTGCAAGTGCCAAGCTTCTTGGAGGTCCTGGATGTCCGGTCCACTCACTGGGTCAACCCGCCGCCCTACGTCAACCCTGCCTTTGGCGACGACGACGGCACCGGCAAAGCAGGAAGCGCCCCTGGCCCAGCTGCTTGCGCAGAACCCCGGTCTGAAGACCAACCAGGATCTCATCAACTACTGCTTCAAAAATGGCGGCAACAACTACGCGGGTGCCGCCGCGTTTGGAAAAACGCTGGGTGTGGATCTGGGGAAGCTCTCCCAGGCTCGGACCGCCGCACTGCCCGGACGCGAGGCCACCGCAGCCACCCCGTCCACGGGCACGCCCTCAGACAGCTTTGCTGACAGTGAAGGCACCAACCCCACGGTGACTGGCCGCCAGACCCCGGTGTTCAAGACGGGCGAGCAGCCGGTGGTGAAGGCGGACACCGCATCCCAGGCGCAGCTTGCCCAACAGCTCACCCAGGCCCGGTTGACCGGTCTGCCCAAGAAGGAAACGCCGGCGGAGGGCGGTCATGCGGAAGGCACGCCGCACGGTGCTGGCGCGCACGCCCCTCACGGCCACACGCAGACCAACCTGGACGGCACGCAGGGCGCCGCGGATGCCACCGCGGTCCGTATTGGGCCCTCCTTTGGCGAGTCACACCTCCGGTCTGGCACCACCGTTGGCACCAGCGCCCGCAGGGAGAGTGGCTTCACCGTCACGGACCGCACCCGGTCCTCCACCACCCGCGGCGCGGATGGCAGCAGCACCTCCGTGGACACCCGGACGGCCAACGTCACCAAAAACGGCGCGTCCATGACCACCACCAGCGCCGAGGTGCACACCACCAACGCGGACGGGTCCTCGGTCACGGGCAAGGCCAAGAGCACCATTCACAATGGCAACACCACAACAACAAGCAGCGGCACCTCTGAAGCCGCGCCGGCCAAACCCACCGTGGGCCAGAAGATCAAGGACACCGCCACCCACGCCGCCAAGGACACGAAGGCAACGCTCTACCACAGCGAAACCATCCTGGCGGAAGGGGCCGCCACCGAGGGCCTCAAGAAGTTCAATGAGGGCATGATTGCCGGCACGGACCCGTTGCTGATGAAACAGGGCAAAGTCCAGGGCAATGCGGCGGGCGCCAAGCTGGAAGTGGGCACGTATGAAGTGAAGACGGGCCACGGCGCGTACATCCAGAACGGGAAGCTCCATGCGGGCGCGGACATCACCGCATCCGCCGTGCTGGTGGGTGCCAGCGCACGGGCGCAGGCCGGTGATTCAACCACCGTGCTTGGCCAGGTGAACGCGCAGGGCGAGGCCAAGATTGCGGCGGAAGGCACCGCGGGTGCGCGCGCAACCATTGACCTGACCAAGAACCCCACCGTTGAGGTCTCCGCGGGTGCCAAGGCGTTTGCTGGCGCCAAGGCGGAAGGCAGCGTGGCCTACCAGAACCGCTACGCCGGTGTGACCGCCAAGGGTGAGGCCTCCGCCGGTATTGGCGGCGAGGCCTACGCGGGCGCCAGCCTCAAGGATGGGCGGCTGAAGGTTGGCGTTGCGCTCTCCGGAACGCTGGGTCTTGGTCTGGGCGGCAAGATTGAGGTTGACGTCAATGTGGGTGCCATTGCCAAGGATGTGTATTCCGGCGCCAAGGCTGCCGGGAGCTGGGTGGGCGAGAAGTTGGGTTGGTGGTGATCTGACGGCGTCCCGCTGAGCCTTGTGGAACGTCCCCCCTGAGTCATGGGATGGGTCCGGACAGGCCGCGGGGCACCGGGGAGTTCTCAATGACAGATGCAGGGTTGGAACAGGGCTTGGCGCTGGTGGACAACGCGTTGGAGACACTGGACGCGGAGAAAGCAAACCAGGCGCTCCTGCCGCTGGAAAAAACGCACGCCCGGGATCCCCATGTTCTCACAGCTCGGGCGCGTATCAGGGCCCAGCAGGGAGACCTGGAGGGCGCGCGCCGCATTCTGGAGGACGTGGTCACCAAGTCTCCCAACCTGGGCGTGCCGTCCGCGTACCTGGGCCAGGTGCTGGCAGGCATGGAGCAATGGGTGCTGGCCCGTCCCCGGCTGGAAAAGGCACTGCAGCTTGGCGTGGACAAGCCCAGCGTCCGCCACGCGCTGGGTGTGGTGATGCTGCGGATGAACCGTCACGCGGACGCCGTCACTCACCTGCAGAAGGCGCTGGCCGGTGACGCCAAGAACGCGGACATCATGGTGCAGCTTGCCGCCGCGCTGGACGCTGCAGGCAAGGCCGCGGATGCCCAGGCGGTGCTGGAGAAGCTGAGGGATGCGGGCTCGGACGTCCCCACGCTGCACGTGATGCTGGCCAACTACCAGCGTGACCACGGGAAGCTGGAGGAGGCCGTGCAGACGCTGGACGGCGCCATCAGCAAATTTCCAAAAGAGTATGCACTTCACCGCGCCAAGGCCACCATGCTGGCCAGCCTGGGCCGCGTGGGTGAAGTGGGGACGTTGATTCGCGGGATTCCGGAGGCGCAGCGCAACGCGGAAGACTGGTCCTTCCTCTCCACCCTGGCCATGGCGGACAAGAAGCCGCAGGACGCCGCCAAGGCCGCACGCGCCGCCATTGCCGCGGACCCGGCGTACTGGCGCGGCCACCAGGCCCTGGGCCTGGCACTGGAAGAGGCTGCGCCTGCGGACGGAAACGCAGTGATGGCCGCGTATGAAAAGGCCATTGAGCTGGGAGACCCTGAGGGCCTGGCCGGCACGCGCCTGGGATTGCTGCTGATGTCCGTGCCGGGTGACGTCAACACCAAGGAAGCCATCCGGGTGCTGGAAGCCACGCGCACACGCTCGGGCAACAACCCCGCCACGTTGTGGCATCTGGCCTTGGCCTACGCGCGTGGCAAAGAAGGCGCCAAGGTGAAGTCCATCTGTGAATCGCTGCTGCGCGCGGAGCTTGACCCGGACCTGAAGAAGCAGGCGAAGGAACTCCTGGCCCAGGTGCCCACCCTCAAATGACGACGGAGAAGAAGGTTTCCAGCGCGTTTGTTGGAGCCTTTGTGGTGTTGGTGCTGCTGGCCACCGCGCTCATGGCGGTGGTGGTGTGGCGCGGCGTGTCCGCGGTGCGGGAAACGGCCATCCTGGTGCCGGTGGATGGAAAGGAGGTGAGCGCGGTGCTCACTCCGGGCACCCTGACCATCGCGTTTGAATATGAGGGTGCGCCGTCCACTGCCCGAATCCAGGTGCCCAAGCCGGTGCTGAATTGTTCACTTCACGTGAAGGCCAGCGACGCGGTGGTTCCGCTCAAGGAAGTGACGGCGGGCATGAACTCCCGTCTTGGAACCAAGACCTCGGTGGCGCTGCTGGAAGCCGAAGTGACGGCGGCAGAGCACCTGCTGCAGTGCAGGTTGGCGGAGGCTTACAGCGGACCGGAGTTTGAACTGACCGCGGGCGTGGACATGGCATCGCGCTTGTTTAGTGCAGCGGGTCCGCCGGTGTTGCTCTATCTGGGATTTGTTGCGGCGCTGGTGGTGGTGCTGGTTCTGAAGCTCCGCCGCAAGTGATCACGCTTCGCGCTTGCCCAGCTTCCGGGCCCAACGGGCCAACATCCCTTCAGGCGGGGGCGGCAGCGGGCGGCCCTGCAGCGGCGGAATCCCGTCTACAAACACGTCCTGGCTGAGGCCCAGCCGCTCCACCAGCAGCACACACGGCAGGCACGGACCCATCAGTTCCTGGTCATAGAAATACGGCGTGGGCGCACTGCGCAGCAAGAGGCTCTGGGGCGTGACCTTGCGGGCCAGCTCCCGCATGGCGGCGTCACCGCGGATGCCCTGGCCCTCCAGGTCATCCAGCACATGGGTCAGCACGTTGGGTGTGGCGCAGCGCAGCGCATTCCACTGCGCAAAGGTGGTGGAGTTGCGCAGCGCAGCGTCCAGCCAGGCGCGGTAGAACGCGTCAAAGGACCGGGCCACCCTGCGCGCCACACGGTCCGAGCCCACCGCATCCACCCAGACCTCCCCGCGGTTGGGGCCGCTGATCACCAGCAGCCACATCACGCCGCAGCCCGCGTAGGCCAGCGCCACGCAGCCTTCCGGGGGCGTGCGGGGTTCCTCACTGTCACGCCAGGTGAACTGACCGCGTGCCAACCGCTGCTGACCCTGGCCCATGGGCGCCAGCAGCCCGTAGCCCGGGCCGGCGCCACCGGCGGCAACCTCGACGAGAAAGCGCCGGTAGTCCGGGGGCAGGGGCCCCAGCTCAGACTCCATGGCGTGGACGTCTGCTTCCGGCATGGGCGACAACAGTGCACCCTGGTGCGCACGCCAGCCGGGCCACGCCAGCATGGGCCTTGGTGTGCTGCGGTGCGCCTGCGTGAGGCCCTGGAATGTCCGCTCCAGCGTGGCTCGGCTGAGGGGCAACGCGGGGCCCTGAGGCACCAGCACCGCCAGCTCACGCAGCATGGTGATGGCGCCATCCGGCTCTGCGGGGACATCCTTGAAAACGTCCTGGCTCTGCGGCCAGTCCTGGCCGTGGACCTTCACTTCCACGGTCCGGCTCTCAAGCGAATCAGATACGAATACGCCAAGCAGCACCGGCGTGTCTCCGCCCAGCAGTGGCAGGGTGCCGGAGTCCAGGACCGGTTTGGCCAGCCACGGCGTTGCACCCAGGCGCTTACGGGCATCCTGCCAGCGCTCCATGGCAGTCCCCTGGGCCCCGCCAAACATCAGCGCCCTGTCTAAACCATCAAGAAACACGCGCCATGGGCGGCCGTCCAGCGTCACTTCAAAACGGTCCACATCCGGGAGCTCCTCCTGCGCCAGCGCCGCACGCAGCACCGGCCCAAAGGAGCAGGCCCAGTTGCACGCGCCACTGATGATGGCTGCCTCACGCTGCTCCGAGTAGCCACTCACCGACGTGAAAACGGGCTCCGGACCCAGCGCGCCTCCCCACACGTTGAAGAACAGGTGCGCGGAGCAGAAGGCGTCCATGTCATTGAAGCCTTCAACCTTGCAGGCAATGTGCAGTCCGGCCACGCCCAATGCCACCGTGTCCCCGTCAATGACGGCCTGTGGGAAATGGTTGGCAATGGTTTCCGCGAGCAGTTTCTGGTGCTCGGGTGTGGCGGGGTGCTGCATGGCACCATCCCAGCGTCTGGCCGCCGCGCGTGGCAAGTGTCCGGACGCCCATGCGCGTCAATTCGCCGGCGTTGCGGTCCGCGGATCCTTTTGCCACAAGCGCGGCGTTCAACCTGAATGACGGGGGAAAAGCATGCAGCGTGCACTGGTGTTGGCGGGATTGCTTTTGGCTGCGTGCACACCACCGCCGTGCGGAAGTCCGGGCGCCCGGTGCGCCGGAGTTCCGGATGGAGGTTTTGAGCCGTTTGGATTTTTGGAGGTCCGCCGCGTGGTCACACTGGCGGACAACATTGCCTCCAATCCCACCACGTCCCGTGGCTACCTGGCGCAGCTCATTGCCAATGACAGCACGTTGTTCCCAGCCTTTGCCGGCAAGGACTTCACCACGCGCCTCCCCGGCGTGAAGGTGGTCCGGCTGGACCGCGGCGGTGACAGCTACCGAGCGCTGGCGGACCTGGAGGAGCCGTTCTGCACCTGTGTGGGCAGTGCATGCCCCACCACACGTCCCTGCCTGGACACCGGTGACGGCACGCCCACACTGCTGATTGTGGAGCTGGGCATCAATGACCTGCTGAGTGTGGCGCTGCGGTTGCTCAATGACAGCGCCCTGCGCGCGGATCCCCAGCCTGCCATTGAGGCGCTTCGTCTGGATGTGCGCACTGTGCTGGGTTTTGCGGGGCGCACGGACATGTTTGTCCGCAAGCCCATGATGGTGGTTGCCAACATCCATGACCCCACGGACGGTGTGGGTGACCTGGCCGCCATTGCCGCCACATTTTTCCCCATTCCGGACGCCAGCATTGTTCCGCCGGAGCTGGCCCGTGACGTCATGGACAGCTTCCAGCGCATGCTCCGTGAAGAGGCGCTGGCCGCCGGCGCCACGTTGATTGACGTGCACGGCCATTTCCTGGGTCACGGCTACCACCATGATGAAGCGGCCAATCCCTACCATGACGCGGCGGATGCCACGCGCTGGTTGCGCAGCGTGGTGGACCCCAACCTCCGCGGTGCGCATGAGATCCGGCGCGTCTTCTGGAACACGCTGACGGGTGAGAACATTGTGGAGGTTCCCACCAACCTGCCGCCGGACATCACGCTGGGCCTGCCGGAAATCCCCGTGAACGGCTGGGCCAACGCGGTGGTGACGTCAGACATCACACCGGAAATCTACGCTGAGGGTCTCACGGACCCGTTTGTGAACGTGGCCGCGGACCCGCAGGCCGCGGTGGGGCCGCCCACGGCCGGGACGGTGGATGCTGTGGCGCTGGGTGTGGTGGGCGCGTTTGTGGTGCTGGACATGGGTGAGGGTGAAGCCGTTGTGGACGGTGGCGGGGATGACCTGGTGGTGCTGGAGCAGGGACCGCTCAGCGGCGGTGTCCCGGAGCCCTACCGCGTGGCGCTGGCCAATGACCCCGCTGGGCCGTGGACCACGGTGGGTGACGGCGCCGGCGAGCGGTCTTTTGACCTTGCAGGCAGCGGTATTGCCGGCGGGCGCTACGTGCGCGTGGAGAGTCAGGCGCAGCTGGTGGACATCCTGGGCGGCGTGGGCTCGCCGTTCTATCCGGGACCGGAGATTGACGGCGTGGGGGCGGTGCACCCGGGGGTGGTTCCGTGAAACGCTTACACTTCTTTGCGGCGCTGTTGGTTGCCTGTGCTGCGCCGCCACCTGCGCAGAGTCCCACCAAGGTCCGCTACCATGAGGACGTTGCGCCCATCCTCCAGACCCATTGCAGCGCGTGCCACCGTGAAGGCGGCATTGGGCCCGGCACGTTTGCCACCTACGACGACGCCGTGGCCTGGGCGGACGCCATTGTGTTGCAGACCGGGACACGCGCCATGCCGCCCTGGGGCGTCACCAACAGCGGTGAATGCAACACGTGGCGTGATGCGCGCTGGCTCAGTGATGCGGAGATCCAGACGCTGGCCACCTGGGTCAGTGACGGAAAAGAGCGCGGAGACCCGGCGCACCTGCTCCAAGAGCAGCAGCCCTTGGCGTTGGACACGGATGTGCTGCTGGACCCGGGCACGGCGTACACGCCGGACGCGCAGCTCACGGATGACTACCGGTGCTTCATTGTGGACCCGGGTCTGACGTCAGACAGGTTCATCACGGGGTATGAGGTGCTGCCCGGTGAGCCGCGCGTGGTGCACCATGTGATTGTGTATTCCATGGATTCGGCCGCGTCAGAGAGCCAGGCGGCTGAACTGGACCTGATGCATGAAGGCCTGGGCTACCAGTGTTTTGGAACCAGCAACCTGCCGGATTCGCGCCCGCTCATTGGCTGGGCGCCTGGCACACCCGCCACCACCTTCCCTGATGACACCGGCATCAAGACACGCGCGGGACGCAAGCTGGTGGTGCAGCTCCACTACAACACACGCGCGGGTCTGCTGCCGGACCACACGCGCGTGCGCCTCCAGACCAGGGAGGCGGTGGCCAATGAGGCGTTCATCTACGGCGTGGCCACACCGGGCCTGTTGGTGCAGCCGGACCAGGAGCTGGCGCTGGTGACGCAGGAGTATTCGTTGTCTGCGCTGGGTGTGCCGGTGGGGATTTTTGTGCGCGGCGTCTTTCCACACATGCACACGTTGGGACGCACGCTGAGAGTGGAGGTTGTCCACGACGGAGAACCGGCCTGCATGGCGGACGTCCCCGCCTGGAGTTTTGATTGGCAGCAGTTCTACTTCTATGACCGCCCGGTTTACGTCTTCCCCAATGACACCATCCGCATCACCTGCGGATTTGACACCACGTCACGTACGCAGCCGGTGCGTTGGGGTGAAGGCACGCAGGATGAAATGTGCCTGGCCGGCCTCTACGTCACGTTGTTCTGAGGGCCCACCGCCAGATCTTCGGACCGCACTTTCTGCGCTGGTCTCACGCGTGAATGTGCAGCGTCCCCGTGCAGCCGTTGCGGGCCCGTCCGGTCATCCTGGTTGATGTCCCCGGAAGTGAGCGGTTCCGTCGTCATTCTAAGTGTCACCACGGCAATGCCTGCGTCCGCGCCGGGCAAGCGGCGACCCGCATTGAGCTGCCCGGCCGCGGCCGCGGGAAAGGTCACACTCAAGTCCGGACAGACCGTGCCGAGTGCACCGGAAGCACCAGCAAATCCAAGGGGGAAGACAGTGTCCAAGTTCGATACCGCAGCCATCTACAAGGTCCGTGATTCCCTGGAAGCCGGCTTTGGCTCCGCGCGGTCTTTGGAAGACGCAGCGCAGCGGCTCTGCCGGGGTGTGTATGACGCTTTTTCCAGCACCGTGGTGATGGCCCGTGTCTATGTGGTTGCGCGCCACGCGGACCTTCCGCCGTCTGTCTCAGACGTTGCGGACGCGCTTGCCACCAGCAAGGGCCTCAACCGGCTGTCACCGGAAACCCCGGTGATGACGTTGACGGGGACACGGGGGGCGTTGCCGGCGTGGAATGACCGCCACACATCTGCAGGTCACCAGGCCATCCCGTTGGCGTCCTCCGCTTTTGTCAGCCAGATTCCCATGGTTGCCGCACTGCTCAGTGAAATGGGGTTGGGCCTGGGGTGGATTGATCAGCGGGACCTTGGCTTTGTGGAGAAGCACATGGGCAACCTGATGGGGTTGTTCTTTGTGCCGGATGCCGCGTCACAACTGGACTCCCAGGGACGGAAAATCATCCCGGCGCAGGACTTTGTGAAGCAGCACGGTGTCCGCTCGGTCTTTGGGCTTGGCAGCTCCCTGGGCTCCGGCCTCTTCATGGCGCTGATTGTTTTTACCAACACCACGTTGCACAAAGAGGACGGCGAACGCTTCACGCCGCTCCTGAGCTGCCTGAAGCGTGCTGCAGCGTCTCTGGTTCAGCAGAAGAAGATCTTCAGCGGTCCGTGAGACGCGGGCAGGCGTCAGTCTGAGATGTCAGAGTGACTTGCGCACCTCACCCAGCTCCTTCTCCATGTACGCGCGGATTTCATCCCGGCGCTTCTCGCTGTTGGCTTCAAAGCGGAGCACCAGGATGGGCTGCGTGTTGGAGGCGCGGATGAGTCCCCAGCCATCCGGGAACTGCACACGCACGCCGTCCACGTCATTCACCTCATGCTTCTTCTTGAAGTGATCCTGTGCGGCCTTCACCAGTTTGAACTTGATCTCCTCCGGGCAATCCATCCGGAGCTCCGGCGTTGAAGACGTGACCGGGACATCCGCCAACATCTGGCTGATGGTCTGCGTGCTGTGGGCCAGCAGTTCCACCAGGCGGCCCGCGGAATAGATGGCGTCATCAAATCCATAGAAGCGGTGGCGGAAGAAGATATGCCCGCTCATCTCCCCGCCCAGCATGGCGTCCACTTCCTTCATCTTGGCTTTGATGAGGCTGTGGCCGGCTTTCCACATGATGGGTTTGCCGCCGTGCTTCGCAATATCGTCATACAAAGTCTGGCTGCACTTCACTTCCCCAACGATGGCCGCGCCCGGAACCTCACGCAGCACGTCCCGGCTGTAGAGGATCATGAGCTTGTCACCCCAGAGGATGTTGCCCTTGTCATCCACCACGCCAATGCGGTCCGCATCACCGTCAAACGCCACGCCCAGGTCCGCCTTCTCCTTGAGGACGCGGTCAATCAGCGGTTGGACGTTCTCCTCCACGGTGGGATCCGGGTGGTGGTTGGGGAAGCGGCCGTCCGGCTTGAGGAACTGGCCAATGACCTCACAGCCCATGCGGGTGAGGAGTGCGGTGGCGTATTCGCCGCCCATGCCGTTTCCGCCGTCAACAACCACTTTGAGCTTGCGGGGCAGCGTCTTGAGGCGGCCGTGCAGCGCGGTGAGGTAGGCCTCGGTGACGTCAATCTCCTGGTAGGTGCCCTGGCCCGTGGCAAACTTGCCGGCCTGCGCAATTTTGAGGAGCTCCTGGATTTCATGTCCGTGCAACGTGGTCTTGCCCCAGGAAATCTTGAACCCGTTGTGGTCCGGCGGATTGTGGGAGCCGGTGACCTGGATGCCGCCGGCGGCGTCCGTGTGGAAGATGGAGAAGTACTGGACCGGTGTTGCCACCTCACCCACGGAGAGCACGTCCACGCCGGTGCTGAGCAGGCCCTTGACCAGCGCGTCCCGCATCTCCGGCCCGCTGACACGGCAGTCCCGGCCCACCACCACCTTGCCCTTGCCGCCGCGCTGGTTGAAGAACGTGCCGTAGGCTTGTCCAATGATCAGCGCGGTGCTGGCATCCATGTCCTTCCCCACGACGCCACGGATGTCGTATTCGCGGAAGATGTACGGCTTGAGCTCCATGGGAATCCTCAGGGTGGGAAAGGGCGTGTACCAAACCCTGTGGCCCCAAGGCCGTCAAGCCAGGGGCGGGTGCCAACGTGTGCTTCATGCTGAACGGTCCAAGGTGCGCTAGCGTGTCCCCGGTGATGATGCGTCTGACTCCCGCTGTCCGTGTGGCGCCCTTGCTGGCGTCGTTAGTCCTAGGTTGTGGCCCTCCAGAGCTGCAGACGTTTGAGCTGACTTTCAAGCCCGTACGGGACTGCAAACCGGCCGGGCTCTTTGGGGAGCTGTGCGCGGACCGGGATTCGCTGGCACCCAAGAGCCGCACGGCGCGCGTTACCGTGGAACAGCGCGGGACCTCAGACTTCATTTTCTACGACGACAGCGGCCGCGGTATTCCCGGGTACATTGACCGCGGCCACTATTTTGCCGCCACGCGCTGGCAGGAATCAGACGCCAACGGCTGCGCCAAACATTTTGAACGGA
>Ga0163144_10013053_pt1 | contig 17372 bp, 12 predicted proteins | sample OliLak19BULKMAT1_FD_123175 | JGI IMG/M metagenome (GOLD analysis project Ga0163144, IMG submission 123175) | Freshwater microbial mat bacterial communities from Lake Vanda, McMurdo Dry Valleys, Antarctica - Oligotrophic Lake LV.19.BULKMAT1 | ecosystem: Environmental > Aquatic > Freshwater >...
CCAGGTCCATGCCGTTGAAGTCGCGGTGCAGGTAGTACAGGTCGATGTGGTCGGTGCCCAGGCGCTGCAGGCTCGCCTCGCATTCGCGCTCGACCCAGCTGCGCGCGTAGTTCGACCGGTTCGGCCCCTCGCCCATCTTGTTGCCGACCTTGGTCGCCAGCACCCAGTCATGGCGCTTGCCGTCGAGCAGCTCGCCGACCATCTTCTCGGATTTGCCCAGCGAGTACACGTCGGCCGTGTCGATGAAGTTCACGCCGTGCTCGTGCGCATGCGCGACGATGTTGCGGGCTTCGGCGTGCTCGGTCTGGTCGGCGAACATCATCGTGCCCAGGCACAGGGTGGAGACCTGGAGCGGGCTCTTGCCGAGGTTGCGGTATTGCATGGACATCGTGTTTCCTCGAAGCGAAGTTCGGGCCGATGGTATCGGTGTCGCGGGCCGGCGTTCAGGCCGCCGCAAACAGCTGCGCGCCCACCAGGGCGGGATCGGTCGTCGTGCGCACCGCATCGAAGGCCGCCTGCGCTTCGGGGTGGCGGCGGCGCAGCAGGTTGAGCCACTGCTTCAAGCGGCCGGCGCGGTGCTTGGGTTGCACCTGTGCACACACCTGCTCCCAGTACTGCGCCACCAGCGGCAACAGCGCGCGCCAAGCCAGGGCCGGCGCGTTCGGGCTGCGGATGGCCAGGGCCAGCCCCGGGTCGGCGACCATGCCGCGGCCGAGCATCAGCGCGTCGCAGCCTGAGGCCTCGATGCAGCGCCGCGCATCGTCGACGGTCCAGATCTCGCCGTTGGCGATCACTGGAATATTCACCGCTTCACGGATCTGCGCAATGCAGTCCCAATACGCCGGCGGTCGGTAGCCGTGCAGCTTGGTGCGCGCATGCACCACCAGCTCGCTCGCACCCGCCGCGGCGATGGCACGTGCGTTGTCGAGCATCAGCGACGCGTCACGGTGGCCCAACCGCATCTTGGCCGAGACCGGCAGCGCGGCCGGCACCGCGCGGCGCACCGCCGCCACGATGGCGCCCACCAGCTCGGGCTCGTCGAGCAGCACCGCGCCGCCGCGGTGGCGGTTCACGGTGGGTGCCGGGCAGCCGAAGTTGAGGTCGATGCCCTCGGCGCCGAGCGCGGCCAGCGCCGCCGCGTTGTCGGCCAGGCAGGCTGCATCGGAGCCCAGCAGTTGCGCGCGCACCGGCGTGCCCGCCGCCGTGCGGCTGCCGTGGTCTAGCTCGGGCATCAGGCGCCGGAACACACGCGCCGGCAGCAACTGGTCGGTGACGCGGATGAACTCCGAGACGCAGCGGTCGACGCCGCCGGCGCGGGTGAGCACATCGCGCAGGTTGTGGTCGATCAGGCCCTCCATCGGCGCGAGCAGCAGTTTCATGCGCAGCGGTCGATCAGGGACCGCCCATCGCGAGACGCGGCAACCAGGTGGTGAGTGCCGGCACGTAGGTGATCAACAGCAAGGTCAAGCCCAGCGGCACGTAGTACGGCAGCATCTCGCGCAGCACCTGCCGCATCGTCACCTTGGCGATGTCGGCGACGAGGAACAAGGCCAGGCCCATCGGTGGCGTGAGCAGGCCCACCATCAGGTTGAAGACCACCACCATGCCCAGGTGCACCGGGTCGACGCCTGCGGCGACCAGCGGCTTGGCGATGATCGGCGCGATGACCAGGATCGCCGTGGTGCTGTCGAGAAACATGCCGACGACCAGCAGCAGCAGGTTGACGATGAAGAGCAGCACATACGGATTCTTCGAGATCGACAGCAACAGCCCCGTCAACTGCTGCGGCACCTGCTCGACCGAGAGGATCCAGCCGAAGAGGGCCGCCACCGCGACGATCAGCAGGATGCCGGCCGAGGCGCGAATCGTCTCGAAGGCCGCATCGAGGACACCCTGCCAGGTCAGCTCGCGGTAGAACAGGCTGCTGACGAGCAAGGCATAGAGCACGGTCACCGAGGCGATTTCGGTCGGCGTGAAGAAGCCGGCCAGCATGCCGGCGATCAGGATCACCGGCGCCATGATGGCGGGGAAGGCGGGCTTGAAGTCGCGCCACAGCTCGGCCCGCGTGGGCCAGCGCGCAGAGCGCGGGTAGCCGCGCCGCGTTGCCAGCCAGCCCGTCATCAACATCAGCATCGCCACGCACAGCAGGGCCGGCAGGATGCCGCCGAGCAGCAGCTGGATCACCGACACGCCGGTGACGGTGCCGTAGATGATGAGCGGGATCGAGGGCGGAAAGATCGGCCCGACGATGGACGATGCGCTGGTGACGGCCGCGGCGAACTGCGGCTCGAAGCCCTTGTCACGCATCGCGTCGATCTCGATGCGGCCCATGCCGCCGATGTCGGCCAGGGCCGAGCCCGACATGCCGGCAAAGATCAGGCTGCCGGAGATGTTCACCTGCGCCAATCCGCCGGGCAGGCGGCCGGTGACCGTGTCGGCAAATCGGTAGATGTAGCGCGAGATGCCGGCGCTGTTCATCAGGCTGCCGACGAACAGGAATACCGGCACGGCGACGAGCGGGAACGAATCCAGCGCGTAGAGCGTGCGCTGGGCCACCAGGTCCAGCGGCAGGCCCTGCAGCCCCATGTAGACGATGCACGGGATGCCGATGGCCAGCACCACCGGGAACCCCAGCACGAAGAGCGCCAGGAACGACAGCACGACGACGAAGCCGGTCACGGCGCTTCCTTCACGTCAGCACCGTTTGCTTGTCCTCGGGCCGGCGCCGCTGCAGCGTGTGCACGAACGTCACCAGCGTCTCGACCATCAGCAGCAGCGCGCCCACTGCCAGCGGGCCCATGAAGAGCCAGAACGGCATCTCGAGCGTCGCGGTCTGGTTGCTGAGGTTGTTGGCGATCGTCACCAGCGCGGCGACGAAAAGCACGCCGAACATTGCCACACCGGCCAGCTCGATGACCATCTGCAGCACCCAGCGCGCACCCGGCGGCAGCAGCCCCTGAAACTCTTCCATGCGGATCTGCCCGCCGCGCTCGGTGACATGCGAAGCCGCGATGAAAGTCAGGCAGATCAGGAAATAGCGCGCCAGCTCTTCCGCGCCCGACATCGGCACGTTGAAGACGCCACGCATCACCACCTGCGCCAGCGGTGTGGCCACCAGCAGCGCCAGCAGCGCGAAGGCGGTCCAGCGCACCGCCTTGCGCACCCCGGCGAGCGCAGCCCTCACTTGACGGCGCGGATCTGGTCGATGTAGCCGGTCCAGTCGGGGAAGTCCTTGGCCACCTGTGTCAGCACCGCCTTGCGAAAGCCTTCGATGTCCAGGCCGTCCTTCTCCTCGACGAAGACCATGCCCTTGGCTTCCAGGTCCTTGCGGTACTTGGCGGCAGAGTCACGGTCCCAGTCGAGCGTCTTCTTGCCCACTTCGGCCATCGTGTCCTCGAGGATCTTGCGGTCGGCTGCCGGAATGCCCTGCCAGGCCTTCTCATTGACGAAGACCGCCAGCACCGACTGCATGTGGTTCGTCAGCATCACGTATTTCTGCACCTCATACAGCTTCAGGTTGAAGATGTTCGGCAGTGGGTTCTCCTGGCCGACGACAAGGCCGGTGGCCAACGCAGTCGCCAGCTCCGACACTTCCACCGGCGTGGCCACCGCGCCCATGCCCGTCAGCATCGACGACCACAGCTTCACCGGCACGCCGCGGTACTTCTTGCCCTGCATGTCCTTGATCGACAGCACCTTCTCCTTGGACGTGAGCTGGCGCGTGCCCTGGAAGAAGCTGCCGACGATCCGCATGCTGCCCTTGTCGACCAGTTGCTGGTTGATCTCGCGCAGCGCCGGCGAATTGCGCGCATCGGTGGCGCGCAGGCTGTGCTCGGCATCGCGGTAGACGAAGGGCGTGTTGAACACCGCCGTCGTCGGCAGGATCTTGCCCAGCGACGCGAAGTCATGATGGCCTATCGAGATGGCGCCCGACTTGACACCGTCGACCATCTCACCCACGCCACCGAGTTGCGAGTTGGCAAAGACGGTGATCTCGACACGCCCGTTGGTGCGCTCCTTGACCAGCTTGGCCACTTCGTCGGCATACAAGGTCTGCGGCGCATTCGCGACGCCGACGTGGGCATAGCGCAGCTTCACCTGGGCTTGCGCCGCGGTCGAGGCCATCAATGCCACCGCCATCGCGGCAGCGGCGGCCGGCAGCAGATTGCAGATCGAACGTCTATTCATGATGTCTCCGGGTGGGTTGGGGGCGAAGGGAGCGCGTCGCGCTCGTACAACTTGAACACGGCCGCGGTGTCGAGCTCGGAATACCCACGCTGCACCAGCATGCGGTAGAGCGACAGCGCCAGACCGCTCATCGGCAGTGGCGCCTTCAGGCCTGCGGCGTAGGCGCTCAGCATCTCGAGGTCTTTCAACAGCTGCCGCGCATAGCCCTGCGGCGCGAACTCGCGCGCCACCATGCGCGGGTAGAGTTTCTGCAGCAGGGTGCCGTCGGCATGGCCGCCTGCCAGGCACTCGGGCAGCCGCGCAGCGTCGATACCCGCGGCTTCGGCCAGCACCAGGGCTTCGGCCATCACCGCATGGGTGCAGCCGACGATCAACTGGTTGATCATCTTGGCGGCCAGGCCGCTGCCGCTGGCGCCCATGTGGGTGCAGCGCGCAGCAACGTCGGCCATCAGCGGGGCGATGCGCTCGATGTCGCCCGCATCGCCGCCGGCCATCACCGTCAGCGTGCCGGCGGCCGACGCGGGCGGGCCGCCCGACACCGGCGCGTCGATCCAGCCGCAGCCGGTCTGCGCGCGCAGCCGTGCAGCAAATGCCTTGCCCTGCTCGACCTTGACGGTGGAGAAGTCGATCAACAGTTGCGGCGGCTGCAGGGTACTGGCCACGCCGGCCTGGCCGAACACCGCGGCCTCGACCGCTTCGGTGGTGGGCAGGTTGAGCAACACGAAGTCGGCGCCGCGCACCGCGTCGGCCGGGCTGTCGGCCACTTCTGCACCCGCCGCGCGCGCGGCATCGTTCTGACGTGGCAGCAGGTCGTGCGCAGTGACCCCGTACCCCAGGCCGACCAACCGCCTGACCATCGGCAGCCCCATCAGGCCGACGCCGACATATCCGATGCGGGGGCGCGTCACTCGATCACTCCGCCGTGTCGATCGCGTAGCTGCGCATCGCGTTGTCGCGAAACAGCGCGGCCTGTTCAGCGGCGGAGAAGTCGCGCACGATCTCGCGAAAGCCGTTGAAGATCGTGCCGAAGCCTGCGCACACGCTGTCGACCGGGAAGTTGCTCGCGAACATGCAGCGCGCCGCGCCGAACAGATCGATCGTGGTCAGCACGATCTCGCGATTGGACTGGACGGTCCACGGCTGTCCGGCCTGCCCCAGGCCCGAGATCTTCACGGCCACGTTCGGACACTCGGCCAGCGCGGCCATGGCGCGCCGCCAGCCATGCAGGCCTTCTGCGCTGCGGTCGGCCGGCAAGCCGGTGTGGTTGAGGATGATTTGCGTGTCGGGGAAATCGCTGGCGAGCTGCACCGCTTCATGCAAGTGCCACCAGGGCGTCTGCAAGTCGAAGCGCAGGCCGTTGCGGGCCAGGTGAGCGTAGCCCTCGCGCCAGCGAGCATCCGCCATGCCGCCGGGGGTGCCATCGGCTGGCGAGCGGTTGGCGCGCGGCTTGTGGCGCACGCTGCGCACGAAAGGGAATGCGGCCTGCTGCCCGAGCACCGCGGCCGCATCGGGCGCATCGAGCCAGGCCTGCGCCACCGCCACGCTCGGCAGGCCTTGTTCACGCCGGACGCTTTCGATGTAGCGCATCTCGCCCACCGGATCGGCCGGGTTCCATTCCGCCTCGACATAGACTGAGCGCTCGATGACGATCGGCGCTGCGTCGGCGCGGTACTCGGGCGGCAGGTAAGGCCGGCGGAGGCTGCGGTAGTCGCCGTAGCGAAAGGCGATCGGCGGCTCGTCGCACAGCCAGGGGTAGTAATGCGAGCGCGGGTCCCAGACATGGTGGTGCGCATCTACGACCTTCCACGGCACCGCCGGGACGGGCGCCCCGGTGGTCTCGAAAAGCGTCGGATCGGAGGTGTCTTCGGTCATGTCCCGGCGCTGCGCAGGCCCGAATCGAGTCTACGTGGCTCCCACCTGAATGCAAACTAGGCGAGACCCGCAGCGAACTCGGCCACGTGCGCTACGCCACCGCGGCGCTCGACAGCCGCAGCGTCCCGGCGGCGGCATCGATCTCCACCGGCAGGCCGATCGGCAGCGTCCACTTCTTCTTGATGTGGCCGAACTGCGCGCCGCGCCACGCCGGGATGCCGAGCGGCTTGAAGTAGTCGTCGAAGACTTCGTCGAGCGTCAGCGTGCCGAAGCCGTTGCCGGGCTCGCAGTTGGTGAAGGCGCCGAGCACCACCCCGGCGAGGGCGTCGAAAACGCCGGCGATCTTCAGCGTCGAGAGCATGCGGTCGACACGGTAGATGTACTCGTTGGTGTCTTCCAGCACCAGGATCGCGCCCTTGAAGCTGGGCCAGTAGGACGAGCCGGCCATCGCGGTCAGCACCGCGAGGTTGCCGCCGAGGAGCGGGCCGCGCGCAGTGCCGGGCCGGATCGTCGCAATGCGCCCGGCTTTGGGCACCAGCACGTCTTCATCGGCCTTGGCGTTCGACAAGGTGGGCGCCTCGGCCGCCATCAGCATTCGCTTGAAGTGGTCGACGCTGAAGGCGTTCCACTCCGACGCGCCCACCGGGCTGTGGAAGGTCACCAGGCCGGTCTTCGCATGCACCGCGTTGATCAGCGCGGTGAGATCCGAAAAGCCGCCCAGTACCTTGGGATTGCGGCGGATCGCTTCGTAATCCACCAACGGCAACATGCGGTTGCCGCCTGAGCCGCCGGTCATCGCCAGGATGCCGTGAACATTGCGGTCGGCGAACATCGCGTTCACGTCGTCGGCGCGCTGGCGGTCGGTGCCGGCCAGGTGGCCGTAGCGCGCACGAAGGTTCGGTGCTTCGCGAACCTTGAAGCCCAGGGCCTGCAACGTCTCGGTCGCGATCGCATACGGCTCGCGTTCGTAGAGGGCGCCCGAGGGATTGATCAGCGCGATCGTGTCACCGGGTTTCAGGCGCGGTGCACGCATCAGGGGCAGCGCCGCGCCGACCTGGGCGCGTGCTGCTCCGCCCGCCATCCACACGCTTGCCGCTGCCAAGGCACCGGTAAAACGTCGCCGATCGATCATGGCTACAGCACCCGCGGGAAGTCGCGCCGCACGCGGTCGCGGTCGCCATGGTCGAAGTGCCACCACTCGGTGGCGATGCCGGCAAAGCCGCCCGCGGTCATCGCGCCGCGCAGCAACTGGCGCGCGGCGAGGTGGGGCGCGGTGAGGCGGCCCTGCACGAGGTGCTGGTCTTCGAGCGCCGGGTGCGAAGCCAGGGTCATCTCGTCGAAGCCGCTGCCCATGTCCAGCTCGCGTGCGGCCGGGTCTTGCAAGGTCACGTCGACAGCCATGCCGAAGCTGTGGATGGAGCCGCGCTCGGGGTGGGCGAAGTAACGCTCGGCCGGCGTGCCGGCCACGTCGCGCCAGATCGCTTCCTGCACGCGCTGGGGACGCAGCGCATCGAGCACCAAGAGGCGCAGGCCGCCGTCTTCGCGCGCCAGCCAGGCGGCGGCGGCTTCCAGGCCCAGTGCTGCCTCCTCGCGCAGCCAGGCACAGTCGATGCCTGCGTACAGCACGCGGCCGTCGAAGTTGTCGGCGCTGGCATAGCGCAGGTCGTAGGCGATGCCGGCAATCGCGTCCAGCCGACGGAACTGTGGGTGTGAGGCGATGTCCTCGACCCGGATCGATGCGCTCGCGTTTGCGTGGAAATTCATTCGCGCCACACGCCTTCGAAATCAACGCTGCCATTGGGCGCCATCACGAAGCCTTTGACGTCCTTGCGCACCGGGATGTAGACAGCAGAGTGGGCCATCGGCATCCACGGCCGCTCGCGTTTGAAGATCACCTGCGCCTCGCGGTACAGCGCGTTGCGCTGCTCGGCATCGGTCAGCGTGCGCGCGCGGTCGACAAGGCGGTCGAACTCGGCATTGCAGAACTTGACACCGCTGCGGTTGGCCGCGCAGGTCAGGTTGGGCGCGAGGAAGTCGTCGGCGTCGCCGGTGTCGCCCGACCAGCCGCTCATGTACACGTGGTGCTCGCCGTTGTTGGCGCGCTTGAGGTACTCGCCCCACTCGTAGCTCTTGATCGTGGCCTTGACGCCGATGCGCGCCCAGTCCTGCTGGATCATCTGCGCCATCAACAGGCCGTTCGGGTTGGTCGGCCGCGAAATCGGCAGGGCCCAGAGATCGATCGCGAAGCCGTTCGGGTGGCCGGCTTCGGCGAGTAGCTTCTTCGCACGCGCCGGGTCGTACTCGTTCTTCAGCGTCGTGTTGAAGCCCGCGATGGCCGGCGGAAAGGCACTCACCGCCTGCACCGCATCGCCGCGCGGGAACAGCACCTTGAACAAGGCGTTGCGGTCGACCGCGATGTCCAGCGCCTCGCGCACCAGCCGGTTGTCGGTGGGCGCCTTCTTCATGTTGAACGACAGGTACGAGATGTTCAACGCCTGCTTCTTCAGCACGTTCACCTCGCGCCGGTGGTCGAGCGCGGCGATGTCGATGTCGCGCAGCGCCGCGGCCACATGGCATTCGCCCGCTGCGATCTTCTGCACCCGCACGCTGGGCTCGCGGCTGATCGCGAAGATCAGCTGCGACGGCTTCTGCGGCGCACCCCAGTAGCCCTCGTGCGGCAGCATGCGCACCACGTCGTCCTTCTTGTACGACTTGAACTTGAAGGGCCCCGTACCGACAGGCCGGTTGTTGATCGCGTTCGCTCGGCCCGCGGCGAGCAGTTGCGCCGCGTACTCGGCCGAGTGGATGCCGGCGAAGCTCATCGCGAAGTAGCTCAGGAAAGTGACGTTGGGCGACTTCAGACGGAAGCGCACGGTGTGCGAATCGAGCTTGTCGATGCCCTCGATCATCTCCGCCAGGCCCAGGCTCTGCGGATAGATGAAAGTGGCCGGGAACGCGCGGTTGAATGGCGTCTTCGGATCGACGAAGCGCGTGAAGGTGAACACCACGTCGTCGGCATCGAGCTCGCGCGTGGGCTGGAAGTACGGCGTCGAATGGAACCTGACGCCGCGGCGCAGCGTGAAAGTGAAGGTCTTCGCATCGGGCGCAATCTGCCACGCGGTGGCCAGTTGCGGCTCGAGCGTCGTGGTACCGCGGACGAAGCCGACCAGGCCCTGGAACATCTGCGAGGTCACGTTGCCAGTGCTGGCGCTGTCCCACAGGCTAGGGTCGAAGCCTTCGGGGCTGGCGTCGGCGCAGAAGACGACGGGCTTGTGGCCCGGGGCCTCCAGAGCCGCCCAGACCGAGCCGCTGCACGTAGCCAGAGCCAGCAGGATTGCACAGTGCGCGCTGAACATCATGTTGCATCGATGATAGCCAGTGCAGGCCGCTGCTAGGCTCGCGCCGCGATGCACTTCCGCCGCCACCCACCCCCCCTGCACCGGCCGCTCTCAATCGCCCTTGCGTTCATCGCACTGCTGGTGGGCGGCTGCGCCACACGCGGCCCCACCGACGTGGATGGCCCACCGTTGCGAACGTCGAGCGGGCGCGACGCGCCCGCGCTCCCCGACCTGATGCAAGTGCCCGACGCACGGCCCGCGCTCGAGCCCATCCGCCCGGGCGGGCCGAACAAGCCGTACGCCGTGCTGGGCGAGACCTTCACGCCGCTGCCGCCCGATGCGCCGCTGAAGGAAGAAGGCCTGGCCTCGTGGTACGGCCGCAAGTTCCACGGCCGGCGCACCGCGAACGGCGAGGTCTATGACATGTACGCGATGACCGCGGCGCACCGCACGCTGCCGCTGCCCAGTTTCGCGCGCATCCACAACCCGGCCAACGGCCGCAGCGTGGTGGTGCGCGTGAACGACCGCGGCCCCTTCGTCAAAGGCCGCATCGTCGACTTGAGTTACGCCGCGGCGCAGCGCCTCGGGGTGCGCGGACTGGCGCAGGTGCAACTGCTGCGCATCACGCCCGACGAGATCCGCCGCGGCACCTGGCAGGGGGCCGACGCCGAGTCCGGCGCTCGCGCGACAGTGATCGAAGGCGACGACCCGCCGGCGCTGGCCTCTCAGCCGTCGGCAAAGCCGGACGCGACTGCGCCCACTGGAACCGTCGACGCGCTGGGCAGCAGGCTGCGGCTCGCGCCCGTGCTGGTCGAACGCAACGCGCGCAGCTGACACACCGCGTTACACCTGAACATCCCAAAGCTCCCCCACTATTAGGTCTGCCGGCCCTGCACCCGAGTGCCTAAAGTCACGGCACCCCCGGCGCCCCCGCCGCGACAGGAGACCCGCATGGCCAAGACTTCGACCCAGGGCGTCGCCGCCACCGCGGCCAAGCCGCGCGCGCTGTCGCTGCACATCGGCCTGAACCTCGTCGACCCGAAGCACTATGCCGGTTGGAGCGGGCCGCTGGCGGCCTGCGAGTTCGATGCCAACGACATGGCCGCGATCGCGAAGAACCAGTCGATGTCGTCGACGGTGCTGTTGACGAAATCCGCAACGCGCAAGGGCGTGCTCGCGTCGATGCGCAGCGCGGCGGCCAAGCTGCGCCGTGGCGACTACTTCTTCCTGACGTACTCGGGCCACGGCGGTCAGGTGCCCGATTCGAGTTCGGCGCCCGACGAGGCCGACAAGCAGGACGAGACCTGGTGCCTCTACGACGGCCAGTTGATCGACGACGAGCTCTACGCCGAGCTCGGCCGATTCGCCAGCGGCGTGCGCATCCTCGTGCTCTCCGACAGTTGCCACTCGGGCACCGTGACGCGTGCGCCACCCGTGCCACCGCCGCCCGGCACGCGCAGCAAGTTGATGCCGCCCGAGGTCGGCCTGCGCGTCTACGAGCAGCACCAGGCCTTCTACGACGGCCTGCAGAACGGCGTCGCTGAGGCCGCCTATGCGCCCGGCGACAAGGCCCCGGCCGACCCTGATGCCGCGCTGGCCGCGGTGGCGGCCCTTTCGGCGCAGACCCTGCAGAGCGGCCGCGTCAGCGCACTGGCCAAGAAGTTCCGCGCCGCGGCGATCCTGATCTCGGGCTGCCAGGACAACCAGACCTCGCTCGACGGCGACCACAACGGCGCGTTCACCGGCCGCCTGCGCCAGGTCTGGAACACCGGCAAGTTCACGGGCAACCACACCCAGTTCCATGCAACGATCAAGACTGGATTGCCCGCGAGCCAGACGCCCAACCTGTTCCTGCTCGGCGCTGCCGCGGCCTTCGTCGCGCAGCGGCCGTTCGCGGTGTGATCGACGCGCGAATTTTCATCAGCTACCGCACCAGCGACGGCGCGGACAAGGCCACCGCACTCGCGCGCGAGCTCGGCGAAGTCTTCGGCGAGGCCCAGGTCTTCCTCGACAAGGACGACCTACCCGCGGGCAAGCTCTGGCGCGAAGCGATCGGCGATGCACTCGACGACAAGCCGGTCCTGCTCCTTCTGGTCACGCCCGACACCTTCGGCGGCCGCCATGCCGCCGGCGGCTTGCGCATCCACGACGAGAGCGATCCGGTGCGCCGCGAGGTCGGCCAGGCACTGGCCGCGGGCGCCCACGTGATCCCCCTGCTCGCCGACGGCGTGGAGCGCCTGCCCGCAGGCCTGCCTGCGCCGCTGGACACGCTGGCCGAGCGCACCTGGCGCCGGCTGCGCGCGTACGACTGGCGCAGCGACTTCGAGCGCCTCGTCGCCGACCTCGAAGCCTTCGGCGTGCCGCGTCAGCAGCCGCTGCCCGATCGTCGCCGCAGCGAAACGTTGCGGCGCGCCGCGGTCGCCGCTGCGCTCGGTGTGCTCGTGTTCGGCGGTATCGGTGCGTACTGGTGGTTCGTCCCGCATGCACAAACGCTCGCCCGCGACGCCAGCGGCGACTGGACCGCGCGCGTCGCCGCGCCGGCCAGCGACACGGGATCGCGGCTGGACCGCGTGCTGCTCGAGCTCTCGCAGCAGGGCGACGCGGTGCGCCTGGTCAGCCGTCCGATCGACATCACACAGGACCCGGCATGGCGAGCATTTGCCCAGAGCTGGCAAGAACGCTTCGACAAGAAGCTCGAGCGCGTGGTCTGGCGCGGCACCGGCAGCGTGCTGCGCGAGACCGGCCAGCCGCTGCGCCTGGACATCGCGCTGGCGGTCGAGACCGAAGCCGGCGGCACCGTGATCGAGGGTGGCAACCTCTCGGCCGCCGCCGAAGCCGGCGGTCGCACGATGCGCGGCACGCTGTGGATGAACGGCGAGCAGGCCGAGCGCGTGGTCGAACTGCGGCGCGGGCATTGAAATGAAGCCCACCATGGCCACCCGCTCACCGAACCCGGCGCCGATCGTCTTCAGCGTCCGCGGCGCGATCGATGCCGGCCCACCCGCGGCCACCCGCGGCGGCCCGCAACCCGCGTTCGCGCCGCCGCTGCCGGCCGGGCTGCTGCGCGGCACGGTGCGCCAAGCCCTGCGCCTGCCCGCGCTGCGCAGCGCGGCCGCGGGCAGTGCCGCCAGCGCGGTCGAGACTCGCGTCGAGGCGATGCCCGGCCGCGATGTCGTCGTGCTACACATCGCCGGCGGCCCGTCGCTGGTGCTGCACCCCGAGCACGCGCGCGACCTGATGCTCGCGCAGCAGGCGCCCGCGGCAGCAACGCGTGGCCCGCTGGCGCCGACCGACGGCGCAATCGCGCTGCCGACGCGGCTGGCATGGCGTGGCCTCGAGCCTGCCCACGACGAGCCCGGCACGCCGCGCGCGGCCCGCGGCGCGACGCGCGGCCTGCTCGGCGACGCCCTTCTCAGCGGCCTGGAGATCGTCAGCGGCGTCGCTGGCGACCAACTCGCGGCCGGCACCGCCTCGCTGCTCGCGGCGCGCATCGATGCCCAGGTCGATCCGGGCCTGCATGCACTGCAGGCTGCGGGCCTGCCGCCGCTCAAGGGCAGCGGCAGCAAGGCGATCGTCAGCCTGCCCGCGGCCACCGCCGCGGCAGGCGCGCTGCTGGTCTTCGTCCACGGCACCTTCAGCAGCACGGCGGGTGGCTTCGGCAAGCTCTGGACCCAGCACCCGCAGCGCGTCGCGGCACTGTTCACGCACTACGCCGGCCGCGTCTACGGCTTCGAACACGCCACCCTCGGCGTGAGCCCGGTCGCCAACGCGCTGGCGCTGGCGCGCACCCTGCCCAAGGGCGCACGCCTGCACCTGGTGACGCATTCGCGCGGCGGCCTGGTGGCCGAGGTGCTGGCGCGCGTGGCGGGCAATCCGTTGATGCACGGCGAGGACCTCGCGGCTTTCGGCGCGGCCGACCGGGCCGACCTGGCGGCGCTCGGCGCCGAGCTCAGCCGCAAGGGCATTCGCGTCGATCGCGTCGTTCGCGTCGCCTGCCCGGCGCGCGGCACCTTGCTCGCGAGCAAGCGCCTGGATGCCTACCTCTCGGTCTTCAAGTGGACGCTGGAACTCGCCGCGCTGCCGGTCCTGCCCGAGTTGGTCGACTTCCTCGCCGCGGTGGCCCAGCAGCGCACCTCGCCCGACTCCCTGCCGGGCCTGGCAGCCCAGGTGCCCGACAGCGCGCTGATCCAGTGGCTGCACGCCGCGGCCGAGCCGGTGCCGGGCGATCTGCGCGTCGTCGCCGGCGACGTGCAGGGCGACTCGGTCGGCTCGTGGCTGAAGACCCTGGTCGCCGACGGCTTCTACTGGACCGACAACGACTTCGTCGTGCAGACGCGGTCGATGTACGGCGGCGCGCCGCGCGCCGGCGGTGCCCTCTTCCTGCTCGAACGCGGCGGCAAGGTCAGCCACGGCGAGTACTTCGCCAACGAGCGCAGCGCCGAGGCCGTGTGCAGCGCGCTGATGCAGGACAAGCCCGAGGGCTTCGGCGTGATCGGCCCACTGTCGTGGCAAGGCGAATCGGCCAGCGGCACGCGCGGCCGGGCGTTGGCGCGTTCGCGAGGCGGGGCGGCCGTGCGCGCCGACGCGTCACGCGCGCCGAGCGACAAGCCGGCGGTGATCCTGTTGCCCGGCATCGCCGGCAGCCACCTCGCGGTCGACGGCCAGCGCGTGTGGCTCAGCCTGCGCATCGTCGGCAACCTGAAGCGCCTGGCCTGGCCCGATGCGCCGGGCACCACCGTGCTGCCCGACGGCACGATCGGCCCGGTCTACGCCGACCTGGCCGGCTACCTCGAAGCCAGCCACGAGGTGATCGAGTTCTCGTACGACTGGCGCCGCCCGATCGAGGACGAAGCGCGCCGCCTGGCCGCTGTCGCCGAGGCGGCGTTCGCCGCGCGCGAACAGAACGGCCAGCCGGTGCGCTTCGTCGCGCACTCGATGGGCGGACTCGTCGTGCGCACGATGGCGCTGCAGGCGCCGGCCTTGTGGAACCAGTTGCTCGGCCGCCCCGGCGCGCGCGTGCTGATGCTCGGCACGCCGAACGGCGGCTCGTGGGCGCCGATGCAGGTGCTGTCGGGCGACGACACCTTCGGCAACACGCTGGCGGCCTTCGGTGCGCCGTTCCAGGACCATGCGGCGCGCCAGTGGATGGCGCAGATGCCGGGCTTCCTCCAGTTGCAGACTGGCCTCACCGATGTCGGCAAGGGCCTGGACAAGAGCAGCACCTGGCAGGCCCTGGCCGACGCCGACCTGAAGGCCGTCGAGGACCACAACCGCTGGCACAGCGAGGGCATCCAGCTCGATGCCTACCGCTGGGGCGTGCCGCCGCAGGACGTACTCGACGCGGCCAAGGCGTTTCGCGAAGCGCTCGATGCGCAGCGCGATCGCGACCTGCCGCGCTACGCCGACAAGCTGCTGCTGGTGGTCGGCCGTTCGCGCTTCACACCCGACGGTATCGAGCTCGGGCCGCAGGGACTCGAGTACCTGAACGCGGTCGAGGCCGGCGACGGGCGCGTCACGCGCGCCAGCGCTTTGCTGCCGGGCGTTCGCACCTGGGCCGTCGACTGCGAGCACGGCGGGCTGGCCGACTTCGAGGACGCCTTCGCCGGCTATGTCGAGCTGCTCGACAACGGCAGCACGGCGCAGCCGGCGTTCAAGGACGTCGTGGCGCCGCAGGCGCCGGCGCGCGGTGCGCGGGGTTTGCGCGCCGACGCGGGGCCGCGTGCCGCGGAGGTCCTGGCGCCGGTCCAGCATGTACGGGCCCGGCCATCGCGCCAGCCGCGCGGCTTCGAGCCGCCGCAGCGCGAGAGCGCGATCGGCAGCACGGGCAACACGGGCAACACGGGCGGCGGGGGCGCCGAAGCGCTGGCCACGGTGCGAGAACGGTCGCGCAGCTCGGCGGGCGAGCAGGAGGGCGGTCGCGAGCCGGCACTCGCGGTCACCGTGGTCAACGGCAACCTGATGTTCATGCGCCAGCCGCTGCTGGTCGGCCATTACCGCTCGACGCAGTTGACCGGCACCGAAGCGGTGGTCAACGGCCTGATCGGCGGCGGCATGCAGCTCGCGCTGGTGGCCGGCATCTACCCCGACCGGCCGGGCACGCACCAGATGTTCCGCCACACGGGGCCCAGTGACAACCCGCTGCAATTGCCGCGGCCCGAGTGGGCCATCGTCGTCGGCCTGGGCGACGAATCGGAACTCGAGCCCGCGGACCTGGTGCACAGCGTGCGGCAGGCGATCGTCAACTGGGGCCAGCGCATCGTCGAAAACCCCGCGGGCGCGCCGGCGACCTTCGAGCTCGCGGCCACGCTGATCGGCAGCGGCGGCACCGGCATCTCGCCGGGGCAGTCGGCGCAACTGATCGCCCAGGCCGGGCGCGAGGCCAACCGCAGCCTGGCCGTGTGCGGCTGGCCCGTGCTGGCCCAGTTGCACCTGGTCGAGCTGTACCTCGACCGCGCCAGCGAAGCCTGGCGCGGCCTGCAGGTGCTGGCCGCGTCGTCGCCGAGCCACTGGCGCATCACGCCCCAGGTCAAGTCCAGCGCCGGCGCGCTGCGCCGGCCGCTCGACACCAGCTACCGCGGCGCCGAGTACGACCTGATCAGCGCCGAGAGCCGCACCGGCCCGCGCGGCGAGGACAGCATCGCGTACACGCTGGACACCAAGCGGGCGCGCGCCGAGCTGCGATCGCAGATCACGCAGGCCGGCCTGGTTCGCGAGCTGGTTCAGCGCGCGTCGACCGACCGCAACCGCGACGTGCGGATCGGCCACTCGCTGTACCAGTTGCTGATTCCGGCCGAGATGGACCCCTTCCTGGGCGGCACCACGGAGATGCGGATCAAGCTCGACCGCGGCACCGCCGGCATCCCCTGGGAGCTGCTGCAGGACGAGCGCCGCGCTGGCGGCGACCCGCGGCCCTGGTCGGTGCGGACCAAGCTGATGCGAACCCTGATCACGGCCGACTTCCGGCGCCAGGTGCGAGACGCCAACAGCGAGGGCGGCATGCTGGTGATCGGCGAGCCGGCCTTGCCGCCAGGCGCAGGCTACGCCCGCTTGCCGGGCGCGCGCGCGGAGGCGCAGGCGGTGGCCGACGCGTTCGCGGGCACGGCGGGCGGAATTCCCGGGGCGCACGAAGCGGCGGGCGTCAAGGCCCTGATCGCCGACAGCGACCCGGCGCATGCGGCGCCCGATGCGCAGCAGATCATCAATGCCCTGCTCGAACGCGACTGGCAGGTCGTCCACATCGCCGGCCATGGCGCGCCGCCGCTGCCGGGCGGCACACCCGGCGCCACACGGGGCGTCGTGCTCTCGCACGGCTTCCTCGGGCCGAGCGAGATCAACGCGATGCGCACGGTGCCCGAGCTGGTCTTCGTCAACTGCTGCTTCCTGGCCGAGCGCGACGCGGCCCAGTTGCTGGCCGGGCCCGAAGACCTGGCGCAGTTCGCGAGCACGGTGGCCGACGCCCTGATCAACCTGGGCGTGCGCTGCGTGATCGCCGCCGGCTGGGCCGTCGAGGACGGGCCGGCCGAGGTCTTCGCGACGAGCTTCTACGCCGCGCTGCTGCGCGGCCAGCGCTTCATCGACGCGGCGGCACTGGCCCGCGAAAAGGCCTGGGACGCCCACCGCGACGGCAACACCTGGGCCGCGTACCAATGCTATGGCGACCCGAACTGGACCCTGCGCCGCGAGGGCGCCCGCGCGCCATCGCCGCCGCCGTCGGAGCGATTCGCCGGCGTCTCGTCACCGTTGGGACTGGCGCTGGCGCTGGAGACGATCGCGGTCGACGCACGCTATCTGCGCGGCGACGACGCGGCCGAGCGCGAACGCCGCCGCCAGGTACAGCGCCAGCGCCTGTCCCACCTCGAAGGCCGCTTCGCGCCGCTGTGGGGCGGCATGGGCGCGGTCGCCGAGGCCTACGGCCTGGCCTGGAGCGAGCTGGGCGAGACGGCGGCGGCGATCGCCTGGTTCCGCCGCGCTGTC
>Ga0163144_10013054_pt1 | contig 17371 bp, 15 predicted proteins | sample OliLak19BULKMAT1_FD_123175 | JGI IMG/M metagenome (GOLD analysis project Ga0163144, IMG submission 123175) | Freshwater microbial mat bacterial communities from Lake Vanda, McMurdo Dry Valleys, Antarctica - Oligotrophic Lake LV.19.BULKMAT1 | ecosystem: Environmental > Aquatic > Freshwater >...
CGCAGACCATCAGCGTCTTGGCGGCAATCACACTGACGCCGGGCTCCGGCTCCACCAGCACGGCCGCTGCCACACAGGCCAGAAGCAGCACCGTGAGTGGCCCCAGCAGAATGAGCACGCGCGCCGCAAACACGGAGAAGAACCAGGATGAGCGGCGCACCGGCTGCGCCAGCATCAACTCACAGAAGCCGCTGCTGCGTGCGCGGACAATGGACGCATGGGTTCCAATGAGGACCACCAGCGGGAAGATGACAATGACGCCGTTGGCAAGGTTGAGCAGCGCGCGTGACAGCCCGGTGAAACCCAGCACGGTGGATTCACGCAGCCCCAGCCACACAAAGGCCGCAGCCAGCACGGCGTAAAGAGCGCAAGTGAAGGCCATCCACTTGGAGCGCAACGCATCTGCCAGTTCAAGACGGAGAAATGCGCGGAAGGGAGCGGCATTCATTGCGGGCCTCCGTTGCGCTTGTTGGTCTTGGCCACCACACCGGCCAGCACGTCTTCCCAGCGCACGCCCTTGCTGTCTGCAAGGTAGCCAAAGTCCATGGGCGTGACGTTGCCGGCGGAGAATGTGGCGGTGCGCGCATCCACCCAGCCGTTGCCGCCAGGTCCGCGGACCCACAGCGCCTTGGCGTCCGCCTGCTCACGCTGCGTCCACGCGGCCATACATCCCACGTCATCAAAGAAGAACCGGGAGCCGTCTGCCAGGAGTGCCTGCGCGGACGGTGGCTTCTCGCTGACCAACATCATGCAGTGGCCGCAGGCCTGCTTGCCCCACACGGGCTCCACGGGCGCAGGCGGGCCGGATTCACAGGCGGCCTGGAGCACAACCAACACAACGGCAAGGAGGATTCTCATGCGTCCATCCCGGCGCCGGCATCCGCCAGCGACTCTGCTTCCGTGATTGAGAGATCCGTCAACTGATCCCCATAGTCTGACGTCAGACGGCCAACTGCTTCCACCTTGGCCGTCTGCGTGAAGCGTGCCGAAAAGCGGCCCGGACCCAGCCGGTGAAAACCGCGCGCTGCCAGCGCCGCGGATTCAGCGTCACCGGCGGCAGGATCCCGGAAGGCAACTTCCACGCGGAAGGCCTGCAAGGCGGCCAACACGCGGGAGATGGGCGCGTCACTGATCACGCGGCCATCTTTGAACTCCACCACGCGGTCCACCATGTGGCGCACTTCATCCACGCGGTGGCTGCACAACATCAGAATGGATGACGACGGGCGGGCGTTGACCTCATCAAAGAAGACCGCGCGCGCATTGGAATCAAGGTTGGCCGTGGGTTCATCACACACCAGCACCGGTGCCTCGGCGGCCAGGGCCAGGGCGGCCAGCAGCTTCTGCTTCATGCCGCCGGAGAGGTCCCGCACGCGTGTCTTGCCCAGCGCACGGAGGTCCAGGCCAAAGCGCGCGGCGCGTTGTTCAACCAGCGCCGTGCTGCGTCCACGCAACTGGCAATACGCGCGGACCAACTCAGTCACCGGTGCATCCAGCGGCGGCGCAACCTGCGGAACATAGGCCAGCGAGCGCAGCGCAACTTCCGGCTGCCGCGCCATGTCCACGCCGTCGATTGTGATGAGTCCTTCCACGCGCAGCAGCCCAACGAGCGCACGCAGCAGGGTGGTCTTGCCGGAGCCGTTGGTTCCCACCAGGGCAACCCGCTCGCCCGGTTCCACGGCAAGTGTCACACCGTCCAGCGCCTGCACCGCGCCAAAGCGCTTGCGGACATTGCTGATGCGGATCATGGGCGGACCTCCTGGTGCGGCTTCATGGCGGGACTGGGGTCTTCCATGATGAGGCGGCTTCCAAAATAGGGAACCGCGTTGGCCACGGCGTCATACAGCGCCATGGCGGCGGTACCCTGGAAGAAGCGCAGCGTGGGGTGGGCATCACGCAGGTCACTGGAGGCCTGCTTGAGCTGAAAGGCCACGTCTCCCACGCCGTCCTGGTCCAGGTCATACCCCGCATACGTTGCCCAGTGGTTGCCGGAGAACTCCACCTGCCGGGCGTCTCCGTTGCCATCCACCTCAATCAGTGCGTCATTGTCCAGGAAGTCATTGCGCAGAAAACGTGCACCGCGCTCACTGGAGTGGGTCCGCACCGCCACACCGTTGAGTGCAATGGTATTACCCTCAAAGGTCACCGGCTGACGGGGATCCCGGGGCGTAAAATCCAGGTACGCACCCAGTGTGTTGGCCACCAGGTGGTTCCGGTTCAGTGTGACGGCGTCAGACTCCTTGAAGCCAATGCCCATCCCGGCCGGCCCGCGGGCACCGGAAATCTCATTGTCCTCCACCAGCACGCGCGCCGAATACATCACAAAGACCCCCACGGTATTCCCGCGCAGCACGCTGCGCCGGACGGTAGAATCATGGGCATACATAAAGTGTGACCCATAACGCCCGCCCGTGATGTTGTTGTCCTCCAGTGTGACGTGGCGTGAATACCAGACCACCACATCCCGCACGTTGCGCACCACGTTGCGCCGCATGGATGATCCATGGGCTTCCCAGAACTTGACGCCGTCACCGCGCTGGTTGCCTTCAATTTCAACCCGGCCTTCAATGGACGCGTCCTCCAGCCGGCAGGCGTGGCACTGTTCAAACGCAATGCCGTAGAGCGTGTCCCGCACCGCCACCCGCCGGACCACGGCGCGTTCCCCGCTCAGCTTCAGCGCGCCATCTTCTGAGGACACGCGGATGCCGGATTTCTCAAACACAAGATCTTCCACCAGCAGGTCATCACCCTTGAGCCGCAGCACGGTGCCCCGTCCCGTGCCCTCCAGCACCGCGCCTTCACAGCCATGCAGCGCCAGGTTGCGGCTGGCCTGGAAGTCACCGGTGACACGTCCGGCCACCCACACATCCGGGGCGTCTGACGCCAGCAGCAGCTTCAGGGACTCTGCTGAGCGCGCCACCGCCACATCTGGCGGACAGGCGCGGTTGACGGGACCTGCCATCAGCAACAGCGCTGCAAGGGTGGGCAGCATGGCCGCGCCTACTTCTCCGCGCTCTTGAGGTACGCCATGATCAGCGGCAGCTCCGTGGCGGGGTCCACGTTCTGGTTGGGCATGGGCGTGAGGAACTGGGTGAACATCTTCTTGGCCTCTGCGTCTTCCACAATCATCACGTCAGGCCGCAGGATCATCTTCTTGATCCACACTTCATCCCGCCGCGCGGTGACACCCTTGAGGTCCGGTCCCACCAGCTTTCCGCCGCCAACCTTGTGGCAGGCCACACAGCCCTTGGCCGCAAAAGTGTCTGCGCCCTTGGCAATGTCCGCAGCGGCGGTGCTGATGACAAAGTCCGGCACGCTGATGGCGGTCTTGGTGGCGGCGGGTTTTTCCGGCTCAGCGGCCACCGGGCCAACTACCGCTTCGGTCTTGCTCTGGTTGCAGCCGGCAAGCAGCAACAGAGCACACAGGATCTGAACTGGCCTCTTCATGACATCCTCCAGCAGTTGCGGATGATGGGCGGAAAGTGGGTCCAGGGCCGGCGCGTCATCCACAACCGCGCCGGCGCCTGGTTCAACAAAAGTAACTCACTTGGCTTTGGGCTTGACCATGAAGTAGCCCATCATCTCCAGGTGCAGCGCGGAGCAGAACTCCGTGCAGTACATGGGGAACGCGCCGGGTTTGTCCGCAACAAACGTGGCGTTCTCATGTTTGCCCGGCTCCAGGGAGAGGTTGAGGTTGTACATGTCAATGGTGAAGCCGTGGACCTGGTCCTCAGCCTGCTCCACGGAGGTGAGGTGCAGGTGGACGGTGTCACCCTCATCCACTTCCACGCGGTCCGGCGTGAAGTGGCTGCGGATGGCGGTCATGTAGACGTGGACATCCTTGCCCTTGCGCTCAATGCGCTCCTTGCCCGGCGTGACGGCAAACTCGTCTTTCTCATCCGTATAGGGGTTGGTGCCCATGGGGTAGACCTTGATGGGCTTGAGCTTGTCCGCCTTGATCATCTGCGCATAGTGCGGCTCACCAATGCCAATGGGCATGTCCGCCAGCAGCTTCATCTTCTCCCCGCCAATACCCACCAGCTGGAAGTTCTGCGGATAGAGCGGACCAATGTTGGCAAAGCGGTCAATGGACATCTTGTTCATGGCCACCACGTATTTGCCGTCCGGGCTGACCGTGTCTCCTTCCGCCGCCAGGATGTGCCCAATGTTGTAGTGAACAGGCAGTTTATCCACCACCTTCAGGTCCTTGACGCTCCACTTGGCAACCACAGATTCAATGAACACAGAAGTGTAAGCAAACCCCTTGTCGTCGTACACGGTGTGCAGCGGACCCAGGCCAATCTCCACCTGGCCGCGGATGCTGTCCTTGAGGGCCAGGATGGGAATGCCGTACGGGTCCTTGCCTTCAAAGGTGCCTGAATCAATCAGGCCTTTGATCTTCTTGAAGTTGTAGACCGTGGCGTGGGTATCCAGCTTGCCGCCCACCACAATGTCCTCACCGTCCGGCGTGACGTCACACCCGTGCGGGCTCTTGGCCTGGGCAATGAGCACCAGCACCTTCTCCGGCCCGGAGACATCCATGGGGAGAACCTTCACTCCCTTGATGGTCTTGGCCTTGCCGCCCTTGACCAGCTCCTCCGCCTTCTTCCAGTTGATGACGTGGAGAAAGTCCGTGTCATTCTGTGAGGCGCCAGACTCCACGGGGGGATTGCCCTCCAGGATGCCGCCGGTGGCCATCTCCGTGTTGAAGCTGTTGATGAAGATGAAGCCGTCAGAAACCAGCTTTCCTGAGTCCGCCAGGTCCTGCGTGTAGGGCGGGAGCTCAACGCCAAAGGACTCACTTTCAATGATGCGTCCTTTGGTCTTGTCAAACTTCCAGAACATGGCCAGGCCGCGGTATTTCTCTTTGTATTCACTGAGGGGCGCGTAGTCCCGTCCCAGCGGTGAGGGATACTGCGTGGTCTCAATAATGTAATCGGTATTCGGCGTGACAAAGGCGCCGCCGTGGTCTGACGCCACCAGCGTGTTGGGAACAATCTGCTTGGTGGCAAAATCCGCCAGGTCAACCACGGCAACGCGGGCGTTGGCCTTGTCATTCACAAACAGGAAGCGGCCGTCATAGTCACCGGCGGTCTCTGAGAGGTTGGGGTGGTGCATGTCCGCCCAGGTGATGCGGTCACCAATCTTGTATTGCTGGCCACCCGCCAGGACCTTGTCACTCTCACCGCCGTAGCCGTAGCCCTGCCACGGTTCCGGCGTGAAGACGCCAATCACCTTGAGCAGGCGCATGGACGGGACGCCAATCACCAGCACCTGGCCGGACTGGCCGCCTGACGCAAAAATGACATACTCATCCTTCTGGCCGCTGGGCTTGTAGGTGAGCAGGGCCGCCTCAACGTCCGCCTCGCTGAGCTTGCGCTCCTGCATGATGGCCTTGAGTCCCTGACTGGACTGGCTGGCCACCGCGGCTCCGCCCGTCTTGCCGTCCGCGCCGCAGCCGTACAGCGCGGCGCCAAGTGACAAAGAACCAACAACCGCTGCGGCGATTCTGCGTCTCATAAAGACCTCCCGGTGATTTCTTTCCGCATCCCTTGCGCGCGCTATGCCAAGGCAAACGCTTCGGGGTTTCGTTCTCCGAAAATTTTCCGTCGTCATCACGGGACCGTTGCGCAGCGATCACGGTCAGGCGCCTGGCAACGGCCAACAGGATTGCCGGCAACTTCTGCGCGGCGGATGGGGTTGCGCGCATTGGATTCCGCGTAGGTTGTGCAACACGCGGGTTTCACCTGTGCTCTGCGGGATGCAGGTGCGGTGGCGGGGGCCTTGCACCGCTGCGTGGCGGAGACACCGCCATGCGCATCAACGTCAATCCGTTCTATGAATTCCTTGCAACGCCGCTGAAGTTCCCGGCGCGGGTGGTGCTGGCCCTGCTGGTCATCCCGCTGGCGTTGTCTTTCACGCAGCCGCTCTGGCGGATCTCCATGGAGGCGCCGCAGTATCCTTCGGGTCTCCAGATGGATATCTACGCATACACCGTGGAGGGCGGGAACAACGGGCAGCACATCCAGGAGATCAACACGCTCAACCACTACATTGGTATGCGCACGCTGGACCGTGAAGCCATGAGTGACCTGGACTGGCTTCCCTTTGCGCTGGGCGCGCTGATCATCTTTGCGCTGCGTGTGGCAGCCATTGGCAACGTGAGTGCGCTGGTGGACCTGGTGGTCATGACGGCGTACGTGAGCCTCTTTGCCTTTGGGCGGTTTGTGTACACGCTCTACATCTTTGGCCATCACCTCAAGCCGGATGCGCCAGTGAAGATCCCCGGGTTCATGCCGGCGGTGATTGGCAGCAAGCAGATTGCAAACTTCACCACGCACAGCTGGCCGCATCTAGGGTCCGCGCTGCTGGGAACCTTTGTGGTGGGCACCCTGGTGCTGCTGCTGGTCCACCTGGTGTCCGGGCGCCGCGCCGCCATGCGGGCAGGCGCAATACCCTTGTGAGCAACGCGTAGGAGCAGAACCTGCAAGGGAGAGTGGCGCACGCAACCCCGCACAAGGACGCTCCCATGAAGCGCTTACTCTTTCTCGCAATTCTTGCTGCATCATCCGCTGTTCTTGCAGCGCCCAAGAAGGCCGCGGCACCCGCACCTGCGCCGGCGCCGGCGGTGGTGGTGCCGGTGGTACCCACGTCAGAAGACCTCTCCAAGACCATTGTGGACGTTGCGGTGGGCTCCAAGGACCACAGCACGCTGGTGACGGCGTTGAAGGCCGCGGACTACGTGCGCTCGCTGCAGAACCCCGGACCGTTCACCGTCTTTGCGCCCACCAATGCCGCTTTTGCCAAGCTGCCGGCGGGCACGGTGGAAGGGCTGCTGGCACCGGAGAAACAGGAGGCGCTGCAGAACATCCTCAAGTACCACGTTGGCGTCTCCGTCTATGACGTCAAGGGCATGAAGGAAGGCATGAAGCTTGGGCAGGCCAACGGTCAGAACGTGGTGTTCCACGTCCGTGACGGCAAGGTCTACGTCAATGACGCCAACATTGTGGCGTCCGTGAGGGCGGGCAACGGCATTGTGCACGTCATTGATGGCGTGCTGCTTCCACCGCCCCGCTGACCGCGCAACGCGCATTGTTTGCTGGACATCACCAGCATGCCGAGGAATCTGCGGGCAACGTGCATACATTTCTCACGTTGCGCCGCGCCCGCACGGCACGGGGGCTGCACCACTGCGCCGCATGGTTGCTCACCAGGCCGGACCGGTGGATTCGCAGGAGGTTGCGCACATGCTCCTGCAGCAGGAGCGGGAGACGCTGCAGTCCATCATTGACTGCATGGCGGACGTGGTGATCTTTGCGTCACCTGACGGGCGCCTGCTCCTGCGCAACCGTGCATCAGACCAGCTCTATCCGCAGGGAGTACCCACGGGGGATCTGCACGTCTGCCATGATTCCGCGGTGTGGGACCGCCTGCTGGCCAAGCTGGCCAATCCGGGGCCCAAGGAAAACCATCCCGTGCTCAACGTGGACGGGCATGCGTTTGAGGCCACGTATGCACGTGTGTGTGGTCCGGATGGGACGCTGCGCGGTGTGGTGATGGTGGCGCGGGACATCACCGAACGCCTTCAGACCCAAGCCTGGCGCATGCAGGAAGAGCGCATGGCGGTGGTGGGCCGGCTGGCGGCGGGCCTGGCGCATGAGCTCAACAATCCGCTGAGCTGCATTGCGCTCTTCACGCAGCAGGCCATCAAGCGCGCCTCTGACGACGCGCCGCTGCGCGAATACCTGGGCACCGTCCTGCGCAACGCCAACCAGTGCGCCAAGATTGTCAAAGACCTGCTGGTCTACGCGCGGCAACGCGCGCCGGAAAAACGCGCCACGGACGCCGTGGAGTTGTTGCGTGACGTCATCCGCACCGTGGATGCCTCCGCCGCCGCCGCCAACGTCAAGGTTGTGCTGGCCTGGGATGGAACGCCGTCCACGTACACGCTGGACCCGGACCAGATGCGGCAGGTGCTGGTCAACCTGGCGCTCAACGGGATTGATTCCATGGACGGTGGCGGCACGCTGGAGCTGCGCTGTGCGCGGACCGCAGATGCCCTGCTGCTGGCGGTGAAGGACACCGGCTGCGGAATTCCGGCCGCGGACCTGGAGCTCATCTTCCGTCCCTTCTTCACCACCAAAGCCACCGGCACGGGCCTGGGCCTGGCCGTGGCGCAGGACATTGTGCACGCGCATGGCGGCGTCATCACGCCGGAAAGTGCCGCCGGTTGCGGCACCACGTTCACGGTCTCACTGCCACTGAAGACGGCGGAGCTGGAGGTCATATGAAGCCGCGCATCCTGATTGTGGATGACAACAAAGACCTGGCGCGTGGTGTTGCCCTGGTCCTCTCTGAGCTGGCGGAGGACATTGCGGTCTTCCACTCCGCACGTGAGGCGCTGGACGCCGGGGCCACGCTGACGCCGGACGTGGTGTGCTCAGACGTACGCATGCCGGGGATGGACGGGCTGGAGCTCCTTGACACCGTGCGTGAGCGCTGGCCCCACGCGCGTATGATCCTCTTCACCGCGTTTGGCACCATTGACGCCGCCGTGGACTCCATGAAGCGCGGCGCGTTCCACTACCTCACCAAGCCCTTCAATGATGATGAGCTGCTCATGCTGGTGCGCCGCGCGTGGAAGGAGCGGTGTGATGAGCTGGAGCTCACGCAGTTGCGGGAAGAGGTCCATGGCCGCACCTGTTTCCACAACCTGCACAGCCGTGACCGCCGCATGGTTCCGGTGATTGACACCATCCGCAAAGTGGCGCCCTCTCCAACGACGGTGCTGATCTGCGGAGAGAGTGGCACCGGCAAAGAGCTGGTGGCGCGCGCCATCCACGCAGAGAGCAACCGCAAGTCCGGGCCGTTTGTGGCGTTCAACGCCGCCGCACTTTCAGAGTCCCTGGCAGAGGCGGAGCTCTTTGGTGCGCGGCGCGGCGCGTACACCAGCGCAGACAAAGACCGCAAAGGCCTCTTTGTGGAAGCGCAGGGCGGCACGCTGTTCATTGATGAAGTCTCCAGCATGCCCATGAGCCTGCAGGGGCGGCTGCTGCGCGCGCTGCAGGAGCGCGAGGTGCTCCCCGTGGGCGCCAGTGTCCCCGTGAAAGTGGACGTCCGGATTGTGGCGGCCACCAACATGGACCCGCTGCGTATGGTGACGGAGGGTATCATCCGCAAGGATCTGTATTACCGTTTGTCTGTGGTGAGAATCAATATTCCGCCGCTGCGGGAGCGGTTGGATGACATTCCCCTGCTGGCCCAGCTCTTTCTGGAGAAGGCGTCCGCAGCGTCCGGCGGCCCGCAGCGCCGGCTCACACCGCGCGCACTCCGGCTGCTGCTGACACATGACTGGCCCGGCAACGTGCGAGAGCTCTCCAACGTCATGGAACGTGCTGCGGTGCTCTGTGAAGGTGATGAGATTGGCCCGGGTGACATCCAACTGGAGGATGAGACGCTGGACTGGCAGCCGGATGCCGGAGAAGGACTTCCTTATGAGCAGGCGCGGCGGCTGGTCCTTGACCGCTTCCAGCGGCGGTTCATTGAGCGCCTGCTGGCGCAGACGTCAGGAAACATGAGTGCGGCCGCGCGGAAGGCGGGTGTCACGCGTGCGGCATTGCACCGCATGACCAAGCGCCTGGGGATTGCGGCGCGCGAGGCGCCGGAGCCCGCGGCAGGTCAGACACCGTCAGCGTGACGGCCACGCGCGCACCAGGATGTTGAACAGTGTCAACGCAAAGAGCGCAGATACGGCGGCCACCATGGCGGGCGCATGGGTGGGCGCCACAATCGCCGCGAGCATGAAGAGCAGCGTCATCAAATAGGCTGCACCAGCCGCGCGCGAGATGCGGGTTGGAAGCAGCGCTATGGCAAAAGAGCAGAGCACGGGGCCAAGAATCACAAAGTGGATGCTGGCCAGGCGCAACGCTGCGGTCATGGGGAACAACGCCGTCAGCGCCAGGGATGCAGCAAGTGCGTACCAGAGCAGGAGCAGCGGTTTGGGTGCGTGACGGACTGCGGCGGTCATCACCGCGGATGCAAGCAGGGATACCAGCAGACCCTCTGGCCCGGTGGAAAACACGGATGCCACCGAGAATGCCGCCATGGTGACGACGTACACGGCCACCGGCACGGCCCGCTTCATTCCCAGTGCCTGCCACGCGGCCGGTATAAAAACGCAGAAGAGGATGATGGCGATGAAGACATGCGCCAGCTCCCGGGAGAAGGCGGGATTGGTCCGTGCAGTCAGCGCCACCGCCGGAACAAGTGTCACACCCACCAGGATTCCCAGGGGCGCAGCGTCACGCCATTGTGGTTCAGCCTCGCGCGTCCGGTAGGTGCGGTAGGCGGCAAACATCCAGAACCCCGCAACCACCGTGGACAGGCTGATGGTGACTACGCCGTAGCCCATCAGCGCAAACAATGCGGATGCAGCGGCCGAGGTTGCTGCGTGAAGATGGAAAGCCCGCCACGGCACCAGTGGCGCGCGGGCCTGCGCCGCTGTGATCCACCAGCCCAGTGTGAGCACACCATAAAATCCGGCGTGGGAATGTGCGTGCCTCAGGTTGGTGAACATGATTCCTGACGACGAGAGCACGCCGGTCACGATGTCCAGCCGCATCAGCAGGCCCAGCGTTGCCGTGGCGGCAAGGAAGAGCATGGCCAGACGCACGGGACCGCTGGGAATCACGGTGCGCATCACTGGCCGCCGGCGCGCGTGGCCGGACGCCGGATGGTCATGAACACCGCGGGTGCCGTCCGTGAGGGAAGCACCAGCCCGCGGAAAAGGTGTGCGCCAAAGCTGAGCACGCCCAGGTACAGCAGGCCCGCGCTGGCCATGACCACGGAAGACATCCCCGGAAGAAACGGCTCGCCCAGGCGCAGCCCCAGCCCGCTGACAACGATTGCCAGGTTCAACCACATCCAAGGGAGGCTGGGCGCGCGGCCTCGGACCATGTTGGGAAGGACACGTTGGGTGATGCCCATGACCACCAGCAGCGCAAACCCAACCCCAATAAAATGCCGCGCCACATCCCCCCAGTAGAAGCCCAGGCCACCCAGGATGCCGGACGCAGCGCAGAGCTCCACCAGCGGCGAGGCAACCAGGAAGATTGAGCCCGCCACAACGTACGCGTGCACCGCGCGGTGCGGTCCAGCGCCCCTTGATCCATCATCATGGCGCGAGCGGTCAAAGACGCGCAGCGAGCTCACAAATGCGGCTGCAGCAACAAGCGTAAACACTGAGGACACCCATGGGAGCGCGGGATGGAGGGATGACGCCATCCGCATGACAACGCCAACGGACCACGCCAGGGCCGCCGCATCAAACACACGCGGATGCGGGAGCTGCAGGCCCATCATGGGTGCAAACATCCGGTAGGACATGGTGAGGATCACCGGAACCACCACGCCGTTGAGCAGCAGCTCTGACGGAAGAAATGGCAGGTCCACACCGCCGGCCCGCATCCAGAGCAATGCCCACGTGACAGGGAACAGCGCCAACGGAATGATCAGGAATGGAAACGGGCGGGCGCGCCAGCTCCGGAGGGCGCGTGCAACCGCAAGCAGCAGCAGCGCGGTGCCGCCGGTGACAACAAGAAAACCCGCGGCATAGACGGTGTGGACCAGCAGCAGCTCTCCGCCCATCAGCTGCACCAGCCAGAGCGCAGCCACGTCCAGCGCCAGCAGCAGCACGGGAATCCGGATGTGGTGGGTGAGCAGGTCTGATGCGCCCAACATGCCGGGCAACGCATGCGTGAGGAATCCCCAGATGAGCACCATGAAGAAGCCGCAGAGCTGAAGCATGGCGTGTGTCTGCGGCGGCACCAGCGGGAGTCCGTGCGCCGCGCCGGCGTGGGTGAGGAGGAGCAGCACACCCTGGATGGAGCCGGGGAAGATGAGCATGAGGAGCGCAAGGAGTCCGCTCATTCGGATGGGATTGCCCAGGTCAGGAAAACGGCTGGACGTCACTGGAGGCCTCACGGGTTGGAACACGGTGCGGGAGTGCAAGTGCAGGGCCGTGCCGCCGGGTGCGCGGTGGCGTCGGAGGAACAGCCTGGCGGATACCCAGGTATCCAGACATGGCGCTTGGATATGCAGGCGTTGGGATGGTGCTCCGCGGGGATCGCGCGGCACAGGCGCTGCACAGCCAATGGGAAGGAGGCACAACCATGCAGACGTTCAGTACCGGGATGACCGTTGGACAGCTCATGATGGAGCACCCCGAGTGCACACCCATCCTGCACGCGCACCAGATCAGCGCCACCGGAGCCCTGGGGCTGACGCTGGGGCAGGCCTGCGCAGCAAAGAACGTCGACGCTGCGTCACTGCTGAGCAAGCTGGTTGCGTCCGCGTCCGAGCCCGGAGGTGTTCCCACCACGGACCTGCGCCGGATGACGGACCTGGAGCTCATTGAGCACGTGCTGACGGTGCACCACACGTTTCTGCGGCGCGCATTGCCGTGGTTGCAGCATGTCAGCGGACGCGTGGTGGAGTTGCACGGTGAGCGGGACGCCCGGTTGATGGAGTTGGACAGCGCGCTGTCCGAGCTTGCGGACTGGCTGCGCAAGCACATGCAGGAGGAGGAAGAAGCGTTGTTCCCCATGTTGTTGCAGGGACGGCTCAGGACGGACATTCTCCGACGTGAACTGCGCGCGGTGCGCCATGAACACGCGGAGGTCACCGGCTTCATCCGGCGGCTGCGGGAATGCTCAGATGATTACACCGCACCACATTGGGCGGACTCGGTCCACAAGGAGTTTCTTGCTGAGCTGGAGGTCCTTGAGCAGGACATTCTCCGTCACATGTTTGTTGAGAACCAGGTCCTCCTGCCGCGCTTTGTTGCGGACCTGGGCTGACTCCGTCATGCCTTCTGGGGCAGGGCCGTTCCAGCCGCGGCCCGCAACCCGTCCGCCAATGCTGTGCGCAGTGTCTGCGCAAACGCGGACAACACATCCACGCGCCCGCGCGGCTGCCACGCCATGGGGTTCATCACCGTGCACCGCAACACCGTCAACCCACCAGCACGGTGGTAGTCCTGGTCAGAAAATCCCAGCGCGCGCACGTGCGGCAGCGCCGCGTCACCATACTCAACCGCACGGAGCGTGGTCCGGGACACCACATGGTCCAGCGCGCGCGCGGGCTTTCCGCCGGAGCTGCTGAGCGCATTGTGCACCCTCTCCATGAACGCGTTGTTGGCCTCCAGCGAGGTGATTCCCGGATGCCCAAACGCAACACACACAATGTTCAGGTCAGGGCGGGGCATCACCACCGCGCGGAACGGTGACCAGTCCTGCGCGTCCAGAATCCGGTGGAGCCGCCGTGCTCCCCGAATGCTCTCCGCAACCAGGCGGCCGTGTCCGTCAGCGTCAAGCGGAACCACGCGGTGGCTCATCCACGCCGCTGCGGCTGCAGCGCCGGGCTTGGATCCTTCCAGGATGAAGCGGCCCAGATCCGGGACGTCACGCGCGTCATTGGTGAACACATACGGCGCCTCCGCGGAGATCAGCGAGCGCACGCGCACATCCCGGAAGCAGATGGCGCCGGAAGGGTAGGGAACGTACCCAAGCTTGTGCGGGTCAATGGTGACGGAGTCCGTGTCCCCAATGGCGCACAGCGCCTGGTAGACCGGTGCCTCCGGCCAATCTTCCGGCGCACAGCTTGAACGCACGTCGTCCAGCGTCCGGCGGCGGCCGTCACTTCCGCGCAGCAACGCGGTTGCGTACCCACCCCACGCGGCATCTGCGTGGAGCCAGAAGGACATGCCCAGCTCCCGTTGGGCGCGCAGGCGCAGCGCCACCACCTGGTCAAGATGGTCCACGGCGCTCTCCTCGGTGGAGCCAATGACGGAGACGCAGGCAATGACGGGTTGCTTCTGTTCCTCCAGCCGCACCAGCGTCTTCCACAGCGCGTCCGTGCTCATGCGGAACTTGCTGTCCACGGGGACATGCACAAGCTGTCCACTTCCCATGCCCAGGGCGCCGCACAGCTTGTTGAACGAGTAGTGCGCCGTGGCGGGCACCAGCACCACACCGGCCGCCAATGAATCTCCAAATTCCGACGTCACCCGGCGGCCAAACTCCTGAAAGCCCAGGCCGGTGAGCGAGCACTGCGACAGCACCTCCAACACGCGGCGCGGGTCCTCCTGCTGGCTGACCAGCCGGTCCATGGCGTCCAGCGCGGCGGCGGGCGGAACGTTCAGCAGATCCCACAGCCCCAATTGCTGCGTGTCCACGTTGTCACCGCGCGCACGCTGCACGGACACGGACCGTCCCAGCGCCTTGGCCGCCCAGTGAAGGGCCAGCGGGAGGTACCGCACGTTGCGCGCCAGCCACAGCGCCTCAAAGTTGGCAACCGTGCCTCCGGAAGTAAGGTGTGACCATTGCCGGTCCGCGGGATACCCCAGCATCCGCGCCAGGTCCGCGCCAACCTCAAGCTCCATCCGGGTGGTGACCGGCGAGGCTTCCGCAGCCACGTTGTTGGGGTTGTACAACATGGTTGCAAAGTACCCAATCAACGACGCCATGGTCAGGTCCGCATTCATGTGGCCAACATAACGCGGGGAGAAGAACGGCACGCCGCCCTTGAGCTCACCCAGCAGCTCCATCAGGTGCTCACGCAACACAGAGACGGAGCGCTCAAACCCTGGAGCGCGGCGCTCCGCATCATGCACGCTGAAGCCGTCTTCCGGATGGAAGTTGCGCCGCCAGAAGACGTGGTCCCGGAACGCCTCCAAGAGCAGCGCTTCAAAGACGTCAGCGTTCTCTGCCTTGGGGCCAAGGAAGATGGAGGCGGGATCCAGAGGAGGGGTGGGGGACGTATGCATGCGGACCGTGGAAAGGCCGAAAGAGTTTCGCGGCGGCGGGCGGACGCACGCAGGGGTTGCGCAGGACGTGCAACCGGCATGGCCGCTGGCGGTGGTCTTGTGCAGAGACCATTCCAGCGGCGGGCACGCCGGCTGCAACTGACATCCGCACCTGGTTGGCGTGTGAGGTGAGGATGCAATCCCAACGGCTCCCGATGGCTCAAGCTTCTTCAGAGGTCAGTTGCGCAACGTGCAAGGCAGAAGGTGCCTCGCCGTGGTGCGCACTCAGCCCGGGTGACACTGCGTGTATGGACAAGCACAAGTGGGTGCGCACGTATGAGCCCGGGGCCGTGATCTTTGAACGCGGCATGCCCTGTGTTGGTCTGCATTGTATTCAGACCGGGCTGGTGGCGTTGCGCCGCACGGATGACGCCGGGCGGGCCGTGGTGGTGCGGATTGTGCCGGCGCGGCGGACGCTTGGGGTGAGTGCATTCCTGCGGGGCGGCACGTTTGATGTGACGGCGCACGCGCTGACACCCACTGTGGTGTGCATGATTCCGTCCGCCACGTTGGAGCCCATCCTCCAGGTCAACCCGGCGCAGCTCCGCGCCATGCTGACGGACCTTGGCAACACCGTGTCCGAGCTGGAGACCGCCATGTTGCGTCTTGGCGCCATGCCGTTGCGCGCGCGCGTTGCGCAGGTCCTGTTGGACTTCACGCGCGCCATTGGCACGGCGGATGACGAGGGAAATCTGACCGTGGTGCTGCCCGTCAGCCGCATCCGGCTGGCGGAGATGGTGGGCGCCCGCCCGGAGTCCCTGACGCGGACGCTGGCCGTGTTGGAGTCCGCCAAGGTTGCGCGGTTCTCCGGACGGCGTTTTGTGGTTCCGGATCTTGATCTGCTGCTGGATGAAGTGGAGGCAGCGTCAGCGTGAAGACGGAAAAAAGGCTGCGGCCACGCCGCCCAGGGAGATGGGGGGCGCGGCGTGGCACGCAGCCCAAACCAGTGTGTTGGATGTCCGCCTCCTTCCCGTCCAGGCGCAGCCACCACAGCCAGCGCGGACGGATCCCACCATAGCCGGCCCACGCGCGGCACGCCTTGAGGGATCCCTGAAGCAATCATGACAATTGTCATACTCGGCGCCACGGAACGGCCGGTATGTTGCAGCCCCGCGCGTTTCTCCCTGGGGTTTCCATGATCACAACTTCAACTGTTGTTCCGCACTCTGCGTGGTGGCTGCGCTTCACGCATGGGTTCCTCCACATTGCGCGCAACGCGCTGGCACTCATCCCATTGGTGGGGCTGGTGGCGTTTGGCGTGGTGGCGTCTGCGCTTCCCATGGCGCTGGCGCCGGACGGCATTGGCATGCGCATCTCCAATGCGTGCTTCCATCTCTGGTCCCGCTGGACACTGCGCGCGTTTGGCATCCGGGTCTGGGTGAAAGGCGCGGAACACCTTGCAGCGCGCAGTCCCTGCGTCGTGGCGGTCAACCACCGCTCGCTTCTGGATGTGCCGGTGGTTGGCGCTGTGCTGGGGATTCCATTGTGCGGTGTCTACAAGCGGTCTCTGGGCCGGGTACCCATCTTTGGCCAGGCGCTGTGGCTCTCACGCAGTGTGGGCATTGACCGCAATGACCACCAGGGCAGTGTGCGGCGCGTGAAGCTGGTGGCGCAGCGCATGGCGCACGGCCGGAGCCTGCTCATCTTCCCGGAAGGCCGCCGCTCCACGGGCCCGGACCTGTTGCCGTTCCGTGCCGGCGCGGTGATGAGCGCCCTGGAGCAGCACGCGGACATTCTCCCTGTCACGGTGGTGGGAACTGGCGCGCTGTATCCGCGTGGCAAGCTGCTCCTCAGCCCAGGGGATGTGCTGGTGGTGATCCACCCGCCCGTTGTCACCGCTGGCCGCACCGCGGCTGACCGCGGCGCATTGAACGCACGGCTGCAGGAGCAGGTTGCATCCGCGTTCCAGCCGGGCCGCGCCGCGCCCGCACTGCTTCAGGGAGCCGTGCGTATGGTGTGACACTTGTTTCCCTCAGAAGGCAGCGTCAGACCAGACCAGCGGCCGCACAGACATGATGCCCAGCATTGGCAGGCTTGGATCCAGGTCAATATGGGAGGTGGATTCCAGCTCAATGTCACCCTTGGTGGTGATTCCACCGGACAGGGACGCGTTGGCCGCCAGCCGGACTCCGCCCTGGCAGAACAACATCCCCTCCGCATGTGAATTGCTGGACAGCTCACACGAGGCTCCTCCGGTGAGTGTCCCCGCATTGCTCCCGCTCACAATGCCGTAGGTCCGGGCCCATGACGGCGGACGGATGTCCACGTTGCTGGCAAGGCGCACCTGCATGGGCGTGATGATGCCCAGGGTTGCAGTGACGTTGGAAAGGACGTCCACCACGCCGGACGCAGCGCCGTCCAGGAAGTACACCGCGTCCGGAATGTTGGCGTCCACCAACGCGGGACCCAGCTCCATAAGGGTACCAGCGTGGGTGTGCCACAGCGGACGCCCACTTCCCGGCGTAAATCCACCGCAGAGCGCCTCAAAATTGTAAGCGCCCTGGTTGA
>Ga0163144_10013055_pt1 | contig 17369 bp, 19 predicted proteins | sample OliLak19BULKMAT1_FD_123175 | JGI IMG/M metagenome (GOLD analysis project Ga0163144, IMG submission 123175) | Freshwater microbial mat bacterial communities from Lake Vanda, McMurdo Dry Valleys, Antarctica - Oligotrophic Lake LV.19.BULKMAT1 | ecosystem: Environmental > Aquatic > Freshwater >...
ACTCTCGATTCTTTTAAAGAAAAGGCCATACGCAAGAATCGATTGCCGATGCTCTTCATTGCTCTCAATCCAACATCAGTCGTGAGATCTGCCGGAACAGTCAAAAAAGAGGATACGACCCCCAGCAGGCGAAGGTGAAAGCGCGCGTCCGCCGGATGCAAAGCAAGTACCAAGGAATGAAGGTCCGGGCTCGTCCGAAGTTGGAGGAATTCATCATCCGAAAGTTACGAGAATTCTGGACGCCAGAAGAGATTGCAGGGCACCTTAAACACCAGCAGAAAGAGTTGCCATACATCAGTGCCAAAGGTATCTACAAATGGCTGTACTCGGCCTACGGTCAACGGTACTGCCCCCTGCTTCCGAAGCAGCGGTACACGCCGAAGAAGCACAGAGAAAATACGACGAAACGGACAATGATTCCGAATCGCATTGGCATCGAATATCGTCCAGTAGAAGCCAAAATCGCTTGGAAGGTGGCCACGGAGAAGCCGATACGATGCTGTCCGGTAAACGACATGACAGTACGGCGGCACTCGCCGTGCTCCATGAACGGAAAACCAGATTTACGCGCCTCCGAAAGATCCCGAATCTTCGGCCGTCGACGATGGCCAAGGCTCTCAAGAAAATGGGCAGGAAACTTTCCCTCAAAACATTAACCTTCGACAATGGGATCGAGAACAAACATCACGAGTCCGTGGCACTGTGCTTACGGATCCAAACGTTCTTCTGCAATGCCTACCACTCTTGGGAAAAGGGTGGCGTTGAAAACACCATCGGACGCATCAGAAGATTCATCCCAAAAGGAGCTAACCTTGCAGACTATTCCGATGAAGACATTGCGATGATTGAATACTGGCTAAACCACACTCCAAGAAAATGCTTGAACTATCAGACTCCGTACCAGAGAATGTCCGAGTACCTGCTCTCTATTTCACCTCAGCCCAATTATGCTTTTGAGGGGTAAATGCAGGAGAATTCCGATGCAAGGATAAGGCCCTCATTTTCGAAAAACACAATGCATTTTTGCAGCATTCTTTTCGGATCGGGAAAGAAGCGCAACGCAGCTCCGACGATGATGTGTGAAAACGGAGTTTTAGACTCGAAGGCATATCCATCAACGCATTCAAAATGGATGTCCAGATCGGGTATATGCCTTTCCTTATTTTTCTTGGCTGTTTCGATAGAAGGGTTGGACAGATCAAAACCATGTCCTGAACAATGAGCCATACGTGCTATTTCACGCAGACTAAAACCTGTGGTGCACGCGACCTCGAGAACATTTGATCCTTTGTTTATTCCACCATATGTGATCCAGCGCGATAGCGTGTCATATGATCCGGGCGGAACGTTTCACTGGTTTAAAAAGCCGACAAAATCAGTGTAACTCATAATTTGAATTTTTCTGTGGTGATCATTATTGGAGTGGGGAAAGAGAAATATTGGATCCTGTCATATTTGAATTTATCGACACTTTTCTGCCAATAGGCAGGGTGATTTTGGGGTCAGTATGACCGAAGTCAATATTCGCAATAATAGGTATATTTTTCAATGTATTTTTCTGAAGTAATATTGTTCTTAGTAAGTCCTCATTGACGTGCGCTTCTTTTTGAAATCGCCCAATAATTAATGCTTGCACTTTTTTAAATTCAGGCATCGCAATCAGTCCTGAAAGTTCTCCCGACTTCTCGACTCGAAACCGGAATGTGTCCGAAAATGGACGACTATGACTTCAGGGCAGACTTGATCTGATCTTCTGACCATCCCTGTTTCTTCAATCGCCTTGTAATTTCCCAGTCTACAATTCCGCTTTCACGAGCCTCGGTAACGTATTTGTTCAGCGCAAGTAAGTCTTGTGGTACCGAGCTTGTAGCCTCCTGAGCTTGCTTCTTCGCTGCCGCCTTTTTTCCGGCTGAAGCGCCAGCAACTGCCAATGCTGGATTTTTCTGCGAGCCGCGAATCGCGTCAACAATGAACATCACAACTGATCCTATGATCCAAGCTATAATGAAAAAAGGAATTAAACCCAATCCTGCTGTACAAAGAATCCCAAAGAGCATAACTGTTCCTAGATTCGACTGATCAATTAATCCAATAATAATCAAAACTAGGCTCCCAATAAGAATTTTTGTCGTTCCTCCGTGTTGTACAGCATTGAAGCTGATTCCAACAACAAGCGCGATGGTAAGGAGGATGAGTAAAGGCATAGCGAAATTATAGATCGTTCTCCCATACTGAACTCCAATATCGAACGAAGGCGATTATGAGAGCCAGGTAGAGAGGGATGGCAAACATGATCTCAATTGGCAACTGTGTGCCTGGAATATGGAATCCAGAGTAGCCAGCCTGCAGGCTTGGGCCATACTGTCGCATGCCTTGTACAACCAAATAACCTTCGATGGGTATTGTCAGTATTGTGAGTAAAACAATGCTGATAATGAATTGAGCAATTGGTTTTAGATGAACAAAAATTCGATGAACGATGTGACCGCCAATTGCTAGAACGAGAACCCAGATTGCAATGCGGAGAATATTTACATCCTGGAAAATATATGACCATGCTGGCCAACCAACATTACGAATGGCTGGTTCATTCATCACTTCGAAGAGGAATACCCCGATAAAAGCTATAAGAATGCTCTTCCAATTTACGATTTTCCGCTGCGGTACTAGAGGAATCTTATTGAAGACAATCTCAAAGTACTTGGCAAAAGAAACAACAAGAGTCATGAAGACTGGCATGTAATACAGCGTCTCAATAGGCACTTGTGTGAAAGGTAGAGCAATCCCGCTGAGCACTTCCTGCACTTCAGGAGAAAATGTACGAATACCTAGTGCCAACACAATCTGTTCACCAATAAGTCCTGCGATTGTGGAAAGTACGATAGTTAGAAGGAACTGTGGAAGCTGTTTCTTGATTCCAAAACCCCGTTCTACGATGAGCAGAGACAAGAAGAGAATGAGAGACCATCCGAGCGTTAGAATCCAACTCACGTCGATATAGAGATAAGCCCAATCGCTCATGTTGTGGTTGTTCCAAAGTGGTCGTGTGAAGAGTTCAAAGATGAGAACACCTCCAGCGATGAGACCGAACCTTTTTAATAAGTTGAACTCTTTATGTGCAGCTAGTAAACCAAGCAGTATTGCAGCTGCAGCAATAACTCCCACCTCAAACATGAGCGTCGAGGTGCTCGCAATCTTATTAAACTGGCATGCCTCAATTGGACAATTTGTGAACATTTTGGTCACTATACACGCAAGGCAAGATCGATGCTTCGCGTCTTTTGTGAAGAGGTGTTGACAGAACCACAGTTGCAATCGGAACAACCGCCGCCACAAGTGCTCGCGCCGATTGGAAGGCTAGTAATCTCTTTGGCTCGCCGTTCTCTGTAGTCAGGATCTTTCGTTTTACAGCCGCTCCATGAAGCTGATAGAAACTCCGGATCTTTTCCGAAACGATCCCATATCGTTTGCAGAGGATCTTCCAAGACATTTCCCATGCCATGAGGATTAAAGTCACAACAGCAGATATCACCGTAGGGAGTTACATAGAAATAAGAGATGCCGCCGCAGCAGCCCGTGCTCTTCCAGCTTGTAACGTAGGAATAGACCAGAATACCTGGATAGTCGTCCCGCTTGTTGTATTCCTGTGCCTTTGCAATCAAGCGTTGCGCAATATCTGGACGGCCCATGAGATCTTTTCTGTCCTTCATGCGCCCGGCGGGAATGGCATCGAAGACGATGATTTCATGGACACCGATCTTCTTCCCCATCTCAACGATTGCCTCGAAATTACCATTGTCGATGTCTTGCTCGAAAACACAGCAAGAAATAGCAGTCGTCATTCCTGCTTTTTTCGCGAGTCTTAATCCTTCAACGCCGCGCTCAAAGAGTCCTTTTACTTTTCGTTTCCTGTCATGCTCCGCTGGATCAGCCGAATCAAGACTCACATTGATGGTATCAAGACCACTGTTTTTCAACTTCTTCACATTCTCAGGCAGATACCACCCATTGGTAAACATAGATGTGACGGAGCGTGTCTTATCTACACTCGCGATAATTTCAAACACGTCTTTCCTCATCAGTGGCTCACCGCCTACAAAATTGATAATGGAAACGCCCAGATCTTGCGCTTGGCGAACCAGATTTTTTGCCTCTTCGAGACTGAGAACATGCTGCCCGCCCTTATGGTGACCTTCGAAAAAACTACAGTGATCGCATCCCGCATTGCAAATGTCATTGATGGCGAAACTCATAAGATTGGGAATCGTCCGATTCTGGAAGACCGCCATCATGCGTTTCGCAAGCATGTATGCGGCAGGTTTGCTGTAAGGAGGAGGCGAAGAGCCTGAAAACACGGGGAGACCACCCCTCCAGTGAATGATTTTGTCGTGATTAAGATAGATCTTGTAGAGATGATCCATGAAGTCTTCGCCATGCTTCATTCCTTTCGTAAGCATCGTCCAACGGAATCTGAGCTTATCTGCGAGGCGCATGAGTGAACTATAGCGTACAATCGATGGTAGTTATAGCTCTCCTGAGCGCGTGATTACCCCTATGTCATCCCCCTTTTTGTTAGGCTCCATTGTACTTGCGGTAACCCTTGCAGGGATTTTGCATCTGCTTGTTATTCGGGCAGGAGTTCTCGCGCTGCTTACCACCCCTCTCGATTTTGGCATGACTTGGAGAAGCAAGAGGCTTTTTGGTGCACATAAAACCTGGCGCGGACTTATAGTTATGACTGTCGCATCTGCCATCTGTTTTTTCATGATTCGCTCTCTGGTCACAAAAGAACTCATACCCATCATTCTCCTACACGGAGCATTACTGGGGCTTGGGTACATTCTCGGCGAACTACCGAACAGTTTTATGAAACGACAGATGGGTATAACAGAAGGAAGAGCGCGAAGAGGGGTAGCCGCCCTTTTCCAATATCTGATCGACCAAGCGGATTCGGTGATAGGAGTGACAGTTGTTGCCGCTTTGCTCTTTGGGCTTTCTTGGCAGTCCATTTTTTTCCTTTTGATTGTAGGTACATTGGTGCACGTCATTATTGATGTTTTGGCTCACGAGTTCGGCTGGAAACATCGCAGCAGTCCAATGAAGCGATATATCCTTTCCCAGATATTTGTTTTTTGTTGCTGTAAAATACTTTTCAAAGTACTCAATAAAACAAGCGTTTATGGACTGCAACATTTGGAATCAATAAAACCGGACGTACCTCTGATTATTGCCGCGAATCACCGCAACAGATATGACTCATACATCATCGCAGGTGCCATGCCTTGGAAGTATTTTCGGCGCTTGCTTCCGAAGCGGTATATGACAGCTGCGAAATATATGGATGAGCCAGGTCTCGGACATTTTCTCTATTTCTGCGGCGCATACTCCACAGCCATTGAAGAAGATGAAAAAACCCACTACAGAAGCAAATCGATACTACGAAGGGGCGAGACAATCATGATGTACCCAGAGGGATGCATGACCGAACGGCTGGAGGGCGCGCAGAAAGCCAAGGTTGGGGTTATGTGGATCGCACGGGGTGTTGAGAACACGCATATTTTGCCTGTGAAGATTGAAAGCAATCTCTGCGTGCCTATCCCTGCGATGTTCCGTGGAGGGCAGACATTCAAAGTGACATTTGGAGCGATACAAAGACCCGAATTATTTGGTGAGGATCTGCAACCACAAGTGAATGAGCTGATGGATACCATTTATTCCATCGCATGACATCCGTTGCCATTATCACCGGCGCATCAGGTGGCCTTGGTGCTGCTCTTGCGTCAAAGCTTCTGAGAGATGGATGGACTGTAGTTGCCAGTGTGCGGAATCCTGAAAAAGCAAAACACCTTCTGGAATTGCCTCACGCTCGTGAGTCTCTCATCGTCGTGCATTCGAATGTTGTGAACGATGCAGACCGCAAGCATTTGATCGAAGTAGCCAATAAAAAGGGACATCTGACTCTTCTTATCAATAACGCAGGAACCGCACTAGGAGATGCGCTCGAATCGCAGAGCATGGAAGATATTCGCACAGTCTTTGAGGTGAATCTGCTCAGCGCCATTGAACTCACGAAGCTTTGCCTGCCACAACTTCGACACCACAGCGGACATGTGATCAATATTTCTTCGGTCGTCGGAACAGTGCCAATGCCTTACCTCGGTGCATATTCAGCTTCTAAACATGCGCTGAATGCTTTCACCATCGCACTTTCTCTAGAAATGCAGGATAGCCCCATTCATTTTATCCTCGCTGAATGTGGGCCACTTTCTTCAAGGCTCTGCAGCGATGCGATTGTAGAGACCTCTGAACCTGAATACGCAGAGACACAATCCTCCATGAAGAAAGGAGTCGCTCGCATCGGCGATACGTATGCAGTACCCGTGGAGAAAGCCGCTGTATTGATTCTGAACGGCCTCCAATCCACGAAACCATTACAAAGAATTATCATCGGACGGTGGGCAAAAGCTATCCTGCTACTGAGTAAATTCATCCCATCTGGCCTCTTTCAAATGTTGCTCGCACGGCATTACCGTGTGTATCTCAGCCGTAAAAATCACTGAACTCGAATCTCAAACGCGCTGTACTCACGAAAGACCACTGCACCATCTTTCGGGAGCCGCTTCACATTGTTCTCATAGCGAATCAGGGCATAGACCATACGAGAACAATGATCCTGTGCATCACGATGAATCTGATGAATAAGAGCGTTCCCAAGACCTTTTCCTTGGAAGGAAGGGTCTAACGCCAATGTTTTGAGAACCAATGTATTGTCGTTCTCTCGGAAGACCGTCCCGAATCCGATCAGTTTGCCATTGCTTCGAAAGATGTATGCCTTGAAAAGTGTTGCTTTCAGTTTTTCTTGAGAATAGTAAGAAAGAAGCTCTTCGTCGGAGAGAGGGGCATATCCCCAGCTCGATTGAAATACCGTACGGGCAAGATTGAAAATCTCTCGCAGAACATCCGTACTGATCTCTGCATACGTTTCAAGATGTAAGGAGGAGTCAGAAAGCATTCGCTCATGAAAAGGAAGGGTGATGCGAATGAGATCACCAAAATTGTCTCTCATTGCCGAGTAGTATCTCACCTCCTGATGCTTTGGTATTTCCTCGAAAAAACGATGGTAATAATCCTCACAAAGAAGTTCTCCTTGGAAAGGAGGTATTGAAGTCGAGCCGGACACAGCAAACCGGTAAGGGTACCAGATCGTTCCATTGATCGGCCCACGGAGTGTTTTGAAACCCATTGCATTGCTTTCTTGCTTCACTCTCTGCCACAAGGCATCAAACACGGTCTGTTCATCAGGACATTCGAAGAACCCGAACCAACCTATACCAGACTGTTCTCTGTTATCGAGTATCAGCGTGCAATGAGCGCGAAACTGATCATCATTCTCTACGGTTATAGAGATTCTCTTCTGATATCCCCAAGTCGGATGATCGGAGGATGTCAGACGCTCTATTTCAGCAAAATGAAGATGGAACGCTGGCAGATGACCATAATGAGACCTCACGAGCGCCAGATACTTTTGCCGCTCCGCCGGTTCTGAACTGTATGTCGTAATGTTCATGAGTAGATTGTTACCGTACCTTTCGCTCCATCGATTGTCACCGTCTGGCCGCTGCGAAGACGACTGAGAGCGCCTTCAACACCAATGACAGTAGGGATACCAAGTTCCCGTGCGACAATCGCAGCGTGTGAGAGGAGACCGCCATGCTCAACAATCATGCCTTTTGAGAGGCCAATGAGAGGAGTCCATCCAGGATCTGTACGTTCAGCAACGAGAATATCAAAAGACTCTTCGGGCATGGAAAATGAGGGAAACAGACGCACTTTCCCTGTAACACTACCGGGAGTCGATCCTCTCCCTGTCATGACTGGATATGCTGTTTGAGGAACTGAGTCTTGAGAGATATCTGGATAGGTCGGTTGTCCTCTGCGGGAGAAATGCGACTGAAGTTTAAGAGGAGCATATTCAGCAAATGCCTTCTTTCGATTCTGTATATGGCTCTGTGCTTCGTGAGGTTTCAAAGCACCTCTTGCGAGCGAGAACGCCTCCTCGACGGTGAGGTAAAAGACATCGGCCGATTGTTCGATTCGTCTTTCACTGGCTAATTGTTCTCCCAGACATCGAAAAATTCTCCGAACGATGCCGAACGCTTGTGACCGAAGGAGTCTCAAGTCCTCACGTTTGGATGCAGCTTTTCTGAATGACCTGATCATCCAGCGCAGTACAAATGAGTCATCCTGCCTCTGCATAGGATTGCTCTGTCTACCTGATATGGCATCAATATGCTCATATCGATGGAGGAGAGAGAAAAGCAGCGCATTGTCCTCTTGCAGATCAGGTGACTCTAACTTCAGTTCATTGGCAAAACGGCCTCCATACTGATCAAAGTATCGTTCCATCGTATCTGCCAACGTTCTATCTTTCTTGATCGACTCCCATAGCCCTTCAAAATTCCTTTCCCGAAAGAGAAGCTGACGCTTCGCATCCGAGAATACTTCATGGCCCAGAATGGCGAGAGAACGCACTTGCGAAGCACTGACATTCTCAAAATGCACCCGTGCAATCAGCGCCTCTTCACTCTTAATTTTATGCTTCAAAATACCCAGAAAAGTCATGACTAGGAAATCATTTTCAACAGTGATATGCCATCTCGATAAGAGCCTCCTATGAAGCTCTCGGTATACTCGCTCTAGATCATTCATATCTGGTTGTAGCTGCAATTGTTGCATTGCCTTTTTCAGCAACGACTTCACATCTCGTTCGAAACCTCGCACTGTCTTCCCAAACCAGAGGAGCTTCCAGAGTACAAGAAATGGATATTTGAAGCGCAGCCATTTAGAAGGCTGGATCGTGTGGCTGACTTCCTCTCGTACATTACTCGAAATCATCTGTTCGAGGTTTGCCTTGTTGCGATCATAGCCGGGCAAAAACGCCATCATCCGGTACCAATTATTCATGTTGTAGTACATGCGCCCGTAGATGTGTCCGATCATGTTCTCAAAAATATCTGGATGCGATTGAATTACTTTAGGCGATACACCCGAAGCAGTAAGGAGATTTTGATAGACGTGTTTGTAAATATCCTGAGCGAATGAGAAGGTGAGCGGCTGCACGATCCCCGAATAGCTTTCTGCGATGTTCGCACTGTCATAGAAAACCTCCTCTTGTCTGATAACACGAGTGATAGGGCGTGATTGCAGTACGAAAAGTGTGTCTCCAAGAAAACACCACTCAATATCCTGTGGTGAGCCTGAGAGGGCTTCGATACGCTTCCCGAGATCAAACAGCATTCGCAGTTCTTGATCATTCAAGACCGCTTCCTCGCTTTCAATGATCTTCTCTTCAATCGTTCCATGGGAAAAGACCTGGCATATCTTCTTTTTGGCTATGCTGTGAGAAATGATCTCGCCTCTCTTATCTAGGATGTACTCATCGACGGCAAAACCTCTGACGGCATTCTCGCAGAGTCCAAATGTCGCATTCACGATGCATGTGCCATCTCCTGCGTCCGTGAAGAGAACACCTGCATGATCGCTCGGAATAAATTCCTGAACGATAACAGTGTCTTCGGTATTGCTGGATTTATAAGAACTGAGAACTTTCCCTGCGGCAGGAAGGATCTGATCCTGAGATACACCAAGTTCCGTATGGAAAGCACCGGCCATGGATTCTTTCTCCGAATCTTCACCTTGAGCAGAGGAACGTACTGCAAAGTATTGAGGAGGACGATTTGGAAACGTCGATTTCAAGAAGTCGTGCAGTGTTTTCTCAGACTCCGCATGTGCGATCTGATCCCGATTGAGCACAAAAAAGGAAGGCACTCGAATGCCCCATTCTTGCAGGATACTCAATTGTTGAGCCTTTCTACCCCACTGAGGTTGGCTCTTTGGCATGGTTTGGCGTAAGGAATCTCTTCCAAGGATGGGTATAGAAATGCAAATTCTGCTCGATGATATCGCCTAGTTTCTTGAGATCTCCTCCAGCCATTTGTAATCGCTTTATATCCATTCGGTATGTTTTGTCTTCAAGGTCCCCGAACATCTGCAAGGCTTCGGCTACGCGAGGATTTCCTTTTTTCTGTTCCTCTTCAAGATAATCAGCAACCCAAGATAAATGCGACCCCTCTTCCAGTTGCAGCTGATGCAAGAGTTTTCGGAGCGGCTCTGACAGGTTGCTCTTTTTCAGGTGCATTCCGAAGTGAAACGGAACACGCATTTCGTAGACGTGAACGAAGGCAAGAAAATCTAAGTCATCTTGCGCCTTCTCCACGGCGCGGAAGTACTGATCGCCAGTCTCATCATGAACTTCCTGGGCCGGGGTACCTGTTTCGCCTAAAAGCTCCATCCAAAGCCATGCATGTCTTGCCTCCTCCGCGCAGTGCCATGTGTACTTTGAGCGGAGATACGGATCTTTGGTCTTCCGAGCAGCTTTGCCAAGAAGAAGGGCTCCGGCAAGCTCGGATGCCGCATAGCGGGAAATGAGGAACTGTTCGCCCGGACTCATAGAGCGACTATAGCAGGAAAAGGACAATGTGCAGAGTCAAGTAAGAGAGAAGTGTTACTCCGATCAATAGATGCTCTGTTTTCTTCTGTCGGAGAAAACCGTGCACAGCACTTGCTCCAATGACAAGAGCTATTACAAAAAGTGATACAGCAAGCGGAACTGTCTGCCATCGGCTTATGAGTCCAGCATTCCAGATGAAGAGAAGATAATTGAGAACCGTAAATGATAGGAACAAAGCGATAGATCCCCAAAATCCCATGTGCCAGGAATAGGTATCTCTTCCCAGTGTTTCTTGTGGCGGGATGCGGATTTTTCGTACGATTTCAATGATGATGGAGTTTGTGAATGCGAAGAGAAAGTGCGCCCAGATGGACAATCTTTGCAATTCAAATCCAGGATCAAGAACAGCATAGATGAGAAATTGCAGCCAGAGCATCTGCAGAATATTTACGGCGTTGTAGACGAAGAAATTTCTTCGGAAACTTTCACCTAGGAAGAATTCTTTCCCGGCTACAAAGGAAAATCCGAGAGCTATCAATCCGATCAGAAAAGCCTTCATGCCACTGACGGCAGTGAGCATCAGAAAAAGCAGGATGCCCCATTGATCCATGAGTCCAAGCTCTTTGAGGCTGATGATTCCCTGCTGCACGGGCCGGTCATGATGGAAGCGTTGATCATGGTGAAAATCGCGGAACTCATCGATAGCTCGGATGTGGAAGAGCTGGATCAACCCAAGAAATGTAGCCATCGAAATGCGTATCCATTGTATGTCTCCGGTCTGAAGCACCGTGGATGAGCTGAGGACAACTGCAAGAGTGGTAAAAAGGAGAACTGGAATAGGAAAGCGTTCCAGTTGATACGCCCAAAATCGCTGCAAGAAAGTAGTCATGAAAGAGCAAGCAGGAACGCACCCGTTGCAATTGGTAACAGAAGATTATCTGTCCCATAGGGGGAGACTCTTTCGACGATCATCAACAATAAGGCGATGAGGATAGTACGCATGAAGGGGAGAAACATCAGCTGTTCCTGAATTGATAGTTGGAGCAAAAGAATGCAAAGAGTTATCGCAAAAAATACTGCGCTTCCAATAAGGGTTTTTTTTGGGCTTTTCCTTCCGGCAATCCCCGCAAGACTATCGCTGAGTGTAACAACTGCAATAGATGGAAGAAAAAGGTGATGAGCCGGGTAGAGGAATGCCGCAACTCCGATTCCAAGTGGCATCAACCATGTGCCGTATGTCCTCCGCTCAGAAGTCGTGATGCTGCTGAGAAGAGGATTACCTCGCAAGAGCAGCAGTACTACACTAAAGAGTCCTGCAAGCCAGACTAAGGAGCTGTAGGGAATCAGCCAAGGTGTAACCATTGTGAATATACCACTTGCAATGTGCGTAAATTTCCTAGCCATCTCTTTATTCAAACAGTGCGTCCTCAGAAGGATTTCTCCACCCAGGAAGATGCAGGCAAAGGCGATAACGACAATAAGTTCATTCATAGCCATAGAAAAAGAATGCTCACTCCAATGAGAACAGCTCCCCACAGAACCATGTTCTTCGGCTTTGGAAATCTCAGTGTGCTCACCATGAGAGCACTGCTGATTGGCAGCCAAACATAGGAAAATCCGATGTGAAAATCAGATTGCTGCAGAAGCAAAAAAACAAGCACGCCGAGATGATTCAAGTACACCGGCATTCCGGTATAACTCAATCCGCTCTCCTGCTGCACAAAACCCATAGTACCAAAACGAGCGAGACGGAAGATGCCGCATGCTATAAAAAGACAGAGCAGAGGTACGGCAGTCCAATGATCGAAACCCTCTATGAAAAAAAGGATACTGGGAAAGAGAAGGTAGTTGATTGCATCTTGCAGCAGATCGAACAATACTCCGAACGTAGATTCCTGCCTCAGCTTCCTACTCAGCGCACCATCGAGCATATCGAAGAGGACGGCGATGAGAACGATACTGAAGGAGAAGTAGGCATGACCGGAGAGAACAACAAGGACGCCCAGAAACGAGAGGACAAGTGCAATCAAGGAACAAAGGAATGGCAGATTCCATATATTCACATCTGCAGATATGCCGTGTTTATCCAGCGGGGGTAGAGCCATGTTGCGTTGATTTTACACGTATCCGAGCCAATGTAGACCCCAACCGAGGAGCAAAGCATCCGTTAATCCGTGACTCCACCAAGCAGCATGAATGCCACCCGGTCTCCTCATCAGAAGGCTCCAAAAGATGCCGCAGATAACCAAACCAAGCACGGCCATTGCACTAGAGTCGCTGCGCAATAATTGCGGCTTCGGCAAGCAATCCCCCTTCCTCATCCATCAGGCGAACATCAGGTTGTGGAGACCTGCGATGTTCTTGAACATGACCGCATGTCTGCAGCGTAGATTGCGATATTGACCCCGACACATTCTCCAGATCTTCATCTTGCCGATGCCGTGCTCGACTGTGACGCGCACGGAAGAAAAGCGACGATTGCTCCGTTTCTGTCTCTGCGTCAGTTCCCTGCCTTTTGGCTTCTTGTAGGGAATCTCCAGCACCGTACCGAGATAGCCCGTGTCTCCTTTCTTCTGCACACCCTCCGGCAGAAAAACGCGAGTCTCGTCGTACATTTTTTTGTCGTGCGTGCGTCCGTCGAATGTCGCGGACACCGCTGCAATGCGTACTTTTCTCTTCTGCTTGTTCCGATGCTTTCCCGGTTTTTTGCGCTTCCGTACGACGACAATCTGGTGCTTAATCGTGTGATGCTTCTTCTTGCCGCTGTACCACTTGCCCTGTCCGCGCGTCGGCCGATTCGTCGGTTGTTCCGTTCCATCGAAAAACGCAGACAGAATTTCGTCTTCTACAATTTTGATACGTCGTTCTGGAATGCGGAAAATGCGTGCGAGCAGGGGTTGCAGTGGATTAATATTACGTCCCACATTTCTGTCGTCGATAGCGAAGATGAGACCGAGAAGGACATGCGTGATGTAGATACGGTAACATCAGCAGCATCAGCAATCGATCCTCTAAAGGAAGCGAGAACTGCATACCGCCTCCGATCTTGCGCTTTCGGCCTTTCCAATTGAGACGCTTGAGATTCTCTTCCTCGTAGATCGGAATGAGCTGCAACACGATCTCATCAAATTTCTCCGGGGAGATTCCTGTGAGGCGATGGAAGGTTTCTGGCTGTTTCTTGAGGCGGGTGGTGCAGGTCAGAACTTGCTCATGCCGTCGAACTCATTAACAATCGTCCTCGTCAATCCCTCCATTTCCGTGCGCCCGGGGAGGTGCCTGATGCGGAAATCAAGCGTTATGCGTTTGAGGCTTCAGAGTAGGAGTCTTAGCGCTTTCTAGGCTTCACCGAGGGTGGATTCCCACCTCTCGCATCGACATCCGCCTTCGGATCGGCCGTGACGTCGCGTCCCCTCTGAACGTCCACGCCGGATTCGCGCGCATACGCTGCTTCAGTGCCTAGATCGCGCCCATCGCCGATGTCGATCTTTTTGGAAGGAGCGGCACTCACCTCCGCATCGGCTGCCCGTCTCGGTAGATTTGCTTCTCCTGCCTTTAATTTCATATTCTCATCCGCCAATGCCTTCTCCCTATCCACGGCATCAACCAACATTTGCTTTGCATCCTTCAATTCCGCCTCGGTCAGACCGCTGCCCGAGAACAGCCCCTTGATTTCTTTGAGTGTGTGCACAACTATCAGGATCCCCATCCCGATGCACGCGTAGTAGAGGACATTTAACGTGTCTTGCGCGAGCTGGATCTCCGCTTCCCCCACCTTGATGTGCGTACCGACGACGTCGTCTATTTTCCGCATCATGTCGGCAGACTCACCGATGACGCCGTCGGGAGGAACGCCGTCGACCGTGCCCCAGTCGTCGAGCATCTGGTCTATGAGCTTCACATACACGGCAGGCCCGCCGTGCGCCGTGATCATCGCGTCCAGGTTTTCCGCCGACACGCGCTCGGTCGGTGTAGCGTGTACGGGCTGCCCGACGAACTTCTTCGCGGCAGGCATCGCGCGGATCGCCCCGATGGTCGAACGCAATTTTTTCGTATGGTCCTTCTCAATACGGTTGCCGCCGGCGTCTTTCTCATACTCGGTCTTTCCATCGGCATTTTTCTTGTTCCTGTAGCGGAATTCGTTGATCGCGTCGATCACGCTCTTCGCCTTTTTCTCCACGTTCGCACGCTCGTCCGGCGTCCAATCTTTTTCATTCTTCGGCGAACCATCCGCGTTCTTCGGAATACCCATCGCATCTTCCAGGTCGCCCGCAATCGCGTTGCGGATCCGTTTTTTGAGGTTGAATGATTCCGGCGCGGGCAGCGACGCTAGTCCTGCGAGCGCTTCGACCACCTTTAACGCGATCGGCCGGAGGTTCTTATTATTGAAATCCTCAAATTGCTCCCCGGCAGCAATCGAAAGTACGCCATCCTCCAACGTTCCGAGGAACGCGTCGATGCGGTCGAGGTGGAATTGCTTCCGCGTCGTCATATTTTCATCGATCTTCTGCTTTACAACATCGGGGATTTCCTGCTTGTTTCTCGGACCCGCGAGCGGATCGATCGCGCGGCCGAACTGCCGTTGGATGGCCGTCAGTTCTTCGGCGCGGATCTGGAAGCGTCCGAGGTCGTCGGTCTTCTTGAGTAGTTCCTCCAGGTACCCTGCCCGCTGTTTTTCCAGATCCTGCAGCCGTCCTTTGCGGTTCCGCTGCTGCTTGGCGAGTGCGTCGTATTCCTCTTTGAGATCCTTCGGCAGCGTGACACCGCCTTTCGTGGCAATCGCTTCCAATTCACCGAGGCGCGCCTCCGCATACTGGTTAGCGGGATCCAGCAGCACCCGTCTTTCCTGTTCGAGGGTGTATTCGTACGCGCTGGTCAGCAACTCAAGCGTCATCGCCTGCGGATAGAACCCCACATCACCGGCCCTGGCGGCGAGCGTCTTACCTGAGAGCACATCAAGGATGCGCTGATTGAGAAGGTTCGAGTGTTCCAATCCCGTCTTCTCGTCGCCCTTGAGCGCCGCGAGACTTTCAGCACGGAGCGACGTTGTTTTCACCGCGTCATCGCGCCGTTTTTCATACACCGCACGCTCTGTTGGCGTCATCGCAGTGTTTCCCTCGAGGGTATAGCCATGCCGGAGCGCCTGCTCCAGCACGAGCACGTTCGCGAATCCAACGCGCTCCTTCAGTGCTGCGTCGAGGAATGACAGCGTCAACTGCGCGACGACCTCCGCCCGCGCGACGTCCGGCTTTTGGAGCACCGCGGCGGGCACCGTCTGGCGCAGCGCCCTATATTCGGTCATCGAATCCTGCAGTGAATGAAGGAGAAGCGGCAAATATTCATGGTACGTCTGACCCTGGCTCACGGCGATGAGATCGGTGGGGTCGACGGGCTTTCCATCACGTATCTCCTTCTGCATCTGCGACCGCTGCTGCTCCAGACGCAGCATGCCGAATTCATACACTTCGCCCGCGTCATCGAAACCGCCACGCAGGATGGTTCCGCGTCTGTCGGCATTCTCCTCGGTGTTGATCGTGTCCGGTACCGGCTGCGGCCGGGAGCCGAGCGTGGCGCGTAGGACATCCATCGAATCCGCCAACCCCTTCTCGACGGTGCGAAGTGTCACCCGCTGCGTTTCGACCGGATCGGCCGGTCGCACCTCCGCCGGTTGTGGGGCGTTGGGCTGCGCCATGTTGTTACGCGCCGAACGTGGGAGGCTCCACGGGCAGCGATGGCGCCGCGCCGGGCAGTCCGGCTTCTCCACCGAACGGAACGATGGGCGTATCCGGGGTGAGCGGGGCAAGTTGGGGCGCGGCTTCCGTGAAAAACGCGACCACTTTTTCCGCTCCCACAGCCGAGAGAGCTGCTTCGAGCTGGCCGGCGTAATACAAGTACGCGCCCGTACCGCCCAACGCCAATCCCGCCACTGCCGCGGTCGTGAGAACGGGATGTGCCTTGAACGCGCTCCACGTCCAACGGAACGGCGCACTCACTACTTCCTTCGTCGTGTTCCACACGCTGCCCATCATTGTTTCTTTGCGCGCGAATTCCTGTTCATGCACGCGGTACAACTCCTGCACGCGCTCTGCCCTCCCGTTCAATCCCTGCTTGTGGAGCGAATCGAGCACCGAGGCTTGGTCCATGGTTGAATCCTTCAATGTCTTCAAGACATCCTGGCCGTACGTTCCTTCGATATGGCGATCCAGCTCCTCGACGGTCTTCACCGGAGGGAACTCGACGACGGATTCACGCATGCGTCCGCCGGGCATTTCCTGGGTAGAGGTCGTCATCGGCGAGGGATGGTAACGGATGCGTTGGTCGAGAGGATATCGTGGCGGAGCGCGGACATGCCCGCGATGGCGGCAATGTCCTCATCGGTCTTCATCTCCGCAAACATCGCGGCGATCAAGGCGGTCATGCCGACGGCGCCGATCGTGAAGCACAATTCGGGCAGCACGGCTTCCGGCATGTCATGCAACGTGATCATGTCGATTTTTTCGCCCGCGGCAGACTTCTTCACGATGTCTCGCAGGACCGGGAAGGAATCGAAACGGGCCATGCCCGCGCGCACCTTCAAAACATCCGTGCTCTCAAACGACGCAAGCGTTTCGCCCTGCACGGTCCATCCTTCCTTCGTATCATCCGAAAGCGCGTTCCACTTCGCCATCTCGCCATCCATCAGGTAGAGCGTGGTTGTTTTCATCTCCTCTAGAATAGCATATTCGCCGCTTACGAACAATGGGACTAGACCCTAAGTGTGTTGATGAATCGTCGAGAGAGAAGGGCAGAAAGAACGGAGACTCGGGTTTCGTACCTGCGTACATTGTACCGGAACATCACTTCTGAGAGGAAATAGGGAAGA
>Ga0163144_10013056_pt1 | contig 17368 bp, 20 predicted proteins | sample OliLak19BULKMAT1_FD_123175 | JGI IMG/M metagenome (GOLD analysis project Ga0163144, IMG submission 123175) | Freshwater microbial mat bacterial communities from Lake Vanda, McMurdo Dry Valleys, Antarctica - Oligotrophic Lake LV.19.BULKMAT1 | ecosystem: Environmental > Aquatic > Freshwater >...
AATTTTCGCGGGGAAAAGCGGTATCGTGTTCGTGCGAAAAAAGCCCACTGCTGGCCCGCGCAGCCATGCATAAAATCGTGGGCTTTCCCCTTTACCCTAAAAACGGCAATGGGAACCACGGATGACGCGGATTCCACGGATTACACGGAAGTTGTAACGCGAAGCGCGCTCACCCAGCGGGTGCGTCGAGAGAGGAGGCAACGCACGAACCCAAAATCCTCTCTATCCGCGTAATCCGCGTAATCCGCGTCATCCGTGGCAACTTCCATCGCCGTTTCTAGGTTGAGCGTTTGCGGCAAAGCCGTGACCGTTTTGCGGGGCCAGGCCACCCGCGGATTTGCCTGGTCGCGCCCGCCCGCCACTTTTCGCTCATCATCCCTCGGGAGGGCCAGCGGCACTCGCTCACGGAGGGGGAGATTCGCCCCAAGATTCCCTTTGCCCGTTTACTCCCCCCACGATAACTAAACTGCCTATGGCCGACGCGAATGAGCCCGAGAAAATTTGGGACGAATACGAATGGGAGCGGTTCCTCCAGCAGCAGGACCGCAAGACCGAGAAGTACATGGAACTCCTCGAACGCTTCATCGACGACCCGAACCGCGACCAGATCATCGCCCGCGAGATGGGCTGGTACCACCTGCTGGACAAGGAGGGCGCGGCGTGGGAGGAAAAAGTGGAGTCGCTCTTCGAGGAGGTTTTCGAGGAGGACCGCGACGACGAGGCCATCGCCAGGGCGCTCGATGAGGAAATCCACGGCTTCGAAGCTCACCCGCTCTATCTGGCGGGCTTTGCGCTCACGATCTGGCTTGGCCAGTTTTTTGTTGAAATCGACGACGCGCCCAACCAGCCGTCGTGCGTGAAACTTTCCGCGAACGTCTCGGTGGCTAGCGCGAAGCTCGCCGCCGCGTTGAGTGATGACGACGTGGATGAAATCGGCATGACCATCGCCTACCTCAAGCGCGCGCTTAAAGCGGTGATGAACGCCATGGACGCCGCCGTGCAGCTCGAGAAGGAAGTGAAATTGAGCCCGGTGGGTTTCGCGAGCCTCACGCAGCGGCTGTTCCAGATTCGCGACGGCATCATCCAGCTCATGGGCGAAAACCGCATCGAATGGCGGCGGCGCTACGGCGGCCAATAGCGGTGCGTTTTCTTGCCGCCAAAATTCCCGCCTTTTGCGGTGAATGAAACCATGACCGAGCCGTCCAAGCCCCCGCCGATGCAGGCCGAAATCGCCGCCGCCGCCCCGGATGACCTCCAACTGGTCGCCCGCGCGCAGGCTGGCGAGACGGCGGCCTTCAGCGAGTTGGTGACCCGCTACCGGAGCCGCGCTTTTTCCATGATCTACCAAATGACCCGCAACGAACAGGACGCCTGGGACCTCGCCCAGGACGGCTTTGTGAAGGCGTGGAAAAACATCGGGCGCTTCCGCGGGCAGTCGTCGTTTTACACCTGGCTCTACCGCATCCTGATGAATGTCACCATTGACTCGATGCGCCGGAAGCACATCCAGAGCGGCACCGAGTTCGACGACCAGATCGGGCTCCGCCAGATCGAGCCCGGCGCGGCCACCGCCCCACGCGTGGAGCTGCAGCCGGCGGAAAAAATCTCCGACCAGGAAATCCGCACGCGCATCGATGGAGCCATCGCCAAGCTCTCGCCCGAGCACCGCGCGGCCATCGTCATGCGCGAGATCGACGGGCTCGAATACACCGAGATCGCCGCGCAGATGGAGTGCTCGCTCGGCACCGTCATGTCCCGCCTTTTTTACGCCCGCAAAAAACTCCAAGCCCTGCTCAAAGACGTCTATGAAAACATTTGAAGAACGCCTCACCGCCTGGATCGACGGGCAGCTCACCGGCCCAGAGATCGTCGCCTTTGAAAAAGAACTCGCCGCCCATCCCGAGGCCGCCGCCGAGCGGGCGGAGGCGCGGAAACTCGGCGACCTCCTCCGCGCGCAGCCCGTCCCGAAGCTCGGCAACGACGACTTTTTCAACCACCAGCTCATGCAGCGCATCGCCGCCGAGACGCCCCGCGCCGTCGAGTCGGAGCAGCGGCGCGCGTCGTTCTGGTCGCTGCCGCGGCTCGTCCTCGCCGGGGCCGCGTGCCTGCTCGTGACGCTTGGACTTTTCCAAACGCTCATTCCCGCCGGGCTACCGCCGGGTGCGAAGTCCGACTACTACGCGGAGGTCGTGGAGCTGTGGCCCGGCGACCCGAGCATCTCCGCCTGCACGGTTTACAGCCCCAAGGACAACGTCACCGTCGTCTGGCTCGAAGGGCTCGACTACATCCCCGCGAGCTACGCCCTGAAGTAACCGCCGATGCGCCGCCTCACTGCCCTGCTCCTCCTCGTTCTCGCCGTTCGCGCCTTTGCGGAGGAGGGCGAAACGGCGGTCGCGCCTGCGGTCGGAAGCCCCGTGCCCGTCCTGCGTGCAGCTTCCGGCGGCGACAAAATCTGGAGCGCCGTCATTCTCGCAACCAACTCCGCCACGCCGAAAGAAGCGCCGCCGGAGCTGGGCGAATTCGCCGCGCGGCTCAAGCGGGTTTTTGGCTACACCCAGTATGAACTTATCGGTTCGGTCACGGAAAAGATTGATGACAAATCCGAGACTTGGCTCGTGCCCAGCCGGAATTTCTGGCTGCAAGTGAAGGCCCGCCAGATCCACTCGAAGGAAGCCCGCGGCGGCTACCTGCTGAACCTCCAATTTTTCCAGGACAAACGCCCCATCCTCGAAACCGAAGCCAAGCTCGCGCCCGGCAGCCCGCTCTTCGTCCGCGGCCCGGAATACGGCCGCGGCCAGATCATCATCGTGCTGCAGGTGCAGCGGTAGTGCGACGTGGATGCACACGAAACGGAGACGCGTGTTTTCGCCCAGCCATTCGGCACATGGTTCCCGCGCCGCCTTTTCCTCCGCACCGTCGCCACGGTGCCATCCGCTCGCGCACCAACACCTTCATCGCGCGCCTTGCTGACGGACATGGGGGCGGGAACTCACGCCAAGACGCAACAAACATGGTGGTCGTGAGGCGCAACGAAGCCGTCTCTCCTTTCGCGGGCCATGCGAAAATGATGAAAGGACACCGCCAGGAGCTAGATTCGGGATCCCGGCGCCTTGTTTGATCAAGGTGCCGGTCGTTAGTGTGCCGGAAATGGTTCCGCCGAAGGTCGTCGTCGAACTGTCGCCCACAGTCAGGGTGTTGGCTCCCAGAGCCACCTCGCCATTGGCTCCGGTGCCGCCGCTGAGGGAACCGATGGTTTCGCTCGCGCTGACCCAGCAGCTTGGCCCCTGCGACCGAAGCAATGCTCACCGCCCCGCTATTGGCGATGGCTGTGCCATTTTGCACTTCCAGCGTGCCCGCGGAAATGGTCGTCACGCCGGTGTAGCTATTCGCGATGTTGGAAAGCACCAAGGTTCCTGCACCCAATTTGGTCACCCCGCGGACACCGCCGGCAGCACCCGTGGTATTGGCGATCACGCCGGCGATGGTGAAAGTGCCGCCGGAAGCATTCGTGGTGTCGAAGCCGAGGAATGAGCCTGCGTTCATGCCGTTGCCAGTGGTTGTTCCGTTGGGGACCGTGGTGCTTGCCGCGAGGTTAGTCAGGAGGGTGGTGACATCGCCGGTGGTCACCTCTCCAGTCCCGCCGACGTTGAACGCCAGAGTTCCGCCACTCGCTGCCGCGAGGTGGGCCGCTGTCCAGTTGGTCGAAAGGCTGCTGTAAATCGATAACCTCTGGCCGAATTGCAAGGTGCTGCCGGTCACTGCGGTCACGCCGGTACCGCTGCGTTTGCTCAGGCCGGAGAGAATCAGCGTGCCGGGGCCGGTTTTGTTGAAGTGGGTGGTGGCGCCATCGCTGCCCGTGCCGCCGTTGGTCGCTTCGCCAGAAATGGTCAGACTGGTCGCCGCATTTGTCACATCGATCACGGCTGTTGCGTCATTGCTAATGAGAAAGCCGCGATTGGTACTAGCGGTGAGGCCGGTGTATCGAAGCTTGGTGGCCGTTTGGCGGCCGGAAAGACTAGGTTGGCGGCAGCGACACCATCGGCTCCGAGGTTGCTCGACACACCACCGTCGCCAATGGTCGCCACGCTCAGCGTGCCACCGCGCTGGTTGAGGGTGATGACGCCGGCAAAGCTGTTGGTGCCGGACACGAACATGGTGTTTGTGCTGTTCTGGGTGACGCTGGTGACAGCGGCTCCGATGTTGGCACTGATGGTGGTGACGGCGGTATTGGTGTTGGTGACCGTCCCGGTGTTATTCAGATCACTGCCAGAAATGGTGAGGGGCTTGCTCCCTTGCAACGAGAGTCGAGGTGCCGGTGATCCCACCTGAAATCGTGAGGGTTCCGCCGTTGTTGTTGCCCTTGTTGATGAAGGTCGCGGAAGAGCCGAGGATGATGGGTGTGCTGACCGAGGCCGAGCCGTCAGCGGTGGTTTTGATTCCTGTGGTGCTGCTTGCTCCTGTGTCGAGGGTGATGCTGGTGCCGCCACTGACGGTGAGCAAAGGGTTGTTGCCGGAGTTGGTGAGATCGATGCTGTCGCAAGACACGGTTCCGAACACACTGAGCGTGAAAACCGCATTGGGTGAGACAAACAGGGTGTCTGACGTGGTCGTGGTGTCCGTGATAACGCCAGCAAAACTACCGTTCGAGGAGGTGGACCAGAAGGAGTCCGTGCCCCAGGTTCCGGTAGCCGGGCCGAACGCCGGTGACGTTGTGACGCCATTGGGATCCCAGTAAAGAGTGACCGCCTGTGCCACCTGCGTGGTAAGCAGAGCGGCGCTGGCACCGGCGAGGATGCGGGCGGTTTTGCGGCGGAGCGGTTGGATCGTTTTCATGGTCGTGTTTTGGCTGGTGTTGGGCTTGGTGGTTTTCATGTGGGTATGGACGTTGGTTTTTTCACTCTCGCCGGGTTGGTCCGAGCTGGAGAGAAATGGATGACCCCCGGGAATGCCAGCAAGGCGCGCCTTAGGTGAATTATTTCGTTTTGACCGATGAGGTCAGAATATGGCCCCCATGCTGGCACCACGGCATGAAACGCCTCCACCGCGTGTCGGTCGCCAAACAAACTGCCCGCCATCTGCGGGAGGGGCTGGTCGCGGTGGAAAACGGGGCGGGCCAGAGCCGCCGGGTCATCCACGACGGCGCGGTGGGCGCGGCGCATCCGCATCCTATTCGATGAGCCGCTGGCGCTGGAAAACGCGGAGATTCACGAACTCCTGACCACGCTCCGGCACGCGCTGGCCGACACGGGTTGCGCGCCTTTTCTCGATACACTGACGGCGCACGGGGTGCCGGTGGGCGCGTTCCACCTTGCCCGGCTGGGAGCACGCCGGCGGGCTTGCGGGCGGGCGAGAGGCAGGTGGGAAGTGGCGTGAAGGATCAATGACTCTTCGTGGGCGGAGGCGGTGACGGTAGCAACAACGCATGACGAAAGCCGCGACCGCTGACGCCTCATGCCGGGCCGCTTTGGAAAGCAATCGTCTTCTGCTGGGTCAGACGTTGAACCGGAACTCGATCACGTCGCCGTCCTTCACCACGTAGTCCTTGCCCTCAATGCGGAGCTTGCCGGCTTCGCGGGCCTTGGCGTTGGAGCCGAGGGTCACGAGGTCGTCGAAGTGGACGGTCTCGGCGGCGATGAAGCCGCGCTCGAAGTCGCTGTGGATGACCCCGGCGGCGGCGGGCGCTTTGTCGCCGGCGCGGATGGTCCAGGCGCGCGTCTCCTGCTCGCCGGTGGTGAGGTAGGTGCGCAGGCCGAGCAGGTGATAGACGGCGCGGATGAGCGAGCCGACGCCACTCGAAGCGACGCCGATGCCGGCGAGGTATTCAGCGGCTTCCTCGTCGGTGAGGGTGGCGAGTTCGCTCTCGATCTGCGCGCTGATGACCACGGCCTCGGTGGCGAAATGCGAGCGCGCGTAGTCCTGCACGGCGGTGACGAAACGCGCGGCGTCGGTCATCTCGACGTTGTCCTTCGGCGGCACGCCTTCGTTGTCGCGCGCGGCTTCCACGATGGCGGCGACGCTCGCCAAATCGGCTTCGGCGACGTTGCAGGCGAAGATGGTCGGCTTGCCCGAGAGGAGGAAAAACTCGCGCAGCACCCGGGTTTCCTCGTCGCTGAGTTCGAGCGTGGTGGCAGGTTTGCCGGCGTCGAGGTGCGGGATGAGTTTTTCGCAAAGGGCGACTTCGGCCTTGGCCACTTTGTCGCCGAGCTTCGCGGCCTTGGCCTGGCGGTCCTTGCGTTTCTCCACGGCGGCGAGGTCGGCGAGGATCAGCTCGGTATTGATGACTTCGATGTCGCGCACGGGATCGACGGTGCCGCTGACGTGGTGGATGTCGGCGTCCTCGAAGCAGCGCACGACCTGGACGATGGCGTGGACTTCGCGGATGTGGCTGAGGAACTTGTTGCCCAGCCCTTCGCCGTCGCTCGCGCCTTTGACCAGCCCGGCGATGTCCACGAACTCGATCGCGGCGGGAACGAGCTTTTTCGACCCGCTCATTTTCGAGAGCACGGCGAGCCGCGGGTCGGGCACGGTCACGATGCCGACGTTCGGGTCGATGGTGCAAAACGGGTAGTTCGCCGCCTGCGCTTTCTGCGTTTTGGTGACGGCGTTGAAGAGGGTGGATTTGCCGACATTTGGGAGGCCGACGATACCTGCGGATAACATAGAGCGCGGACGGTAGGGGAAAATCGGGAATGCGAAACGCGAAATCCCAAACAATTTTTCGCAGCCCGAGCCACAACGCCAAACAGGCCGAATGCATTGGGCATCCGGCCTGTCAGGTAGTGGTGGGTCGGAGTTGCGGTTACTTTCCGACGCGGTTCGGGGTTACGCCCCCTTTGGTCACGTTGAAGGGATCGCCCGGGGTGTCGTTGTAGGCTTCAAAGGCGGTGAGCGCGGGCTTGGCCTCGCCGGCGCGCAGGACCGTGAGGCGCGCCTTGGTGGTGGTGCGGCTGACGATGGCGGCGACAAATTCCGCGCCGATGCCGGCCCCATTGAAACAACTGGCCCACTTGGCCGTCTTGTCGTCCCAATACTTGATCTCGTAGCGGGCGATGGCCCCGCCCTCCTCTTTGAGTTTGAATTCATTGATGGTCACCGGTTGGGCGAAATCGAGTTGGAACCATGTTCCCTCGGGACCGGTGCCCGTGGTCTGCTTGGCGGGGTGCTTTTGGGAGCTGCAGGCCGCGCTGAGATCCTTCACGTAGCAATCGGTGAACGTGGAACGCTTGTCCTTCTCCGGATCCATCACCGCCATGATGACTTCCCCTTTGGAGAGGTAAAAGCGGCACTTCTTCCAGAGGGACTCCGTCCAGTCGGTGGTGTTGATGATGGCCGCTTTCACGCGCGGTTGGATGGGACGCTTGGACTTGGCGTTGATAACACAGTTTTCCATGACGATCCCCTTGTTGGGGTTGCCATCCGAGGCATAGCAGCAGAGCAGGAAGCCGGGACCGTCGGTGTCGTGGAAGTTACAGTTCCGCATCGTCATGTTGTCGCAATTGCCTTCGAAGTCGAAAGCCTCGCCGTCGCCGCTGCCCAAGCCGATGTCCACATAGCCCCATTCGCTGTCTTCAAAGACCCAGTCTTTGCACCGGAAGAACATGGCTCCGGCCACGCCGTTGAAGGACTTGAAGCCGCGACCGATGTCGTGGGTCACGCAGTTTTTCACGCTGCCTTTGTCCACGCCGCGGATGCCGAGCTGCCACTGGTAGCCTTCTTCAAAGAGACAGCCGTCAAAGTGCAGGTTGGCGAAGTTGTAGATGAAGGAGGCGCTCTTGTTGAAGTTATCCGGGCTGTTTGTCCAGAAGCCGGAGGCGAGGCGGCGGAAGACGCAGTTTTTCACCATGATGTCCTGCATCACGATCTTGTCTTTGGCCGTCTCCCAGGAGAAGAGGCAGACCCCAAGGCCGATCTTCCGCTTGGGGTAATCCTCGTAGTGGCCGTAGAGTAGCGAGTCGCGGAAGTAACAGTCCTCGATCCAGAGGTATTTCCGGGTCGGCGAGCCTTTCGCGTATTCGGCATAGATGCCAGTCATGCAGCGGGCAAACTCGAGGCCGACGATTTTGTAGCCGCCTTGGTTGTCGAGGCGGATGCCGTTGCGGTCCTGCTTGAAATCCTCGCGGTCAATGAGTGGCTTCTTGCCTTCACCGTAGGCGCTGATGGTAATGGGCTTCTCGGGCGTGCCGCTGCCTTTGGGCCACAACTCTTCATTCCAAGTATCCCCGCGCTTGAGCAGGATGCCGTCGCCGGGCTGCAACTCGATGGAGGCTTTGCCGAGCGTTTTCCACGGGGCTTTGTCGGACGTGCCGGCGGCACTGTCGTTGCCCGTGGACTGGCTGATGTAGTAAGTGGTGGCGTGGACGGGTAGCGCGGCAAAAGCGAGCGCGGCGAGGAAGAAGGCGGGTTTGGCGAGGGTGCGGAGGAGTTTCATGCGGTGGGTTGGAAAATGGGTGGGCTGTGGAGGATGCGGAAAGCCAGGATGCGGAGCTGGGGGAGCGGGTCTCGCTCGCGGCCAACCCCGGCATCCTGGCAGATTTTTCGCAGACCGATCGTCGGCCGGATTTCCGGCGCGGGCAATCGGTCAGGTGGGATTACTTGGCTTCGCCGCCGAGGGCGACGACGCGGAAGCCGTAGTGCGGCCACTTAGCACCATAGACTTCGTAGCGGGTGCCGGATTGCAGGTAGCCGTCGTTGTCATTGATGAACCACGAACCGCCGCGCAGCCCGACTTTGTCGCCGACGATGGTTTCGTTGTATTCCCAGACGTTGCCGTTCTGATCGAAGGTCCCGTAAGGACTGGCCGCCTTGTCGAACTTACCGCCGTCGGTCGGGTTGTTGGAGGCGAGGTTGGACTCCGGGGCGCTGCCGCCCTTGATGGCGTAGGGCCAGTAGCCGGCACCGCCCGACTTGTTCGCATCGTAATAGGCGGCCTTATACCACTCGTTCTCGCTCGAGATCACCCACTTGGTCTCCTTGCCAGCGGCGAGAGCCGCATGATCGGGAGCTTTGATCTCGCCGTTCTTGATCGTGTAAACGCCAGTCTCAGTGTCGCCTTTGCCTTGGCCGTTGGAGAGCCAGTTGGCAAAGCGGACGCAGGATTGGAAGGTCACGTAGCCGACAGGCTGTTTGCCGCGGCCGTCGATGACGGAGTATGTGAAGCTGCCGGGCGAGCCGCTCTGGCTGATGCCACCCCAGCCGCCGCCGTCGCCGCCTTCGCCCATGCGCGGATCGTAGAGTTCGTAGGTGTCGGTCTTGGCGACTCCGTTGAGGAATTCGCAGTATTCGGCGGTGGTTACTTCGAACTTGCCGATCTTGTAGTCGTAAGCCACGGCACCGTAACCGGTGGCGTCGGCGCTGTTGCCGGGGTTGCCCACGGGCACGATGGCGGGAGGTGCAGCCTGCGCGACAGTCGCGGTAGCGACGAGGAGGAGGGCGGAACTAAGGTTTTTCAGGGTCATGATTATTTGTTGTTATGGTAGTGGCGCGATTCACGTCCCCGGCGGGAGCCGGGCATTGAACGAAATCGCATGCGGGTGAGCAATACCCGCAACCGGACGCTTCCTTGAACACATTTTGTAAAATTTTCACTTCACCGTGGCGGCCACCACCGGAAAAGGCACCGGCCTTGACGCTCTCCTGCCCACCGCTACGCTCCCGCGCCTTGCCACCAACCACCTCGATGTTTCGCCACTGCGCCCTCGCTCTCCTCGCCCTTTTCCTCGGCTCCGGCTGCGCGGAAATGGACCTGCGCCTGCCCGGTCAAACGTCGTATCTCGGCGGCTTCCACAGCCCGGACACCCACGCCCCGCGCGTGCCCTACGGCCAAGTGGACCACGTCTCCTACTGGGCCGGCCACCGCGCCTCCGGCCAGCCCTCCATCCGCATCAGCCTCCACCGGCAGCGCGCCTATTTTTACAAAAACGGCCAGCTCGTCGGCGTCTCGGCCCTCTCTACGGGGCGCGAAGGTTTCGATACCAAGCCGGGCAACTTTAAGATCATCCAGAAAAGTAAGAATCACGTCTCCTCGCGGTTCGGCGACTACGTGGACCGCGATGGCCGGATCATCCGGCGAGGGATCGACCGCGACATTGATCCCATGCCGCCGGGCGCGATCTACGACGGCGCGCGGATGCCCTTTTTCATGCGCATCGTCGGCGGCACCGGCCTGCACGAAGGCTTTCTGCCCGGCTATCCCGCGTCGCACGGCTGCATCCGCATGCCGGGCTACATGGCGGCGCATTTTTTCCAAAACGTGGCCCTCGGCACGCCCGTGTCGGTGGAGGAATAAGGACGATGACGCTCCCGGAAATCTCCGTCACCGCAGCGCACGCGCGCCTCGCCGCGCCCGCTCCGCCGCGCCTGATCGACGTGCGCGAGGAAGACGAGTTCGCCTTCGCCCGCATCCCCGGCGCGGAACTGCTCCCGCTTTCGCAATGGCCGGCCATCGCCGCGGAAAAGCTCACCGACCCCGCGCAGCCGCTGCTCATCGTATGCCACCACGGCGGGCGCTCGGGGCAGGCCACGGCGTTCCTTTTACAAAATGGTTTCGCCGACGTGACCAATGTGGCTGGCGGCATCGACGCGTGGTCGCAGGAGATCGACCCGTCAGTCCCGCGCTATTGAGCGTGCCCGCGCCACGAAACGCCACGCGCCGAGCGCCACGCACGCGAGCGCGGCGATCTGATAGCCGGAAAGGCCCGGCGTGAGCCGCGGCGTGGCGCGCAGAAATTCGTGGGCGAAACGGAATGCGCCCTACGCGATGAGGTAAATGTGGAAGTGCGGCCCGCGCAGCCGCGCCCGGAGATGGGTCCACGAAAGGACACGAAATGAAGAGGCCCCACTTGCGTGTCCTTTCGTGTTTTTCGTGGACTCTCCTCCGCCGCGCTGCCCGAGGAAAAACGCGAGCGCGAGCAGATTGAACGCGATCTCCACCGGCACCGCCGGCCACCGCTCCACGCCCCGCGCGTTGCCGCCCGCACGCGGAGGTCGCCGACGCCGGCACCGGCACCGCCGATGACGCGGAGATGGGAACCGCAGATGGCGCAGATTTCGCGGATAAATGCGGCGCGGACTCTTCGGGGAAATCCCCTTTCCCCATCTGCGAAATCTGCGCCATCTGCGGTTCCCCATCCATCCGTGGTCCCGCCGCATTGCGTCCGAGTGTCCCGCGCACCGCGCCATCGCTCGCCGAGCAGGCATTGCCGCCGCAGCAGGCGTTCTGCGGATCGCCCTGCGCGAGCCAGTAAAACCGCGCGTCCGACGCGATGCACACCTCCGCCTCGCCATGCTCCGCGCACGTCCGCCGGAGAAACACCCGCTGCCGTTTCGCGTCCCCGACTTTCCACACCTCCCCCGGACACTCCGCATGGCAAACCATGCACCGCGAATTGGTGCGCTTGAGGAGTTGCTCGGAAGTTAATTCAATTCTCATCAATCAAGCAGGCGTCCGATCACGAGCATGCAGCCTGCGAAGAGCAAGGGTCCGTTGACCACGAACGCGATTCCAAAAAACAGTGCGGTCATCGTCAACCGTTTCGACCAAGTTTGGTAGCGAAGCGCGACGAGATACGAAAGCTCCGCGCCGCCTCCGCCCACGAAAAGTTAGAGGTCCTTCGACTCCGTTCCGCCCCCACTTTTCCACGGCGGAACTCCGCTCACGATGACGGATGTTTTTTGCGCTGCCGCGCTACGCCTGCGCGCCGTGGACGCGCGTGGCGACTTTCAGCCGCAGCGCGTTCAGCGCGATGAAGCCGGTGGCGTCGTTCTGGTTGTAAGCCTTCGTCGGGTCGGCCTCCATCGTGGCGATGTCGGGGTTGTAGAGCGAAAGCGGCGACTTGCGCCCGGCGGTGATGACGTTGCCCTTGTAGAGCTTCAGCCGCACGGTGCCGGTCACGTTTTTCTGCGTCTCGGTGACGAGTGCCTGCAGGGCCTCGCGCTCGGGCGCAAACCAGAAGCCGTTATAGACCAGCGTCGCGTATTTCGGGATGAGCGAGTCGCGCAGGTGCATGACTTCGCGATCCATCGTGAGCGATTCCACCTGCCGGTGCGCGAAGTGCAGGATGGTGCCGCCGGGCGTCTCATATACGCCGCGCGATTTCATCCCGACGAAACGGTTTTCCACGAGATCCACGCGCCCGATGCCGTGCTTGCCGCCGAGTTTGTTCAGCACCTTCATCACCCAATACGGCGACAAATCCGCGTGCCCCTCGCTGTTGAAAGCCGGCTCCGGGTGACCGAGTTCGCTGAGCAGTTTCCCCATCGCCGCGTAACGCACGGCGACGCAATTTCCCGCGCGGAAATCCAGCTCCACGTGCTCCGCCTGGTCGGGCGCTTCCTCGGGCGAAACGGAGAGCACATACATCTCGCGCGACGCGTCCGCGCTGGCGTCGAACCACGGGTCTTCGAGGATGCCGGCCTCGAACGAAATGTGCAGGAGATTGCGATCCATCGAATACGGCTTCTTCGCGCTCGCGAATACCGGGATGTGGTTTTTTTCCGCGTAGGCGATCATCTCCGCGCGCCCCGGAAACTGCTCGCGAAACCGCTCCTGCCGCCACGGCGCGATGACCTCCAGCTCGGGCGCGAGCGCCGCCGCCGTCAGCTCGAAACGCACCTGGTCGTTGCCCTTGCCCGTCGCGCCATGCGCCACCGCGTCGGCCTTCTCCGCCTTGGCGATTTCCACCATCCGTTTGGCGATGCACGGGCGGGCGATGCTCGTGCCGAGAAAGTATTGCCCTTCGTAAATCGCGCCCGCCTGCATCATCGGGAAGATGAAATCGCGTGCGAACTCCTCGCGCAGATCGCCGATGAAACATTTGCTCGCGCCGGTGCGCAGCGCCTTGGCTTCGAGGCCGTCGAGTTCCTCCTCCTGCCCCACGTCGGCGCAAAACGCCACGATCTCTGCGGAGTAGGTTTCCTTCAGCCAGGTGAGCAGCACGGAGGTGTCGAGACCCCCGGAATAAGCGACGACGATTTTCATAGGACGGACGTTTTACCCGCGAACCGCGCGCGATGGGAACACGGATTTTGCCCGCGTGGCGCGGACGCCCTCGTCCGGCGGGTGTCTCGCGGACGCCCCGCCCGCCGAGGCTCGGCGAACGGGGCGTTCGCCGGACCGTCGCGGACGAGGGCGTCCGCGCCACGCGCGCTGGCGCGACGCCAAAACGGGAGCTTTTTTCGGGCTGCTATCCTACGTTCGCGCCATGAGCAAACTCGAAGACGGTCTCGCCAAAGCCGGCCTCGCCACCGCGGAGCGGCATCTTTTTGTCTGCCTCGGCCCGGACTGCTGCGCGTCGGCGGACGGCGAGAAGCTGTGGGAACTCGTAAAGCAGCGCGTCCGCGCGACCGGCCTGCGCGCGATGCGAACGAAAGCCGGATGTTTCCGCATCTGCACCGGCGGCCCGTGGCTCGTGGTCTATCCCGAAGGCGTGTGGTATGGCGCGGTCACACCGGAGCGTTTCGAGCGGATTTTGCAGGAGCACCTTCTCGGCGGGGAGCCGGTGCGGGAGTGGGTGGTGGCGCGGAACGCCCTCGGGTGCGGTGCGGTCTGAACCACGGATTACGCGGATTGGTTCGTTCGAGCATCTTCTCAGCGGAATAATCCGAGCAATCCGTGAAATCCGCGTAATCCGTGGTCAAAAAAACGTCGGCTTAAAGGCTCGCCCGCAGCTCCGCCAGCCGCCGCGCCAGTTCCGCCGGCGCGAGATACGTGGTGCGCACCGCCCACCACACCCGCGCGATCCCCCGCGGCGCGACCAGCCTCCCGCGCAGCCGCGCCACGATCTCGGGCCGCGCATACGCCGCGAGAAAAGCCCGCGCGCTCGGCAGCCACCGCTCCGGCGCGATGCGGCCCAGCAGATCCTGCAAAAAGACCAGCAGATCGTCGGCATGCCGCTCGTCCGCCGACAGCGCGGCATGATGTTGCACCTCGAAATCAATCAGCCGCGCGCGGTGGCCGGCTTCCTCATAGACGAAATTCCCCGCGTGCGGATCGCCGTGCGACCAGGCCGCGCCGAAGTGCGCGCAAGGCCGCGCGTGGGCGCGCCGCATTTCCACCGCCGCTGCGGCGAGCATCGCCGGCGTGAGCGTCCCCGCGCGGAGATGGTGCGAAAGATTTACCCCCGGCACCTCCTCCGCCGCCACCGCCCGCGGCCCGTCGGCCCCGGCGCGAAAACGGTCCCCGTGCAGCGCCACGAAGCACTCCACCTCCCAACGCTGCCACGCGCCGAAGTCGTTCAGCGCCCGCACCGGATTGCCCGCGACGCGAAAAAACGCGTTTGCGCACGCCAAGATCGGCCCCGCCATCCGGTGCCGCCGTTTGATCCACATCGTCCGCCCGTCGCGGATTTCGCGGGAAAGGGCGTTGATCTTGATGCGGTCCACGAGGGAACCGGCGGCGGTGAGGAAATGGCTCATCGCCCCGCAGCGTAAACATCCGCGTGCGCCGCGCCAGCCCCAGCCCGCTGGGTCGCGCCGGAGGAAGCGGTTGCCAGTATGGCCGGACATCTGCTAATGCACTGGGCAAAACCGCAGCATGGCTCTCCGTCGTTACCGCTATTTTGCCCCCGCGCTCGCCGCCCTGCTCGCGGCGGTTCCCTTGGCGGCGCAGGAAGTCGGCACCCGCCCGTCGCCGCCGCCGCGCGTGACTTTTCGCAGCGCCACTTTCCGCGGCGACCTCAAACTCCGCGAGCCCAGTGTCGCCCCGGCCCCGGTCCAGCCACCAGCCATCGCCGTCATTCCCACCGCGCCGCGGCCCGCGCCGCTGGTCGCCAAAGGCACCCCGGCTTCACCCGCAAAAACCGCGCCCACCCCGCTCGCCGCCCTTCCCGTCGTGCCCCGCGCCATCCCCACCTTCCGCACGTTCACGACCCGCGGCACGCTCCCCGCCGGGGGCCGCGACCTCGCGCTCCAGCCCACCACTTTCACGCCCTACGATCGCTACCTCGGCACCGTCCGCACGGTCATCAATAACCTCGCGCCGCAACCCGCGAACATGGTGCTCGCCGCCCGCCTGATGAAAGAAGGCCGCCGCATGAATTACTGCATGTCCGACCCCTACCGCGCCGATCCGCCGGCCGTCACTGCCGCGCGGCGGGCCGGCGACTGCAAATCGAAAGCGCTCTGGCTCTACGACCAGCTCGGCGATAGCAGCGCGCTTTTTGTCATCGGCAAAGTCCAGCGCCGCGCCCGCACCAGCCACGCCTGGGTTTATTGGCGCTACGCCGACCGCTGGTGGATCCTCGACTGCACGGAGCGCACCGATCCCATCGCCGCCGACAGCGTGTCCTCCGACCGCTACGTGCCGTATTACTCCTTTGGAAAAACGGGCACCTTCCGGCACAGCGCCACGCGCATCATGATGGCCAGCGCGCTCCACCCGAGCGCTTCGCCCGTGACGGCGAAAAAGTAGGCCCGCGTTCCGTTTTCTCGAAACCCAATCGGCACCCGCTCCGGACCGCACCCTGAACGTCCCATGCGCCTGACCTTCGCCAGACTCATCCTGCTGGCCGTCCTCACCTTTTCCGCCTCCACGCACGCCGCGGAGGCGACCGCGGAAACCGTGATTTACAAACGCGTCGCCGGGCGTGAACTGAAGCTCTTCCTCGACAAACCCGCCGACTGGAAAGCCACCGACCGCCGCCCGGCCATCGTCTTCTACTTTGGCGGCGGCTGGGTCGGTGGGAGCGCGGCGCAATTCGCTCCGCAAAGCCGGCACCTCGCCAACCGCGGCATGGTCGGCATCCGCGTCGAATACCGCACCATTCCGGCCGGCGACCAAGGACCGCCCACCGTGTGCTGCGCCGACGCCAAGTCCGCCTTCCGCTACGTCCGCGCGCACGCCGCCGAACTCGGCATCGACCCGCAACGCATCGCCGCCGGGGGCGGCTCCGCGGGCGGACATCTCGCCGCTTTCACCGCGCTCGTCCCCGGCCAGGACGACCCGCAGGACGACCCCGCCGTTTCCTGCCAGCCCGCCGCGCTCGTCCTCTTCAATCCCGTGTGCAGCAACGGCCCCGGCCAGTGGGGCCACGAACGCCTCGGCGAACGTTTCCGCGAGTTCTCCCCCGCGCACCACATCACCAAGACCGCGCCGCCCACCGTCATCTTCCTCGGCGCGCAGGACAAACTCATCCCCGTCCCCGTGCTCCGCGATTTCGCCGACCAGATGAAAGCCGCCGGCGTCCGCTGCGACCTCCACGTTTACCCCGGTGCCGGCCACGGCTTCTTCAATCGCGATGCCTCCGGCCATCCTTGGTTCACCCAGACTCTCGACGAAACCGACAAATTCTTCGTCTCGCTCGGCTGGCTCCCCGCGCCTCCGCCCGCGCGTTAGCCCGTGCATCCGCGTCGCCCCGGCAGGCGAAAAGGGGTTCCGGTGGTTTGCTCCATCCAGCCATCCCACCGCCCACGATTTCTCTGCATGCCTGCTTCCCTCGCCCTGCTTAAAACATCCGTCGCCCTCGCTCTGATCGCGCTCGGGAGCGGTGGATGCGCGACCTCCACCCACACCACCACCGCGATGAAAACCAATGCCGCCCAACCGCTCCGCACCGTCCCGCAGGTCGATCTCCCGCGCTACATGGGCGACTGGCGGGTCATTGCGAACATCCCGTATTTTGCCGAGAAGGGCTGCCTCGACTCCATCGAAACCTACCGGCTGCGGCCCGACGGCAAGATCGACAACATCTTCACGTTTCGGAAAAAATCCTTCGACGCTCCGCAGTCCCAAGTGCGCGCCCTCGCCCGCGTTTTTGACCCCAAGACCAACGCCGAATGGCGCATCACCTTTTTCAAAATCATCACGGCCAAGTATCTCATCCTCGATCTCGACCCCGACTACCGCTGGACGGTCGTCGGCCATCCCTCGCGGAACTACGGCTGGATCATGGCCCGCGAGAAAACGCTGCCGGATGCGACTTACGCCGCGATCCTCAAACGCCTCGCTGCGCAAGGCTATGACCCCGCAAAATTTGAAAAAGTCCCGCAACTTCCCTCCCAGCTCCCCGCGCCCCGCTGACCGCCGCCCGGCATCACCACTGCAAAATGAATCTTCTCTCCCTATCCGCGGTCGGCTAATCGGCGCACTACCGCACGTGGCTACCCTTGATCCTTTCCCGACTCCTGCGCGCAGCAATCCACTCGCCCGCATCCTCGTCACCATCCGCCAGTGGTTCGATTCCGACCATTTCCCCGAAGGCGCGCAGGCGGTGCGGGCGCGGCCCGACCGTTTTGAATGGCGGCGCTGTCTGCCTTTCATCTTCCTCCATCTCGGCTGCGTCGCCGTGCTCTGGGTCGGCTGGAGTTGGACCGCGGTGGCGGTCGCGACCGCGCTCTACTTCGTGCGGATGTTTGCCATCACCGGGTTCTACCA
>Ga0163144_10013057_pt1 | contig 17367 bp, 16 predicted proteins | sample OliLak19BULKMAT1_FD_123175 | JGI IMG/M metagenome (GOLD analysis project Ga0163144, IMG submission 123175) | Freshwater microbial mat bacterial communities from Lake Vanda, McMurdo Dry Valleys, Antarctica - Oligotrophic Lake LV.19.BULKMAT1 | ecosystem: Environmental > Aquatic > Freshwater >...
GTCGACATCGAAAATGGTGCTAACAATTCAATTCTGGGTTTTTATGTGAACACTTCCCTTGCCTGGGGCATTCATGTAGCCGCAAATTCTGAGATTCAGATAGTTGCGGAAATAGCAAGTAAACGATTCGCTGTCAGCCGAGTGGGTTCTGGCTCGCATCTTATGGCCTTGGTAAATGCTGCTCAAAACAACCAAACGATCGCAGAAAATCAATTTGTGATCGTAAACAACATAGATGGGGCTGTTCAAGCTTTAACGACCAATCAGGCAGATATTTTTTTGTGGGAAAAATTTATGACAGCCAAATTTGTCCAATCAGGTATGTTCAGGCGAATTGGCGAAATTCCCACCCCTTGGCCTAGCTTTGTATTGGTTGCTCGTGATGATGTTTTCCAGCAACACATTGCAGAAATCAACACAATTCAGGACGTGATGGGCAAACTGAATGCAAATTTTAAGTACATACCACGCATAAATCAAATGATTGCAGATAAATATAAGCTGCCAATAGGTTTAGTTGCTGAATGGATTGAGACCGTTGAGTGGAACAACGAAATTAAATTCGACCCAAACCAAATTTCCAATGTTAAGGCAATGTTAACAAAACTTAAAATTATTTAAACTCATATTTTCTGTTTTGCCTTTGGTGATATCCTTTACAGCTGTATATACAAAGTAAGCAATGAAAATGTAAATATCTTTTATAATTAGCTGATTATCAATCTATTGACACTCAAATAAGTTCCGCAAATTAGCAGTATATTTCATTTTTTATCGATCAATATTCTCCTATTTCTGCTACAAATCCAGTAAAACCTAAATCCGCGTCCAAAATAATTAATATATTTTTTGTCCCAATGTTAACTTAATGTTAATAAATTGTTAACTTCACGTAAATACTTTGCGTATACGTATTTACATTTACACTTTAACAATTAACAAAATGAAAAACAAAACATTATTACTGGCCAGCGCCCTTGCGATCACTATTTTATCCTCTTGTAGCAAATCATTAATTCTTTCCGATGGTGAAAAAACCAAAAAAATATGGGTCGATGGCAAAATCGAAATAAAGAAAGACACCAACAACAACACCGTCTTGTCGTTTCAATCTATAGAAGGAACAAAATACACTATTGACGCCAACAAGTACACTTACGTGATCAAATAGTTTATCTTCTTGCTGTACAACGCTGCCGCAGAAAGACAAATTGTTTAAATACTAGCCCTTGAAAGAGGGCTTTTTTTATGCGTAAATAGGTTGGAAATAGCTCGTAAGCAAAGTTCTCTTCAGCTTTTGTGATATTAAATGGAGCTTGAGGCAATTATTTCATTCTAAATTCATAACATTGAGTGGCTTTATATGCAGATGAAAAATTCATTTTTAAACACCTACTTTATTGCATTACTGATTGGCACAGCCAATTGTAAGGTTTCGGCACAAACTGTGGTGGTTCTCAACGATACTATCGACCAATATTCAATAGCCTACGACAATATCTCAATATATACTGATTTGACAAATGCCTTAGGCATTGGCTTAGTTTCATCAGATGAATTTCAGCAGCGATTCAAGAAAAATACGCTCCAACTACCGCGCAACTACAATACTAAAGCTACCTATTGGCTAAAATTTAAAATCAAAAACAGCAGCAAGTCCGACAAAAGCTGGCTTTTTGAGTACTTCGATTCTTCTATTGAATATTTGATGTTTTATGCACCCAATGGCAGAGGAGGTTTTATCGAATACAGAGCCGGAAATCAACTCACTTTCAAATCTAAATTTTACAAACACAAGAACTTTGAATTTCACATTCCGGATATTAAAAATAAAGACCTTACATTTTACGCCAGTATTAAGTCAAACCATTTAGTATTCATGTACGGGGTCATCAGATCGTATAACCGATTTATAAACTATGCACTTACCGAATATTACTTCCTAGGCATATTTTATGGAATTATATTGGCGATGGCCATTTACAATTTTCTCCTGTTTATTTCTATTCGCGACAAAACCTATTTATTTTATGTGCTTTATGTACTGAGTAGCGGCTTTTTGTGCATGGTAATGGACGGCACTGGTTTTCAATACCTGTGGGGCAATTTTCCCGATTTCAATACCAAAGCATTCCCGCTTGCCACATTTCTGATGGTGATCTGGGCCATTATGTACACACAAGGCTTTGTGGTAGTAAAATCGGTAACAAAGGTGCATTTCAATCTGCTAGAGATAGTGCTCATTGCAAGGTTGCTTATTTTTATCCTTTCACTCACCCTGTTCCCCTTTCTTTCCGATTTTGTACTCATCGATCTGCTTGCTTTATTTATTTGTTATATCTCAGGAATTGTATCGTACAATTCGGGCAATAGCGCCACCAGATATTTCGTTTTGGGATTCACATTTCTTTTTATCGGTTTTATAATTTCCAATCTTACTGTACATAGTATTTTAGGATTTTCTTTGCCAAATAATATATTTACCGTCTACAGCTTCAACTTTGGTATAGTTCTAGAAATGATAATGCTGTCTTATGCACTAGCCGAGCGCGTAAGGCTCATCATAAAAGAAAAATCGGAAGCACAATCGGAGGTTATCACGCAATTAAAAACCAACGATGAATTAAAAGGAAAAGTAAATAAGGAGCTTGAAGAAAAAGTGCAGGAGCGCACCATAGAAATATCTACCCAAAAACATCAGTTAGAAAGTAAAAACCAAGAGCTTGAGGCACTGTACCTTGAGATAAACCAAAACATCGAAGTGGCAAAACTGATACAGCTATCCATTTTGCCACCTGACGACTTGATCAAGACACACATACCCAACAGTTATATTGTGTACAAACCAAAAGATGTGGTAAGTGGTGATTTTTATTGGTTTGAATATAAATACGAAAAAGTATACATAGCTGCTGTGGATTGCACAGGGCATGGCGTAGCTGGGGCGTTCATGTCGCTTATTGCTTGCAATATATTGAATCAATTGGTTAGAAACTCTGAGAATAAAGACTTAAATGCTGCACAAATTCTCGATTTGCTCAATTTAAATGTGATAGAATCTCTCAGACAAAACAGTATTGGAGGCCATTCGCGTGACGGAATGGATTTGAACTTTTGCATTTTAGACCTAAAAAATAGAAAACTAAGCTATGCTGGTGCAGTAAACTACTTGTACATAATCAGAGACAATGAATTGATAAAACTGGTTGCTGATTCTTTTTCAATTGGAATTCCTAAAAACGGTGAAATATTAAAATTTAGCAACCACGACTTCGACCTGAAACCAAACGATTTGTTAATACAATACACAGATGGCTATGCCGATCAACTTGGGGGTGACAATGGGCAAAAGAAATTTCTGTATCCAAAGTTTAGAAGTATGTTTATGGATATTTGCAACTTATCGTTGGCCCAGCAAGCAACTGTAGTCAGCAATGCTTTTGAGGAATGGAAAGGCGATTACGACCAAACCGATGATATACTGGTGATGGGAATACGGATAGATTGAGGATCAATATTTTGTTTAAAAACATGTCGAAGCACATAATCAGAAACATCACCAAAATCGTAGCACTAATAAATTGAGAGATAAATATTAACATTAGTCAAGATAAATGTATAAAAATTTTAAATTTGTCGAAGATGCTTAATTTCTTAGAAATTCATAAACAAATGCGGATGAATAGCATAGCACTGTTTTTCAAAGGCTGTGTAACCTTTGAGCTCATTGATTCTATTATCATGATAGTATCGAGCAGGCTCGAGCAATTGGAAAACAACTTGGGGGTGCGAAAACGGGTATATGGCGTACTTACCGAATGCCTACAAAATCTTTGCAATAACATCGAAAGCTCCGAAGAATCGAAAGAAATGACCGAACTAAACTATGATTTGCATTCTGCCGTTATCATGGTCGATTCTAACGATGAAGGCTATTTCATAAAAACAGGTAATTTTGTAAGCAACAGCAAAATTGAAGATTTAAAAAAGTCAATTGAAGGAATCAATTTGCTTTCGAAAGAGGAACTAAGAGAAAAATACAACAAGATTCTTTCTAACAAAATATTTTCTGAAAAAGGAGGAGCGGGATTGGGGTTAATAGACATAGCCAAAAAATCTGGCAAAAAATTAGAATACGATTTCGAAACAGTTGACAACAAATTTTCATTCTTTAGTTTTCAAATAACCATAAGCAAGAACGGATAGACAGATATTATGGAAAAATTAACATTAGAGCCCAAAAACAAAACACCAAAATTAAGCTTCGATCCTGCCAATGGAAAAATGGAGGTGAGTGGGGTATCGAGTGCCGAAAACTCATTAGAATTTTACAAACCGATACTTTCATGGATAGAAGAATACAAAAATAGCCCCCAACCTGAAACCGTAGTTGACATCAATTATAAATACTTCAACACAAGTTCGGCCAAATGTATTTTGGATATGCTCGAGCGGTTTGTACAGTTAAAATCAGCTGGTACAAACTTGACAGTAAATTGGTACTACGAAAAAGATGACGAAGAAATGTATGATGCAGGGCTCAACTTCAGCGACATTTTGGAAACTTCTTTTAATTTGATTGAAATTGAATAGCAAATCAAATTCCATTTGAATTTCATAGCCCACCTTTATCTTTCTGGCACCAACGAAGGTCTGTTGGTGGGCAATTTTATAGCAGATGCGGTAAAAGGTCGAGCACAGCTAGAGACCTATCCTGAACAGATCAGAAAAGGAATAGTACTCCACCGCAGAATCGACAATTTTACCGATACACACCCTGTGGCCCGAGCAAGCAAATATTTGTTGGTAGCCAAATACAATCACTTCGCTGGCGTGCTAGTAGACATTTTCTACGATTACCTACTCACAAATAGTTGGGGTCAATATTCTGACGAGTCATTAACCGATTTTTCGGAACGATGTGTCGGTGTTTTAGAGAAAAACATAAACCATATACCTGAAAAAATGAAACTATTTCTCAGGTATACGAAAATGTATGATACAATAAATAGTTACAATACAACAACTACCATTACCAATGTTCTTTCAGGAATGAGCAAACGGACAGCCTTCAATTCAAATATGGAAGCTGCCACTGAAGATTTGATACTGCATGCCAAAGTTTTACAACAACATTTCGAAGTTTTTTTTCCCGACTTACAAAACTTTGTCACCCATGAGATTGCAAATAACTGAATTACAATCGATAAGAACGAGCTAAACCAGTTCCATCTCTTTGCTTGCACTAAATAATTCGCTGTAATCTAAATGAATAGAGTCGAGCAGTTTGTTTTCCAATAATTGGGCAAATGTCTCAAAGTACAGCACAACGTTATCCCGTTCGTTTCTAAATAAATATCGCATTCCACCAGGTAGGTTTCGCAATACTTCTTTATCTTCCAAATATTCTAGATTGTGAATATCTGCACTGTTGAGGCCTATTTCTTGCAACTGGGCGAACAAAACCTCTAATGGCTTGCCCGATACTTCGCAATATTCATTTTGATTCTCGTGACTCCATTCACCAAAACCACAAGCAAGTTCACTCCACTCGCCCGAGCTCGTAAATGCAAGTTTCTGAACATCTTCCTTGGTGCTATTGGTAACCACTTGTATCAAATTACCACAATTACAAGCACCGTGATGTCCCCAAGCGTAAAAGCCGCCAGTTTTGATTCTTTTGGCGGTTTCCCGCAAGGCGTTGACTAATATAAGATTTGGAGTTGCCATAGAGATACATATTTTAAAGTAAAATAATTGGTGTAGGTGATTTGTTTTGGCAAGCCAGTACTTCCCCAAAGTAAAGCACTATTTTACATAATTCTCAAATGAATTTGTCTCCAAATTTCTTTTTGGCATCCGATACAAATTCTTTAACCTTTTGTTCATTATCCTTTTTACAAATCATCAACACTCCATCAAACTCGGTCACTATAAATCCATTCAACCCGTTCACTACCACAAGCTTATCTTTTGGAGTTTTAATAATGCTGTCGTGGGTATCGTATGTAAAAATATTTCCGTCAATCACATTATTTTCGGCATTTTTCTCCGCTAAGTCGTGCACCGATTTCCAAGTACCAACATCACTCCAACCAAAATAGCCCAAGATTACATTCACATTATCGGCCTTTTCCATTATTCCGTAATCGATAGATATGCTTTCGCACTTAGGATAAATGTCAGCTATAAATGTTGCTTCATTTTGGGAATAATAAGCTTTCGAATCGAAAAGAAGAGCCATTTGGGGTAAATATTTTTCGAAGGAGCGTTTTATAGTAGTTGCGTTAAAGATAAAAAGACCACCATTCCACAAAAAATCGCCACTCGCCAAAAATTGTAGCGCTGTTTCAGTATTGGGCTTCTCGGCAAACCGCTTTACTTTTTTCACCTCCGTCACATTCATTTTATCATACTGAATATAGCCATACCCGGTATCGGGTCGGGTCGGAACTATACCTATGGTAAGTATTGAGTCATTACCAGCTGTGTACAAGAGCGATTGCACGATAGTTTTTTTAAATTCTTCCTCCTTTTGAATAAAATGATCGGCCGGAGAAACTACAATATTAGCCAAGGGGTTTTTCTGAGCTATTTTGTAGGATGCATAGGCAATACAAGGAGCTGTATTTTTAGCAACAGGCTCTAATAATATCTGTTCATCATTCAAGAATGGGAGGTTTTCCTTCACCAAATCAAAGTACATCTTATTGGTAACAACAAAAATATTTTCATTAGGAACTAGGCCTTCAAATCTTGCGGCAGTTTGTTGCAACATTGTTTTTCCGTTCCCCAAAATATCGTGAAACTGCTTGGGATATTTGGCTCGACTGTAGGGCCAAAACCGGCTACCCACACCACCAGCCATGATTACTAAAAAATCGTTCAAATTATTGCTCATTTATTTTAGGAAGAAAAATGTAAGATGAATACGTTCGCCTATGGGCAAGGCAACTGCCTCACATTCATTGGCGGCCTTTGCTTTTTGCCGTAGTAAAAGCAAAATTCATATATTAGCGATAGCTCGTGCGAGCCATAAGTATAAGCCATTTTTGATACACTCAAATCGTAACTGTACCCGACTTTAAACGCATTAATTTTAACACCCACCAGTGCGGCAATCATATCTGTGTTCAATCCTTGACCACCTACTACAGGAAGGCCTCGGTACCAAAGCCCTAACATCAGTATCTGTCTTTGATAATAAAATCCAACATCTGCCTGCAAATTAGAGCCTTGGAGTCTAATATTCACGGCCGGGGAAATGGATGATTCTATATTGTCAGAACTATTTAAGTACCATTTATAGCCCGCATGCAATGAAAACTTCATCGGAACAGCAGCTTTGGTATTATCGAAAGCAAAAGGAACTTTGAGTAAATGGTGGCCCGCAACACCCACCCAGTAGTTGTTGTGATAAAGCAACACGCCAGAAGAAAGGTCGAAGAAGTTTAATGAAGAAGGTAACTGTCCATTATCGAAAGTTGGGTTTACAGCACCTCTGATATTATCTATTTGATCGCCAAAGGTAAATGAGGTTGCATTAGCATATTTTAAATGGTAGGAAGGCTGCAGACCAAACCGGAGTGTGTATGCTTTGCTCAAGTTTATGCTGTAAGATACCATCGGAGCTATTTCGTAACTTGTATAATTGCCAGCTCCAGGATTGTCCCTAAATACATACATACCTGCACCTCCCTTAAAACGAGTAGTGGCTGCTAGATTGTGATCAACAAATGCACTGTAGGTGGTGTAAGGCTGATTACCCAAAGTCCACTGATTGCGATAATTCGAACCGGCTCGCCAACAATCGATAGCCCCCGCAAATGCCGGATTTAAGTACAGCGGGTTTGCATAAAATTGAGTAAACTGCGGATCTGTGGCTGATCCTTTAATTGCGACTAGAAGCGACAAAAATAAAAATAGTATTTTTTTGCAGTTCAACTTTTTGCGAATGAAAAATGAGATCTGAAATCGGCCAATTCTGCTTTTAATGAATTGGTTTTCAAGTTACTAAAGCTATTTAACTTTTCCGAAGGCATCAAGGCTAAATCTTGCAGTTGCAAATGGGGATTGATAAAAATAAACTCCAATTCGGAGTACAATTCCTGCAAAGTATCTACAATATCAAGCACTTGCAAATTGTAATCTGCTAAGTGAAAAATGGCTGAAGGAGATTCGGTATGTATAAATGAGGCCAAAGTGGCTGCTACTTTAGCTATCGAAACGAAGCTTCTTCTATTTCTTCCATTACCAGGTATCTGTATCCTTCCTTTGAAATGGGCTTGGAAGACAAATTGATTCAACATACTTTTGTAATGACTCGCAGGTGAAAAACCAAATATTTCCGCAGACCGAACAATGAAACACTGCTTTTTATCCCAAATTCTTCTGATCTGTTCCTCAGCCCTGTACTTTGAATGAGCATAAAATGATTGGGGCTCCGGTTCTATTGATTCATTAGCTATGATTCCTGAACCAAAGATCGATTCAGAGCTCAAATAAATAAACTTTTTAACATCCGCCTGCTCTACAGCATTGAGCACTTCAGAGGTTCCCCAATGGTTGTTTTGCTCGTAGGCATGACTATCAATGGCAGTGTCTTTACTAGTAAGAGCTGCCAAATGAAATACAACATCTGCATCTTTGACCTCTCTTTTTAACTTAGGGGCATCTAAGATATCTCCCTCTATAAATTTGATTTTAGCGCTATTTAAAACAGAAAAAGTAAATAAACCATAATATCTGGCACTCAAGTTGTCATAAACGGTAATTTTCTCAGCCCCTTCTAAGTGCAGCAAGTAATTCACCAAAATGGAACCCACATATCCTGCACCGCCCGTAACTAATATGTTCATAAATTTTAAATTTCAGACTGCAGTGCTAAACTATTTATTGGTATGCAGATTGTCAAAATTAGTCAAAATAAATCTCGGATCTAGGGGCAACATTGGCCTGCCACTAATCGAGCGAATATACTTAAATTGCAATCGTTTTAACCGAGTGTCTTTCTATCCTTTTTGAAACCCCGAAAGAGTAAAATGACGGCCACGGTTAGCAATTTCACTTTCCCATATCTTAAATAATGAAAATACTAGCATTGGTATCTATCGGTATTGTTTGCATTGCATGTGAAAAGGCATATATACCAAAGCCGAAAGGTTATTTTAGGTTAGATTTACCATCACACGACTACCAACGCTTGCTAGAAAAGCATCCTTTTACCTTCGAGTATTCCAAAGCGGCCAAGGTGCAACCCCATCAATCTAAATCTGCAGAAGAGCACTGGATTGATATTGTGTACCCAGAATATAAAGCAACCATACAGCTCACCTACAAAAATTTGTCTCATGAAAAATTGGATAAAGCCAAAGAAAAATTTCTCAGCGAGCTAATAAACGACAGCTATAAACTTACCTCAAAACATCAAGTAAAAGCCTACGCCATAGATGAATCTGTGGTGAAAACACCCTCGGGGAAAATGGTAACTGTATTTGAACTAGAAGGAGATGTACCTAGCCAGTTTCAATTCTACCTTACTGACACTACAAAGCATTTTATACGTGGTGCCCTTTACTTCCGCATTGCAACAAAAAACGATTCGTTAAAACCCATTATCGAGTACATAAAAATAGATATTATGCATACGATCAACACTTGGAACTGGAATGATTAACAACGTGCTGGGGAGATCAACTAAAATCCAGTCACGTAGACAGCACTTCATCCCTAATAAAACAGACAAAGGTGTATGAGCAACGCGGTATTATATGCTTGCATCCAGCAGCAAAAAAATAAGAAATAGTGGAAACAACTATTTCCGATTTAGCCTAATTATATCAACTTGGCATGCGTAGTGATCCAACGGGTAGGTAGCTCTCCCTTAGTCGAAATCTCATAATCGCTGTAGCTGCAAGGAATCACCGAAACACGCGCATATTTAGATTTTTCAATGGGGAACGGCACTTCCATCCACCACTTTTCGGTGAATTTGTGCTTATAAAAAACAATACGTTGCGGGTTGTTTTTCATGGTGACTATGTACTTAGCATATTCATCTCCTTGAAAATCAAGATCGGGCTTTCGGTTGTAAAAACCCTCAATAAAATACCAAATCATGGTTGCAATTACCGAAGCAGTAGCACCTTTAAAGTCGTGTTCAGGGTTGTATTCATATATTCCTAAGGAACTTAATTTGTTATTATTTCCTGCATACCACGCAATCTGACACGCCTCTTCTCCTGTCAAGCCAAAAGGGGTAGCGTTGCTATTGCCAGGTGCATCGCTCATGCGAATGGCAGTAATATCGATGCTCATCATGTCGGCCTGCCGAATTACGGGTTCTATTTCGTCTATTTTATCTTTCACCTGCCCAATTCGGTAGTTTTCGAAATGGAGGCGCTCGAGAATATTGAGCGTTTCTGGGTCGTTTAAAAAAGTTTGGTATCCTAAATTGGCAAAATTAAATAAGTAATTGGGCTCGTGCATCATCAACCGGTGGGTATGATGGCGATTATACCCCAAAGCACTTTCACTTTCCAAATCAAGAACAGCATCTACATTTACTACTGATATCAACTTCTCAAACTGCTCGTAAGCCAAATACTGACCGTAATCCATGTCATGGGTGCTGCCAATCAATAAAGGAATTACGTTGTATTGCAGCAGGGCTTCACACACTTCCTTTATCCTTAAGTAACTATCATCAATTTTTATACCACTTCTGATATTGCCCAAATCCACTATCCTGTAGCTTCCTAATCCCTTTTTAAGCCGATATAGCTTCTTCCGGATCTCATCAGGAGCCCGTTCTATGCCTTGGGTATATATATTGCCTCGATACTCAGTAAGCCCAATAATGGCAATATCAGCATTCTTCCAGTCTGGAAACTTATCGGTATGCACCCTTATTTGGTTGTAAATTGAATGATGATCTTGAATGGTTTCATACACCTGCTCATCTACTATGTCAAAGAATATTTTAAGTTCCACAGGCGAAAGGGTTGAAAAATTGGTATTGAATAATTGATAAATAATGCTGGAATATAGTTTAAAACTTATCGTTCAAATTCAGTACTTATTGTGGCGATACTTCTATCAATTTTTTAAACGCTGCATATGCCTTTCCCGACTGCAATGATTCTCGTGCCAACATTATAGCTTCTGCAATCGCCAAACTAGGTTTTACGCATTGTATAGCCATGCCCGAATTAGCAAGTACAACTTGCACTTGGGCTTCTGTACCCTCATTCTGCAGTATATTTAGCAGTATGGCTGCCGCTTCTTCTATACTGCTTCCACCTGAGAGTTCGGCTAACTTGCGATATGTAAAGCCCAAATCTACTGGTTTTATAGTTTGCTCTGCCTCACGGCTAAAAACTTTTACATCTGCAGTTAACGAAATTTCGTCAAAGCCATCTAAGGAATGTATTACTTTAAAGTTCTTTTCTGTTTTTTGATAAATATAACCATAGAGACGCAATAACTCTAAGCTGAATACCCCCACAATCTGGTGCTTTGGCCTAGTAGGATTCACCATTGGCCCTAAAATATTGAAGAATGTTTTTACGCCCAATTCTTTGCGAATAGGTGCCAAATTTTTCAATGCTGGGTGAAAAAGCGGGGCGTGAAGAAAGCATATACCAGCTACATCCATTTGCTTTTCAAGGTTATGCCTGTCGTTGGTAAATTTCAAGCCCAAAAACTCTAGAACATTGGATGATCCACAGAGCGATGAAACACCATAATTGCCGTGTTTAGCCACCGGCACCCCTGCCCCAGCAACTACAAATGACGAAATTGTAGAAATATTAAATGCATTTTTGCCATCACCACCAGTCCCACAAAGGTCGATTGGTTCGTATCCTTTCAACTCAATGGGGATACAGAGTTCCAACAAAGCCTCTCGAAAGCCCTCCAATTCCTCCACTGTAATACTTCGCATCAAAAACGAGGTAATAAATGAAGCAATCTGACTATTGTTGCAATTGCGGAAATTGGCGATGTCGACAAGGGTATCTTTAGCCTGTTTCTTGGTGAGCTTTTTGCCTTCGAAAAGCTGGTTAAGTATTTCTTTCATTTATATAGCATCCCCCAACATTAGAAGTGGGCATATTTATCTGTTTAATATTGGGTATATGAAACCATTACTGACTATCTATTGACTGCTCAAAGAAGTTAAAGTCATTATTCGACCCCTTTTCTAAGTTTTCCCTTCTTTTTTCGGCAAATAATATTTGATAGCACACAACATCGTACAATTGCCAACTCAGTGCTTCAAAATATCCTTTTAATAATCCTTTTGTCAAAGTTTTAAATAAATGCAAACGCAATGGCTAAGGAGACACACACGTCACAAAATACCCGACATGACAAGAAAAATTCCTATGCAAACTGCCAATTCCGAAACGGCACCAACCATCAAGCTATTACAAGATAGCACTTATAAATCAAGATAGCACTTGCCAATATGTTCGACTACTTTACCTCTAACACCAAAATTTGTAAGTTTATTCATGTTTTAGCCAGTTTAGTAGCATTTGCTCCCCAAACTCAGTCATTACCGATTCTGGATGGAATTGCACTCCTCTAATGTCAAATTTTTTATGTCGCAAGCCTTGCACTATGCCTCGATCGTCCACGGCTATTACCTCCATATCTTCGGGTAGATTTTTTACCGCCCAGGAGTGATACCTGCCAGATTTAAAGTTTTTCGGCAGGCCTTCAAAGATATAATCATCTAACAACACTTGGGTATTTAATGCCTTACCATGTATTACCTGTTGGATGTTGTAAAGCTCAGCCCCAAAGCTCTCCCCCAGAGCTTGGTGGCCCAAGCACACACCCAAAATCGGTTTGCTACTTCTGTATGCCTTTATGAGCTCCATCAATATACCAGCCTCGACCGGTATTCCTGGACCTGGTGACAAGATGATCTTATCGTATTTGGCCACATCTTCCACAGTCATTTTATCATTGCGAATCACCTCTAATTCTTTGTAACCAAGCTTTCGAACAATATGAACAAGATTATATGTAAAGGAGTCGTAATTATCTAAAATAAGTATTTTCATTTTGTAAATTAATGCTGCCCGAAGTTATTTATCGCTCAGCATTCAAAGAATATTTTTAAAAAGGTTGATTTATGAGGCACGAATTTAAAGTGTAGCCAGCACTGTCTCTCCACCCTTAGTAATTTGGTTAAGGTTAACTTCTATTTTAGCAGAAGTTGGCACAAATACATCTACCCTAGAACCAAATTTGATAAAGCCAAACTCTTGTCCCTGGTTTACCGTATCGCCTTCCTTTACATACCACCGTATCCGTTTGGCTAAGGCTCCAGCGATCTGGCGAAAAAGAATCTGTGTGCCCTTCACATTTTCAACAACCAGCGTTGTCCTTTCGTTGTCCATACTCGCCTTTGGATGCCAAGCAACTAAGAATAAACCTGGATGGTATTTGAAGTATCTCACCAGGCCCGACACTGGATTTCGATTAACATGCACGTCAAAAGGCGACATGAAAATTGAAATTTGAACTCTCTCCTCATTGAAGTATTCCCTTTCAATTGTCCGTTCTACTACCACCACCTTTCCATCAGCAGGAGCTATTACCTGGTTTGAATCGATTCGAATAGTAGGTTGAGGGTTGCGAAAAAATTGCAAAAAAATTGTCAAAAAAAACAGAGATAAACCAACTACAGTATAAAATACCCAATTGGGAGCTTCTAACAGCACAGTGGCAGCAAGGGCCACAGCACAAATTGCTGTGGTAGCAAGAATGAGAGAATGGCCTTCTTTATGAAAATACATGGAATCGAGGATTTCAGACGCAAGTTAGTATTTTAAGCTGAATTAGAAACAAAGTACTACATTGTTGCCAATGCGAGGCTCTCGCAGACTAATCCATCGTTACTTTTCAGACGATAGTTGCACAATAAAATCTTACGAGGGTCTTTATTTCCTATTCTAATCACATTTCTGGGTGAAATATCGATTGTTTGAATTTTAGTCGATCACTTTTACAAGCTGCATTCGCACCTAGGAATATCCTTAAATTAACACCTAGCACCCTTACCCCAACATCATCTCTCAAGCGAGCTTTAACGTAGCAACCGATGCCTAAAAAACTGCTTTAATCAGACTACGCAGAATTAGAAGCCAAGCATCGATATGAATAACAAACAAAAAACCCATCTGTCGCAGAGGGGTTTATAGTGGAGGATAACGGAGTCGAACCGATGACCTCTTGCATGCCATGCAAGCGCTCTAGCCAGCTGAGCTAATCCCCCGTTTACATATTCATTAACAAAACGGAGTGCAAAAATAGCATTAAAATGCTTTCCCTATAATTATTCTACACTTATTATCGATTTAAACCAAAACCTTGATAAATACCAATATGAGTTTAGTAAATTTGGAATTAATGCAGATATATATTAAAAAACTCGTCATTTCCCTCTCTTTGTCGTTGCTGTTTATAAACGGACAAAGCCAATCGTTTGACAGAAAAGAATACAAATGGGTAGATAGTGTTTTCCACTGTTTGTCTTCTCAGCAAAAATTAGGGCAGCTTTTTATGATTGCAGCATATTCCAATCAAACCGAGGCACAATATGCCAAAATAGATTCCTTAGTTTCCATTTATCATGTGGGGGGGCTTATTTTTTTCCAAGGCGGCCCTATCCGAGAAGCAATCCTCACCAATCGTTACCAAGCAAAGGCAAAGGTACCACTATTGATAGGTATGGATGCAGAATGGGGCTTAGGTATGCGGCTAATGGACAGCACGATCAGTTTCCCTCGCCAAATGACCTTGGGTGCATCTCAAAGACCAGAATTGGCGTACAAAATGGGTGTCGAAATAGCCCAACACTGCAAACGACTTGGCATTCAGATCAATTTTGCGCCTTCAGTAGATGTAAATAATAACCCAAACAATCCCGTAATAGGAATACGATCTTTTGGAGAACAAAAGGAAAAAGTTGCAGAGTTTGGACTTGCCTATGCAAAAGGGATGCAAGAAAATGGAGTCATAGCGTGCGCCAAACACTTTCCAGGCCATGGCGACACAGATGCCGATTCACATCACTCTTTACCAGTAATCAATCACGACAAAAAAAGGATAAATGAACTGGAGCTCTATCCGTTTAAAAAATTAATTTCGGAAGGAGTCATGAGCGTGATGGTTGCCCATATCCACCTTCCTGCCTATGACGACCGCCCCAATGTTGCCACTACCCTATCTCCAAAAGTCGTAAACGATTTACTTAAAAAACAACTTCAGTTTAAAGGTCTGGTAATTACAGACGCCCTGAATATGAAGGGAGTGGCCAAATATTACGCACCGGGTGAAGTAGAATACCAGGCTCTCTTAGCCGGAAATGATGTTTTACTATTCGCAGAAGATGTTCCAACAGCCTTACATAAAATCAAACAAGCTTTCGCCACAGGAAAACTAGATTCAATCGAGATCTACGAGCGCGTCAAGAAAATACTGCGTGCAAAATATTGGGCTGGATTAAACAATTACAAACTTATTGACACTGCTCACATCTATCAAGATTTAAATTCCACCGCTGCAAAAGCTCTCAGGGATGAGTTATACGCCTCATCGTTCACTTTATTGGCCAATGAAAATAATATTCTGCCTTTACAAAATCTAGAAATCAACACGTACGCTTCGATTGCCATAGGTTTGAAAAAAAACAGCAATTACCAACAAATGCTTGATAATTACGCACCATTCACTCACTTCACCACAGAAAAAAATGCAACCGCCCTTCAATATGATAATTTGATAGACAGCCTCAGCAATTATACCACCGTAGTATTAAGTCTACACGACCTTAACAATCGCAAAAAAGAAAATTATGGTATCTCAGATAAAACCATATACTTTATTAAGAAGCTACAAAGCAGAACAACCGTTGTTCTTGTGCATTTGGGAAATTTATATGCCCTTCGCAACTTCGAATTCGCCCCTACACTTCTTTGCGGCTTTGAAGACAATGAGACCACACGCAACCTAATGCCTCAAATTCTATTCGGAGCATTGCCTGTAACCGGGCAATTACCTGTCACTATTTCTAGCAAGTTTAAAATAAGAAACGGCATTACTTTGCCATCCGTGCAACGTTTGTCATACTGTTACCCTGAAAAACTAGGTATACCAACATCAAATTTCTCCGGTTTAGATTCAATATTAACTGAGGCAGTCAAAGATGGTTCTACACCTGGCATACAAATGCTGATTGCCAAAAATGGAAGCGTAATTTATCAAAAAAACATAGGCTTCCAGAGCTACGACAAATTGACGCCAGTCACAAACAACACCATTTACGACTTGGCTTCAGTAACAAAAGTGGCAGCAACAATGCAAGCCATTATGCTACTGTACGACTGGGACAAAATCGACCTTGACGCAAATTTGCTCTCATATTTGCCAGAGTTACATGGCACCAATAAGCAGAATCTTATCTTAAGAGATATATTAGTGCATCAGGCAGGACTATTGTCATACGCAGATTTTTGGAGAAAAACAATACATAACGGTAAAATGAGCGAGAGGTATTTTTCCCCAAGATATTCAAAAAAATTCCCATTCGAAACAATACCCCAAGCCTACGCCAGTGCCACATTGCCCGATTCTGTTTGGCAATGGACAATCCAAACTCCTTTAATCCAAGAAAAAACAGACACCGGCTGCTACAGTTATAAATATAGCGATTTTGCATTTTCATTTTTGAAACGGATAGCTGAAAAAGAATTGAACCAAACACTGCCTGATTTTCTTTCTCAAAACATCTACAAACCTTTAGGGCTGAAAACTTTAAATTACAACCCATTGTCCAAATCATTAGCAAAACACACTGCACCTACAGAGGAGGACAAAACCTTTAGAATGCAGGTAGTCAAAGGCACAGTTCATGACAAAAATGCGAGCTTGACGGGTGGAGTTGCTGGCCACGCAGGCCTATTTGGCAGAGCCAATGATTTGGCCGTTCTAGGCCAAATGCTGCTATGTAAAGGAGCCTACGGAGGAACAAAATTTTACAAGGCAGAGGTAATTGAAAAATTCAGTTTGCAACAGTACTACAATAATAGGAGAGCTCTAGGATGGGACAGACCATTCCCTCTAAACGAAATATCTCTCGCCTCTCCCCAAGCATTCGGACACACGGGATTTACTGGTACAGCTTTTTGGATAGATCCACAAGAGCAATTGGTATTTATATTATTAACAAACCGAACATATCCATTTGCAGACAACAAAAAATTTACCGACAACAGCGTTAGGACAAAAGCTTTGAACGAAGTGTATAAAATAATCAAGCACAAAAAATAACGATTTTAGGCTTTATGACCA
>Ga0163144_10013059_pt1 | contig 17364 bp, 12 predicted proteins | sample OliLak19BULKMAT1_FD_123175 | JGI IMG/M metagenome (GOLD analysis project Ga0163144, IMG submission 123175) | Freshwater microbial mat bacterial communities from Lake Vanda, McMurdo Dry Valleys, Antarctica - Oligotrophic Lake LV.19.BULKMAT1 | ecosystem: Environmental > Aquatic > Freshwater >...
GAGCCGGTCTGGTTCACCGTCGCGCCGATCACCGGTTCCCCGGCGCCCCTTGAAACGGGAAGCGGCTCTCCGGTGATCATCGATTCGTCGATGTTGCTGCTTCCTTCCGAGATCGTCCCGTCGATGGGGATTTTCTCGCCGGGGCGGACACGGAGGATATCCCCTTTCCGGATGTCCTCGATGGCGACCTCCTCTTCCGTGCCATCGGTGACACGGTGGGCGGTTTTCGCGGCGAGGCCGAGCAGGGACTGGATGGCGCGGCCGGTGCGTGAACGTGCGCGCGCCTCCAGGATTTGCCCGAGAAGAACCAGTACGGTGATCACGGCGGCGGCTTCAAAATAAAGGCCTACCTCGCCGTGCACCCGGAATGAATCGGGAAAAAGCCCCGGGAACAGAACCGCGACGGTGCTGAACAGCCAGGCCGCGCCGACGCCGATCATGATCAGGGTGAACATGTTCATGCTGCGCGCGGTGATGGAGCGCCATCCCTTGACGAAGAAGATCCCGCCCGCCCAAAAGACCACGGGAGTTGCGAGGGCGAGCTCGATCCATTTCGAAACATGCCTCGGGATGAGGGCATGGAGGTTGAGGCCGGGGATCATCCCGCCCATTGCGAGCAACAGGACGGGGAGGGTGAGGATGAGGCCGATGGTGAATTTCCGGGTAAGCGATTTGATCTCCGCCTTCTCGTGTTCGCTGGAATCGAAAGGGCCGACCACCTCGAGGGCCATCCCGCATTTCGGGCAGTCACCCGGAACATCCGAGATGACTTCCGGATGCATCGGACATGTCCACTGGCCGGGCTTGGCCAGGGACGGTCCCGCAGGTTCTTGGCTGCCGCCGTGGCCGCAGCAGGAATGGCTTTCCTCACCGTCGGTCATTTGGTTTCTGCCTCCTTGATCATGGCGATGTATTTGGCGGGATCCTCATTGAAATCCTTGAGGCAGGACTTGCAGCAGAATTTCACGGTGGTGCCTTCGTGGACGATGACGTGGGGCTCGCCCATCTCGCCGAGTTTCTCGCCGGAGACGACACAGGTTGTCAGCGGGTAGGTATCGGTGGCGGCGACTTCGTTGATGGTTAGGCTGCCGTCTGAGATCACGATCTTCTCGGCGACTTCGGATTTGGGAGTTTCAACGGTCGTCACGGTCTTCTTGTCGCAGGAAGCGGTGAGAAGGGCGATGGATGCGATGGCTAGGATGCTCGGTGTTGTTTTCATATGTTTTTGGTTGGAGAGATTTTTTAACCGCGAATAAACGCGAATTTCCGCGAATGAAGACTGGGGTTCTGTGGATTTTTTGAACTGCCAAGTTCGCTAAGTAAGATAAGTTTTCTTGGTTTTAAGAAATTGGCGTTTATTGGCGGTTTGATTTCATTCTTCGATTCTTAGTGATTTGCGCAAGGTTCCATTTTTGAATTCACGCTCCCGGAGCCAGAGGAAGATGACGGGGGTGACGATGAGGATGTGGAGGAGACTGGAGATCATACCTCCGATAACCGGCGTAGCGAGGGGTTTCATCACTTCCGATCCCTGGCGGTGGCTCCACATGATGGGGAGAAGGCTGGCGATGATGGTGCCGACGGTCATCACTTTGGGGCGGAGGCGCAGGCGGGCCCCGTCTTTCACGGCCTGGATGAGATCGGCGCGGGTGAAATCCTTGCCTTTTTCTAAGAGTCGCTCCTTCACCATCTCCTCAAGGTAAACGACCATGACGACGCCGGTCTGGACGGCGGTGCCGAAGAGGGCGATGTAGCCGACCCAGACGGCGCCGTTGAAATTGTAGCCGAGGGCTTTCTGGAGAAACACCCCGCCGCTGAGTGCGAAGGGCACGGCTAGCATGACGTGGGCTGCCTCCAGGGCGCTGCGGTAGATGATGAAGAGCAGGACGAAGATGACGAGCAAAGCCATCGGGAAGACCAACAGCATGGTGTCCGCGAAACGCTTCTGGTTCTCGAACTCGCCGGTGAGCTTGTAGGTCATGCCTTCCATATCCAGTTTCCCGAGCTTCTCCTCGACCTCCTGCACAAATCCCCCGATGTCGCGGTCGCGGACGTTCGCCTGGACGAAAGAGCGCAGCATGCCGTTCTCGGATGCGATCTCGTTGGCTCCGACATCGCGGGTGATTTTCGCGACCATGCCGAGCGGGATGTAGGTGGGTTGTCCCCCGGCTTCGGCGGATGCGGCGGCGGCGGTGCCGCCGCCCCCCATTCCTCCCATTCCGCCGCCGGAAGGGCTGGCGGCGGGTGTGGACATGCCGGGTTTCGCGGAAACGAGGATGCGGCTGAGATCCTCGATGTCATCGCGCTCCCCGCGCTGGACACGGATCTGGATGGGGAAACGCTCGCGGCCTTCGATCGTGGTGCTGACGTTTTTTCCGCCGATGGAAATCTCCACCGCATCGAGCACATCCTTCGCGCTGAGGCCGTAGCGGGCCATGGCTTTCCGATCCACCTCGATGTTCAGGTAAGGCTTGCCCTGGACCCGGGACGGGGAGACTCCATCGGCGCCGGGAATGGAGTTGACGAGCTTCTCGATCTCAAATGCCTTGCGCTGGATTTCGTCGAGATTGTCTCCGTATATCTTTATGCCGACCTGGGCACGGATGCCGGTGTAGAGCATGAGGATGCGGTTCTCGATGGGCTGGAGAAATGCGGGGACGTAGCCGGGAACCTGCTTCATTTTCTCGGTCAGCTCGGTGCGGAGCTTCTCCATGGTCATGCCTTCGCGCCATGCTGGGTTGCGTTTCACGCCGAACCAGCCGTCCTTCACGTACTCCGGTTTAAGCATGATGGTAGTTTCTAACATCTCGGTCGGTGCGGGGTCGGTGGCGGTCTCGAAGCGGCCGAGTTTCCCGGCGACGACTTCGATCTCGGGTAAATCAGCCATGATCTTGTCCTGCCATGCCATCACACGCTGGATCTCGGTGAGTCCGGTTTTCGGCATCATCACCGGCATGTAGAGCAGGCCGCCTTCGTTGAGGGGCGGCATGAATTCCTTGCCAAAGCCGGTGACGGCGTTCGCGGTGTTGGGGTAGCCCGCGTCTGCTATTTTTTTCACCGTCTCGCGCGGGAGGCCGAAGGCGAGTAGCACTGCGGCGGCCAGCAGGAGCAGTGCGATTCCGATCACCGTCTTGCGGAAACGCAGCGCCCAGTTCAGCGCGGGATCGTAGATGGCAAGCAGGAAGCGCATCACGATATTCCTGTCCTCGGAGTGGAACGGCCCTTTGACGAGGAGGCTGCAAAGAACGGGGACGAGGGTGACAGCGAAGATCGTGGCGCCGATCATCGCGAAGGTCTTGGTGAAGGCGAGCGGATGGAAAAGTTTTCCCTCCTGTCCGGTGAGCGCGAAGACCGGGACGAAGGCGAGGATGATGATCGTCATCGAGAAAAAGATCGGCCTGCCCACCTGTTTGCAGGCGACCATGCAGACAGCCATGGTTTCCTTCGCGCTGAGTTTGCCGCCCTTTTTATCCTCCGCCGCCTCGCAATGCCGGAGGACGTTTTCCGTGACCACGATCGCGGCATCCACCAGCACACCGATGGCGATGGCGATGCCTGTTAGGGACATGATGTTGCTGGTGATCCCGAAGACGTTCATCATCAGGAAAGAGACGAGGATGGAGATCGGCAGCGGCAGGGTGACAATCAGGATGCTGCGGAAGTGCCAGAGGAAAATGATGTGCGCTAAGGTGACGAGGATCATCTCCTCGATGAGCGCGTGCTTGAGCGTACCGATCGTGTTGTCGATGAGTTCCGAGCGGTCGTAAAACGCCTTGATCGTGACTCCTGGCGGGAGGCTGGACTGGATGGTTTCGATCTTTTTCTTCACCTGTTCGATCACCGCCTTGGCATTTTCCCCGGTGCGCATAACCACGGTGCCGCCGACGGTTTCCCGGCCATCGATGTCGAGTGCGCCGCGCCGGAAATCACCGCCGATCTGAACGGTGGCGATGTCTTTGAGGAAAACCGGTGTGCCGTCCATCGCCTTCACGGCGATGAGTTCGAGATCCTCGGTGCTGGTCACAAGGCCGATGCCTCGCAGCACGAATTCCGCGCCGTTTTCCTCAACGACCTTTCCGCCGACGTTGAGGTTCGCGTTCTGCACCGCCGTCATGACCTCCATGGTGGTGACGCCCGACTGGCGCATTTTCGTGGAGTTCAGCTCGATCTGGTATTGCTTCACGAAACCGCCGATGGAGGCGACCTCAGCGACGCCTTTCACGGCCGCGAGCTGGTAACGGATGTTCCAATCCTGGATGGAGCGGAGTTTCGCGAGATCGTAGCCGCCGTTGGGGGCTTTCTCCGGATCGACATCAAGGTAATACTGATAGACCCAGCCGAGGCCGGTGGCATCGGGGCCGAGCTGTGGGGTGACTCCCTCCGGCATCTGGTTCTGGAGGAAATTGAGGCGCTCAAGGACCCGGGTGCGAGCGAAGTAGTTGTCCACCCCTTCCTCGAAAATGATCGTGCTCAGCGAGAAGCCGAACATCGAGGTGGCGCGGACTTCTTTCACGCCGGTGACTCCCTGCAAACCGGTGGTGAGGGGATAGGTGACCTGATCCTCGACTTCCTGCGGGCTGCGACCCGCCCAGTCGGCGATGACGAGCACCTGATTCTCTGTTAGATCGGGGATCGCATCGACGGGTGTTTGGTAAACGGCGCGGATTCCGAGCGCCACGACGAGGAGCGTGGCGCAGAGGACGAGGAACCGGTTTTTGAGGCTCCATTCGATGATTTTTTCGATCATAATAAAGTGGCTAGTGCCGAGTGATCAGTGATCAGTGGGAAACTTTGCGAGTGGACTCATGGCTTGATCTCCTTTCCGCAGGTGAGCATTTCGGCACCGAAGTAGGGGTTGGCGATTTTTCGGTCTCCGGTTTGGATCCAGCGGCCTTTTTTCTCTGCGCCGGGGACTGCCTCATCGACCATGGGGCACTCGAAAATGTGCAGGCCGGACAGGGCGGGGGAACTGCGGAGAGGTTCCAGGACGGTGTTTGCGGCCATGGAGAATTTCAGGAAAGCGGCGCGGGCGGCGGCGATGGTTTTGAAGCCGTGGAAGTGGCGGGACTTGTCGAGGGCTTCGAGATCGGCCTTTGGGACTTTTGATTCAAGCGCTTCGCTCAATTTTCCGGCAACCATCATCGCAGGCTCCGAGGACTTGTTGAATGCGGCCAGATCGTCGGCGGCGAGGGCTGCGGACATGGCATCTGCGGTTTTGATGAACTCCGTGATGGCGGCGATCTGGGTTTCATCCAACACGGTGGCATCTTTCTTCGTCTCCTTGGGTGCGGAGGAGAAAGACCGGTTCATTTCCGCCTGTCCGTCGATGAGGAGCGCGCCGTTGGTCACCACCTTGTCGCCGGCTTCCACACCATCAAGAACCTCCAGGTATTCGCCGCCGCGCCGACCTGTCTTCACCGGAACCTGCTGGTAGGCACCTTCGCCGAGGTCCACATACACGAATGCCTGCTTACCTGTCTGCATGACGGAGGAGCGGGGAACTGTTAGGACGGGCGGAGAGTCGATTTTCAGGAGTCCCTCGGCATAAACCTTGTGAAAGAGTTCGCGGCGGCCGTCGATCAGAGGATTGGCGAGATCGACGCGGACTTCGGTGGTGCGGGTGGTCTCGTTGAAATTCGGATCGATGAAGCTGACGACACCGGGGAAAACCTTACCGGGCTGGGACGGGAGTGTGATGTCGATTTTCTGGCCGAACTTGATGAAGGGGAGGTCTTGTTCGTATGCATCAAAGAGAAACCACATGGAGCTGAAATCCCCGATTTCAGCGAGGTTTTCGCCTTCCGTGACGTATTTCCCTTCGTAGGCGGTGTGGGTGATGACTGTGCCGGTGACGGGGGCAAGGATCATGGAATAGAGCGCGTCCTCCGGCTTGTTGGGAACCTCGGCGATCTGGGCATCGGTGAGCCCCATCTGTTTCAGGCGCAGTGCGGCGGCATCTTTCAACGGTCCGGTGAGGCGACGGTATTCGCGCTCCGCCTGGAGGAGGGTGGGGCTGTAGATCATCATCAGCGGCTCGCCTTTCACGACGGGCGCACCGTGATGGTTGGCGAAAAGCATGTCGATGCGGCCGGCCACGTAGGCGCTGATGATGCGGTGGGTGCGCTCGTCGTCGTCGATGGTTCCGGCAACCTCCAGGGTCTGTTTGAGATCGCGGATGGCGACCTCCTCGGTGGCGACATTCACGACCTGTATCTGGGAATGGCTCAGTGCAACGACATCCTCCCCGCCGGAGTCATCGAAGCCTTTGTCTCCGGGATAGACGGGGGTGAGTTCCATTCCGCAGATGGTGCAGCGGCCGGGCTTGTCGCTCTTGATCCACGGGTGCATGGCGCTCTGGTAGTAGAGCGGCTTCCTTTCGGATGAGGCTTCATTGGGTTCTGAATTCCTTAGTAAAAACCAGGAGGCGGAGCCGACGATGAGGGCGGTGATGAAGATGGTGATGAACGTTTTCATGGAAAGATTTTTAACCGCGAATGGACGCGAATTGGCGCGAATGAATACGGTGATTTTGGGTTTGGAAAATTAGCGATCATCGGTGTTTATTCGCCGTTAGAGGTTGTTTTTGCTGGAACTAGCAGGTTGAGTTTTTCTGTGGCGGCGAGCTGCATTGCGATCTGGCGGCGCTGTTCGAGATCGACGGAAAAGAGCAGGCGGCGGGTTTCGAGGAGATCGGTGAGGGGGGCTTTCGAATTGATCCAGGAGGCCTGGACGGATTCGTTCGCCTCGATGGCCTTCTTCCGGATCTCTCCGCCGTAAGCGCGTGCCTGGGCGGCGGCATTTGCGGCTTCCGTGGCGGCTGCGATGACCTGTCCTGCGACCTCGCGGCGTGCGGATTCGATATCCGCGACTGCGGCATCCGAGCGGAATTTCGCGGCATCGACTTTCGCTTGGTAATTATCACGGTTGAACCATGGGACTGTCATTTTCAGGCCAAGCGTGGTGCCCCGGTATCCGTCCTGTGAATAGCCGCGTGTCTCAATGCCTGCGGAAAACGAAGGCAGCCGCTCGCGATCCGCGATGCGGATGTCCGCGTCGGCAGCATCAGCCATTTCCCTCATCGCCCTGACCTGGGGATTCGCGAAAGGGATGCGCGCGACCTCCGCCGTAGGCAGGGGCGCGGGTGGGGCGGATGCGGGAAGCCGGAAGGCGGGCCAGGCATTTGCAACGGGTTTACCCATCACGATATTGAGCTGGCTGGAGATGCCGTCCCGGGTGCGCCGGGAGGAGGCGAGATCCTGTTCCAGCTTCACTTTTTCGGAAGCGATCCGGATGCTGTCGATGCCGGTGGCTCCCGGATTCAGGGCCATCTGATCCGCGTTTGTTCCCATTTCAGAAAGCCACGCCAACTCGCCCGAAGAGAGGTGGACGATCTCGTCGGCTAGCGCGAGTTCGATGGCTAGCATGGTGGCCTCGGTGCCGGATTCGATTCGTGCGGCACGTGTCTTTTCCGTTTCGGCGCGACGGAGAGCCTCGGTTTTGAGAAGGTTCGCCTGATAGAGACCGGGCTTGGGGATGGGGATTTCCACTCCGATCTGTAAGTCGCCTTCCTCGCGGCGCATCTGCGGGCTGCGTGCGGCCATGAAGCCGAGACCCACCATGGGATCGTCCCAAAGGCGGACGCCACGCACGTCCTCGTTCGCAGCAGCCTCCTGGTATAGGGCGGCTTTTGTGGAGGGATGTTGGCGTGCGGCTTCGGTGCGGATCGCATCCAAGGCGGCGTCATCGAGAAGTTTCGTTTCGCCCGCTTGGACGAGGGATCCGGCCAGCAGCCAGCCGGATAGCAGTGTTTTGTAAATGGTCATGGTTCATCTAATTGGTCAATATTTCCCGTTTTGGAAATTCGCCCGACAGCAAAAAAGCTGCGGGCACAATACACCTGGTGAGGCGACCGATCAGATGACGAATCGGCAGAAGGAAATGCGGAGAGCGACGCCGCGGTGACCGCCCAGAGACCCGGCGGCGGGAGCCGCCTGCGGTTTTGCAAGCGGTGGGAACATTGTTCCGGAAGAAGTGATTTCCGGCTCTGTTGCGACGATCACAGGGGATTGTCGGTCCTGCCCAGAGGGGATCGCGGGGGTGGAAGGTTTTTCATCGCCACCCGATTCAACGCAGGGGCAAGAGGGCAAATCACTGCAGCAGCATTTCTTATGGCTGTTGCAGGTTTCCGCCGGGGCGGGCGTGAGACCGGCATCACACAGCGTTACCTGGAGTAGAACCCCAAGCAGGACTGCGGTGACACGGTGGAAAAACATTTGTCGTAAGGGTCGCCTGGAATGGATTTTTTTCAAGCTGATTTCCGGATCCCGGCTCAAGCTTCGTTCCATTCCCCGAATCGGCGGAATTTTTCGTAGCGTTCATTGAGGAGCTGCTCGGTCTTCAGGGAGCAGAGGTGGTCTAGGTGCTTTGAAATGACCTCACGGAAGGAAGCTGCGGTTGCGTTGTGATCGTGGTGGGCGCCTCCGGCCGGCTCGGGGATGACGTCGTCGATGAGTTTGAGGTTGAGGAGATCGGGCGCAACGAGCTTCATGGCCTCGGCCGCTTCGGGGGCATGCTTGCGGTGCTTCCAGAGGATGGCGGCGCAGCCCTCGGGGGAAATGACCGAGTAGTAGGCGTTCTCCATCATGATTACACGATCCGCCACGCCGATGCCGAGGGCACCGCCGGATCCTCCTTCGCCGATGACGACGGCGATTACCGGGGTCTTCAATAGCATCATTTCGCGGAGATTGAAGGCGATGGCCTCGGCGATGTTGCGCTCCTCTGCGCCGATGCCGGGGAAGGCTCCGGGAGTGTCGATCAGGGCGATGACGGGCATGGAGAATTTCTCCGCGAGTTTCATGAGCCGAAGGGACTTACGGTATCCCTCGGGGTGGGCGGAGCCGAAGTTGCGCTTGAGGTTTTCCTTGGTGTCGCGGCCTTTCTGATGGCCTAGAACCACGCATTTCCTATCTCCGAGCATGGCGAAACCGCCTGGCATCGAGGCATCGTCACCGATGTGGCGGTCGCCGTGGAGTTCGGAAAAATCCGAGAATGCCAGTGAGACGTAATCGAGCATGAACGGGCGCTGGGTATGCCGTGCGATCTGGACGCGCTGCCACGGGGTTAGGTTTTGGTAGATGGCCGATCGGGTTTCGGCGAGTTTACGCTCCATGGTGGCGATTTCATCCGACAAGTCGAGGTCTTGTGCGCTGGATTTTGCGCGAAGCTTGTCGAGCTCCTTTTCGAGCTCGGCGGCGGGTTTTTCGAATTCGAGGAGTTGCATCGGTTTAAAAAATTCAAATCTCAAGGAGGAGAAAGAATCGTGTCAGCGGGAGGCTAGGGGGAAATCCAAGGCAATGGAATGTTGAAATGCCCTCATTTTTTCGGGTTGCGGATTTCCACCTCGTTGCCGGTGCGGGTAAGCAGGAAAAGTTCCTCGATGTCGGCCTCGCTGAGGAAAATGCCGAGAGGCGGGGCTTCGTCGGTGTCGTTGTATGGGAAAATATGTAGGGACGGGCTCTTGAGCTGGATCGACTTCAAGCTAGTCCGGTAGTTTTTGTCGGTGGGAGCGACGGTCCTGCCGTCGAGGGTGGCGCGCCGGGACGCGATCACAGTCTTTCCGGCGGAAGGGGACGTGCCGTTGAGCCTGAGGATCGGGTATTCGCAGATAAATTTCGGACCGTCCCAGAGAGAGACGGACTTGCGCTGGGGCTCGATGAGGATGCGGAAATCGAGCGGCATGAGCTGGAGTTCGTCGCCGGGCTGGAGGTTTTGCAGTTCCATCATGCCGTTGAGATGCATGATCATGTCCAGTGAAGTGTTGCCGCGGCCTGCGATTGCGAAATAGGAATCGCCGCGCTTGACCTCGTATGCGGTTTTGCCTTCCTCGAAATTGCTGGAGAGGATTTCGTCGAGGTTCATCTGGCCTACGATGCGGCGTGCGGTGGGCGCTACGGGAGAGGATGGGAAGACGTTTACGATGGCCATCATCTTCTCACGGCCTTCCTTGATTTTTCCCATCGCGATGAGGTCGTGGGCTTTCTGATAGGCACGGTCGCCGGGATCGAAATCCGGCATCTCCGCGGCGTCGAGTATCTTGGCGAAATCCTCTTCCTTGGTCACCCGAAGGACGGTTCCCGCCTCTGGAATGATCCTATCGAAAACCCCGCCGAGCGGTTTGACCACAATGTGGTAGGCAAGCATCGCCGTGAACGTGACCACGCCTGTGACGGCGAGCCCTGCGATAATCTTGATGATGAGCCAGACTCTCATGCGGCGCTTTCTGTCCCCGTGCCGCGATCAGATCAAGCCCTTGCGCTTGAAGTCGAAGGCGTTGATCTCGTGGGAGCGGAGGATCATTTCGAAGGAAAATTTCAGGATGCAGATCTCCCATGTGTCATCGACCCCCTCGATGATCGCGCGGGACGGGTTGCCGGTGCGGCGGATGTCCTCCAGCACCCTTTCGCGGACGGTCTCGATGGAATCGTGGACAAGCTCCTCATTGACCGCTCCGCGCTTAAACCGGAAGCCATACTGGAGGAAAGCCATGTCGCGGCCCTGTTCCTTGAGTTTCTCCACCATCGCGTCGAAGCGCGCCCGCGCGTTCTCATCGAAGCCTTCCAGCTCGATGTCCCGGAAGGGCTCCGGGCGGAGGATGCGCGGCTTCATGGCTTCCACTTCGCCGGTGCGGATGCGGACTTTGCCCACCTGATCCATCGGCTCGCTGAGAAGCTGGAACTCGAAGCGCGTCTCACCAAAGGTCTGGATCCGGTGGTCAGGCTCATGGAGCACACGGGTCGTCTCCATGGCATACTGGATATCGTCTTGGCTTGGCATTGGCTGCAGGAGTATGTGCGAGGACGGGCGGGAATGCAAAGGAAAGGGCGGGAACCTTGCGGCGCCCACCCTTTCTGTGAAAATTAAGACCTTGCGGCTCAGCCTTTCTTGCTGGTGATGAAGGAAACGACGTCCTTTACCGCCTGGAGCTTCTCGGCCTCGTCATCGGGCACCTCGACATCGAATTCCTCCTCAAGTGCCATGACAAGCTCGACGGTGTCGAGGGAGTCCGCGCCGAGATCCTCGACGAATTTCGCTTCCGATGTGACCTGGTCGGCGCTGACGCCGAGTTGATCCACGATGATATCCTTTACCCGTTCTTCGATCGATTTGTCTGACATTTGTAGTGAGTGGTTGTGTGTTGGTGTTGGAAACGGTTACCGCTTGCAGAGCCAGCATGGCAACAATGAAAAATTGGAAAAGGGGAAAAGCGCCCCAAAGCGAAGATTCTAAACGCCTGCCGTGGAGGCTTCTTTGTCCTATTATTTAGCCTACGGAGGTGTATTCGATGATTTCACCGGAGAAATTTTCCCTGATCCTTGCCATGAGCCGCTCCGCAGGCTCGTCCTGTTCTTTCTTGAAACCGCCGTAGGTGAGGCCGTCGATCTTCGCCTTTCCGCTCCCCGAAGCGCCGTCATATCCGATCAGTGCGATGCCCTTGGTGTCCCATTTCCGAAGATCGAGCGTTTTCATGTCGGAATAGGGGATGCGGCGGCCGGTGGCTGCGATGAGCGCTTCGCCGTCCGCCCTGACGGAGCGGCGCGCGGTGCGGACAAGGAAGAAAAGCGTGCTGAGGGCGAGGGCGAGGCAGATGTAGAAGACGATGATCTGCTCGCGGATCTTGCCAGCGTCGAAGGGTTGTTCCGGCGGGGTCTTGTTCATCCTGTTCTCGCCGGAATACTCCTGCCAGAGGAGGTGGGGCTGGAGCGGCTTGACCTTCCCGTAGTCGGTCAGGATCTTGGGCCAAGGCATTGGCAGATCGAGGCCCTTGGGAAGGATATCGCGGTCGGCCGGGAATCCGACGGTCTGCTCCGATGCGAATTCCTTCCACGCGGTGGGAGTCAGATCCCCGCCCGAGTTCATCCTAGCGAATTCCTTTGTGGCGGGTTCGAAGGTGGCGTGGACGTAGTATGCGAAGTTCTTTTTGTGGTACCCTGTGGTTCCGTCGATGAAGAAGAGGACAGCGAAGACACTGAACATCGCAAGCATCGCGACGGCGCGGAGCGTAAACCAGGGGGTGGGCTTGCAGACGATCTGCTCCGGGGCATTCATAGGCTGGACTCAGGAAATGCCGTGGGCAAAGGAATTGCAAGCGGGTTCGGGGTTTCCGCTCAGTATTTCCAGCGTTCACCCAGCCATTTATCGAGCAGATCAGGCCAATCCTCAAGCGGCCCCTTGCCATGGAGGCCATAGCCGTGGCCCCCTTTTTCAAAGATGTGGAGTGCGAAAGGGACGCCCTGTGCCTTGAGGGCGGTGGCGAACATGATGCTGTTGCGGCAATCCACCCCGTCGTCGGATGTGGATAATAGGAATGTCGGCGGGGTGTTCTTGGAGACGGATTTGTCGGTGGAAAGTTTTTCCAGCAGCTCCGGGGACGGATTTTTCCCGGCGAGGTTGGCTTTGGAGCCGGCATGTCCGAAATCCGAGTTCATTACGATGACCGGATAGCAGAGGACGGAGAAATCCGGGCGGGCGGAGAGTTTGTCGATTTCGTCGGCAGTCTCTTCGGCGAGCGTGTCGTTAAAACGGGTGGAGCAAAGCGAGGCGAGGTGTCCGCCGGCCGAGGAGCCCATCACGCCGATTCGATCCGGCTTGATGTTCCATTCCGCCGCGTTGGCGCGGACGGTGCGGATCGCGCGGCGGGCATCGAGGAAAGGGACGGGGTAATGGTAGCCGAGGCCGGGGCCGACGCGGTATTTCACCACGATCCCGGCGATGCCGCGCTCGTTGAGCCACTTCGCATATCCATGACCCTCGTGCTCCATGGCGAGGATACTGTATCCGCCGCCGGGGAAAATCACGGCAGCCGCGCCGTTGGCCTTTTCCTTGGGAGGGAGATGCACCCAATACTGCGGCACCTCGATCATTTTCATCCGGCCGCCTTCGTAGGTGGATTCGGTTCCGGCGGGCGGCCGGGGCGCACCGGGGGCGGCGGCCGGCCAGAGGTTTTCCCAATCCGCGTGGAGCAGGGATGACGAGAGGAGGATGAAAAGGACTGTTCTCATGCCGGGATCATTTTTTCAGTTCGAAGGTGCGCGAGGATGACGCCTCCGCACCCGGAAAATCCTTGGGGATCTCCAGGGTGACCTTTCCGGTGGCGGCCCATTCGGAACCGCGGAGGAAGGTGACGATGAAGCCGACACTCTCGAAAGCCTCGGTGTCGTGGCCGAGGGTGGTGTGGAAAACGCGGCCTTTTCCGTAACCGATGGTCATCAGCATCGGTTCGTTGCGGCCCGCTTCCTTGAGAGCGGGGGTGTCGGCGGCGGTGGCGAGGATGGTCATGTTTTCCGCCGGGCCGCGCAGGTGGGAGTAGCATTCGTCTTTCGCGTGCATCCAGAAATCCGGCACGCCTTTGGTGATCGGGTGGTCCTTGTCGCGCATGGTGATGAGGAACTCGCCCTGCGGCCCGTGGCTGCCGCATTTGCCCTTGCTGTCGTCGCGGACGATCTTCCCATCCGCATCATAATAGACGTAGGGGCCGGATTTCTCGTTGCGCCCACCCCAGCCGCCGAGGCCGATCATCTTGTTGAACTCCACCCAGTTCCCCCAGCTGTTGTCGGCGGCGTGGACAACGACAAGCCCTCCGCCCTCCTTCATGTAAGCCTCGAACTTCGCCTTGGTTTCCTCCGGCCAATCGGCTGCGCCGAATCCGAAGTTGCTGACCACGATGTCGTATTTCGCGAAATCCGGTGCGAAATCCGGGTCGGGCTGGGGTTTTTCGGTTCCTTCCGACTCGCCGGCGCCTGCAAGCGGCAGCCATTTTTCCTCACGCTTGTGGTTGGAAATGAACTTCGTCCTCTTGACTTCCACCTCGAAGAGCCCGCTGTCCTCAAGGTATTGTTTCATCATCACCGTCGATTTCGGCCAGACGGCGTGGTTGTTCTGCCCATCGACGATGAGGGCCTTGAGTTTCTCCGCAGCGGTGGCGGGGAGTGAGAGCAGGAGGAGGGCGAAAAGTGCCCGGCAGGTGTTTTTCATGATCCGAGGATACGCGGCGGGAGCGGAGGTTCGATCAAAATGTCATTCGGAAATGGGCGGAGATTTTTTCACCGCAGAGACGCGGAGGGACGCGGAGCTGGGTGCTCGGTATCAGGTTGGATTAGAAACCCGAATCCCAACTGGATTCCCCATCCCAGGGCCGGGCTGCACAATCACTTCAGGACTGCTGCCTGAAACGCGGCCTTCCAGGATCCGGGCTTCTTGGCGGTTGCGGCGGCATTGTTCGAGCATTTCCTCCGCGGTTGTTTTTCGGGAGCATGGGTGTGAGATAGTGGGGAATGAGGGAGGCATTGGGGAGGGGATTCGGGGGGCAGGATTCCCCCCGAACGGCCTGGGGCTGGAATCCCCAGCCACTTAGTCAGCGTAGCCCCCGCAGCAGGAACTCGGCGTTGGTCTTGGTCGGCCTGAGGTTATCGAGGAGGGTCACTAATGCGTCGCCGATGGGTAGGCCGGCGAGCTGTTTGCGGACGTCGATGACCTTTTTGAACTCGTCGGGGTGGTAGAGGCGGTCGTCGTTGCGGGTGCCCGATTGCGGGATGTGGATGGCCGGATAGACTCGGCGCTCGGCGAGCTCGCGGTCGAGGCGGACCTCCATGTTGCCGGTGCCCTTGAATTCCTCGAAGACCACATCATCGAGGCGGGATTCGGTTTCCACGAGGGCTGTCGCCAAAATGGTCAGTGAGCCGCCGTCCTCGATGTTGCGGGCGGTGCCGAAGAATTTCCGGGATTTCTGGAGGGCTGCCGGGGAAACACCGCCGGAGCCGATCGGTCCGCCCTGCATGGCGGAGTTGTGGCCTCGGGCGAGGCGGGTGAGGGAGTCGAGGAGGAGCACGACGTGCTTGCCGAGTTCGACCATGCGCTGGGCGCGGGCGATGACAAGATCCGCGACCTGGGCGTGGCGTTTCGGAGTCTCATCGAAGGTGGATGAGAAAACGGGGACGTTGACGGTTTCCTCGAAATCGGTGACCTCCTCGGGGCGTTCGTCGAGCAGGAGGATGACGAGCTCGACTCCCGGGTTGTTCGCCTTGATCGACTTGGCGATCTGCTTGAGAAGGATGGTTTTGCCGCCGCGTGGCGGGGCGACAATCAGGCCGCGCTGGCCCTTGCCGAGCGGGGCGATGAGGTCGATGACGCGGACGCCGAGGTATTCCGTGCCCTCGCCCTCGAGGTGGATGCGGCTGTCCGGAAACATCGGGGTGAGTTTGTCGAAATCCTGCGGCTCCACCCAATCGGCGGCCGGTTTCCCCTCGATCTCAAGGATCTCGGCGGTGGTCAGGTATTTGTCGCGCTGGACAGGCTGCCTGACTTTCACCTTGAGGAGCTGGCCGTTGCGCAGGGCTGCGTTGGTGAGGACGGGGCCGCCGATGTGGATGTCGTCCTGGGAAGGGCGGAAGGAGCGGCGCTCATCGCGTATCATCGCGAAGTGCTCTTTGCCGAATTCGAGGACGCCGACGCAGGTCACGTTGGTGCCGTTGGCGACGTAGTAGCAGATGATCTCGTAGATGAGCTGGGTCTTCGGGATCCCGCCCTGGATCCTCGCCGGGATCCCGGCGGCGATCTTCTGGAGCTCGGAGAGGCTTTTCTTGCGGAATTCGTTGAGATCGATGGCCTCCGGCACGGGGAATGGCGCAGGCTGCTCTTTCACGGGTGCAACGGCAACGGCAGCGGCAGCGGTTTCTTCCGCTGCTTCGGGTTCTTTTTCGGTTTGTTCTGACATGGAGAGTGGTGGGAGAATCTTGCAAAAGCGCTGGACCTGGGCTTCGAGGGCGGCGGGTTCGCCGTCGTTCCAGAAGACGATGTCCGCGAGGGCGGCTTTTTCTCCGATGGGCAGTTGGGCGGCGAGGACGGATTCGATCAGGTTGTCGTCCCAGCCGTTGCGGGCCTTGAGCCTTGCGACCTGCGTGGCGCGGGTGGTGGAGACGGTGATCGCCTGCGACTGGCCGAAATCGAAGCCGTTTTCGAAGAGCAGCGGCACATCCGCAAGGAAGCACCGCGCCCCTTGTTTAGCCGCTTTTTCCCTCAGGGCAAGACATTCCTGCCGGACGCGGGGGTGTAACACGCCCTCAAGCAGCTTGCGTTTCCCGGCATTCCCGAAGACCTCTTCGCGGAGTTTCGTGCGGATGATCTTCCCGGTCTCCGCATCGACAATCCCATCCTCGAAAAGCCCTTTCAGCTCGGAAATCACCTCTTCCGTTTCCAAAAGCCCTTTCACCGACTCATCGCAATCGAACACCACGATGTCCGGGACGAATTTCCGGAACAGGCGGACGGCGGTTGATTTCCCGGTGGCGATACCGCCGGTGAGCGCGAGGGTGAACATGAATGTATTGAACCGCCAAGTCGCCAAGTCCGCCAAGGAAGAAACGCAAAGAACCCGGAAGCGGCCTGCGCTCCCGGGTTCTGTTTTCCAGATTCCTCAGATCCAGTTCCGGATGATCCACCAGAAGACCGGGATGCCCAGGACGATGTTGAGCGGGAAGGTGATGCCCATGCTCATGGTCAGGTATTTCGCGGGGTTCGCCTCCGGCAGGATGTCTTTGAGGATGGCCGGGGCGACGATGTAGGAGGAGGAGGCGCAGAGGATCACCAGCAGGAGCGAGTCACCGTGATCGAAGCCGAAGAGCTTGCAGAGCACCAGGGCGATGGCTCCGTTGACGATGGGCGCGATGATGGCGAAGGCGATGAGGATGGGCTGGAAGGATTCCAGTTCCTTGAATTTCTGCCCGACCAGCGTGCCCATGTAGAGGAGGAAAAAGACCAGCATCCCGGTGAACATGTCCCCGCCGATGAAGCTGGAGAGCGGGGATTTTTCCGTCCCGAGCACCGTCAGGGTGTAGCCGATGACCATGCTGCCGACGAGCACCAGCAGGGTGCCGTCCGTGAGCGCGTCCCTGAGCACGTGCCTGGTGGGCTTCGTGGCTTTCCCCTTCATGGCCATCTGCGCCATTACGACGGAGAGGATGATGGCGGGTGTTTCCATGACAACCAGTGCCACGGTCATATAGCCCTCGTATCCCACGCCCAGCGATGTCAGGAAACCCGCCGCCGTGATGTAGGTGAGCGTGCTGTTCGAGCCGTAGGTCGCGCCGATCGCGGCGGCATCCGCCACCCCGAGTTTTTTCTTTAGCAGGTAGTAGGAATAGACCGGGACCAGGGCGCTCATCGCCAAGATGATGACGATGATGGTGATCCCGTCCCCGAACATGCTGGAGTGGTAGAGGCTCACCCCGCCCTTGAAGCCGATGGAAAGCATCAGGTAGAGGCTGACGAATTTCACGATGGGATCGGGGATGTGGAGGTTGCTTTTCA
>Ga0163144_10013060_pt1 | contig 17364 bp, 10 predicted proteins | sample OliLak19BULKMAT1_FD_123175 | JGI IMG/M metagenome (GOLD analysis project Ga0163144, IMG submission 123175) | Freshwater microbial mat bacterial communities from Lake Vanda, McMurdo Dry Valleys, Antarctica - Oligotrophic Lake LV.19.BULKMAT1 | ecosystem: Environmental > Aquatic > Freshwater >...
ACCGGCCCAACGGGGCCGGGGATGATAATGCCTTGCCCATCTGCGGCTTACGGGCCAAGGCGCGGTGCCGGGGGTGGGCAACTCTATCGGAGCACAAGTGGTCAAGTTTTGGTGAGCGCCGAGCGGGCGGATAAGCGTCTCCGGATCCACCGCGGCACGTACCATGAAATTCACTCTGGCATCCCGGCTGCCGCCCAGCGCCATTTGAAACCGCTCAAATGTAGCGGGCCGTTGATGGTCGTTCATATAGGCGTATTTGCTGTCGCGAACGACGCCGATCACGACTCGCTCCCGCTCTTCAATACGTACGGTATGGCCGACCGGAGACATATTGCCAAACGCTTGACGTGCGAAAGACTCGTTGACGATCACTTCGTCCGTTCCGGTGTCGACGAACTCGCGGCCGGCGACCAGCGGGATACCCAATGTCCGAAAATAACCCGGACCGACGCGGCCCGCGTGGCGGCGAATATGCTTGGCGTCGCCGGATACGTCGGTCCGCACGGCGCTGTTCGTGCTGCTGTCGTCGTTAAAGGGAATCATCTGCGTGACCGCCGCCGATTCGACGCCCGGGATACCGCTCAAAGCGATTTGCGCCCGTTCTACCAGTTCCCGCCGGCTGTTCAAATCGGGGTAGTTCTCCGGCACGATCCGCATGCTGACGTACATCGTTTTGGTTAGATCGAATCCCGTGTTGGCCGTGAGGGACTCAATCAAATTGCGCCCGAACAGGACCGCCGTGGTTAGTACGATCATCGACACAGCCACTTGCGCCACCACCAGCCCGCGCCGCAAATTCAACTTGCCGCCGACCTGATGCTCGGACTGTTTCAACGCGTCTCCCGCGCTGGATTTACTCGCTCGCCAAGCCGGCAGTAACCCGACGACGATGGCGCAAAAGGCGGCGATGAGCGAGGCGTACGCCATGAGGCGCCAATCGGGATCGATGCGCAAGACAATTGGCGCCGGCAAGTTCAGATCCACGCCGCGGACGAGCCGCGTCAAAGCAACATTCAAGACCAGTCCCGCCGCAGTGCCCATTCCTGAAAGCAATAAGCTCTCGGCTAATAGCTGCCGCAGAAGACGGCTGCGGCCCGCTCCCATGCTGGCGCGAATCGCGAACTCCTGGTCACGGCTGGAGGCTCGGGCGAGCAGCAGTCCGGAGACATTCAAACACGCAATTCCCAGCAGCAACGTGACCACGGCCATCAGCATGAAGAAGAAGAGGGAGAAGGATTTCTCCGCCGATAGACGGGCGAACCCGGTAACTGTATTCATTCGAATAAAGTTCGCCCACTTGAAATCACGTTCCGGCATGGCCTTATCAAGTTGGGCGCCAACCAGTTCAAGCCGCTGGCGCGCCGTCTCGATGGAGATTCCTTCAGGGAGGCGCAGGTTTATTGCACGTTCACGCCCTGGCCGCGGACCGGCGCATAAAGATCGGGGTGGAACCCGAAGCCAATCAGCGTTCGATGATCTTCCGGCAGGACACCGACCACCGTATGCGGCCGCCCATCGAGTATCAGCGCCCGGCCTATAACGTCGGGATCGGACGCTAACCGGCCGTGCCACATACGGCTGGAAATCACCACCGTATCCAACTCGCCAAGCCGCAAACCGCGACCCATCGACACGGGAATTCCGGCCATTTCGAACAAATTGTCCGTGACGCGCATCGCGAACAGGCGCTGCGTTTCTTCGCCGACGCGCCAATTGATATCGCCATCCTCGCGAAGCCCGGCGACGTCGGGAAATGCTTTGGCGTCCCGCACAAACTGGAAGCGCTCCATGTCGACGTGGCTATTGCCACCAAGCCGGGCGAATGCCAGCGTCGATGGGTCGCGCACCGACGGTTCGCTCATCAGCGCTTCCATCGAGAAACTGAAAATCGCGGTGTTCACGCCAATTCCAAGGGCCAATGACAGTACGGCCACGATCAGGAAAGCCGGCTCCCGGCGGAGCGAACGCGCTGCGAAGCGGAGGTCGCTTAGCAGATCTTCAAACCATGTCCACTGCCACTCGCGGCTTAAGTCCTCGGCCATTCTCGCGGCGGAGCCGAGCTCCACGCGGGCGCGGCGTAATGCCTCCGCGCGGGCCACGCCAGCGCGCTCGAGTTCGTCGGCACGCTCCTCGATATGGAACTGCATTTCCTCGGTGAGCGCGGCGTCAAACTTCGATTGCCCGCGCAAAAACGCAAACTTGTTGCGGAATTCCATTGGTGTCTGCCTACGCGTTATCCAGCACCAGCTCAATCGCGCGGACCATGCGGCGGAAATCCTGGTTTTCCAGTTTCAGCCGCTTGCGGCCCGCGCTCGTGAGCTCGTAGAAACGCGCCTTTCTATTGGATTCCGACAACCCCCATTCGGCCGTCAGCCAGCCTTTGACCAGCATTCGATTCAGTGCCGGATAGAGGGAGCCTTCTTCCACCGTCAGAAACTCGCCGGACGACTCTTTGATGCGCTTGGCGATGGCGTAGCCGTGGAGCGGACCCGCCGCCAGCGTTCGCATCACCAACAGGTACAAAGTGCCCGGCATTAATTCTGGCGTTGAAGTTCCCATCTCACTCCCCTGTCTAGGCTATGTATAGCCCGGACAGGGAACGGAGTCAAGCATTTTCGATGCGGGCCTTCACGGTGCGGCGGTCCAGACCAAGCCGGCGAGCGGTTTCCACATAGGATCCGCACTGCCCGTAGACGAGCTTGGCGTAATGGCTCAGCACTTCGTCGGCGGTGAGTTCGCCGCGATTGTAGCGGTCATGAAAGCCATCGGCGGTGTTGGCCAGCGGTTCGTAGGATTGGCGAATTAACACGTTGCGAACGCACTGTTCCAGTTCACGATAATTTCCAGGCCAACGATAGCCTTTCGGAAGATGGTTGGCGATCCAGCTGAGGACGGCGGGGAACGCGGATCCGGCTTCCTCCCCAACAGTGCGACGGGTCATGTAGAGCAGCAGTTCGTCGAAAGAAGCGGGAGCATCGTCGAGTTGTTCGGCGAGCGAGGGGGTTCGGATGAGATCGGCGCAAAGGCGGTAGTAAAGGTCCTCGCGGAACCGCCCCGCAGTTATTTCGGTTGCCAAGTCACGATTGGTGGCGGCGATCAGTTTCCCCTCGAACCGCTTACGGGCGGTGTCGCCGACGGCCGCATACTCGCGCGTCTCCATAACGCGAAGCAGTTTCACTTGGATCGGCAACTCCATCTCGCCGAGTTCATCGAGAAATACCGATCCGTCGCGGGGACAGGCTTCCAGCCAGCCGATGCGATCGGCGATGGCGCCGGTGAAGGAGCCACGCTTGTGCCCGAAGAGTTCGCTTTCAATCAACGACGGCGATAGGGCGGCGAGGTTGACCGCGAAGAACGATTCTCCCTTCGGCTGATCGAACGCTATTCGCGAGGGGTTGAATGGGAGATAGCGCGCCCCCGCAATCGCGCGAGCCACCAGTTCCTTGCCAGTGCCGGATGGACCCGTTATCAGCGTAGGGAAGTCGCCCATTTTGCGCCACAGCGTTCGCCGATAGCGGCGCAGATCGCACGTGAAGATCGATTCCCAGATACTGGCGCGAAGCCGGGCCGCCGGCCGTGAGGACCCGATGATGTGATCGAAGATGCGGTGGAAGGCGCGTGCCAATTGCCAACAGCAGGCGAAGAAGTGTTCAACAGGTAAGGCCGTTTGGTAGCGTTTGCCGGGGATGTCGAAGTAGTACGCCCAATCGGCGGCGAATTTCCGGTAGAAGGCCCAGTTGCCGGTGGCCCCGGCAAACTGCGTGTAGTAGCGCTGATAGAGGAAGGAATGGACGCACTCCTCATAGAGCGCGAAATCGCTCTCGGCGCGCTTGAGCCGCTCGCGCATCGCGTCCAATTCCGGCTCCAGCTTTTTCTGAATGCGCCAGATGTTCGGACGCACGCGATCCGGGTCGGCGACCGAGACGCTCCAGATTGGATCGCCAGGAACGAATTCACTGCCCAATGCGGCGCGCTCCATTTCCACGCGTTCGGCCGAGAACGGGTTAGCATAAGCTAAAGCGGCAACCGCCTTTGGAAAAGTGCTGGCCATATTCTGATCATACCCTGTCCATTGTATGTATGACGATCCAGCAGCCGGTTTCGCGCCTGATCCCGTAGAAGGATGAAAATGCAATCACTTACAAGCGACGCCCCGATTGGTCAGCCAAATGCCCCTACAGAGAGCATGAACCATTCCAGCTACGGCACTCTGCTTCGCGACCGCGGGTTCCAATCCTTCCTATGGACGCAGTTCCTCGGCGCGTTCAACGACAACGTTTTCAAGATGATCGTCTCCGTCGCGGCCGTCGCTTATACGGCCGGCAACGCGGAGGCCGGGTCTCAATATCTCGCCCTCACCGGCGCCGTTTTCGTCCTTCCCTTCCTGCTCTTCGCCGGCTGGGCCGGCCAGATCGCCGACCGCTTTTCCAAGTCGAAAGTCCTGATCGTGACGAAGTCGTTTGAAATTCTCACGATGATCCTGGCGCTGTTCGCCTTGCAGGCAACGAGCATGCCGATGCTGCTGATGGTTCTCTTTCTGCTGGCCGCACAGGCCAACTTCTTCAGTCCGGCGAAGTACGGAATTCTGCCGGAACTTCTCCCGGAGAAAGATCTGTCGCGCGCTAACGCGCTGCTCGAGTTAACGACGTTCGTGGCGATCGTCATCGGGGGCGGTTTCGGCACCCTGCTTTTCGAATACTGGAAGCATGAACAATGGAAGATGAGCGCGTTCCTGATCGCGCTGGCGGTGATCGGATCGCTGATCAGCCTGGGCATTCCGAAGGTCAAGCCTTCACCCTCGAAGGAGCCGTTCCACTGGAATCCATTCACTGAAATCGTGCGCGGCTTCGGCATTCTGGGAAAGGACCGGCCGATGGCGCTCACCGTGGCCGGCATTTCGTTCTTCTGGTTTATCGGCGGGCTGGTTCAATTGACGCTGGTCGTGTTCGTGAACCACACGCTGCATGGATCGGAGAGCCAGATCGGCCTGCTGGTGGCCGCGCTGGCGATCGGTATCGGCGCCGGTTCCATGGCTTCTGGCCGCATCTCGGGCGACACGATCGAACTGGGACTGGTCGCGCCGTCCGGCATCGCGATGGGTATTTCTGCCTGCGCGCTGGGTCTGGTGACGACGCAGGAATGGGCCTTCGTGTGGCTGACCTTCACCGGGTTCTTCGGCGGCCTGTTTATCGTGCCGCTCAACACCTTCCTGCAGGACGAAGCCGATGCCGCCGAAAAGGGCCGCATTCTGGCCACAAATAACTTCGCCAACATGGTGGGTGTTATCCTGGCTTCCGGTATCCTCTGGCTGCTCCATGACAAGTTTCATTGGAGCGGAGAGAACATCTTCTTCGCCGCCGGCGTCTTCACGATTGCCGCTTCCATCTACATCCTCATCTGTCACATGCTTCGTCAAACCGTTAGATTTATTTGCTGGTCCATCCTGCACATCCTCTTCCGCCTCAATGTAAAAGGTGGACACAACATTCCCGCCAAGGGCGGCGGCGTGGTGGTGGGCAACCATGTTTCTTACGCCGACGCCTTCCTGATCGGCTCGGCTACACCGCGTTTCGTCCGCTGGATCCTGTGGAAGACGCTCTACGACATCAAATTCCTGACGCCGATTTTTGAGCTGCTGCGCACGGTGCCGATCGATCTTTCAAAGCCGCGCGACGCGGTGGCCACGCTGGTCTTCTGTCGAAAGGAAGTGGAAGCGGGCGAACTCGCCGGCATTTTCCCCGAGGGGCAGATCACGCGTACGGGGCATTTGCTACCGTTTAAGCGTGGGTACGAACGCATCGCCGAGTCCAAATCCGGAGATCAGGCGCCGATCATCCCGGCGTGGATCGAGGGGTTGTACGGCCATCCGTTGAGTATGAAGGGCGGCAAGCTCTTCAATACTTGGGACCTCTGGAACCGCCCGAAGGTGACTGTCATTGTGGGCGAACCCGTCATCGGGCCGATTTCACCGGAAGCGCTACGAGCACGTGTGATGGAACTGGCCTGCCAGGCCGCGACCGATAACCGTGAAGAGACCGATACCATCGGCCGGCGATTTGTGAAGACCGCTCGCTCGCAATGGGGCAAACTCGGCATTGCTGATTCGTTCGGCAAGGAGATGACATTCGGCAAGACCCTGATCGGAGCGCTTTTGCTCCGCCGCTGGCTGGACAAGAACGCGCCGAATCAGCCGCTGATCGGTCTGCTGCTGCCGAATTCCGTCGGCACGGCGCTGGCGAATATCGCCATCACGTTAAGCGGACGGACGGCCGTGAATTTGAACTTCACCTCGGGCGCCGCCTCCATGGCCTCGGCGATCGAGCAATGCGAAATCAAGACGGTTTTGAGCTCCAAACTGTTTTTGGTAAAGCAGAAGATCGATCCGATGCCGGGCGTCGTCTATCTGGAAGAGTTGATTCCGAAATTCTCTGGCGTTGATAAGGCCCTCGCCTTCCTGCAGGCTCGCTTCCTGCCGGCCGGAATGTTGGCCAAAGGCAAGACCGACGACATCGCTGCCATCATCTTTTCCAGCGGCAGTACCGGCGAGCCGAAGGGCGTTGAGTTAACGCACTGGAACCTGCTTTCAAACATGGACGCGGTGGCGCAGGTGTATCCGGTCGGTCCGTCGGACGTGATGCTGGGCATTCTGCCCTTCTTCCACTCCTTCGGATTCGGCTACAACCTATGGTTTCCACTGTTGAACAAGTTTCCGGTAGTTTTCCACCCGAATCCGAATGACGCCAAAACGATTGGCGAACTGTCGGAAAAATATGGCGCAACGTTCCTGTTGTCGACGCCTACTTTCGCGGCCGGCTATGCGCGGAAGTGTACAAAGGAGCAGTTCTCGAAGATTCGCTATGTCCTGGTTGGCGCGGAGAAACTGCGGCCCGCCGTAGCGCAGCAGTTCGAAGAGAAGTTCGGCATTCGTATGCATGAAGGCTATGGCTGCACGGAAATGGCGCCGGTCGTCAGCGTCAACGGTCCCGACTTCGTATCCGATGACCCGGCGCAATCGAGCCAGCTTGGCTTCAAGTTCGAAAGCGTCGGCCGGCCGCTGCCCGGCGTGAGCTTGCGCTTCGTGGACCCGGCAACGCTGGAACCTGTCCCTTACGGGCAGGAAGGCATGTTACTGGTGAAAGGCCCCAGCCGGATGCGCGGCTATCTGAAACAGCCGGAACGGACACAAAAGGCGCTAATTGACGGCTATTACAACACCGGCGACATGGCGCGCCTGGATGAAGAAGGATTCCTCTATATCACCGGAAGGCTGTCGCGATTCTCCAAGATCGGCGGAGAAATGGTGCCGCACCTGAAAGTGGAGGAGTGTTTGCAAGAAATTATGGAGGACGCGACGTGCCTGGTGATGGGCGTGCCCGATGCGCAGCGCGGGGAGCGGCTCGTGGTTCTGCATACCCATCCTTCGTTGACTGCCGCGGAAATGGTGGAGCATTTAAACGTTGCAGGGCTGCCCGCCTTGTGGATTCCGAAGCCGAACCAGTTCTTCCAGGTCGAAGCCATTCCTACGCTTGGCACCGGAAAGACCGACCTGAGGAAGTCGACTGACTTAGCCATTGAGTTAGCCTCGAAAGTACGGCAAACCGCGGCGGTGGAATAACTTAGTGTGCCAATCCGGCACACCTGACGACTAACTTCACATGAAGCGGCGCTCTTCGGAGCGCCGTTTCGTTTGGCATGAAGTTATTTCCATTCTTATTTATTACGGGATCCATTCTGTTACAGGCGCAACCGGTACAGTTCGGTGTTAAAGGCGGCTTCGTGCTCACCGATTCAACGCGTTACACGCGAGACGAATCGCGGAACTACACCTTCGGGCCGACAATTGAATTTCGGCTTCCGCGAAACTTTGGTATCGAAACCGGCTTTCTCTACAAGCGCATCGGAACCGATGACCAGCTATTTTTCGACAACAGCCGGGTGAATTACCGGACTCGCGGAAATTCGTTTGAAATCCCTGTTGTCGGGAAATACTATGTGCGGTCCTCCAGAGTTTTCACGCCTTATCTGGGCCTGGGAGTGGCCATGCGCCGAACGTGGCAAACGACTGAAAGTTCAGTAACCGGTCCACCTAATCCCTTTTATACAGGTGGCAATTTCCGTCTCCAGGACCTATCCTCATTCGGAGCCGGGGCGGTGGGAGCCGCCGGTCTGCAGTTTCGCCACGGGCGCTGGAAGTTGTCGCCCGAGTTCCGCTACACCCGATGGAGCGCCGAACCGCAACGAATCCTGCGCAATCCCAACCAGTTCGAATTTCTGTTCGGCGTTTCGTTTTAGTCGCCCTTAATAATCTTCCCGAACATCTGTCCGCCATGATTCTTGCCACTCCAGGTGCCTGCGTAGTGGTCGCGATAAAGCATCACGCGAGCAGTCCAAGTGCCGACGCCGGGGATCGTCATATCGGTCAACGTAATGACCGGAGTATCTCCGGCCCACTTGAGAGTGATCGGAATCGGCACGGGAAGGTCCTGGCCGTCGTAACGCAGCCGCGTCTTGAATAGCCACGTGTCCCCGCTGATCTTGCTCACGCTTTCAATCTTGTACTTCTCGGGTCCAAAGACACCCTCTTTGTTCGTCCGCGTCGAGTGACCCAATAGAGTGACATTCTGCATGCGCTCCTGAAATAGGCGTTCATACTCGGCCTGCTGCGATACCGCCTTGCCGCATCCGGCGAGCAACACCAGTCCAAACAGAAGACCCTTCATTTGCGCTTGTTCTCCATCCAAATCACATTCTTCGTCGTCTGGCCGGCAACCAACACATCCAGGTCGCCATCGTTGTCCATATCCACTAAACGGATGTCGTACGCCGCGTTGCCGTACCAGATATCGTGACGCGTGAAATTGCCCTTCCCGTCATTTTCGAACCACGCGACGATGTGGCTGTCCTTAGCGCACGTCACGGCGTCGATGTCGCCATCGCCATCAATATCGCCAGTCGCCAGGTCGTGTGGACCGCCCAATTCGCTATCCACTTCATGCGCCCGCCAATCAGGCGCTTCGAACCAGACAACACCGAAACCGTGTCCACGAGTGGCGAAGAAGTCGCGCTTGCCGTCGCCGTTTACATCGAATATCGCGATATTCGTCGCGCCCGGTTGCTTGTCGGCGATCAAGTGTTTTTTCCACGACGCCTCGCGCGGATTCGCCGGCGCTTCCCACCACGCGAAATAGTTCCCGTCGGCGCCGGTTTTCGCGCCAACGGCGATATCGGCCCGCCCGTCGCCATTCACGTCTCCGATGCCCATGTAATGGCTCAGTCCCGGAGCATCCTTCATTGCGAAGACGGTCCGCTCCCATTTAGGCGGCTTGAACCAGGCGATCGAATTCGAAAACATACCCGTGGGCTGGCCGCTGTTGCCGACCAAATCCGGCTTGCCGTCTCCATCGATATCGCCCGCGATCAAGCCATGCACGCCGTTAACACCGCCCTGCGAGTGGCTGTCCACGACATGATATTTCCACTTGCCCTTAAGGGGATTCTTCGGCCGCTCGAGCCAGAAGATCAGCCCCGGAGAGTACTGCGCGCCAATCCAATCCGTGTCGCCATCGCCATCCACGTCGAAGGCTTCGCTATGAATCGCCCACACCCCTTCATGGAGCACGGTTGGCTTCCAGTCCGGCGCAGTCAACAGAATGGTCCGCTTGTTCGTCTCATCGTTGACGATAATGTCCTTCCGGCCGTCGCCGGTGAAATCGGCGGCGATGGCAGTGTGATTCGCAAAACCCTTTGTCACCTCGTGATGCCGCCAGGCCGGCTTGGTTTCATTCCAGTAGATCTTGATATTGGCGGTCTTGCGGCCCACGGCGATGATGTCGGCAAGCCCGTCTCCATTGAGGTCGGCGACATCCAGATCTTCCGCCGCCAGGCCACCGTCATCGACCAACGCCGTCCGCGTCCACTTTCCTGCCCCGCCGCGTTGATACACCGCAACACCAAAATTCTTCTCGCGCCAACCGACGGCGAGATCGTCCGCGCCATCGCCATCAAAATCCCCCCAGCCGAGCGCATGGGCCTGCGCCAGCCGTTCTTCGATAAACTGGCGCGGCCACATTTTGCCATCCCATTTCTTTGGGCCGCGCAACGGCGGCGCCGCTTGCGGGTCCATCTTTGGCGCGGGTTCTTCGTAGATAACGATGCCGTTCCCATGCCACGGCTCAACTGTGGCGATCGCCCGCTGCAGGCCGTTCACCATGCCCATCTTGATCTCGCCCGGCGCGCCTTCGCCAAGTTGGCGTTTGCCCCAAGCCCCGTTGGACTTCTTGATAACGTACAGGCCGTCGCGGGAGGCGGCGATGATCTCGTCGCCCTTCTCGCCGTCAAAGTCGGTGACGATGAAGTTGTGAATGATGTGGAGCGAGTCGTCGGCAACCTCGGTCTTCCAGGGCTCTTTCGCGGGATTCTTCGGCGGATGCAGGACTAAGATGCGCGCGCCGGCGCCCTCCCAATTGGGCCCTTTGTTGCCGCGGCCGTGTAGGGGAACGACAATCAGTTCCTTCTCGCCATCGCCGTCGATGTCGCCGAAGCGCATGCGGTGCAAAGTTGGCTCGTCACCCAGCGGGACGACATTTCCCTTCTGATCCGTCCACTGCAGCGACCCGCCGCTGGCCGTGTTGCTGGGCTGCCAGTCGGCACCGATCGCGAAGTCAAGTTTGCCGTCGCGATCGATATCGTGCGCGGCCACGCAGACGTTGTCTTTCTTGGTCTTGCCATCGAGAATGACGTGCTTCTCCCAAGACGGATTCTGATACCAGACTAGCTGCGTGGGATTGATGGCGACGATATCAAGCTTCCCGTCTTTATTGACGTCGGCCGTGAGTACAGCGTAGACGACGCCAAAATCCTTTTGGATCTCTTGCGTCCGGAAACGCAGGTCAACGGCCACCATCGGAAGGCAGCCAAGCAGGATCAACGCAATGGGTCTCATCGCCCCAAAGTCTATCAGGGCAGGAACTCCAGTTTGCGGGCGAGGCCCTCCGGGCTAACACCCACGCGAATGCGGCGCTTGCGTTTCTGCGGTCCACATCCGACGTTGAAATCTTCGCCCGCGAGAACCAGCGCCTGCCGCGGGTCAATCGTAATTTCCCGCACGCCCTGTCCGGTTTCGACGCGTAGGACCTGCCCATTGTTCGCGCAGACGACCTCCACCAACAGGCCCGTTAGGACGGCCGTCGCGGCGGTTTCGTCCATCGCCGGGCCGACGCCGCGTTCGACGAATCGGGCCAGTTTCTCAGCGGCCGCTTTGTCCCTTTCGCTCAACGCATAGGCACGAAAGTCTTTCACAGCGGCGAGCGCGGCGGCTGTCTCCCCGGCCAAGGTCGCCGACTGGACATAGGCCGCCATGTAGCGCGGCGTGTCGTCGCGGGAGATCCTGTTAATGCGCCGCGCGGCGGCGAAGGCGGAAGCGTAGTCCTGCCCCTGCATATGCCAGGCTGTCAGTTGCAGCAGTGCCTCAAAATGCTCGTGATCGGACATGATGGCGCGGTCGATCATCTGCCGTGCCAAGGCGCGATTTGAAATCGTAAAGGATGCGCCGCGCGCCAGCAGGCTGGGGTTATCGGAGCCGCGCGCGAAGGCTTCGCGGATGGCGTTGGCCGCGCCCTCAAAATTGCCTTCATTAATATGGGCGGCGGCCAGTGCCTCCCATGGCTCAACGGCCTTGGGGAATGCGGTGCCAAGCCTTCCGCGTGACGGATGGCAGCCTCGCGATTCTTGCCGGAGAGATGCAGATCAATCATCGTGAGTCCGTTTTCAAGCTCAGTAGCGGCAGTGGATTGCGCCTTCTCCTTCCACGCCTGCCACTTGAAATCGAAGTCGACGATATTCATCGATGTTCCGCGGATGTATCCCTGAACATGCTGTTCCAACTGCTGTGGCGTCATGCCATAAATCTGTTTCAGCGCCTGCTCCGGCGGCATGCCCTTTTCCAGGGCAATCAGAAAGCGAGGCCACTTCACCCGCAAGTCATCCTCAAGCAGCATCATGTGCGCAATCGCCCAACTCATCGAATAAAACATCCCGGCATGCTCTTCGCTACCGTAGGTCTCGGCCTTCAGTACCTCGCGAATGTCGGGAATATTGTGGCGGAGACGCAGCATGTGGTTCGCAATTGGTGTGCCGACGCGCATCTTGTCACCGGCCGGCTGTAGCGTGGAATAGACCTCAGCGATGCCCTCATTCATCCACAACGGAATGCGCATATCGGCCTGATGAACGAGCATATGGGTGTACTCGTGAGTGATGATGCGATTGTCGTCGCCCTTCCCTGCCGGGCCGATCACGATCAAGTCGCGATGCGGCAATCCGATGTAATAGGCGGCGGTGTTCTTGCGATCAACGAATGCGGCGAAGGCTCTGGTGCTATTGAGCACCACCACGCGCGGCTTGCGATGGGACTCGCGAGGACTGATTGTTTTAGCGAAGAAGGAACGAACTTTTTCGAAGTGCTCGAGGATATCGATCGCCCTGCTTTTCGAGCCGTCGGTGTAGAGTTCAAAGTTTGGCGATTCGATGCGCGTGAATTTGATCTGAGCGGTAATCGCCACTGGAATAAGAAGCAGGGCGAGGCACTTCATGGCAGGAATTCTATCGACCGTGCGACGGCGGTGGCGCCATCGGCCAGCCCCGGCTTTGGATAGTAGCCGAGCTTAACGGGACGCAATTGATCGCCGCAAGTGAGTTCGCCTTTCCCGTCGGCGGCGTTCACCACTTGTAATGCGGTGGGCGAATCGATGATTATTTTGATGACGCCGGCTTCGGACTTGAAATGGAGGACCGCGGGCTCCTTGCATTCGAGATGAATGAGAGCGCCGGTGGCGTATGTCAGCGGCGTCCGGCGGAACTTAATAACATTGGGATCCTCGTCAATACCGAAGTCGCCGTCGTCCTCATGCGGCAGGAAGCTGGTTTGTTCGGCGGCGGAGAAGACAGGCGCGACCCGTTCCTTGGGCGGATCCTTCATCGCGAAGGCGAACAAGCGTTTGGACCGATCTTTCTCGACGTCGGTTGCGGAGAGCTTTACATACTGCGATGCCGCGCCCCGCGCTTCCTCGATTTTACCGAGATACCAGCAGGCCTGAATGAAGGTCGGGAACCAGGCAGGGACTTGCCGGTTAGAGATTTTCGGAATAGCCTTCAACCCGTCGAAGGCGGCTTGAAACTCGCCGCTGAACAAATTCTGTTCAGCCAGACGAATCCGGGCATCGCTGAAGGCGGGATACTTCTCGACGGAAACGCGGAGGGCTTCGCGCGCGGCTGCCTTGTCCTGAGTAAAAGCGGGAGCCCAAAATCCTAAATTGGGCTGCGTGGAGCCGAGCGCGCGCGCCTTCGCAAAGGCCGCTTCGACGCCTTCCGCCTTACCCATCCACCGTGCAAAGGTTAGTGCTTCCCATGCCTCGGGCCGGTCCGCCTGTAGTTTCGTTAAAGCCTCCAACCTCGCAGCGGCTTGATCATACTTGCGCCCGCCAATTATCAGTTCGGCGGTAGCCACGCCCCATTCATATTCAGTAATAGGCCGGGGCGCGACCTTCTCGTCCACTTTGTCGAACTGAACATCGTAGTTGACGACATTTACGGAACTGCCGCGAATATAGGACTTCAGGTCGTTTTCCAACTCACCGATGGACTTCTTATATACCGTTCGGAACGCATCCTCCGGGGTGGCTCCGCCGGCCAGCGCCGCACCGAGGGGACTGAATCCGTTGCGATAGCGAGTGTCGAGAACCAGCATGTGAACAAGAGCCCACGAGATGCCATAGAAGGGCCCGACGTGTTGGCGGCGGTTATAGAGCTTGGAGTCGTGTCCGGCGTCGACGACTTCGGAGAGCGGTAACCAGTCATTGCGGACGGTGAAAACATGTTCCGGAATCGGCGTCCCCACCCGCACGGTTTTCTTGATTTGCTCGATGTTCGAGTAAAGTTCCGCCACCCCTTCATTCATCCAAAGAGGCATCGGGGTATCGGTGTAACGCACCAGCAAGTGGACATACTCGTGAACCGTTACGCGGCGGTCATGGTCACCGGTCGAAGGACCAATTGCAATATAGTCGCGTTGCGGAAGCGCCGAATAGTGGGCGGCGGACACGGCGCTGGATGCGTGATCCCGATAGTCCTTTTCCTTCTGAAACACAACGATCCGCGGCTTGAGAATAGGATCCTTGGTGGCCAGGGTCTTTACGAAAAAGGATCGTGCACGCTCAAACTGCGCCAGGATCTCCTGGGCACGGCTGCGCGATCCATCGGTTATCAGTTCAAAGTGATCGGTCTCGTAGACCGCGTATTTCTCAGCGGCCGAGGCGACGGCGGAAACTGCTGTAAGCAAGAGTAGGAATCGTTTCATCGAGGAGCCACCGTGGATCGTTGTTAGTACTGTTCAGTATCTTAGCGCCTAACGGACAGCGACGGTGAGCCCGGCCTGACTCGTGAAATTGCCGGTGCTGACGGTGACAGGGACAGAAGTTGGCTTCCCGGCAAACGGTGCGCTACGAACAACAAATTGGAGATGATTTCGTAATGCGAACTTCCTGCTTTGCTAAGTGGGGTGTCCGTACATCATCTAATAGCGACCGACAGGTTACGCTGGCTCTGAGCAGTCCCGACGGTAACTTGCACCGGCACCGGACCGCTGTTGCTATTGTCCGGTATCTTAGCGTTAACTTGCATGAGTCCGGCAACCTGGCCCGGCGCGGCTCCGGCGTAGAGTACTTCGGCCTGTATGCCGCCCATATCCACGCGCACCGGCAACGCCGGTTTGGGGTAAACGCTATTGGCGATCTGGCCATCGGTGCCGGGCGGATCGGTTTGCCCTTCGCCGGTGAGAAAAAGGACGATGACGCTTCCTTTGGCGGCGGGATTCTGTGCATTGTTGAACGAGTTATCCTGGTTGAGGATCGCGCCCTGACCGGTGCCGGAAGAGTTGGCCGAGAAGACGCCGGGGCTGGCGGCAACGACCGGTATTGAGAAGGGTGCAGAGCGGACGCCCTTATAGTCGACGATGACTTGGGCGTTGGCGCCAGCCGCGGTTTCATAAGGAACGATGAAGCTGGTCTGGGCTTTGGAAACGTAAACGAGCGGAGCTGGCCGGTTATTGACGAAGACCTGGGTTTCGGCGAGCGTCTTGGCGAGCAGACCATTCGGGTCAAGCTGCGCGGTGGTCAAAGTGTCGGGGCCGATGTTGGAACCGGCGATCGTGGCTATCATGCCGGGGCTGGCGCTGTTGGTATAGCTGGCGGCGTTGACGAAGCCTCCGATGGCGGGCTGCGGCTTGTCGGCGAAGCGGGCGACGAACGCATCGCCGATGGGAACGCCCTCGCCGCTGGAGCCGTAGGCTTGACGCTGGTAGGCTCCTGTAGTGACGGGCAGGTTGTCCGACGCGGTCAAGCCCGCCACCACGACGCTGTTATCGGGGAGGACATTCACGCTGGTGGCAACATCACCGCCTCGTCCGCCGAGTAGCGTCGAGGAGAGGATGGCGGCGCCGGCGGCGTCGATTTGCGTGAGGAAAGCGTCGCCAACAAAGAGCATGTCGGTCGGCGGCTGACCGGCAAGGGTTCGTTGAAGGGCGTCGCCGGTGGTGGGGAAATCGGTGGAGAGCGTGTGCCCGGCGACCCATACTTTACCGGCCGCGTCGACGGCCAGCGAGACCGCGCGATCATCACGGGACCCGCCGAGGTAGGTCGAGTAAGTGAAGCTCTGGCCGTTCGGCGCGATTTTGGTGAGGAAGGCATCGCCAGCGGGAAGGCGGGTCTCACCGCCGAGGCCTTTATAGACGGGCTGGAGGGAGCCCGCGGTGGTGGGAAAGTTCGTGGAGGTGGTACCGCCAGTTACGTAGGCGCTGCCCTGCGCGTCGACGGCGAGGCCAAGTAGAAAGTCGGTCTGGCGGCCGCCGAGATAGGTACTGTAAATAACGCGGTCTCCGGTGGGGTTGAGCTTGACGACAAAGCCATCCCCGTATTGGAATTCGCTCTGCCCTTGATTGCCGCCGAAGGCGGTTTGGGCCGCGCCCTGGGAAACGGGGAAGTTGGTGGAGCTGGTGACGCCGCCGACATAGGCATTGCCTTGCGCGTCGACGGCGATGGCGGTGCCGACCTCGTTGTCGGAACCGCCAAGGAATGTCGCATAGACGATCGCCGATCCAGCAGGGTTCAGTTTCGCGACGAATGCATCCGAGCCGGGGCTGGCCGGCAAAATCCGCGGGAGCATGACCGTCGTGCCGCTGCCGCGATAAGTGGATTGCGGCGCGCCTTCGGTGACTGGAAAATCGGTCGAGTTAGTCAGACCGGTGACATAGGCATTCCCGGCGGAATCGAGAGCGACGGAATAGCAACGGTCCGTGCCGCGTCCTCCGAGATAAGTGGAATAAACAAGGGCGTTGCCGGCGGGGTTCAGCTTAGTTACGAAGCAATGCCCCCGGTTCGACGACTGGGAAGTAAAAGTTGTCTTCAGAGCGCCTGGCGTGGTGGGAAAGTTATCGCTTTCGGTGACACCAGCGAGGAAGACGTTGCCGGAGGCGTCGACCGCGAGGCCGACGCCGTAGTCCCGATCGGCGCCGCCGAACTGGGTGATGTAGGAGACGCCGGTACCCTCCGGATTCAGCTTGGCGACGATGACATTGCCAGTGGTGGCGCCGGCGGCATTGGCCACGTAGGCACCTGGAGAGACGGGGAAACTGGGATCCCGCGTATATCCAGTGAGGTAGATATTGCCGGATGCGTCAGCGCCGGTCCGGGTTAGGATATCGAGGTCGGCGCGACCGACATAGGTCACGTACTGGACCACCGGGTCGATGATGAGAGGCTTCGAGTGGTCATAGACGCCGATGGAGAAGCCGGCGCGGCCATCGGCCTGGAGGCGATAGGCGCCTTCGATGCGGCGGCGGCCGGAAGCGGTTTCCTGGTAAAGAACGGGCTTATTCCAACTGACCTTTTTGCCGGCGATGGTGATTTCGAGGTTGCCGTCCGGGTCGACGCGAACGCCGTCGGAGCCGTGGAAGGCCATCATTATGCGGCCCGGATCGGCGTTGGGGGCGACGATGAAGTCGTGCTCCAGGATGCCGTTTCCGCCGTGATAGTCGACGTCGATCCCGGGATAGACCTCGCTGTAGCGAACGTGAGAATAGACGGGCACGCCGGTCAGCCATTTGGAGGCATCGGCGCCGATGAAGAAGTTAGCCAAGGTATCGGGCTTGCTGGCGAGCTTGGGCTTCGCGTCGGGATTGGCGCCGACGAGTTCGGCGCGAAGGACGGAGCCCGTGTACCCGAGCCAGTCGCGGACATCGAGAACGGCTTCAGTGGGGGTCAGATACAGTGTCAGGCCGGCGGTGCGGGCGACGAACTGGTATCGGAGGTCAGC
>Ga0163144_10013061_pt1 | contig 17363 bp, 13 predicted proteins | sample OliLak19BULKMAT1_FD_123175 | JGI IMG/M metagenome (GOLD analysis project Ga0163144, IMG submission 123175) | Freshwater microbial mat bacterial communities from Lake Vanda, McMurdo Dry Valleys, Antarctica - Oligotrophic Lake LV.19.BULKMAT1 | ecosystem: Environmental > Aquatic > Freshwater >...
GTCATGAATAGCGCCGTAGGTGAGTTTTTCCTTCTCCAGCTCACGGCGGGCACGAACTGCGCGGCTGTGAAACTTTTTCTGTTCGGAATTCAAGGATCCTCCAGCGTCGAAATCGATCGAGATTTACCCGCGTTTCTATCACGTCCTCACCAGCCGCGCATCACTCAGCACACCGCGTTGCGCGCGGTCGAGTCGCTTGGCAAGCCGCCATGGCGTGACACGATCTAGCGCACAGGGCGAATGTACATGCGTCAAACGCGGTTCCATTCAGCACAGCGACGATCAAGTCACGGAAGGCTATGCTTGCGCAGCACATGTTCACGCACGCAAGGTAGAATTGCGACAGCTATACACACACTCGTTAGCAAAAACTGATCGCAGCCTATTGGTTTACAACACTGCCCCCGTAGCTCAGCTGGATAGAGCGTCCCCCTCCTAAGGGGAAGGTCGCACGTTCAAATCGTGTCGGGGGCGCACCCATCTTGGACGTGCGGCAGCAGCGCGCATCGCGTTTTGCCGCCGTTCGTGCTGCCCGCAAGGAGTTTCCTCATGTCCCACGCAGTTCTCTCCGCCCTCGGCCTCGGCGCCGATAACAGCGGCACCTATCTAGGCCACGGCGAATGGTCGACCACCACCGGCGCTGGCGTGCTAACCAGCATTGACCCCGCCACGGGCGAGGCCATCGGCCGCAGTTATGCCTCAAGTCAGGCTGACTACGATTTGATCATGACCCGTGCGCAAGCTGCGTTCAAAATTTGGCGCACCACGCCGGCGCCGCGTCGCGGTGAAGCGATTCGCCTGTGCGCGCAAGCGCTGCGCGAGCACAAGGACGCGCTTGGCTCTTTGGTTGCGCTGGAAATGGGCAAGATCAAGCCAGAAGGGGATGGCGAAGTTCAAGAGATGATCGACATCGCCGACTTCGCAGTGGGCCTATCGCGACAGCTGTATGGCAACACCATGCATTCGGAGCGTCCCGGCCACCGCATGTATGAACAGTGGCATCCGATCGGCATCGTCGGTGTGATCAGCGCATTCAACTTTCCCGTTGCAGTGTGGAGTTGGAATGCGTTCTTGGCCGCCGTGTGCGGCAATATCACCATCTGGAAGCCATCGCCAAAAACCCCGTTGTGCGCAATCGCGTCGATGAAGGTGTGCAACGACGTGCTCCGCACCGCCGGCTTTCCCGATTTGTTTTTCTTGTTCAACGACAGTGGCATTGAACTGTCGCAAGCCTTGGTCGACGATCATCGCATTCCATTGATCAGCTTTACCGGATCCACCGCAGTCGGTCGCACCGTGGGTGAGCGGGTGGCCCGAAGACTGGGTCGCTCCTTGTTGGAGCTCGGTGGCAACAACGCGATTATTGTCGATGCCAGCGCCGATCTGAAACTGGCGATCCCGGCGATCGTCTTTGGTGCTGTCGGCACCGCCGGTCAGCGTTGTACCAGCACGCGCCGACTGATCGTGCATCGCTCGTTGGTCGCCGATCTGACCGCCAGCCTGGTCAAGGCCTACCAACAAGTCGAAACGCGCATCGGCCATCCACTGGATGCCGGCACGCTGATGGGGCCGTTGATCGATCAAGCGTCGGTGGCGCGTTATTTGAAGGCGATCGAAACCGCCAAAGCGGCGGGTGGCGAGGTGCTAACCGGTGGCGCCGTGGTCAATCGCGCCGGCAATTTTGTGCTGCCGACGATCATCTCTGGCGTTGCACCCGAGTGCGACGCGGTGCAAACCGAAACCTTCGCGCCGATTTTGTACATCATGCCCTTTGCAAGCGTCGACGAGGCGATCGCGATCCAAAATGCCGTGCCACAAGGTCTGTCTTCGTCCATCTTCACCACCGATTTGCGTCACGCCGAGGGTTTCTTGGCTGCCTCGGGCTCGGATTGCGGCATTGCCAATGTCAACATTGGCACCAGTGGCGCTGAGATCGGCGGCGCTTTCGGCGGCGAGAAAGAAACCGGCGGTGGTCGCGAATCCGGTTCCGATTCCTGGAAGGTGTATATGCGCCGGCAGACCAATACGATCAACTACTCAAACGCCATGCCATTGGCGCAGGGCATCAAGTTCGATCTGTAACAATGACAAATCGGATTCTTGGCCCTTAAGGTGATCGACCCGAGGACGCGATTCTGCAATCGCGTTGCCGACTACGTGCGCTACCGGCCTGACTATCCGCAGGCCGTTTTCGACACGCTCGCCCAAATTGGTGGATGGCTAGTGCCGGCAGACGTCGCAGACTTGGGTTCCGGCACCGGCTTGTCCGCGCTGGGTTTTCCAGGCAACGGCAATCGAAGGTCAGGTGGCTTTCGAATATGACACTCGGCTTGATGTCAGTGCGCCCAATTTTTCGTGATAAACACGCGCGTCGCCCAAATACACGGTATCCGCTAAACAGCGGCGCAGCTCGTCCAAATGCCGGTCACGGTCGCTAAGGCGGCCCTCCAATTGGGCAATCAATGCTTCAATCCAGGCCAGTTGAAAATCCTCAACTAGACCGCCTTCTGCCTTGGCCAACCAAGCGCGCGCACTTACCGAATCGCCATCCACCTCGGCGCTCATTGTGGCTTGAGAAATGGCCAATAGTTGCCGAAATCCATCAGGCCAGGTGTCCCATTCGGCCACTGCGCGTTCCAGAAAAACCCGAGCTTCTGCAGTGAGGCCGCGATCAGCGGCAACCGAGGCACGCACCAGCAAAGCGACAAAGCGCTCCATGCCAGTGACTTGGTCCGGATCGAAAGCCGCTACATCCAGGTCGTTCAGTTCACGCGGACGTAGGCCGTCGATGCTGGCGCGCGCAATCCGAGCGGTGCGCAGCGCGCTCGCCAGTGCGTCGGGTTTAGTCCACAGTTGCAGCAGTTGCGCGCCATCGGTCAAAAAACCCGCAACTCGAAAAGGAATTAAATTCACCACTCCGAGCAGCAGACCGAACAGCACTATTGCGCTAGCGAAGATTTGAAAAGGCCAATACGGCAGGTAGAAAATCACCACTAAACTCAGCGCTGCGAGCAACAGGTTGGCCAGCGGGCCACCCAGCAACATCGCGATCATCGCCTGTTGAAAGCGTCCATCTGCGGGCATCAGGGTTTGCACAAAACCGCCAATGCCTTGTAAAGCGCGCACTCGCCGCCAGCGAAAGCCTGATCGAAAACGTGAGCCACGCCAAGGACCAATCACAAAACGCAGCAGATAACCACCCATCATGCGTCCGGCGAGCGCGTGGCCAAGTTCATGCGCAATGAGCTGAATCGGAAACGCGAGCACCGCTGACAACAGTAAACACAGCAAAATCGATATTTTGTTAGTGCCAATTGGGGCCAACTGCATGCCGCTGCGGATCAATACGGTGATCGCGACAAACCCAAAGACGGCGCCAAAAAAAGCCTGCAGCAACTGGGAGAGCAGAGTACGCCAGCGTGTTTTAGCCTTAGGCAAAGTTGCTGGCTCCATTTTTCCATCAGCTTCGTTAAGCTTTTTGCTTTGATCAGCAGAGGTGGGTGTGCTCACCGACGTAATTCCCGCTTAGCCGGCCGAGTTCCGCGTTGTTTTGGTAGATCGGCAGCGCGTAACTCGGTCGGGTAGGCTGCCAACATCAGACCGACAAATTCGCCATGGTCAGGCAAGGTCTGCTCGCTGAGACCTTCATATTCCACATACAAGGCATGCAGTTGCGCGATCAAACGATCTCGATCCGCCGCGCTCAGTTTCAGTACGTGCCGATAGGCCATCAGGGCCTTCGGAGCCGGCGGCTTGAGCGTCAAGTCGATTAATCCTGCGGCGTGACTGCGCCCGATATCCGTGCGGGCCTGATCAAAAACGTAGGACAAGATGGTCTGCAAACGCTCATCCCCGGCACCTGCGCCGAATGCCGTGCGATCCAGCCGTAAGCGTCGTGCCACCGCGCGATAGCGACGTTCCACAATGCCCGACACCAAACGTTCGGCGACCACCACAATCAACCGATGTTTTTCTAACAAGCGTAAATGGTGATAAAGCCGCGTCGTCGGGCAATCCATCTGCTGCGCCAACTCCGTTGCAGTGCGCGCTTGTCCCACCAAGGCATTGAAAATGAACTCTCGAGTAGGTTCAGCCAGCAACTTCAAATCTTGCGGCGAGATCGACCGCTCTTCCTCAATCACCGCGACTGGACGACGCAACGCGGCCAATTTTCTGTTCATGATGAACTCATCATTCAACGAATATTGAATGATAGGTAGCAAGTTGAAAGGAATTCAAGTTCGGGTGCGATGAGGTGCGAGTCCAACTGATATGGTCAAGCTTTTTTGGTCCAAAGCAAGGCTTGAAGGCTCATTGTCTTTTGCGAATCCCGTTCCCCAGGGCGTTGCCCTGGGCTACCTTGGTTTGCCCCGTTGGGGCGCACAGCAAGAGCGCCAGCGGCGCGCCCCATAACAGCCCACTGCAAAGCCGCCGTTGCTTTGGGCGAACTTGATTCGGTCCCGTTTGGGGCCTTCGCTCCTTGCCCTAGTCCTCAACGCCGATCCGGTACCTCAGACACTCAACATCACCTTGACTCATGCCCGGTGCGATGAGTTCTAACAACCAACCACCAACCGACCTGCTACCATCCGCGGCCAACTTTTTTGGGACGCAGATCCATGGAAACGAGTCCGCTTTCGACCAAAATGGTCGACTTGCGACAGCGCATCAGTGCGCTGAGGGGGTTTCTTTGACTTCGACAACAAAGCAGATCGCTTAGACGAAGTCAGTCGAGAACTCGAAGACCCGCAGGTTTGGGGCAAGCCTGAGCGTGCTCAGGAATTGGGTCGCGAGCGCGCGCGCTTGGAAACCATCGTCAAGGGTCTGACCGAAATGACCCAGGGTGTGGCTGACGGCATCGAATTGCTGGAGATGATTGTCGCCGAGGACGACGAGGCCTCATTTAAAACCCTGCAGAAGGATGTCGCGCTGATCGACGAACGTGTCAGTCGTATCGAATTCCAGCGCATGTTCAGCAACCCGATGGACGCCCACCCGGCCTATGTGGATATTCAGGCCGGTGCCGGTGGTACTGAGGCGCAGGATTGGGCCGAGATGTTGTTGCGCATGTATCTACGTTGGTGCGAACGCAAAGGCTTCACCACCGAATTGTTGGAAGTCAGTGCTGGAGATGTCGCCGGGATTAAGAGCGCGTCTATACGCGTGGAAGGCGATTACAGCTTCGGTTGGTTGCGCACTGAAATCGGCGTCCATCGTTTGGTGCGTATTTCACCGTTCGATTCGAATAAACGTCGCCATACCTCGTTTGCATCCGTTTTCGTCGCACCCGAAGTGGATGACGATATCGAAATCGAAATTAATCCAGCCGACTTGAGAACCGATGTGTATCGCTCGTCCGGCGCCGGTGGTCAGCACGTCAACAAGACCGAATCGGCGGTGCGTATTACCCACGTTCCGACCAATACCGTCGTGGCTTGTCAAACGGAACGCTCACAGCATGCCAATCGTGATCGCGCGATGAAAATGCTGAAAGCCAAGTTATACGAGCAGGAAATGCAGCGTAGGAATGCCGAAAAAGACAAGCTGGAAGCGACCAAGAGCGAGATTGGCTGGGGTCACCAGATCCGCAGTTATGTGCTCGACGATGCGCGCATCAAGGATTTGCGCACCGGTGTGGAACGCCGCGACACGCAGACCGTGCTCGATGGTGATCTAGACGATTATGTCGAGGCCAGCTTGAAGCAAGGTTTGTAAGGTCTAAGCGACTAAGCTTCAGCGTAAAACCACCCCATCGATTTGAGCGCCAGCATGACCGACCACGTTACTTTGCCCGACGAAAACCACATGATCACTGAGCGACGCGCCAAGTTGGCGGCCTTGCGCGAGCGTGGCATCGCTTTTCCGAACGATTTTCGGATCGACGTGCTGGCGGCAACGCTGCAGCATGAATTCGCCGATCGCGATCGGTGGACCGCTGAGACACTGGAAGCGTCCGGTCGACGTGTTCAAGTCGCTGGTCGAATGATGGCAAAGCGTGTGATGGGCAAAGCCAGTTTTGTGACGATCAAAGATCAGTCGGAAACCATCCAGCTGTTTTTGCAGTCGGCAACCTTAGGCGAAGCCTACGAGGCCTTCAAAAGCTGGGATATCGGCGACATCGTCGGCGCAAGTGGTTTGTTAATGCGTACCAAAACTGGCGAGCTGTCGGTGCGCGCGGATAATTTGCGACTATTGACTAAATCCTTGCGTCCGCTGCCAGACAAGTGGCACGGATTATCTGATACCGAACAACGCTATCGGCAGCGTTATGTAGACCTGATCGTCAACGACGACGTGCGCAAGGTATTCCGTACGCGCTCGCAAATCGTGCGTTTTATTCGTAGTTTCTTGGAACGACCGGAATATGGCTTTCTAGAAGTTGAAACGCCGATGATGCATGCGATTCCGGGTGGAGCCACGGCGCGGCCTTTTGTGACCCATCACAATGCGCTCGATATGAAACTGTATTTGCGCGTGGCGCCCGAGTTGTACCTGAAACGCTTGGTCGTTGGCGGTATGGAGCGCGTTTACGAGATTAACCGCAATTTCCGTAATGAGGGCGTGTCGACTCGGCACAACCCTGAGTTCACCATGCTCGAGTTTTATTGGGCCTACGCCGATTATCACGACTTGATGGATCTCACCGAGCGCTTATTGCGCGAATTGGCGGTAGAACTGCAGGGTGACAGTAAAGTGCTGTATCAGCAGCAAATCATCGATTTCGGCCCACGTTTTTTGCGTTTGCCGATGACCGATGCGGTGGTGCAGCGCAATCCGGAAATCAGCCGCGAGGATTGCCGCAGCGGTGAGCGTTTGCGCGAGCATTGCAAGCGCTTGCGCGTCCCCGCCAAGCCAGATTGGGGCTGGGGCCGACTGCTTACCGAGATTTTTGAAGCAACGGTCGAGGATCAGCTGATCCAGCCCACTTTCATCACCGAATATCCGGCCGAAGTGTCGCCGTTATCGCGCCGAAACGACCACGATTCGGAAATCACTGATCGGTTCGAGCTGTTTATCGTGGCGCGCGAACTGGCCAATGGTTTTTCAGAATTGAACGATCCCGAAGATCAGGCGGAGCGATTCCACGCGCAGGTGAACGCCAAAGACGCCGGTGACGCCGAAGCTATGCATTTTGACGATGACTACATCCGCGCGCTGGAATACGGCTTGCCGCCCACCGCCGGCGAGGGCATCGGCATTGATCGATTGGTCATGCTGTACACCGACTCGGCGTCAATCCGCGATGTGCTGTTGTTCCCGTACATGCGACCCGAAGCCAGCTGAAGAAACAGTCAGTTACGCTGCGACGTGGCGTGTCAGCAAGTGACAACTTCGGTGGTGCGGGTGTCGATTTGCGGTAGACGAACGCTCGGCTGCCCGCGTCTGGAAGTGGAACGAGACTTGCATCACACTTTGCTGTAGCGGTGATACCGGGTTTTGGGGGAGGGCTCTCGCGGCATGTACGGCCGCGAGGGTTGTCTTGTGCACAAGTAGCGGTTTTTTTAAGTTGCCGATTGGCTTTTGGGTGAGACTGTGCGACGGTAACTATCTAAGTCACCGGTCTATCAATGGTAGCCTTCGACTATCAGGAGCGTGAGTTGAAAACTGAATCTGCAAAGGATTCCTTGATTTCCTACGACCGCTTCGTTAGAACTGCCGCCCGACGGCGGGGGGAAGTGCTCATGAATCACGCAGAACCTTTGGTTCCAAAAATTGGCAAGCGACACCGGCGGATGCCGATCAATTCGGCAGTATTGATGTTGCGGGGGGATGAATCCTGGACCTCCGAGTTGATGGACATCTCCGCCACTGGCGTCATGGTGCGCCGACCGGTGGACTGGATCGGTCAACGTGGTGATCGTTTTGTGCTCGACATGCTGTTTGGAGATGAATTGAACATTCATGTCGAGGCCCGCGTGGCGCGCGTTGCCGATGACGAAGTCGGCTTTGCGTTCTCGCAGATTCCTTCTGACAAAGAAGCGCCGCTATGGAACCTGCTCGGCGGCTACGCCGATAGCCTGGAAATCTGGAGCGATTGATCTTAGGAGCCTGTCGGGTCTTCAGCGCACGGGCTAGGACCACCTATCGCAACCAAGCGCACGCCGCGGCCGTCGTCAGCGCGCAACACGCCTGGGCTTAAGCTAATTGAGGCCAGTTGATCGCGAAACGCAGCGTCGGGGCCGGGCAGCACTCCAAATGCCCGGTTGCGGCCCTCAATCTTAGCCAGATAAGTTCCGGCGTCGGCGAGTGCAATTGCCAAATGCGGGTCACCTTGGGGATCATCGTCTGCGTCGGCAGTCCATGGCCAAGGCGCGTAACCCAAGGACGCGGTCACGTGCAGGGCCTCGCGACCTGGCACGGTTATCGCGGTCAGCGCGACGGCTTCCAGAATTCTTCGGGCCAGCACTTGCGCGCCCCGGGCGTCCAAATCGCGCGCCACGATCAGGAATTCCTCACCGCCCCAGCGCATGGCGGCGTCGCCGGTGCGCAGCGTCTCCCGCAAGCGCCGGGCAATTTCGACCAGAACCACATCGCCAACATCGTGGCCATAACGATCGTTGATTTGTTTGAAATGGTCCAGATCGAATAAAAAGTAGGTCAGTTGCGCGCTGCCGTGCTTACGCCGCCGTTCGCTGGCTACGCTGTTGCTCGGCGTGGGGCCGCGGTCCAAGTACAGACGCAAGAAGCGCCGGTTGCGCAATCCGGTAAGCGTATCGGACAAGGCTGAATCGGCCAATTCACGGTTCACCGCTTCCAATTGCCGCGCTTGCGCTTCTAATTGGGATTTTTGTCGTTCAATTTCCGCCTGACGCTGTTCCAGCGCTGCGCGGCTTTCCAATAGGGCTTGAAAGGCCTGTTCGCGCTGCCTGGCGTTATGAAAGGCGCGGCCGTGATAGCGAATGCGCGCGGCCAGTTCCAGCGCGCTGGGCAATTTCACCACGTAGTCGTTGGCGCCACAGCGGAAGGCTTCCACCTTGGTTTCTGGTTCGTCGGCGGCCGACAGCATCACCACTGGCACATCGGTGAGACTGGGATGGGCACGATAGCGTTTCAGCAAAGCAATGCCATCCAGTCCATCCATGACCAAATCCTGCAGGATCACCGCAGGAGCAAAATCCAGCGCTTGCGCAACGGCGCTACTTGGATCAGAAACGGCGCGGATTTCAAACTCGGTCTCATGGGCGAGCATTTGTTTTAACGCAGCCAGGATGACCGGTTGATCGTCCACCATCAGGATGCGGATCTGTGCCATCGCGACTAGCGCAACAACGACGGGCGCACGCCCGTCAGTTGGCGCGCCAAGCTGGCGCCGATGGTCGACACTGGCAAAGACTGCACTACAGCGCCGCATTCCACCGCGGCGCGTGGCATGCCATACACCGCGCAACTGGTTTCGTCTTGGGCAATGGTGTGCCAACCGGCTTGCCGCAAACGCAACAATCCGCGTGCCCCGTCATGTCCCATGCCGGTGAGCAGCGCGGCAGCGCCAGGGCGTGCGTGGTCGGCTAAGCTGTTGAACAAGGCGTCAACGCTGGGCACATGCAGATCACTGCGCAGAGCCGCCGTATAACTGACCTGTTCCGAGGGAAGTAGTACCAAGTGGCCTTGCGTGCTGCCCACATACACGCGCCCGGGCTGCAAGGAGTCGCCGCGCTGCGCCAGTTGCACGGGCAACAAGGAATGTGAGCCCAACCATTCCACTAAACCATCGGAATATTCGCCATCGATGTGCTGCACAATTAATACCGCGGCGGGCAATCCAGCGGGCAGGCCGGCGAGCACGCGCGCCAGCGCTTGTGGTCCGCCAGTGGATGCGCCCAGTGCGATGATCGACAGGGTGCCGCGCTGACTGCCGGTGATGGCTGAGGGCTCCGCTGGGGCCGGCCTGATGAGCGATTGCAGCCGTTGAATGCGCGTTAGCAAACGCGCTGCGCCAGTGAGTTCGCCGTCGGCTTCCAATTGCGGCGGAACCAGATGACCCAAGGCGCCTGCACTCAATGCCTCAAACACGCCTGCGCAGCGGTCGTCTGCGGCCAACACTAAACAGGCGTTGGACTGCCCATTGACGCTGGCACCGTTCATTCCTAGTCCGCGTTGTCCCACCAAGCTGGCATCCAGCAACAACAGATCTGGCGGTTCGCGGCGACGCATGCGTTCCAGTTCAATACCGTCGGCCACGCTCCAAATCAGCTTGAGATCGCCTTGCCCCAAACTGCGGCGGATGGCTTCGCGAACCAGACGATCTGGATGGGCGACGGCAATTCTCATGCGCCCGCTCCCGCGTCGCCGACCAACTGATGGACCAGCTTCAAGAAACCTTCGTCCTGGAAATCTGCCTTGGTCAGATAGCTGTCGGCGCGCGCTTCAAGGCCGCGGCGGCGATCCTCTGGGCGATCGCGGTACGAGACGATCACCACCGGCAATGAACGCAAGCGCGGATCTTGTTTGATCGAACGGGTCAACTCGATGCCGTCCATGCGTGGCATATCAACGTCGGTGATCAACAAATCGAAGCTCTCGTCGCGCAGCCGTGTCCAAGCGTCCAAACCGTCGACCGCCACGTCGACGTCAAAACCGCGGCCGACCAACAATTGGCGCTCCAATTCGCGCACGGAAATGGAGTCGTCGACCACCAGCACTCGCTTGCGACGCGTCTGTACATCCGCTTGCGCAGGCGCCAGCGTGGCGCGTTCGCGGGTTAGCGCGCTGCGCATCAGATCGTCCACATCCACCAAAATCACCGGGTCACCGTCGGGCAGCAGCGCTATCGCACCGATGTCAGCCACGCGCCCCAATCGCGCATCCAGAGGCCGGGTGGCCAAGTCATATTCGCCGAGGAAATCATCGACCACAAAACCCACCAAACGCCCTTGATGCTCGACGACAACGACGTCCAGGCGGTCCTGCCTAGCGCGTGTGCTGCCCAAATCCAGCAACTCGGCGAGTGGCACCAGGCCGATGTTGCGACCCGCCAGGGTCAAATACTGCAAGCCCTCGCTGGCCGCCACCGCGCTGCGGTCGGTGCGCGCAACGCGATCAATGCGCATCGACGGAAATGCATAGATCTCGCCGGCGACCCTGACGGTGAGCGCGCGGGTCACCGCGCGGGAGATCGGAACCAACAAATGAAAGGTGGTGCCGGCGCCGGGTCGCGTGCTCAAACGCACCGTGCCGTCCAAGCGTTCAATGGCCTCACGCAGCACATCCAGACCAATGCCGCGCCCGGAGACTTCGGTGACCTCTTTGCGGGTGCTGAAACCGGCGGCAAACACGTGTTCGCGCAGCGCCTGATCGGATAACTGGGCGGCCTCGGTTGGGTTGACACGCCCGCTTTCGATTAGTCGCGCGCGCACCCGTTGCAGATCAATACCGGCACCGTCGTCGCTGATTTCAATCGCCAACATGCCGGCGCGGTGGGAAGCCCAAATGCGCAGCTGACCCTCTTCCGATTTGCCAGCGGCACGCCGTTGATGCACGGTTTCCAGCCCGTGATCCAGGGCGTTGCGAAGCACATGGGTGAGCGGCGCGTCGAGTTTCTCCAGCACGTCGCGATCCACCTCCAAGGCCTCACCGACGATCGTCAAGCGCGCGCGTTTGCCCAATTGGCGCGCCAGATCGCGCACCATGCGTGGGTAGCCAAGGACCAAATCACGAAATGGCCGCAAGCGGGTCAGTGATGCGGCTTGGTAGATGCGTTCGTTGAGATCAAAAGCGGCGCGCGAGTACTCGGCAAATTCATCAATCCAATGCTGCGTTTGATGGCGAGTTTCGCTCAACTGACGGCGCACTTCGGCCAACTCGGCGCCCAGTGGCGTGCTTTGCGCGGGAGCGCCGAGTCGATGGTGCAAATCGTCCACCAAACGGCCCAGTTGTGCGATGCCCTGGCGCAATCGTTGTTGGCGATCCGCAAAGGGCCGCAAACGATGCGCGCTCACCACGCCAGAGCCCGCCAGTGCAATCAGCCGACCAACCAAGCTGGCTTTGATGCGCAATACCGGATCGCTGTCTTCGGTGGCAATGTAACTGGGTTGCGCAATGACTGGCGCGTTGACGGCGACATTAGCGCTCGCCGCCGGCTCATCGACCTGCGCCAACAAGCCATCGCGACGCGCCAACAGCGCCGGCGTGGGGCCATGCAGTGCCAGTTGGCGCAGGAGATCGACATTGGCTAGGCAAAATTCGATCAGCGATTCGCCCACCGCGCCACCGCGGCGCTGCGCTGCAGACAGACGATCCTCTAGCGCGTGCGCCAAACCCACCGCCGCCTCCAAACGTACCGCGCGCGAGGCGCCCTTGATCGAATGCGCGGCGCGCATGACCGGCGCGATAAGCTCCAGGCGATCGGGCTCTTGTTCCAAGCGCAGCAGCATCTGGGCCATGCGCGAGCATTGATCGTCCACTTCCTGCCGAAACAAGCCGATCAGCGGATTGTTGTCGACATCGTCAGCTTGGCTCTCGACCGGCGCCTGCTTGAGTGCCGGCAGCAGGGCATGCAGATCGGCGAGGCGCGCTTCCAGCCAGGCCTCGGCTTGCGCGCTCGGGCCATCGGCAAATTCGCTGAGCAACTGCAGCGCGGCGGATGCCGCAGCGCCATACAAAGACTCGCTGCGCCCAGCGCTCAACTGATGCACACTTTGGGCGAGCTTGGACCACGGTTCGCGGCCGAGCACACTGATCGCGCCGACCAAGGCTTGGCCACGCTTGGACCAACGCGCCATCGCCTCGTCGGTAGTCGCCGGCGTGCGCGCCAAGCGCGCGCTCTCCTGCAATTCACTAACCAGCATGCGCACTTCGCCTTGCAGCAGCTCAATCAAGGCGCTCATGAGTACAGCGCCTGCTCAAGCGCAGCCAGCAGCGCGCTGTCGTCAAGCAAAGCCATGCGGCCGTGTTCAAATGTGGTCACGCCCGACAAACAGCGCGCGATTGCGGTCGGCAAGGTTGCCGGCACTTCCTGGATGCTTGCGGTGTCGATGCGCCGCAAGCCGCTGACTTCATTGGCCCGAAACGCAATCGGCGCGGCGTTGGGCGATTCCAGCAGCACCAGGCGGCTGCGCTCGCCAGCGAGATCGGCGCGCGATCCCAACTGCAGCACTTCGATCAACGCAACGCACAGGTGCAGTTCGCCGCGCACCGCCACCAGACCTTCCAAGCGGCCTGCGCCGCGATGGGCGACCCGCCGCGGCAGCCGAGATTGCGCCACCTCGATGACCCGTTCGCAGCTCAAACCCAGCCACTCGCGGCCGAGTCTAAAACCCAGCACGCTGCGTGACGCCAGCAGCTCCGTGCTCTGTAGCGCGCTCGATAAGGGCGGCAATGGATCGACTTCGCGCTTTTGCAAGCCGCGCGCGGCCAGGCTAAACACTGCGCAGTTACGGCAATGAATTTCCTCTATCAGGCGCGGGCAGCTGTGATCGCCGCCATAAACGCCAATATGCCGCCAGCAGTGCGAGCTAGGCGTGCTCATGGTGCATCCGATGGGCGGCGGGAACGCAGCAATCGTGAGCGTAGTTGCGCGGCCTCGTGGGGTCTGCCGAGTCGTTCTGCCAAGGCTACTCGGTGCTGCAGCGCCTCTAAATGATCGCGTTCCAAATAACTGGCCCGCACCAAGGCGCGGTCGGCGGCTTCCAAGTCGCCATTGGCCATCTCGATCTCACCGAGCAAAAGCCACAGCGCGGCGTTTTCCGGATCACCTTGCAGCGCGGCGGCGCACTGCGCACGTGCGCTGTCTAAGCGCCCGCCGTCAGCGTCTTTGCGCGCCAACGTCAAAATCTCCGCGCTGCCCGACGCCGCATTAGGCTGGTCGATCGTTGGCCGGATGCGCGGCGGGGCGGCGCTCACCACTCGCCGCGGCGGGTTGCTGGCAGCCACCACTTGCTTCGGCACGGTCAAATTGAGCGCCGCTGCGGGCGGCGGCCGCGCGCGCACGAAACTGAGCGGCCCATAACCATCCAGCGGTTGTAGCCGGCGATCCATGCTGCTGAGCACTTCAGCCTGTCCGGCGAGGATCAGACCGTCGTTTTCCAACACCGCCAGCAGCTGTTCCAGCGCTAGGCGGCGGGCGTCTGCATCCAGATAAATCAACAAATTGCGACAAAAAATGATGTCGAACCGTTCGCCCGGCGCAAACACGCCAGCCTGCAATACGTTGCCCACCCGAAAACTGACCGGTCGACGAACGGCTGACGTTGGCGTGGTGACACCGTCGTGCATATCAAACCAACTGGGATCAAGACTCTGACCGCGCAAGGCATTGCTGCGGTAATGGGCGGCGCGCGCCTGCGCCACCACCCGTTCGGACACATCGATACCCAGCACCTCAAAAGATTGACTGGAGAAACCGGCGTCGAGCAGCGTTACGGCGATCGAATATGCTTCTTCGCCGCTGGCGCACGGCAAACTCAAAATGCGTAAAGGGCGGCGCTGCGCCAGTTCAGTGCGCGCAAAACGCAGCAGGTCGGCAAACTGCTCGGGCACGCGAAAGAACCAAGTTTCCGGCACCACCATACAATCGATAAAACGCTGCCAATCTTGGTCCGAGCGTTCCACTTGCGCCAGCAGCGCGTTGGCATCACGCGCGCCCAAGCGTAGACCCGCCTCATCGATAGCATGGTGCAGCGCGGTGCGACCGATCGACTCTGGGTCCAGTCCCAAACGGTGTTGCAGGCGCTCAATCAGCGCGCGATGGCTCATGGCGCAGGCTGCCGGGTAAACAGCGCAATCAAGGCTTCGGGCAGCAGTTCCGCCGGTTCCACCAATTGCGGCAAGCCTGGCTGCTCAGCCAGATGATCACCCAGCCAAGCGTGTTCCGGCATGTGCAAGCCACGCGTGGTCACGCTGCAATCGATCAGTTCGCTGACGTCTTCGGCCTGCAAACCAATCAGCCGCGCGCCAGCGCCAGTGCCGATGCTGACAATGATGATGCGCGTGCCTAATTGTGTCGCGGCGGGTCGGCCGGCCACCAGCAGACATAAATCGACCACCGGCGTTAGGGTGCCACGAAATGGCAACAAGCCGATCACTGCTGCAGGTGCCAAGCTCGGCGCCCGCAGCGGCATGCGCGGCAACACCTCGACGATATGGCGCGCCGCGATTGCCAGATCAGCAGTGCCAGCGCGGAAGGCGAGGGCGAGCATTGTGATAAGCGCCGCTCAGTGACCTAAGTTGAATTTGGCGATCTCTTGTTTTAACACGCTCACCGCGTCGCGCAGACTCTCGGTTGCGGCGTTAAATTCGCGCAGGGAAACCGAGGTTTGCCGCGCGCCGTCGAGCAATTGGCCCATCGCTTCTCCAATTTGGCGGGCGCCTTGCGATTGGCTGCGCATGCCGTGATTGACCGTATCAAAACGCTCCGACAAGGTTTTCACCTGACTGATGATTTGTCCAAACTGACCGCCGACCCGATCAACCGTGCCGACGCCACTGCGCACCTCTTCGGCAAATCGATCAATTTCCATCACGCCCGCCGATACAGCTGTTTGCATCTGTTTGACCATTTGTTCAATATCCAGCGTGGCAACCGCGGTTTGATCAGCCAAACGACGGATTTCGCGGGCCAGCACCAAAAAGCCCAACCCTTGTTCACCGGCTTTTTCAGCTTCGATAGCCGCGTTGATCGACAGCAAATTGGTTTGATCCGCCACTTTAGAAATGGTGGTCACTACACCGGTAATTTCAGCCGCTTCCTCGCGAATAGCACCGAGCCGCGCCGACATCGCATTGGCGGCCTGCGCGAGGCGATCCATCGTGCTGTCCAGGCTGGATAATCCAGACTGGCCCTGTTCGGCCAAATCTGCGGTTTGACCGGAAACCGCATTCAAGCCTTCCATCGTCGCTAATAACTCTTGGCTGGTCGCGGCGATTTGTTTGACTGCCGCAGCGATCTCATTGGTCGAGGCGCCAAAACCCTGCACAGTGGATTCTTGCTGGCGACTGGTCGCCGCAAATTCGGTCGCCGTGCTCATTAACTCGACTGAGGCTTGTTTAACCCGAGTGACTAAGCCACGCAGGCTCAAGGTCATCGCGCCAATGGCAAACAGCAAACGTCCGGTTTCGTCGCGATCGTCGGTGCTTGGTACTTCGGTGGTCAAATCGCCCTGCGCCACACGGTCGGCGACATCAGAGACCAATTGCACCCGCTGACTCAAGGTGGCGGCAGCGCGGCGCGCAAACCACGCCATGATCACTACCACCAATATAATGCCGAGCGCTAAGATGCCCAAAGTGCTGATTTGACTCTGAACCAGACCGTCCGCTTTAGACTCATTAGCGAGATTACGTTGTTCGGCCAGTTTCCAAACCTCGTCAATCGCGTAGCGATGCGCGTCGTAACGTTGCTGCATTTGATCCAAGACGCGGCGCGCCCGATCGCGCTCATTGGCGCGAATCGCCGGAATAAAATCGTCGTCACGTAATCGGAAGAACTCCATCGCCGCGCGATAGGAGGTGACCGTCATCAAATCGCCCATGGTGTCGCGCGCGAGCGTACGTTTCCAAAACTCTTGGCGATTTTCGTAATCAATGCGCAGCTCGTTACCCTTATCTACCAAACGGGTAATTTCCGCGGCATCGGTTTCTTCGACTAATTGCAAAGTCAGCAGAAAGGGCTCAATGATGAATTGCGGCGGTGGCAATACATCGGCAATCAATACGTTGCCGAGTATGATCTCCTCGTACAGCGGCCCTTTCACCCGAACCTGATCCAGCGTGCGCCAAGCCAGAAATGCAAACAGCGCAAAGAGTGCCAGGAACACACCCACAAAGTAGGACAGCTTGCTTGCCAGCTGTGAGTCGCGCTGCGCCATGGTCGCCCGCCGGTTGCATAGGCGTTTGAATATAGCTTGGTTATTGGTCGCCGGTTGGTGCTTGGAGGTTGTAAGTTGTAACGCAAAAACCTGATGGGGCCTATGCACGAGGACGGGCGCGAGCCAAATTGATGTGGTCAAGCTTTTTTCGTCCAAAGCAACGCTTGCAGCAAGCAAGAAACCCGGAAATGAAGCTGACCTGGAGGCTTTAAGCCCTGAAAGCCCTCAGCGCCTTGATAGGCAGCTTGGAGGCCGGCAAACAGGCCGATCTAATCGCCGTCGACGGTGAGCCATTGAGCGACGTCACCGTGCTCAAGCAGGTGGCGTTTGTGATGAAGGGCGGCGCGCTGCAGTAGGAACATCATCCTAGCAGCCTGTTGGACCATCATCGCGAGTGCGCCGGAAGCGCTTTTGGCGCAGAGCGGTGGCGAATATTCCGGCAGTTTTAATGCATTTTATTGGTCTTTCTGCTTCGCAGTGCGCCAAAAGCGCTTCCGGCCCTTTGGGTTGAGCGTTTGGACGGCGTCCGCGGCGCTGCGACCCTTGCCAATGGAAGAGCCA
>Ga0163144_10013062_pt1 | contig 17363 bp, 19 predicted proteins | sample OliLak19BULKMAT1_FD_123175 | JGI IMG/M metagenome (GOLD analysis project Ga0163144, IMG submission 123175) | Freshwater microbial mat bacterial communities from Lake Vanda, McMurdo Dry Valleys, Antarctica - Oligotrophic Lake LV.19.BULKMAT1 | ecosystem: Environmental > Aquatic > Freshwater >...
AGTGAGCTTAGTAACTCGTGACCGATTCCTCTCGCCCGCACCAATAGAGAATGGCCGGCTGCTCAGCTCGTAGGCTGAATGTTTTTACGTCTTCACCGTTGAGTTTCTTATCGGTCAGCGTGTCAATGGCTTCGGCAAAATAGTTGCCTTGTAAGTGAGCTACGACAATGATGGAGTTATTTTTGTTGAATACCTCGTCGCTCACGGCCTTGCTAAGCTGATCGACAACAGAATTGACGTGCAATTCATCCACGCTATTTATAGTATTACTCGCTGCAATCTTGTTACTGTAGATTCTGCCAAGGGACGCACGATACTGTGCCGTATTGTCGATCAGTTCCCCGGTTGGAAACAGCTTTAGCGAGGAAAAGGCTGCAGAACTGTTTAGCGCTTGAACACGCAATTCTAGGAAATCTTCAAATCCGTTGCCAGGGTTAGTCCAATAGGTAAACTCGACCGACGCAGACTCAAACTTGGTTAAAATGCCTGCATCACTCAGCACTATTTTTATTTTTTCTCTCGCTAACCGCCTCCCCTCTTCAGTACCCTTTATGCCATTTAAAAAAACTACCTTTGTGGCGGCAGTTGCGACATTAAAAAAGAACGCGGCAAGGAAAGCAACCAGAATCTTCATGTCATCTATCCCTAAACTACCTGCAGTTCACGTCAGGATTCATCAGTCGGCCAGCGTATTTTGAAGTATTCAAACGAAAAGTTCTCACTCGGTCTGGAGTAGAAAGTACTAACGTTTGAATATCGCCAGTATTAAGGATTGGCGCCGTGTTACCGGCCGCACAGGATATAGTAATCATATATGCGTTAGCATCAGTTTGATTGCGCAATTGGCCCACAAGTGCACCTTGATAGGCGGCCGCTGCCGACATCGCATTTGCAAACTCGCGCTGCGACGAAGACTTGCCTTCCATATGCCTTTCAACATCATCTCTCACCCCATTCCCATTCACATCAATTCCGGCAAGCGTCGCGTTATTCAGCTCTGGATCCGGTTCTGGCGGAACCGGTACACCGTTTATGGTTTCGTATTTCACAGAGGATGGTGCTGGCACATTTTCTTCAGAGACTAACGTATTTTGGATGGCTTGTTCATTTTGTTTTGAGCGAAGCGTTTGTGTATATACAAAAGCTCCAATAAGAATCACAATGAGGAGAGTAATAAGAATTTTAGTATTTGTATGCATAAATATGTAGATTATGAAGAAATCATCACATTCTCCCCGGTTAAGAATTTGATGTAACCTCCCCCTTCAAAAGTTACGCACTGAAAAATCTTAATGAATAAGAATGAGAGGAGTATAGTTATATTGTCTCTACTTCATAAGGAGTATGTGATGAGAAAATCGTGGGAAGGTAACCTTACGCTCGCGACGTCGCGCCCAGGAGCTAGTGTGAGATGCACACAACTGCCTGGAGAGCGTTTCAAGCAATTTTGGGACAAAATACTTAAATTACAAGCGCTACACTTTACGCCGAAAGTGGGGGAACGCTACTTGGTTCGAGCCAATGTGCTTGCCCCTCACGGGTTTGATCCGTATTTCAAGTGGGGTCTTTTGCTCAGCAAATGGCCAGACAACATTCCACAGAGAAATAGCATCTTGGACCTAAATGGGGGTATCGTTTTGGAGCCGTATTTTCCATTTTCTTGTTTCGACTTTGTCGTTTAAAGCCGTCGCAAAGACGGCTTTTTCTTAGATTGACTAATTAGAATTTAATAGTATAGTTCATTTGGAAGTGTACGCGTTAGCCGTTTGCTAACAGTTGGCAACCCAAGATGATGGGAAGAAATGTGCACCGTATATGCTCATGCACACAAGACAATTAAACAAAAACAAATTTCACTCGAAAGGGAATTGGGGGAACTGAGATTTTGGGAGTTTAAGAAACGGCGCGATCTGAAGTTAAGGCGTACTCGTCTCCAGCAACGATTCGACGAATTGAGGGGTGAGTTTTACTCAACCCAACCTGTACCGGATGAGGATCATCTACAATTGCATGAGAAATACGATGTACGTAAGCATGCAAACATCATTTCCAGACTCACGACTTGAAAAGGAGAGAGCGTGGTAACAATCTACGATGAAGCGAAGCGGCGGCTTGAGAAAAAGCTTGATGGCATTCGCAGTAAATTGCTGTCCTGCGAGTGCGTCTCGGAGGGTGCACCGCTTTTGTTCAAGAAAGAGAACTATGAAGGCGAGCTCGATAGGCTTGAGAGAGATTGGCGGGACACTTCTCTTGAAGGAGTCGAACAAGTATCGCTTCTCGCGAGACCATACATGAAAGGTGACGCGGGTGATGAAGACATCATCAATTGCCTCACCGCCCTTGCAGATGCATGATTGCGTGTGCAAAAACTTCGGCACGTGCCGAAGTTTTTTTATACTCCAATACAAAAGCCCCTCGCGTGGGGCTTTTGTTGTGGTGAGACATAGAACTAAACGTTCTACTCTCTGTATAGCGATGACTTGGTGTACATGAACCAAGGTAATACCTCCGCTACTTAGATACTGTATCATGACCCTTTATATAAAATAAGTGGGGATAGGTTGTGTATAAAAAACCCGCGGGCCGTGAGGCCCGCGGGTTTTTTATAAGGAGAAAATCCTCTTTATTGTTGTGGGTTACTTCACTGCATCCTTAAGTGCTTTTGCTGCGCGGAACTTTGGTACGCGCATAGCAGGAATATCAATAGATTCGCCAGTGCGTGGGTTGCGTCCAGTGCGAGCATTTCGTGTCTTTGTCGCAAAGATACCGAGACCTGCAACTGATACTTCTTTTCCTTTCTTGAGTGAGTCAGAGATACTGTCAATCACTGCTTCAACTGCGCGCTCTGCATCTGCGCGAGTACCGCCAACAACTTCGTGAACCTTATCGATGATATCTGCCTTATTCATATATTTTTGAACTAGTGGCTTTTGATAAAAGTGCCTGAGCACTGATGCCTGAATGGCTGGGAATAATTATATAGTACGCGGGTTTCTACGCAATACTCTACAAGAGTACGAATAAGTGTGCTGTAATTTATCGAGCAATTTCAATTGCGCGAGATTCACGTATTACATTCACTTTAATTTCTCCAGGGTAGCGAAGTTTTGTTTCTATTTCGTTTGCAATTTCACGTGCTAAATTGTGTGCTTCGAGATCTGTAATTTTTTCTGGATTCACAATGATTCTAAGTTCGCGTCCCGCCTGAATCGCAAATGCTTTCTCAACTCCTGGGCGAGAAGTCGCGATGTCTTCAAGTTCCCCAAGACGTTTAATATAATTTTCTATTGAGTCTCTGCGCGCTCCGGGGCGACCTGCTGAGATAGCGTCTGACACCTGCACTACGATAGATTCTGGCGTATCATATGGGTATTCTTCGTGGTGCGCCCTCATAGCAACAATGACTCGTTGGTCAACATCATACTTTTCAAGAATGCGAATACCAATTTCAACATGAGTGCCTTGTACTTCTTGACTCACTGTTTTTCCAATATCATGAAGAAGCGCTCCAGCACGAGAGACAGCTACATCTGCACCAACCTCCTCGGCAATTATTGCTGCGATGTGTGCCATCTCAACAGAATGCCATAGTACATTTTGGCCGTAGCTTGTACGGAAGTGAAGCCGACCAAGAATCTTAATAAGGTCAGGATGAAGATTGGGAACGCCTGCTTCGTAGGCAGCTTTTTCTCCCATTTTGCGCACAATTGTCCCCACTTCACCTCGAGCTTTTTCGACCACTTCCTCAATTTTGGCTGGTTGGATGCGTCCGTCAGAGAGGAGTATCTCAAGTGCAACACGTGCTATTTCTCGGCGAACTGGATCGAATGAAGAGAGAGTAATATGCCCAGGAGTGTCATCAATGAGTACATCAACGCCTGTCGCGCGTTCAAAGGCACGTACGTTACGGCCTTCTTTTCCAATGATTTTCCCCTTAATATCTTCGCTGGGGAGTTCAATAATTGAACTCATTATATCCACTCGAAGTGTATTCCCAATGCGATGAATAGCACTGGTGAGAATGTTCTTCGCTTCATCGTCATATTGTTCTTCACCTCGAATACGTAATTTCTGGATGCGACTCAAAAGATCTTCCTCTTGTTCTTTCTCAACCTTTTTTACTAGTATTTCGTGTGCTTCTTCTTTTGTAAGTCCAGCAGCTTTCTGAATTTCGAGCGTAATACTCGCTTCTCTCAAATTAAGCTGGTCCTTAATACTTTTTATCTGATCTATTTTATCGCGCACATTTTCCTTCTCAGAATCAATGGCTATCTGACGTTCATCAAGAAGTTCCTCTTTTTTAATGAGGCGTGTTTCCGTTTTCTCTAATTTTTCATCGAGTGCTTCAAATTCTTGTTTTTTTTCACGTTCAAGTGTTTCCGCTTTTGCTTCAGCCTTTTCGATTATTTTGAGCGCTTTTTCTTCTGCTTCGAGAACACGTTCTTTGATAGAGTGCTCGAGTGACTGTTTCTTGCTAAGGGCATGGATATAGCGGAGGTAGTAACCGAGTGTAATGCCGATGACTACCCCTCCAATAATGGCAAGTAATATGGTGCTCTGCATATAATATGTGGTGACCTCCGTAATTGAGGAGGGTTTCTGTTCTGGTATCGCTCACGTGCGTAGAGTACAGAGTTTGAGTCATTCCGAAATGGCATTCGTGAAACTTAGTCAGATAATCATTCATTAATTCGACACATTCAGAGTAGCAAATCAAGAGAAGAGTGTCTATTTAAAACGACCCGAGCCCGCGAAGCGGGCTCGGGTCGTTTTTGTCTCCATAAACTCGTAAGTTCTGCAAAAACTTATTTCAAAATTGTATCGACAAGGCCGTATTTCTTTGATTCTTCGGCTGTCATGAAGAAATCGCGGTCAGTATCTTTCTCAATTTGAGAAAGAGGCTTTCCTGAGGCCTTTGCAAGCATTTTATTGAGCTGATCGCGCGTACGAAGAATGTGTCGAGCGGTAATTTCAATATCGGTTGCTTGACCCTGCGTCCCACCCCATGGCTGATGAATCATCACTTCTGCATTGGGGAGCATGCTTCGCTTACCTTTTGCTCCCTGAGAGAGAATTATGGAGCCCATTGATGCGGCAAGACCGACACACACCGTCGCTACGTCAGGTTTTATATGGTTCATTGTGTCGACGATTCCAAGACCAGCACTTACTGAACCTCCGGGAGAATTAACATACATGAAGATGTCCTTTTTAGGATCTTCTGCCTCAAGAAAGAGGAGCTGAGCCACAATTAAATTTGCCATGTGGTCTTCGATTGGACCAGTTACAAAAATAATTCGCTCTTTAAGGAGTCGTGAAAAAATATCGAACGCACGTTCCCCGCCTTGGGTTTTTTCAATAACCATGGGTACGAGGTAGCTACTTATTGGTGATTCTTTTGATTGCATATGAGTGAGATGATACCAGAAATTTGATACATTGACAATTTTTGTCACGGTACGTCTAATTATTTTTTGTTTTGACAAAAGTGACAAAAGTGACAAAAAAAATTGTTTTTGGTATTGTATATTCTGATAGAAAGGGTTCCTTCTACACAATCAAAAGGAGAATCAAACATGATGTTGCCGCTCAATAGTCACAATCGGAGCATTGAAGTGAGTGCTTCCAATGGAGAAAAAAAAGATACCCCTGCACAAGATCTGAATGAGGCTGAAAGCATCAGAAACAAAAAGCTCGCTCAGGCATTTCGGCTCGTTGTCGGAGAATGCGAATGCACGGGGGACATTATTTACTCATTTGAAGGGTTCCGGAACACTGGTACCAGAGAAGAGTACAGAAAAGGAGGGAAAAACCCACAGAGAGAAATCTCTCGTTGTTACTGTGACGTGTGCGGTCGGCCATATGATTGCAACAATGCAGAGTACGCAAAAATAATACAAAAATATCGTGACGCGCTGTAGTCCTTGTTCTTTCAGACCCCAGCATGCGATGGCATCTGGGGTTTTACTATGAAGTCTCGAGGTATGATACGCTTTATACGGTAGTTTAATTTCCTTTCCTCTAATTTTATTGGAGATGCAATGAAAAAGTCGACGTCCCTCATTCGACCGGTCAAACTACTCAAGAAAAAAAAGAATGAAAAATCAATTCGTACGATTGGGCCTGCACGAATAAACGTTCTGGCTAAGAAGAAAGTGTAGACGATTCAGTCGGCTCTTGTGTTAAAGAAAAAAACAAACAAAAACCCGTACCAACTGGAAGTTGGTACGGGTTTTATTACCGCTCACTTTTTAGTTTTTTTCCTCAAGCATTTTCATGACTGCTTCGTTCATGAGAACTGACTCTACATAAATGCGAACGCGCGATTCATCAGCATCTTTGTGTTTTTCAAGGAGGTTTGATACTTCATGATCAACAATACTCGGATCTGCCTTTATCGAATCTTTTTGAGCAATTGTATTCAGAACCAATTGAAGTTTTGCTCGCTTTTCTGCTGCAGGTGCCCATTCTTTTGTTAAATCTTCTCGCGATTTTTTTATATGAGTTAAATAATCATCCATCTTAAGTTCTGCTCTCTTAAGATCCTCTTCCATTTGTCCAAACATTTGACCGATTTCTGAATCGATCATGATTTTTGGAAGCTCAACGGTTGTACTATCAATGATGGCATCAGTAATTTTTGCACGATGTCGAGAATCTACGTCTTGCGCTTTTTGAATCGTCAAATGCTCTTTGATCTTTTCACGAAATTCCACAACTGACTCAAATTGTCCTGGTGTCCCAAGTGTTTTTACGTATTCATCAGTAAGTTCGGGAAGTGGAGGTGTGACTGAATCTTCTTCAGGTACACTGATTTCAGTATTTTCAGTCGCAGTAAACGCATTCGTATCACCTTCAGATTCTTTTTCATTGTCCGCTTTTGCTTTCGCCTTTGATTGCAGGCGTTCATACGCAACCTTTTGTCGAAGTATATCCTCCACCTGCTTTGTAATTTCTTCTTCTGTGACTGATTTCGATTCCTTATCTTTGTTTACATTTTTTGCAATTTTTTCGTAATCAGGAAGCGCCACATGAGGGACGACTGCAACAGTAATGGTAAAACCAAGGGGGTTATCCTTTGCAAGTTTCGTTATTGATACTTTGGGATGTCCAATGACATCGAGTTTTCGATCAGTCACAATGGCACGGTATGCGTCTTCAAGGGAATGTTCTGCCATATCGCTTAAGAGCGCCATTTCTCCAACTCGTTGAATGAGTACACTTTCTGGAATGTGTCCTTTTCTAAACCCATCCATTTCAATACCTGCACCCACGTGTTCCACTGCATGTTTTCGATATTTTTCGAGATACATATAAGGAACCTCGCCAGTAATTTTCACTTCTGATCCCGGGAGTGTCTCAACCGTGATCCTACTGAGTTCTTCGTGTGTCATAACGGAGTGAGTGTACACGAGAAATATGTAATTGCAATATTCTCGAAAGGTACAAAAAACACCCTGAGAATTTTTTGTCCGCAGGGTGTTTTATGACTTTTAATTATCGAGTATTTGCTTCAATTTCAATTTTAATTTGATCAAGTTCAGCATCAAGTCCTTCGAGATTAGTGCTCAAGAGGTCAGCTTCGATAGCTGCTATTTCATCAGATGAACTTACGGTGCCCATAATTTGCTTATCAGCAACGGCTCGAGAAGTTTCTGGTTCATTATTTGGAATCACTTTCTCAACGCGCGCTTGGTTTTCACTCTCCTCAAGCATTGATCCCCATAAGTATAAACCACCTAAAATGAGAGCTAATACGATAACGAGAACTCCCAAAATTGGTCCGACATGGGCATTGTGCTCATCAGAAAATATTTTTTGTGCACCAGTATTTTGAGTGTCATCATTCATATGAAATTAATTAAAGTGTACGATTTGACTAAGGAGTAACTGTTTCTGCTTTGAGAGCAGGAATAGTACCGGTCGATTTGTTGAGTTCTGCTTCGAGTATTGCGTCTTTTAGCTCTGCAAGTGATTCTCGGATCAATAGATATGAGTCTCGAATAGCGCCGCGAATATTCGCAAATTTCTCCCGTACTGCTATAAATCGCTCACGTGGCAAGTCAGAGACTAATCCATCTTCTGCCTCAGCTTTTGCCTCAACGAGCATTTGCTTCGCTTCATTAAGTTTATTCTGCGCATCGTTGAGAGCAGAAAGAGATTCAGCCGTATCAATACCTTCTGATTCAAGTTTTGCAATACGGGACTCCAAACGAGTGGCTATATTTTCAAGTCGAGCAATTGCCGCATCCATGCGATTGAATGCATTCCGCACGAGATTGATAAAGCGATTTTGGAGTTCGGTGTTTAATGAGCCGTTCCCTGTAACTCCACTCGTTTTGCTTTTTGTGGATTCTGTCCCTGCAACTTCAGGAGTTGCCATATCGATTGTTTCTGCTCGAGCATAGGAAACGAACGCAAGCACTATACTCACTACTGCTAAGAAAATATAAAAATAGTGAATTTTTCGTTTTGAAAAAGAAATGTTCATATGCTTCGAATACAATAATAACTCCAACCCAGTACCAATAGTATAAAACGCCGGCGCCCAAAGGGCGCCGGCGTTTATGCACAGCTCGCTCTTCTAACCTTATTTTGCTTTGTTTTCTGTATACATGACACAGCTTCGATCAAACGCTTCTTTCGCTTTTTCGGCTCCATGCCACTCACCAATCTTCACTTCTTTGTTTTGAATTTTTTTGTATGTCTCAAAAAAATGTGTCATTTCTTTTGTGAAATGTGAGTTGAGGTCGCCAATGTCATTGATTTCTTTCATGCGAGGATCGTCAACGGGTACAGCGACGATCTTATCGTCACGATCTTCCCCGTCAATCATTTCCATAATCGCAACAGGTCGAGCCTTTACGAGAATGCCCGGCATGAGGGGGTATGTTGTGACGAGTACAACATCAAGCGCGTCACCATCGTCAAAGAGAGTTTGTGGGACAAATCCATAATCAAATGGATAATCTTGTGCTGAGTGCATAACACGGTCAAGAGCAATGATTCCGGTCTCTTTGTCGATCTCGTATTTATTTTTTGAGAATTTTGGAATTTCCACAATGACGTTCATTACGTCGCGGGTTCCTGGTTTTATGTCGTGTAGAAGGTTCATACCAAAGAGTTAATTTTTAATTCTCTTCAATCACTGTTTCTAACTTCGGCGCTTCCTCTTTTGTTTCTGTTCCGCCTGCGGAGATGATGTCAATTTTCCATCCAGTAAGTTTTGCTGCAAGGCGAACATTTTGTCCACCCCGCCCAATAGCGAGAGATTGCTGTTCAGGCACCACCGTTACGACCGCTCGTCCTCGAGTCTCATCAGTACCTGTCCCAGCCTCTTCAGCAATCGCGACCGAGAGTACTTCTGCAGGAGAGAGCGCGTCTTCAATAAAGAGAAGAGGATCTGCTGACCACTCAATAATATCTATTTTTTCACCACCGAGCTCACTCATGACGGTAGAGACGCGCACACCACGTTGTCCTACCATCGATCCAACAGGGTCAATATGGTCATCATTCGCATGGACGGCAATTTTTGAACGTGAACCAGCCTCGCGTGCGATTGCTTTCACGACCACCGCCTTACTCTGAAGCTCTGGTGCTTCTATTTCAAAGAGTTTTTCGAGAAATGTTGGATGTGAACGAGAAAGTTTGAGAAAGATACCTCGTGGAGTCTCATCAACCGCGAGAAGAAGTGCTCGAATGCGTTCTCCGGGTTTAAAGCGTTCCCCAGGAATTTGTTCGTCATAGGGCATAACACCAGTTACGCGACCGAGGTCAATATAGAGATTCCCACGCTCAAAACGCTGAACATGACCACTAATAATATCGCCTTCTTTTTGTCCGAATTCTGAAAGTGCAGATTCTTTTTCGGCCTCTCGGATTTTCTGGATAATCACCTGCTTTGCAGTTTGTGCAGCAATACGTCCGAAGTCATCTTTTGATTCAAGCGGGAATATAAGTTCATCACCAAGAGCTACATCTTTCTTAATGAGACGCGCTGATTCAATGAGAATATGTTTCTCCGGGTCAAAACGTACACGCCCTTCACCATCTTCATCAGTAATTTCAGGTGTCGGCGCACTTGGTCGTCGGTCATCTTCTTGGTGCATGGCATCCGATGGCAATTCTTCCATACGAATCATCGTTTCATCAACTACGATTTTAATCTGGTCAAAATCAGTTTTTCCGCTCGTAAGATCAAAACGGGCACGGACTATTTGGCCGCGTTTCCCAAATTCTTTCTTATACGCGGTTGCAAGAGCCTGTTCAATGGCGTCAAGCATCTTAGCGCGACTGATACCTCGTTCATCTTCCATTTGGTCGAGGACCGAATGGATCACTTTTAAATCAAACATAATCTGGAGCGAACCGCACATTTTGCGCATTTCTGCGTTGAAACTTCAATTTTCTACTCACCTTACAGAAAGCAAGGTTGGTTCGTAAATTTTGTTTCGCCTTGAAGTGCATCAAAATGTGCGGTTCGCATATTTGTGGAGTATTCTCCTTATTTCTTCTAATATCTGTAATTTTTAACTAAAAATCGCCGGCCGTATGCGGCCGACGTTCAGTCATAAGAAGATTCTAGCGGAAAATAGAGGAATGTCAAACCCAATTGATTACTCTTCATCGAGCTTTTTTTCATATTGAGCAACAAAAAAGTGCAGTTCGTATGACCTCGCAATTGGTGAGGTGCTGCACTCTAAACACCTCGTAGTAATAGTGTGAAAGTGTGGGTGCTATACTACGAGCATACGTTAGTTTTTTGGGAGTGTTCCTTACTATTCAATGCGCATTCAAGATGCACAATTAAAGCGGTTCGTTATTGACTCGGGATTAGTATCTCGCAAGGATATTGATGCTGCAGAAAAAGTAGCAAAAGAGGAGACACGTACACTCGCTGAGGCGCTCGTCTCATCGGGGTCAATGTCGGAAGATGATCTCCGCCGCGTGGAATCATACGTACTCGGAGTGCCATTTGTTTCCCTTAAAACAATCAAGATTTCTTTTGAGGTGCTCTCGCTCATTCCCGAACCGATTGCACGCAATCACAATATTATCGCGTACAAAAAAGAGAATGATGTACTTGAGGTTGCCATGCTCGACACGGCGGACCTTCCCGCAATCGACTTTGTAAAAAAGAAAGTAGGACTCAAGATTCTCCCTCGCCTTACCGATACTGAATCAATGAAAGGGGCGCTTCTTCAGTATCAGAAGACTCTCAAAGATGAATTTGGTGATTTGATTGCAAAAGAATCTTCCGCACTTAAAGTGATTGCTGAAAATACGGGGGAGGAAGCTTCTGAGGCGGATTTAAAGAAAATGGCTGAGGATCTTCCTGTTGTGCGGATTGTTGACACACTTCTTCGCCACGCGATTATTCAATCAGCCTCTGATATTCATATTGAACCAATGGAGAATGAACTCCTCGTTCGTTACCGCATTGACGGTATTCTCCATGATGCGATGACACTGCCGAAACATGCAGCTCCGACGATCGCTGCGCGCATCAAAGTGCTTTCAAATTTAAAGCTCGATGAAAAGCGCCTTCCACAAGATGGACGTTTCAAACTTGAAATGGAAGGTCAGAAGGTCGCATTTCGCGTGTCGCTCCTTCCTATTTTTTATGGTGAGAAGATCGTTATGCGTCTCCTTCGGGAGAATCGTTCGGGCTACACGCTCGAAGGTTTAGGTTTTCATGGCCAAGCCCTCGAACGTATGCATAATTCAATGAAGCAAACGACTGGAATTATTCTTGTGACAGGACCGACCGGTTCGGGAAAGACGACGACGCTCTACACGGTGCTCGATCTCCTCAATACACCTGAAGTGAATATCTCAACGATTGAAGATCCGATTGAATACCAAATGGCTCGGGTGAACCAAACGCAAGTGAAGCCTGAGATTGGATTTAGTTTCGCGAATGGACTCCGTTCGCTCATGCGCCAAGATCCCGATGTCATTATGGTCGGGGAGATTCGTGATACTGAAACAGCAAGTCTTGCGATTAATGCGGCGCTTACGGGACATATGGTACTTGCGACCGTGCATACGAACTCTTCTTCAGCAACGGTCGCGCGTCTTATGGATATGGGTGTTGAGCGATTCCTTCTTGTGTCGACGCTCCGTGTTGCTGTGGGGCAGCGACTTGTTCGGCGCATTTCTGAATCCAAAGAATCGTACACACTTACTCAAAATGAACGAGCAGATTTGGAAAAGCATGTTGATATGGATCGCATTCTAGCGACGCTTAAGGCTGAAGGAATTGTGAAATCGAGTGCAACATGGAACAGTGTCCCGTTTTACCGCCCGAAGAACGTCACTGAAACTGATGATGGATATAAAGGACGTATCGGCATTCATGAGGTCCTTCATGTGTCGTCGACACTCAAAGATCTCATAATGTCACAAGCTACATCAGATCAGATCGAGGCGCAGGCGAAGAAAGAAGGGATGCTCACGATGGTCGAAGACGGCATGTATAAAGCTGCTCTTGGTCTTACGACGATTGAGGAAGTTCTCAGGGTAATTTCAGAATAAATACAATCATGTCACGTTTTACATATATAGGAACCACAGAAGAGGGAGTTACTGTCAAACAGACAATCGAAGCTTCTGATCGTTTTGCTGTGTATGATCTCGCTCGACAAAATGGTCACACGGTCACCAAGATTGAGGAATCAAAAGCGTTTTCGCTCGATCGGTTTATAAATATTGAAAAAATAAACACTGCGTTGAGCCGAGTCAAACAAGATGAGCTCGTCATGGCGACTCGGAACCTTTCATCAATGCTAAGAGCGGGACTCCCGCTTTCACGCGCACTCTCTGTACTCGAACGTCAATCCAAAAATCCTCGAATGAAAAGCATCATGAAAGAGGTGCGAGAAAATATAAGTAAAGGAAACCAATTCAATGCCGCACTCGCAGAATATCCGAAAACGTTTTCAAAACTTTATGTCGCTATGGTGCGTGCCGGAGAAGAGAGTGGTGGACTAGCCCCCGCACTTGAAACTATTTCACTTCAGCTTCAGCGCTCATCGAGTCTCAAGAAAAAAATCAAAGGTGCAATGATGTATCCGGCAATTGTCATTTCAGTAATGACCATCATTGGAATTCTTATGATGATTTACGTGATGCCGACAATAACGGGAACGTTTGTAAAAATGGGAGTTGCGCTTCCCCTTTCGACCCGTATTCTCATTGGCATGAGTGACTTTATGACGAATCATGGAGTGCTTGCGCTCCTTGGATTCGCGTCCATTGTTGGATTTATTATTTGGTTTGGACACACCACTTTCGGAAGACGTTTTTTTCACCGAGGTCTCCTTTACCTTCCGGTGATTGGGAATCTCGCGAAACAAACAAATTCCGCATACACCGGGCGAACGCTTTCGTCACTCCTTGCCGCGGGCGTTGATGTTATTGGAGCGATACAAATAACCAAAGATGTTATACAAAATGTTCATTATAAAGATATTCTTGAAGAAGCAGCACAAAAAGTTGAAAAGGGTTCACCCCTCTCTGAAACATTTATAGCACATGAAAATCTGTACCCTATATTGGTCGGTGAAATGATCTCAGTCGGTGAAGAAACGGGGCAAATTAGTGCCATGCTTACCGAAATTGCAACGTTTTACGAAACGGAAGTTGAACAAAAAACCAAAGATCTTTCTACCATCATTGAACCAGTCCTTATGGTAGTGATTGGCGCCACTGTTGGATTTTTTGCACTTGCGATGATCGCACCAATCTACTCTATTGGAGATACTATTAGCTAATAAGGAAGTTGCATTGTGAATTCGAAGATACTTACGTCATAGCGTATGCACCACACACCCCTCTTCGGCGGAAAAAAAAGGTTGAGAAATCAGCACTTCTCAAAAGGATTTACCTTCATTGAAATTCTTGTCGTCATTGCTATTGTGGGAATTATTACCAGCATCTCGTACGCCACATTTCGCGCAGTATACAGAACATCTGCAGTGCGAGCAGCTGTGTTGAGCGTCGCAGACTCTCTTCGTGAAGCGCGAAACAATACACTTGGAGCACAAGCTGACTCTGTCTATGGGGTTCGTGTGAGTACAAGCTCTGTGACGCAGTTTAGAGGAAGTACCTATATTGCCGGCGCAACAACGAATGAAGTGTACGTATTTGAAGGTGGGGTAACGGCGACGGGGACACTCGTCACGAATGGTACAAATATTGTGTTTGCACATCTTTCAGGTTTACCATCGGCAACAGGGACTATTACCGTACAAGATAGTGACCAAACCAGTAGCACAACTCTCACTATCTATGGAACAGGTTTGGTAGAGTATTAGTATGTTTCGCATACCACCCCATCAGAATAAACATTCACAGGTTGGTGTGAGTGCTGTCGAAGTGCTCATTGGCGTTGCCATCGCTTCCCTTGTCCTCATTTTTGCTGCAAACGCAATAATTCTATTTATAAATTCAGGACGAACAGTCAGTGAAAAAACGAAAGGACTCTATTTGGCTGAAGAAGGGCTTGAGCTCGTCCGATTTATTCGGGATCAGGCGTGGACGAATGTCAGTGGACTTTCCACAAATAGTACACACTATCTCAGAGTGACCGGCACTACAGTAACGACGTCGGGGACTTCGGAAGTGATTGATGGTTTTCAGAGAAGCTTTAGAGTACAAAACGTCTATCGAAATAGCACGACGGACGATATCGTTGCAAGTACAACGGGAGGAAGTGTTGCCGACACCAACTCGAAGTACGTGTTTATGACCGTCGTGGGTGGAAATCCTACGACAACCGTGACACTCACTTCAGTACTTTCAGATCTTACCCCATGAAAAATTTCTTTTCTAAACGGAGAGTGTCTGCATCGGGTTTCTCACTCGTTGAAGTGCTTGTGTATGTTGCCGTGCTCGTGCTCGTGACCATGGCGGGAGTGCTTACGTATCTTTCGCTCAGTACCACGCTCGTACGATACGAAACCGAACGTGCAGTAAGTCATGCTGCACAAGTTACGTTAGAGCGTATCGTGCGAGACATAAAGGGAGCAACAACAATCACTGCAGCTGAAAGTAGCTTCGGTACTTCTTCCCCTCCCTCTCTTACCCTTGTCGCGGGTACGACAACAACAAAATTTTCACTGTCTGGAGGCAATGTGCTCCTAACACAAAATGGCATTGAAATTGGACCACTGACGAGTGAAGACGTTACTGTCGAGCAATTGTATTTCTTGCGATACACCGGAGTTTCTACGGAACTCGTCCGTGTCGTTCTTACCCTGAGTGCTTCAAACAAAGCCGCATCGACCACACGAACTTTTTTTGGCAGTGGAGTATTACGTGGATCCTATGAATAAATATTTTCCTCAGAAAAAAAATCAATCTGAACGCGGAGCAGCGCTTCTCATTTTTGTAATTTTTTTTCTACTCGCGAGTACCATTCTCGTATTTGGCATTGGAAGTGGAGTCTATCAAAGCCTTTCAGAATATCGGGTGCTTACAGAAAGCAAAAGAAGTTTTTATGCGGTAGAAGCAGGAATTGAGGATGCAGTATACCGCCACCGAAATGCAGAATCATATTCAAGTACGGAATCATTCACTATCGACGGAACTGCGGTCAGTGTTACACGTACACTTGTGATTGATAGCTATAATTTCACCTTTACTGCAAGCTCGACCGGTGCGACGCGGAGAAATTTCCTTGAACTTTCTGTCGGTGACGGAGCTTCATTTAATTTTGGTTTGCAGAGTGGAAATGGAGGGGTATTGATGCAAAACAATTCGACGATTAAAGGCAATGTTTTTTCAAATGGTACGGTTGTTGGTGAAAATAATAATATTGTATACGGGGATATTATCTCCGCGAGTTCAGGAGGTTTGGCAGAGGGAGTGCATGCGACCGGTTCGGTATGGGCAAACACTATAGATAACTCAATTGTGGACATGGATGCGCATTATGTTACGAAACTCGCGACTATAGTGGGGGGATCATCATACCCGGGCAGTACAGACCAAGCGACTGCAACAATGCCGATTACGGACGCACAAATAGATGAGTGGAAGATAGATGCGCAAGCCGGAACAGTTATAGCGAGCACAAGCCCTCAATGTAGTAGTGGAACATACACCATTAATTCAGATGTTACGATAGGACCGATAAAAATTGAATGTAATCTCGTGATACAGAGTAATTCGACAGACGTGTATCTCCAAGGCGCCGTATGGGTTGTAGGAAATATAGAAATAAGAAACAGTCCCAATATTCGTGTTGATGCGGCAGCGAGCGGAAAAAGTGTACCTATTATTGCCGACAATCCGACGAATCGACTCACGAGTAGCAACATAGTTCTTCAAAATAATGCCGTTTTTACAGGATTGGGCTCAAACTCATATGTGTTCCTCATTTCCCAGAATAACTCGTCGGAATTAGGGGGGAGTGAAGTTGCTATAAATATGAAAAATAACGCTACCGGGGCACTCCTTCTCTATTCCGCACATGGGGAAGTTCTTGTTGAAAATGGAAGCGGTATTAAATCAGTAACCGGTTATAAAATTCGCATTCAAAATAACACTCAGATAGTGTATGAAAGCGGATTAGTTAGCTTACTTTTTACGACAGGGCCCGGTGGAGGATATACGATTACGGCGTGGAATGAAATTTAAATGAAAAGAGTCAGCCAGTGTGATTGGTGCGGCTCTTTCAATAAAAATACTAGAGTCATTGAAATCGTGCTTTTCAAGCGAGCGTGATAAAATAAAAATATTATGAAAATTGGACACGAACCGCTCGTTGTTGGTAATTGGAAAATGAATCCGCAAAATGCAGAAATCGCAAAACGTCTCGCGGCTGATGTTAAAAAAATGGTTTCAAAGCATCGAAATGTTCAAATTGTTGTCACTCCGCCGTCAATCTTTATTCCCGTAGTTGCGACAGCACTTTCAGGTGGAAAATCATATTTGCTTGGCGCACAAAATGTTCATGCTGAAAAATTGGGAAGTCACACGGGTGAAATATCTCTCTCAATGCTCAAAAGTTTCAATGTCAGGTATGTGATTGTTGGACATTCTGAGCTCAGGGCAGTAGGAGAAACGGAAGAAATTGTCAAACAGAAACTCGCTGCCATAATTAAAAATGGAATGATCGCCATTCTCTGTGTTGGTGAAACAAAGCGTGACCATGGCGCTCAGTATCTTGGACACATTGAACATCAAATTCGTACCGCGTGCGCAGGTCTCTCGCGTGCAAAGCTCCAAGAACTTGTTATTGCGTATGAGCCAGTCTGGGCAATTGGAAGCGGACAAACAGCTACACCAGCCGACATACATGAGATGAAACTTTTTATTGAAAAAACTCTCACCGATCTCTATGGCAGAAATTA
>Ga0163144_10013063_pt1 | contig 17363 bp, 13 predicted proteins | sample OliLak19BULKMAT1_FD_123175 | JGI IMG/M metagenome (GOLD analysis project Ga0163144, IMG submission 123175) | Freshwater microbial mat bacterial communities from Lake Vanda, McMurdo Dry Valleys, Antarctica - Oligotrophic Lake LV.19.BULKMAT1 | ecosystem: Environmental > Aquatic > Freshwater >...
CGGATCCCGGAGCCGGCACCTGTGCTCGAGGCCGTGGTCGAGCTCGACGACGAGCCCGTGACCGCCACGGTCGCCGAGCTCCAGCCGCTGTACCGGCAGATGCTCGCGATCCGCCGGCTCGAGGAGGCGTCCGCGAAGGCCTACTCGCAGGGCAAGATCGGCGGCTTCCTCCACCTGATCATCGGCCAGGAGGCCGTGTGCGTCGGCGCGATCGCGGCGCTGCGCCCCGAGGACTACGTGGTCGCGACCTACCGCGACCACGGCCACGCCTACGCCAAGGGCATCACCGCGCGGTCGATGATGGCCGAGCTGTACGGCAAGAAGACCGGCGTGGTGAAGGGCCTCGGCGGGTCGATGCACTTCTTCGACAAGCCGCGCGGCTTCCTCGGCGGCCACGGCATCGTCGGCGGCCACGTGCCGATCGCGGCGGGCGCGGCGTTCGCCTCGAAGTACCGCGGCGACAAGCGCGTCACGCTGTGCTTCTTCGGCGAGGGCGCGTCCACGATCGGCGGGTTCGCCGAGGGCCTCGCGCTCGCGGCGCTGTGGAAGCTGCCGGTGGTCCTGATCTGCGAGAACAACCAGTACTCGATGGGCACGCCGCTGTACCGCAGCCTCGCGGTCGAGGACGTGTCGATGCGCGCGCTCGCCCACGGCATGGCGCGCGATCGGTTCGACGGCGACGACCCGGTCAAGGTCAAGCAGCGGATCGGCATCGCGGTGGAGCGCGCACGCGACACCAACGAGCCCACGCTCGTCGAGGTGATCACGTACCGGTTCCGCGGCCACTCGATGAGCGACCCGGGGCTCTACCGCACCAAGGACGAGGTCGAGGAGTGGAAGCGCCGCGATCCGCTCAACCGCGCGCGCGCCAAGCTGATCGAGCTCGGGCTCGAGGAGGCCGCGATCGAGGCGCTCGAGACCGAGGTCAAGGCGGAGATCGAGGAGGCCGTGCAGTTCGCCGAGACCTCGGCGCCCGCGGACGAGTACCTCCCCTACGTGACCAAGGAGTAGTCGTGGCGGTCATCAGCTACCGAGAAGCGTTGAACGCCGCGATGCGCGAGGAGATGGATCGCGATCCCGACGTGTTCATCATGGGCGAGGAGGTCGGGCACTACCAGGGCGCCTACAAGGTGACCCAGGGCCTGCTCCAGCGGTTCAGCGAGCGCCGCGTCGTCGACGCGCCGATCGCAGAGATGGGGTTCGCGGGGATCGGCGTCGGGGCCGCGATGGTCGGCCTGCGGCCGATCATCGAGTTCATGACGTTCAACTTCTCGCTCGTCGCGATCGATCAGATCGTGAGCAACGCGGCGAAGATCTTCCAGATGAGCGCCGGCCAGTTCCACGTGCCGATCGTGTTCCGCGGCCCGAGCGGGCCGGCGGTGCAGGTCGCGTCGCAGCACTCGCAGGCGCTGGAGTCGTTCTACGCGCACGTGCCCGGGCTCAAGGTCGTGATGCCGTCGACGGCGTACGACGCCAAGGGCCTGCTCAAGGCCGCGATCCGCGACGACAACCCGGTCGTGTTCATGGAGGGCGAGACGCTCTACGCGAGCACCTGGGAGGTGCCGGCCGAGGAGTACCTGCTGCCGATCGGCGTCGGCGACATCAAGCGGCCCGGCAAGGACGTCACCCTGGTGGGGTGGTCCAAGGCGGTGTGGATCTGCCTCGACGCCGCCAAGGCGCTCGCGGCCGAGGGCATCGACGCCGAGGTCGTGGACCCGCGCACGCTGCGGCCGCTCGACAGCGCGATCATCTGCGACTCGGTCACCAAGACCGGCCGGTGCGTGATCGTCGAGGTCGGCTGGCCGGTGGCCGGGTTCGGCGCCGAGGTCGCGTACCAGGTGCAGCGCCAGTGCCTCGACTACCTCGACGCGCCGATCGAGCGGGTGTGCTCCGACGACGTGCCGATGCCGTACGCCAAGAACCTCGAGGACGAGGTCCAGCCGCAGGTCAAGGACGTGGTGGCCGCGGTCAAGCGCGCCCTCTACCTCGCCTAGCCGAGACGAAGGACGACGATATGGCTCAGATCATCGGACTGCCGAAGCTGTCACCCACGATGGAAGAGGGCGTGCTGGTCAGGTGGGTGAAGAAGGAGGGCGACAAGGTGTCGCCTGGTGATCTCGTCGCCGAGGTCGAGACCGACAAGGCCAACATGGACTTCACCCTCGAGGACGAGGGGGTGTTGTTGAAGCTGCTGGTCAAGGAGGGCGACACCGTCAAGCTCGGCGCGCCGGTCGCGATCCTCGGCAAGGCCGGGGAGGACGTGTCGGCGCTCGTGCAGCAGGCGACCGCGGGCGCCTCGGCCCCGGCTCCGGCTCCGGCTCCGGCTCCGGCCCCGGCTCCGGCTCCGGCTCCGGCTCCGGCTGCGGCTCCGGCTCCGGCTCCGGCTGCGGCTCCGGCTGCGGTTCCGGAGTCCGGTGGCCGCCTGCTGGCGTCGCCGCTGGCCAAGACGATGGCGATCGAGCTCGGCATCGATCTCCGGACCGTGACCGGCACCGGCCCCGGCGGCCGGATCATCGAGCGCGACGTGAAGGCCGCGGCCAGCTCCGTTCGTCCTGAGCGGAGCGCGAGCGAAGCGAGCGCGGAGTCGAAGGACGCTGGTACCGGCACCGCGATGGTCAAGGCGCCCGCCCCCGCCCTCTCGATCCCCGGCACCGACGGCGACCACGTCGACGTCCCCGCCTCCAACATGCGCAAGCGGATCGCGGCGCGCCTCACCGAGGCCAAGCGCGACGTCCCGCACTTCTACCTGATGCGCCAGGTCGACCCCGAGCCGATGCTCGCGTTCCGCGGCCGGCTCAACGCGCTGCTCGGCGACAAGGGCAAGGTCTCGGTCAATGACCTGATCGTCAAGGGCGTCGCGCTCGCGCTGCGCCGCGTCCCCGACTGCAACGCGTCGTGGAATGGCGATTCGATCCGCAAGTTCCACCGCGTCCACGTCGGCATCGCCGTCGCGATCGAGGACGGCCTGGTCACCCCGGTGGTGCGAGACGCCGATCTCAAGGGCATCGGCTCGATCGCCGCCGAGATCCGCGATCTCGCCGAGCGCGCGCGCAGCCGCCACCTCAAGGGCCACGAGATCACCGGCTCGACGTTCACCGTCTCGAACCTCGGGATGATGGGCATCGAGCGGTTCACCGCGATCCTGAACCCGCCCGAGGCCGGCATCCTCGCGATCGGCGCCGCCGTCGACACGCCGGTCGTCAAGGACGGCGCGGTCGTCGCCGGCAAGCGGATGACGTTCACGATGAGCTGCGACCACCGCGTGATCGACGGCGCGCTCGGGGCGAAGTTCCTCGCGCAGCTCGTCGAGCTGCTCGAGCACCCCGAGGCCCTGGCGCTATGAGCTCCACGCCCGACGACTTCGATCTCGTCGTGATCGGCTCCGGCCCCGGCGGGTACGTCGCCGCGATCCGCGCCGCGCAGCTCGGCCAGCGGGTCGCGTGCGTCGAGCGCGCCGAGCTCGGCGGCATCTGCCTCAACTGGGGCTGCATCCCCACCAAGGCGCTGCTGAAGTCCGCCGAGGTGCTCGAGACGATCCAGCACGCGAAGGAGTTCGGGATCATCGTCGAGGGCACCGTCAAGGCCGACCTCGCCGCGATCATCCAGCGCAGCCGCGACGTCTCGGCCAAGATCTCCAAGGGCGTCGCGTTCCTGCTCAAGAAGAACAAGATCGAGTCCGTCGCCGGCACCGCGACCTTCGCCACGGCCAAGGGCGAGCTCGTCGACGAGCAACGCGAGTCGAGCGGGGTGGGGACCACGCCGGCTTCGCCGGTGGGGAGGGGGCGCAGCCCCCTGGGAATCGACGTCGCGCTCACCGACGGCAAGACGCGCACCCTGCGCGGCAAGAACATCGTCCTCGCGACCGGCGCGCGCGCGAAGAGCATCCCCGGCGTCACGATCGACGGCGAGCGGATCATCGAGTACCGCAAGGCGATGACGCTGCCGTTCCTGCCCAAGACGATGGTGGTGATCGGCGCGGGCGCGATCGGCGTCGAGTTCGCGTCGTTCTACCGCTCGCTCGGCGTCGACGTGACGATCGTCGAATACCTGCCGCGGCTCGTGCCGTCGTGCGACGCCGACGTCTCGAAGGAGCTGACCCGCGCGTTCGAGAAGCGCGGCTTCCACCTCCTGATGAACCACAAGGTCGCGAGCGCGAAGAACACGGGCGATCAGGTCGAGATCCTCGTCGATCCGCGCGACGGCAGCGCCGGCACCAAGCTGATCGCCGACGTCCTGCTGGTCGCGACCGGCATCGCGGCGAACACCGAGAACCTCGGGCTCGAGGCGCACGGCGTCCAGCTCGACCGCGGGTTCGTGAAGGTCGACGGCGACCTCAAGGCCGCCGACGGCATCTACGCGATCGGCGACGTGATCGGCCGCGGCCTCGCCCACACCGCGAGCGCCGAGGGCGTGTTCGTCGCCGAGCTGATCGCCGGCCATCACGCCGTGAGGATCGACTACGACACGATCCCCGCGTGCATCTACTGCCACCCGGAGATCGCGCAGGTCGGGCTCACCGAGGAGCAGGCCAAGGAGAAGGCGATCCCGTACAAGGTCGGCCGGTTCCCGTGGCGCCCGCTCGGCAAGGCGATGGCCGCCGGCGAATCGACCGGCTTCGTCAAGGTGATGTGGCACACCGAGACCGGCGCCCTCGTCGGCGCGCACATGATCGGCCCCGCCGTCACCGACCTCGTCGCCGAGCTGACCCTCGCCAAGTCCACCGAGGTCAACGCCGAGTCGCTCGCGTACACGGTCCACGCGCACCCGACGTTCGCCGAGGCGATCAAGGAAGCGACCGAGGACGCCCTCGGCCACGCGATCCACCTGTAGCTCGCGAGGCCACAGAAATCCACGACCCGCTGTGGCCGCGGGATCACGATCCGCGCGCGCCGACGCGCCAAGTCTGCGGTTATTCATCGACGCGATCGTGGCCAGAGTCTTGCTGAGGGAGGCAACGCCATGCGCTCGCTCCCCGCCTCCCTCCTCCTCCTCCTCGCCGTCCCCGCCTGCGGCGATCCGGCATCTCCTGGCACCGACGCGGCCGCCCACGACGGCGGGATCACCGCCGACGCGAGCAATCCCGACGCGGGCCCGTGGCCGGCGTTCCGGAACCCGGTCGACCTCGCCGATCTCACCCTCGCGCAGATGGCGTCGGAGCGCCTCGGCGTCGGCACGCGCGTCGCGTGCGACGCGTGTCACGCCCTGACCCGCGAGCGCCTGCAGTCGTGGCTGGTCGAGACGCAGGCCGCCGACGCCGCGTGCCTCGGCGACCTGATGCCGACGACGCCGGCCGGCGCGCAGGCGATCCTCGACTGCTTCCGCACCACGGACACCGACGCGTGGTCGCCTCACCTGCTCGGCATCTACGCCACCGGCGCCGCCTCGCCGTGGTTCGACGCCGTGTTCGACCTCGCCTACGGCGACGACGCCGAGGCGTGGGACGACTGGACCGGGCGGATCGTGATGCCGCGCGGCGCCCAGCCGCCGCTGACCTCCGCCGATTTCGACGTCGTCACCGAGTGGTTCGCGCGCGGCCTGCCCGAGCTCGAGGCCGTCGTGCCCGACAACCCGGATCTGCCCGGGTGCACGGAGGCGATCGGGGCCGAGGTCGCGTCGCACGTCACGGCGATGGAGACGACGGGCTGGACCGCGATCAACCGCGACGCCGGCATCAACTCGCTCGGCTGCGCCGGCGCGGACACGGCCGCCGAGTGCCTCGACACCTACCCGCTGTCGACGACGCAGCCGTACGCGTCGATGTGGACGCTGAACGCGCCCGAGACGAAGATCCGGCTGCTCCGCACGATCACGTACACCTCGAGCTACTGGACGCGCAGCTCCGCCGACGGCCGGTTCGTCTCGCACGGCGGCGGCTCGACGGCCGGCGCCACGGTGATCGACCTGCTGGAGAACCGGGAGATCCCCGCCGACGCGTTCTACGATCCCGGGTTCTTTCCCGACAACTCCGGGTTCGTGATCCAGGGCGGCGCCAACGCCTGGTGCCGGCAGTCGCTGCTCACCACCAGCCCGACGCACATCAGGTTCAACGAGCCCCAGTGCTCGCCGGTCGACGTCGTCGGGCTGTACCAGCACCTCGGCGCCGCGAACGGCGGCGACTACTGGACGGTCAACGGCCAGTTCGTCAGCGACAACGCGTGGGGCGAGCCGACCGCGTGGTTCGACGAGGGCTCGACGGACTACCTCACCCCGATGGAGTACACGGGCACGGGCTACGAGGCCAAGGCGCAGATCCCCGTGGCGGTGCCGTACGAGGGCGACACGATCATCTCGCCGTCGGCGAAGCTGCTGCTCAGCCGCGTCGCCGGCGACGGCGACACCCAGAGCGGTTTCACGCTGCGCGCGCTCACCGCGACCCCGACCGGCGACACCTACGACGTCGCGACGCCCACGATCGCGCGCTACTGCGTGAACGGCGGCAAGCCGGCGTTCAGCTACGACGAGCGCTGGCTGGTCTACCACCACTGGACCACCGCCAACACCGCGGACGTGTTCCTGCTCGAGCTCACCACCGGCGTGTCGCGGCAGATCACCAAGATGACGGCGGGGCAGCACGCCGTGTTCCCGCACTTCCGCAGCGACGGCTGGATCTACTTCATCGTGAAGAACGCGAACGGCGGCGAGGTGATCGCGGCCAGCGACGCCGCGCTCGTGCTCGGGAGCTGACGCGCCGCGACGCGTTCGTGCTACGAACAGCTCGATGTCCGAGCGCGTCCACCTGCCCGTCGTGACCGGTGAGAGCGGCGAGGCGCCGCGCGCACGGCGGCACCCCGAGTGGATCAGGGTCCCCCTGCCCACCAAGCCGACCTTCTTCGAGGTCCAGCGGATGGTGAAGGAGCTGCGGCTCCACACCGTGTGCGAGAGCGCGAGCTGCCCGAACATCGGCGAGTGCTGGAGCCGGCGCGCGCTGACGATCATGATCATGGGCGACATCTGCACGCGGAGCTGTCGGTTCTGCGACGTCACCACCGGCCGGCCGCTGCCGCTCGATCCCGACGAGCCGCGCCGCGTCGCCGACCTGCTCGGCCAGCTCCACCTCGAGCACACGGTGATCACGTGCGTCGATCGCGATGACCTGCCGGATTTCGGCGCCGCGCACTGGGCGGAGACGATCCGCGCCGTGAAGGCGGCGTGTCCGGACATGACGCTCGAGGTCCTGGCCGGCGACTTCAAGGGCAAGCCCGAGCTGGTCGACGTCGTGCTCGCCGCCGAGCCGGACGTGTTCTCGCACAACCTCGAGACCGTGCCGCGGCTCAGCCGCGAGGTCCGCGTCCAGGCGAGCTACCCGCGCAGCTACGCGATCCTCGAGCACGCGCGCGCCCGCGGCGCGGTGACCAAGACCGGCATGATGCTCGGCCTCGGCGAGGAGCGCGCGGAGGTCGAGGAGGTGATCCGCGACGTCGCGAAGCTCGGCGTCGACATCGTCACGCTCGGCCAGTACCTGTCGCCGTCGAAGCAGCACCTGCCGGTGGCGCGGTATGTCCACCCGACGGAGTTCGACGACCTCAAGGCGTTCGCGCTGGCCGCGGGCGTCCGTCACGTCGAGGCAGGTCCGCTGGTCCGCTCGAGCTACCACGCCGATGGGCAAGCGGCGCTGGTCCGCGGCCTGCGAGGAGATGCGCGATGAAGAAGGTCCTGTTGCTCACCCTGCTCGCCGCGTGTGGTGGTGACGACGCCGCGGTCGGCCCCGACGCCGCGCCGCAGCTGATCTTCGGCGGCGACCGGCCGACCGAGCTGCAGGTGCCGGACCTCGAGCCCGGCGAGACCTACCCGCTGGTGCTGCTCCTGCACGGCCACGGCGTCAGCGGGCTGGTCCAGCAGGCGTACCTGAAGCTCGATCTCGTCGATCAGCGAGGCGTGTTCCTGCTCGCGCCCGACGGCTCGCTCAGCGGCGTCGACGGTCACGCGTACTGGAACGCCGAGTCGGGCTGCTGCAACCACGGCGAGCACGACGTCGACGACGTCGCGTACCTCGGCACCATGCTCGAGGACGTGATGGCGGCGTGGCCGATCGATCCGGCGCGGGTCTACGTGTGGGGCCACTCCAACGGCGGGTTCATGGCCTACCGGATGGCGTGCGACCGCGCCGACCTCGTGGCCGGGATCGCGCCCCTCGCGGGCGCGGCGACCAGCCTGAACGGCGACGACGACTGCGATCCGTCGCAGCCGGTCAACGTGCTCCACATCCACGGCACGTCCGACGCGGTCGTCCCGTTCACCGGCACCAACTTCGGCAAGGGCACGTTCCCGGGCGCGATCGAGTCGGTCGACCAGTGGCAGGCGCACGACGGCTGCGACGCGACGCGGACCGCCGGCGAGGCGCTCGACGTCGAGGCCGACATCGACGGCGCCGAGACCACGGTCGCGGACGCCGACGGGTGCCCGGCGGGCGGCGCGGTCACCCTGTGGACCATGACCGGCGCCAGCCACATCCCCGACGTCGTCCCGGCGTACGGCGACCTCGTCCTCGACTGGTTGCTCGCGCACCCGCGTCCGTGAGCCGCGTCATCGTCGTCGGCGCGGGCGTGATCGGCCTGACCTGCGCGGTCGAGCTCGAGGCCGCCGGCCACGACGTCACCGTGATCGGCGAGCGCACCGCCGACGCGACGGTGTCCTCGGTCGCGGGCGCGATCTGGTTTCCGTACCGCGTCGGGCCGCCCGATCGCGTCGCGCGCTGGGCGGCGCGCACCGCGCGCGCCTCGAGCAGCTCGCCGGCGACCCCGACGCCGGGATCGCGAACCTCACCTGCCTGGAGATCACGGCCACCGACGAGCCGCCGTGGTGGCTCGCCGCCGCGCCCGACGCCGAGCGCGTGATCACCGATCTGCCCGGCCGCCCGCACGCGTGGCGATTCCGCGCGCCGCGCGTCGAGCCGGCGCGCTACCTCGCCTGGCTGACCGCGCGCCTGGCGCGCCCGATCGTGCGCGCGCGCGTCGCGTCGCTCGACGACCTCGACGCCGAGGTGATCGTGCACGCCACCGGGCTCGGCGCCCGCGCGCTCGCCGCCGATCCCACCGTCACCGGGCTGGCGGGTCAGGTGATCGTCACGGAGCCCGGCGACGTCCCGCTCGGCGTCTCGATCACCGACGACCGCACGCCCGAGCTGTTCTACGTGATCCCGCGCGCCGCCTCGCTCGTCCTCGGCGGCAGCGCGCTCGCCACCGACCTCCTCGAGCCTCCCGACGAGGACGCCGGGCTCACCGCGCGCATCCTCGCCGACGCCGCCCGCCTCGGCCTTCGCCCCGGCCGCGTCGTCGCGGTCCGCACCGGCCTGCGCCCGTTCCGCCCCGAGGTCCGGCTCGAGCGCGTCGGCCGCGTCATCCACTGCTACGGCCACGGCGGCGCCGGCTTCACGCTGTCGATCGGGTGCGCCGAGGACGTCGTCGCGCTGGTCTAGCGCGCGCGGCCCCGGAGCACGGCGCGGACCTGGTGGGCGAACCAGCCGACCGTGACGGCCGCGACCCCGTACGCGAGCGTTCCCGTGGTCGTGTGCCCGAGATCGAACGCGACCGAGCCGACCACGCCGATCACGGCGGCGATCCAGGCGATCGCGATCAGCTCCAGCAGGCGGCTGCCCCGCGGGGAGGCGCCGGGGTGGATGCGGCGGCGCCACCCGAGCACGCCCAAGCCGCCGAACAGGAACAGGAGGTGGAAGGCCGACCACATCCTCTCCGCGACCGTCCGCGACAGCGTCGCCGACGCCGGGTTCGCGGGGTCGTACCAGCACGGCGAGTCCCATCCGAGCGGGTAGCGCGCGACGGTCTCGGCGGCCTCGACGCGGTTGCCGTACCCGGACGTGAACGCGACCCGCGATCCGGCGTAGCGACGACCGCCGACCTCGTACTCGTACTCGATCGCGGCGTCGTACGAGCGCCGCTTGCCGCGGCGGTCCATCGTCACGATCGAGCGGGTCACGTGGCACGTCGTCTCGCGCCACGCGCTCGCCGCGCGGGCCTCGCGCGCCGGATCGATCGTGATCGTGTAGGCGGTGACCGTGCCGGCGGCGATCAACGCCACGCCGAACAGCGTCAGGACCCACGGCGAACGAGCGAAGGGCGGCACGACGACCGGCTCAGCGGAAGTAGTACAGGCCCGCGACCGCCATCGCGACCAGCAGCAGGAGCACCAGGACGAGCAGGCGCCACGGCGGCCGCTTGTCCTCGAGACCGGCGACGACGATGCGCGGCGACGAGTGCTTCACGCGGCGCTCGTCGCCCTTGACCTCGATGCGCAGGTCAGCGTCGCGAGCGCCGTCGTCGCGCGCCATGATCCGCGTGGGATCGTCGTCACCGGCCCGCGCCGAGCCGCGACCCTCGATGACGATCTGCCCGGCCTTGCCCTCGGGCTTGCGCGGCTGCACCACGCTCGGATCGCGATCGCCTGCGCTGGTCGAGCCCATGCGCGGCGGGTCGCTCTCGACCGTGGTGGCGCCATCGAACTCGCGCTCGCCGCTCGTGGTCGGCGGCGACGGCAGCGGCTGGCGCGTGACGTGCCCGTGCATCGTGCCGTTGGCGACGCGCTCGTGCGGGATCTCCTCGCCGGCGAGCGCGGCGGGCGCGACCTGCCCGGTGGTCAGCGCCGCCTCCCACGCGAGCCGCAGCGTCTGCTCGGCGTCGGCGCCGTCCTTGATCCGCTTCGAGGCGTCAGGCTCGATCGCCTTCATGCACACGTCCGACAGCGCCGCCGGGATCGTGCGGTCGTGGTGCGTGGGCGGCAGCGCGTCGCCCTTGACGACGTGGCTGTTGGTCGTGCGCGTGTCGGGGCCCTCGTACGGGATCCGCCCCGACAGCAGCTCGTACAGCACGGCACCCCACGCGAAGATGTCGGCCTGCGGCGTGTAGCGGCCTTCCTTGATCGCCTCCGGCGGCGAGTACCCGGGCGTGCCCATGAAGATGCCGACCTGCGTGAGGTCGCTGTCGGGCAGCCGCGCGATCCCGAAATCGGCCAGCTTCCAGCGGTTCTCGCCGGCGTGGAGCACGTTCGCGGGCTTGACGTCGCGGTGGACGATCCGCTGCCGGTGCGCGAACCCCATCGCGCTCGCGAGATCGAGGGCGATCTGCACCGCGCGCCCCAGCGGCATGCGCACGCGATCGAGCCGGTCCGCGAGCGACTCGCCCGGCAGGTACTCGAGCACCATGAACGGCGCGCCCCACTCCTCGTCGATCCCGACGTCGAAGATCGTGACGATCGCCGGGTGCTGCATCTTCGCCGCGGCCTTGGCCTCGCGCTGGAACCGCTCGAGGTACGCCGAGCGCACGCGTTTGCCGACGCCCTGCGGCGACACGATCGTCTTCACGGCGACGATGCGGTCGAGCAGCGGATCGCGGGCCTTGTAGACCACGCCCATCGCGCCCTTGCCCAGCACCTTCAAGACCTCGTATCGGCCGATGGTCTTGCGGCCCTCGCCGGAGTCCACCTCCATCCCGGGCGGCGGCACGAAGCGCAGCCGCGAGACCGTCCGCGGACGGGTCGCCTCGGGAGCCTGATCGGACATGGCCGACCTCGACGATAACACTATCGGCGCGACACCGCGCCCGCGACCAGCGCCCCTGCGGCCACGCTGGCGGTCACCCACGCGTTACCGCCGATCACGGCGCCCTTGCCGATCACGGTGTCGCCGCCCAGGATGGTCGCGCCCGCGTAGATCACCACGTCGTCCTCGATCGTCGGGTGACGCCGCTTCCCCGGCGCCGGGCGATCCCCGCCCCGAGGCACCGTCAGCGCGCCCAGGGTCACGCCCTGATAAATCCGGACGCGATCCCCGATCAGCGTGGTCTCGCCGATCACCACGCCGGTGCCGTGGTCGATGAAGAACCAGTCGCCGATCGTCGCGCCCGGGTGGATGTCGATCCCGGTCTTCTCGTGGGCGTGCTCGGCCATCATCCGCGGGATGACCACCGCGCCCGCGCGCAGCAACGACGCCGCCAGCCGGTAGACGATCGTGGCGTAGGTGCCCGGGTAGCACACGACCACCTCGTCCGGCCCGGACGCGGCCGGATCGCCCTCGACCGCGGCGAGGACGTCGCGGGCGACCTGCGCGCGCAGGTGCGGCAGCCCGGCGACGAACCCGGTGGTGATCGCCTCGGCCTCCGCCAGGCACTCGGGACACTCCGCGAGGTCCTTGCCCGAGCGGAGCTGGCTCTTGTGATGGAGCGCGCGGTAGAGCTGGTGGCGCAGCGTGATGTGGAGCTCGTCGATCCGCTCCTCGATCTGCGCGCGCAGCACGGGCGGCGGCAGCCGCGCGACGCTCGGGCCGACGAACCCCGGCAGCAACAGCCCGCGGCACATCTCGACCACGCGCGCGACCTGATCCGCCTTGGGCAGCTCGTAGCTGCCGAGGTGCTGGATCTCGGGGTGCGGCGACAGGTAGCTCTCGACCAGCTCGTCGACGACCTTGGAGCTCATCAGCCTTCCTCGGGTTTGCCAGGACGTGGGTGCGGCGCCGGCGCGGCGTTGATCTTCTCGATCGCCTCCTGCCAGCGGGCGTCGGGGACGGTCACGCGGGTCGGCATGCCGCCGCCGAGCTCGAACAGGCGCACGAAGTCCCAGCCGCTCGAGAACCCGGCGGCGATCGTCGCGTTGCCCGAGTCGCGGACCATCGAGACCGGCGCCATCGCCTGGCCGGCGAGCAGGAGGTCGGTCTTGTCGTACGAGGCCTTCGCCGCCGTCGCGTCGACGACCGCGACCCGTCCGCGCACGCTGTACCGCTTCGCCAGCAGCGCGGTGCCAACGGCGCGCTCGGCGAACTCGACCGCCGCCTCGTCGATCAGGTCGTCGTGGACGCCGCCGCGGCGGCCGTTGACCAGCCACTGCACGACCGCGCGCTTGAGCTGGTCGTCGCGGAACTTCGCGCGCAGCGCCTGGTCGATCCGCACCGCGATCGGGCCGGGCTCGCCGATCCGGGTGTCGACGCAGCGCGCGTCGTCGTCGGCGCCCGGGTACGGCTCGACGCCGCCGAGCACCCACTTGGCCGCGGCGTAGAGGCCGTCGAGATCGACGTGGGCGCAGATCGTGTCGATCGGGCCGATCGCGCGGACCAGCTCCGGCGTCACCATCTCGGGGCACGCGCCGTGCTCGGCCTTGGTGGCGAGCACGAACCGAGGGTCGGCCTTGTACTCGGCGTGGCGCTCGTGGTCGTGGTGGTCGACCCACGCGGCCAGCCGTCCGCCGAGCCCGTCGAGGAACGGCTTGGTGATCAGCTCGAACGAGACGCTGTCGCCGACCGTGGCGGCGAACGCGATATCGAGCACGACCACGCGCCCCGCGAGCCGATCGGCGCGCGGCAGCAGCCGCGGCGAGCCGAAGGCGAGGTGAGGCATGGGGTCGGCCACCGCGCGACCATAGCAGCAAGTTTGACGCCGACGGTCCGCGGCCGCATCCTCGGGGACGGAGACGATATGAACCACCTCGGACGATGGATCGCGTGTGGAGTCCTGATCGCGGCGTGCGGCGGCGGCAAGGCGACGCCCAAGCAACCCGATCCGGGCCCGACGATCGACGCCGGGGTGGTGGCCGAGGATCCGGAGGGTCCGGCCGACGCCGCCGAGGCGTTCCTCGACGTGACCGGGATCCAGCCGACCACCGGCGACGCCGGCACCGAGGTCGTCATCTACGGGTCGGCGTTCACCAAGGAGAGCCGCGACATCGAGGTGTGGTTCGGCGCGAAGAAGGCCGAGGTCACGGACGTCCGCGACACGCAGATGACGGTGATCGCGCCCAAGGCGAGCAAGGGCGACGTCGTCGATATCAGCATCACGTTCTCGCCGGGCGGCAAGATCCAGCTCCCCGACGCGTTCTCGTACCCCGAAGAAGACTGACGCCGCCTACGGCTCGGCGCCGGCGTCCGCGGGCTCGTCCTCGACGCCCGCGTCGACGGTGGTGCCGTCGAGCGTCGGCATCGCGTCGATCGCGCGCTGACCGTCGCCGCGGCAGTGGAGCAGCGCCGACCAGCCGTCGTGCAGGTAGGCCTGCCGCACGGTCCCGAGGTCGCCGCAGTCGCCCTCGGCGTCGGGCCCCAGCAGGCACACGCTGCGCTGCCCGACGGTGGCCTCGAACGCCGAGCGCTGGCCGCCGGCCGCCGTACCGATGTGCTGGCCGTCGACCCACAGCTCCACCGGATCGGCGCACTCGCGGTTGTCGATGTAGAGCGTCGCCGGCGCGGGCGGCCGCTTGACCGCCACGGTCGCGGTCGGCGCCGCGATCGTCGTCGTCGGCTTGCCGTACAGCTCGGGATGCTTGACCGCCGCGATCAGCAGCGCCTCCGTGCAGCGCCGGACCTTGAGCTCGCGGCCGAGCTGCTGCGTCAGCTCGCTCTTGACCTCGCGGACGCCGATCAGCGCGCGGCGCCACGCCTTGCGGACGTCGATCACCCGGCGGCGGTACGCCGGCGTGAGGCCGGCGGACTCGCCGAGCTCGTCGCGCAGCACGACCGTGCGCACCGCCTCGCCGAGCAGGTTGCCGCGGCGGTAGAGCACCTTCTCGAGCCGGCGCGCGGCGATCGTCGGCTGCGCGACCTGGGCGAGCGGGCACGTCCGCGGCATCGGTCGCTTGCGCGCGAGCTTCGACAGATCCTTGCCGGGGCCCTCACCCAGCGCCGCGAGCGCGATCAGGTACTGGTCGTCGAGCTGCTTGCGGACCGCGGCCATGCCGTCCGCCGCGCCCAGCGCGGCGTCGATCGCGGCCTCGTACGACGCGACGTCACCGAACGGCAACTCGAACGCCGGCGCGCCCTCGATCTCCGGGGCGTCGCCGCGGTCGAACGCGATCATCGCGCGGCGCGCCTCCGCGTACCCGGGCCTGGCCGCCAGCGCGCTGCGGATCGACGCCTTGGCCGCGTCGAGATCGTCGAGGTGCGCCTCGGCGAGCGCCTGGAGATAGTCGAGCTCCGGGCCGTCGGCCCCGAGCGTGCGCGCGGCCGCGAGCTCGCTGCGCGCCTCGTTCGCGGTGTGGCGGAGCAGCAGCACGTAGGCGTGCGCGATCCGCGCCTTTGCCGAGCGGGGCTGCTTCTGCACGGCGCGCTTGAGGTACCAGAGCGCCTCACCGTCGTTGCCGCGGCGGTACTGGATCGCGCCCAGGACGCTGAACGCCGCGCCGGCGTGCTCCTTGTTCGTCTGCGCCTTGAGCAGCGACTTGTACGCCTTGTCGAGATCGCCGGCGTCGAGCCAGGCCAGGCCGGTGAGGAACGCGGGCCGCGGATCGCGCGGCGCGGCCTTCGCCATCTTCGCGTACCAGAGCGCGGCGCCCGCCGGATCGGCGCGGCGACGGGTCACGTCGCCGAGCAGCTTGAGCACGATGACGTCGCCGGGCCGCGTCGCGACGATCCCCTCGTAGGTGGCCTGCGCGCGCTCCCACCGGCCGAGCGCGGAGTACGCGGCGCCGAGGTCCATGCGGATCGGCACGTCGTCGGGCGCGCGGGTGGTGATCTCCTCGAGCTCGGCGACCAGCGCCTCCAGATCGCCGCGATCCGAGTGGACCAGCGCGATCAGCCGGCGCGCGCGCAGATCGTCGGGCGCCCGCGCGACCACGCGCCCGAGCTCGCGCAGCGCGCCCTCCGACTCGCCGGTCTGCCACATCGCCTCGCCGAGGTGGAGCCGCGACTCGAGGTCCCACGGCCGCCGGCGCACGACCTTGTCGTAGAGATCGCGCGCGGTGTCGGCCTTGCCGCCGGCCCGCGCCGCCGCGGCCGCCGCGCGGACCGCCGCCGGATAGTCGGGCGCGAGATCGACCGCATAGGCGAACTTGCCGGCGGCGCGCGACGCGTTCTTCGGATCCTCGGGATCCTCGGGGAACTCGAGGTACGTCTGGCCGACGAGCCGCTGGCCGAGCGCGAGCGTGGGCTCGATGAAGATCGCGCGCTGGAGATCGTTGCGCGCGGTGCGCGGCTCGATGGCCCCGAGCGTGCCGCGCAGCTTCGCGACGCCGCGGCTGATCAGCGTGAGCGCGTAGAGGTCGCGGCTCGCCGGCGCGTGGAGCGCCTCCGCCGCGAGCTCGCCCAATTGGATCGCCGCCGCGCCCGCGAGCTGCACGGTCGCGTCGCCGATCATCGCGTGGACGTTCTCGAACGGCCCGACCGCGACCACCTCGCCGAACGAGGTCGCGTTGCCGGCGGCGTCGACGCGCCACAGCGAGATCGCGAGCCGGAGCTGCCAGTTCGGGCGCTCGACCCAGCCGGTCCACACGTACCGCGCGCCCCGCGCCTTGCCGAACGCGCCCACCGTCTCGGCCGTGGCCACGACGATCGGCCCGGCCGGCACCACCCAGGGGTCGTACGCGGGCTGGAGCGGCAGGTGCTGCTCGACCTTCTCGCCGAGCGTCAGCGGCACCCCGACCGACAGCCAGTCGAGCGCGCGCACGCCCGAGCGGTTCTCGAACGCCATCACCGCAAAGGCGTCGGGCGGACGCGCCGGGACGTCCGGAAGATCGCCCGGCAGCCCGAGCGCGCGCGGCGGCGACGCCTGCGCCGCCGGATCGACCGGCTCGTCGTCCTCGACCTCCTCCGTCGGCACGACCAGCGTGGTCTGCGCGCGCACGTCCGCGCGCACGACGACCGCCAGCACGAGCACGGCGAACGCGGCACGCCAGGACATGCCATCATCATAGCGTGGCGACCGCCGCCGCCCCGATCGAACGCAAGAAGCGCCGCCGCCGGACCCGCCGGCGGATGCGGGCGTTCTCGATCCTGCGGATGTTGCTGCTCCTGCTGGTGTGGGGCGCCAGCCTCGGCGCGTCGATCCTCTACCTCGCGGTCCAGACGATCAACGCCGAGCTGCCGAAGGACCTGACCACCGCGCTGCACTACGAGCCGACCCGCAAGAGCATCGTCTACTCGTCGGACGGCGAGGTGATCGGCACGTTCGCGATCGAGAACCGCAAGGAGGTGCCGCTCGATCGCCTGCCGCCGCACGTGCCGGCCGCGTTCATCGCCGCCGAGGACGCCCGGTTCTGGGAGCACCCCGGGTTCGACGTGTTCGGCATCGCCCGCGCCGCGTACGCCAACATGACCTCCGACGCCCGGCCCCAGGGCGCCTCGACGATCACCCAGCAGGTCACGCGCATGCTGCTGCTCACCAACGAGCGCAGCTACCGCCGCAAGATGCAGGAGATCGTCCTCGCGGTGCGCATCGAGCGCGAGCTGTCCAAGGCCGAGATCCTCACGATCTACCTGAACCACGCGTACTTCGGCAACGGCGCCTACGGCGTCGCCGCCGCCGCCGAGACCTACTTCGGCAAGGACGTCGAGAACCTCACGATCGCCGAGGCCGCGATGCTCGCCGGCCTGGTCAAGTCGCCGACCAGCTACGCGCCCCACAAGCACTACGACAAGGCGCGCGGCCGCCAGGAGTACG
>Ga0163144_10013064_pt1 | contig 17363 bp, 17 predicted proteins | sample OliLak19BULKMAT1_FD_123175 | JGI IMG/M metagenome (GOLD analysis project Ga0163144, IMG submission 123175) | Freshwater microbial mat bacterial communities from Lake Vanda, McMurdo Dry Valleys, Antarctica - Oligotrophic Lake LV.19.BULKMAT1 | ecosystem: Environmental > Aquatic > Freshwater >...
AAGCCAGCGGGCGCGAGTTGGGTGGATGCGCGCCACCTGAGCGGCAATGTCTGGGAATGGTTGAGCAGCGTATATAAACCCTATCCGTATGCTGATGGGGATGGGCGTGAGGACTTGACCGCCACCGGTATGCGCGTCCTACGGGGTGGGTCTTCGAACAACAACGATATAGATAACTTCCGCGCTGCGTGCCGTCTCAGGGACTTCCCGAATGGTTCGAACGACACTTGGGGGTTTCGTCTCGCCCGCTCTCAATAATTCTGATTTTCTGTTTTCTGTATTTCTGCTTTTCTGGAGGGGGGGGTGTGGGGGGCGTAGCCCCCCACAAAATTTTTTCCCGCGATAGCGGCGAATTTTTTTGGCGCGGCGGTTTTTACGCCTCAAGCGGCGCGGATTCGCCCATATAAGCGAGGATGATTTTCTCGCGGGGGATTCCGACTTGCATCAACGTATCCGCGAGGGCTGGGTCGTTGCGGTCTTGGTGGATGATAACTAAATTTTCTTCGAGCGTGACATGGAGTGAGATGTATGTCACCCGTTTACCGCGTTCTGTTGCGTGGGCGATTAAGACGAATTCATGGCCGGATTCGTCCCGCGTGAAGGTGATATTGACGTTCCAACCTTCAACGGCATAAGCTTTGACCTCACGCTCAACGATGGATTTTATGTCCATGTTGTGATTTCCTCATATTACCAAATTTCGCCTCGTTGGACGCCAAAACGGGCGGACAAGTCTCGCCCCTACAGCGTCCGTCTGCCGATTCAAGCCCCCTGATGCAGTTTGATAAATAACGACGGATAAAAATGTAGGGACGCCCTTCTGGGCGTCCGCCCGCATATCCCAAAACGGACGGCAAGAATGCCGTCCCTACAGGGTGTGTAATATCCGTATTCGTTTGTAAAACTGCATAAGGGGATTATAAGGCGAGAATGTGTAACGAGCAGCCCGCTTCAGCGGGCTTCAAAATGGGTAGCAGGAGGCTTCAGCCTCTGGCGGCGAGCTGGTAAGACATCAAAACGGGCTTAACTTGGTGCATATGGCGCGCAGCACGCTGCGCCCCTAGGTTCATCACTCCTCTAAAGACATCGGCATGTCGAGGCGGAGCCATGTGCGCCCGATACGAAAAAGCGTGCTGGGGCGGAGGCTGACTCGGCCTGTGATGGGGTCGCCGTGTTTTTCGACGAACGTCCCGTTGCGGCTACCCATGTCCTCAATCCAAAACGTCATGATGTGCGGCATATCGTCATCACCATTGACCGAGGCGGGCAGCAATCCGCACACGAGGCGGGCGTGATTACGCGACACTTGACTGTCAAACGGCAGATGAATATCGCTGCCCTCGCGCCGCCCAATCGAGAGCGTGCGCTCCTCGCCTCGCGCTGGTTGGGTGAAATTGAGCGTGATGCCGTCGTTTGGCCCACTCATAAAGGTCACTGAGATGTCGCGCCGCGTCCCACGGCGTGGAGTCCTAAAGCTCATTGAGTCGATCCTTACTGGCCTGATGCCGGGGGTCTGCTTGCAGCGCACTCTTATACCGCACCCGTGCGCCGTCGGGGTCGCCTAAACGCAAAAGTGCCTCTCCATAGTTATACCAGAACCACGGATCGTCCGAGGCATAGGTGGTCGCTTGCTGATAGCACTGCACGGCCTCGGCGTAGCGCTCTAGCGCGAATAGGCTCATGCCTTTGCCGTTCCACGCCCACGCATAGTGCGCATCGATGGTCAATGCACGGTCATAGCTGGACAGCGCGTCGGCGTAGCGGTGCAATCTACGCAAGACCTGACCTTGCCGCGCCCAAACCACGCTGTTTTCGGGCGCGATTTCGGTCAGCGCCTGCGCGACGTTCATGGCCTCTTGCGCTTGGCGCATGTCTAATAAGAGGTCAATCTGATTGATGCGATACCAGATGTTGTGCGGGTCTTCGCGCACCGCCCGCTGATAACTCACAAGCGCCTCATCGCGGCGGCGCAGTTCACGCAAAGTCAGGGCGCGACCATTCCACGCCCACGCATAACTGGGGTTGACCTGTACTGCGCGGTCAAACGCCGACAGCGCTTCGTCCAATTGATTGACCTTGCGGAGCGCTTGGCCGCGTTTCGCCCAACTTTCGGCGTGGTCAGGGCGGCGCTTGATGGCCTGATTGAGCGATTCAAGCGCGTCGTGTGGGCGATTCAGCGCCAGTAATTCTTCGGCGCGGTTATACCACAGCCACGGGTCTTCGGTATTGAGCGCCAGCGCCTTATCAAAACAGCCGAGCGCGTCCGGGTGGCGATTGAGTTCACCCAGCGTCAGACCTTGACCGCCCCACGCCCAAGCATCGTCTGGGTCGAGGTCGATGGCGCGTTGATAGGCCACCAACGCCTCATCCAAACGGCGCATCCGGCGCAGCGCCTGACCATATTTGCCCCACAGTTGACCATTATCCGGCTCACGTTGAAGCGCTTGTTCCAGCAATTCGCAGGCCGTCTGGTTCTTGCCGATGTGCGCCAGCAGGTCGGTTTGCTTATAGGTATAGAACGGGTCATCGCTGAGTTCGACGGCGCGGCGGTAGGCGTCTAGCGCGTCTACGTGCCGCCCCATCGCCTCTAATGTGCCGCCCAACTCGCTCCACGCCCACGGCTGATTGCCGACTAACTCAACCGCCCGTTCGCACGATTGGAGCGATTCTTCCATCTGTTCGATATGGCGTTGTGCCTTGCCCAGCCGCGCCCAACAGCGGGCGTTTCTGGGGTCAATCACGAGGGCGCGGGTGAGTGGGATGATGGCGTCCTGATGGCGCTCCATCATCACCAAAACGTTGCCTTGATTGTACCAATGCCAGACATCTTCCGGCGCTTGTTCCGCCGCCCGACGGTAGCAGTCTAGTGCCTCATCGTAACGGGTAAGTTGCTCTAGCACGATGCCGCGCCCGTTAATCGCCCATGTCAGGTTGGGGTCGAAAATTAGCGCCCGGTCATACGCTTGGATGGCGTTGTCATACTGCTTGAGATGACGATAGACCTGCCCCAGTTTCGCCCAACTCAGCGGGTGCTTGGGTTCGACGCGGGTGGCTTCTAGCGCCGGTTCGAGCGCGTCTTGTACTTGCCCTAAATCGACGTACATCTCGGTCAAACTGTACCAGTGCATGACCGAACGCGGCTGATAGCGGGCGGCGCGGCGGAAGCTGGTCAGCGCGTCACGGGTGCGGCCAATTAATTTATAGGCCAGCCCAAGCCCGTTGTGCGCCCATGCGTAGGTCGGTTCGAGTCGGATGGCTTGCTCATAGGCGTCAATCGCCTCGGTGGGCTGGTTCATCTGACGCAAAACCTGACCAAGTTTCGCCCAACTGTGGGCGTGGGCGGGGTCTAGGCTCAGGGCGTGATTGAGGATGTCGCGGGCGTCGTCCAGTTTGCCGAGGGCGGTCTGGGCGCTGCCGAGGTTGTACCAGTACCAGACATCACTGGGGTTGAGGTCGGCTGAGGTCTGGAAACAAATCAGCGCCTCGTCCATGCGATTGAGGCGTTCCAAAATGACGCCCTTGCCGTTCCATGCCCACGCATAACGCGGCTGCAAGGCCAGCGCCTTATCATAACAAGCCAGCGCGTCGGTATAGCGCTCCAAGAGTCGCAAGGTGCGCCCCTTACGCGCCCACGCCCAACTCAAATCGGGCTGCTGGTCAATCGCTTGGTCATAGGCCGTCAGCGCTTCGTCATAGCGCCCCAACTCGGTCAACGAATACCCCTTGTCGATGAGTTCCCGCGCCAACAGCGGCGCCCCTTCCGGCTCTGCGGCAGGGGCTTGGCCGTAGAGGTCGATATAGAGTTGTGTCACGGCGTCGGCCACCGCATCCCACGACACCGGGCGCACGGCCGGGTCTTTGGCGAGGCAGTCCATCACGAAATCTTGGATGGGCGCGGGGATGGTATCGCGCATGGCAAGCGGGAAGACCGGCTGCTTGCTCAGGTGCGCTTGCTTGAGGTCGAGTTTGGCCTTGAATGGGAAGGGCGTGGTATTGGCAAGCATCTCAAATACCACGCACCCAAAGGCGTAAATGTCTGAGCGTTGGTCGAGTCTCAAATCGCTGTTCCATTGTTCCGGCGACATATAGGCATACGTCCCGACCACGGCATCGGCGCGGGTCAGGCGGTCTGATGGGTTGATGTCTGGGTCGCTGCCTGAGCCGGATGTGTCGGTCAAGGCGCTAGGGAGGTCTTGTAGTACCGAGTAAACCAGCCCGAAATCGGTCACTTTGGCCGTGCCGTCATGGGTGACGAGGATGTTGGCCGGTTTGATGTCGCGGTGAACAAGGCCGCTGACGCGGTGAGTGGCGTGGCGCATCCCACGGGCGATTTGCAGCGCGAAATCCAACGCAGTACGCAGGTCAATCCGGCGGTGCTTAATCCAACTGGTCAGGTCGGAGCCGAGGTTTTCTGGGCCGCTGACGTGTTCTAGGACGATGTGCGGGCGCTCATCAATCACGCGGACGAGGCGCGCCTGTACGATATTGGGGTGCTTGTCCAGCCGAATCCACGTATGCGCTTCGTTGTCAAAACGGGTGACGGCGCGGGCGTTGTTCCAATAACGACTCTGGAAGGTTTTGACCGCTGCCGGTTCGCCGCGCTCGTGGTCATAACACAGATAGACCACTCCCATGCCGCCGTAGCGGATGTTCATGACCTCATAAATGCTGTCGATGCGCTCGCCTACTGCAAATTCACGCCCTACCGTTGTCGTGACGACGGGCAGTGATTGGGTCTCTAAGACCGAGGCGAGGGCGGCGGATTGTGGCGGGTTGGCGGCCAATTCTGCGGCGCGGGTTTCGGCGCTGGGCAGTTTGCCAGAGTTAGAGCCGTCCTGTGAGATGAAGCTCTCACCGCTGAGGTCTACGCGGGTCAAATCATCGGCGGTGACGGCGTGCAGCGCTTGATTGACCTGTTCGCGCTGATGGCGTTTATCGGCGGCGTTCAGGCGTTCGCGGTAAATCCCCAGCAGGCGTTCCACGGCGGTGATATCTACCCCGTGGGCGGCGTGCGGGCCGTCTAATTCCGCAATCGCCCATAGCGCGACGGCGATATTGCGGCGGCTGGCGAACTGTGAGGCAAGGGTGGTCAACCAATCGACAAAATTGGCGGCTGCGATTTCGGCGGCCTGTCGGTCTGGTTCGGCTTTGGCGGTGTGCTGCGCCTTACGGTAGGCCATCAGGGTCTTTTCGGCGTATCCGGCCAGCAGGTGCGCGTCACTGGTATTGAAGGCGCTCCTCGCGCAGACATCGCCCAGCGCAAAAAAATCATTGACGTGATGGCGGCGAAGCGCCACGCGCCCTAGTGTGCGGACTTCTGGCAACGGGTCGTGAACGAACGAATCGCGCTCATCACCGGGATGGTCTTGGTTTAACTGTGAGGCCAACTCATGCCCGATGGGGAGTGGTTGGCGGCCTGATTGCGGGGGCTGCATAAAATCTATACCTTTTCATGGCGGGGAGTGACCCACGTAGTGACACTGTTAGATGGGGTTTGGCGAGTTAGCGCAGGAAAATCTGGATGACGCGGATGAGGACGAAGACGACAATCGGGCTGAAATCTATCCCTTGCATCGGCGGGAGCATCTGGCGCACTGGCGCGAGGACGGGTTCGGTGACGTCGAACAGGAACTTGACGATGGGGTTATAGCGGTCAATGTTCGGAACCCAAGTGATAAAGACGCGAGCCAATAGAATTAGGCTGTAAATGGTGAGTAGGGTGCTGATGAAGCCAATCATGGGTGTTCTTCCTCTGTTGTTTGGACTAGGTTAATTAGCGTTCGCCAAAAATGGCGCGCCCGACGCGCACGAGCGTCGCGCCTTCCTCAATAGCGATGGGGTAATCATCGGTCATGCCCATGCTTAATTCCGGCAGGGCGATTCCGAGCGCGTCTTGCAGATGGTCACGCAGCAGCCGGAGTGACCGAAATACCGTTCGGGAGTCTTCCATCTCGCTGGAAATCGGAGCCATCGTCATTAATCCGCGCACCGAGACGCCCGGTAGGGCGGCCAGCGCCTTGATTTGACCGGTGATGTGCTGCGCGATGGTGGCGTGTTCTGCCCATCCCGCCGCCTCTAAGCCCGATTTGGTGGTTTCGCCGCTGACGTTGACCTGTATCAAGATAGGCAGGACAGAGTCGCCGCGCTCAGTCACCAGACGCGAGAGCCGTGCCGCGAGGTCTATGTCATCGACGCCATGTATCAGGCCAAACCGACGCTGGCCTTGATACGCCACGACTTCTTTGGCCTTGCGACTCTGGATATGCCCAATCATGTGCCATGTCAAGCCGTCTGGGATGGTAGCGCTGATCTCAACTATTTTGGGGTTGGCTTCTTCGACGCGATTTTCGCCAAAGTGACGCACTCCTGCCGTAACCGCCTCAATGATGGCCGAGACGGGCTGGGTCTTACAGGCGGCCACCAATGTCACCGAGTCCCGTGGGCGTGATACCTTGTCACAGGCTTGGGCGATGTTGGTCTGGATACGGGCGATGTTTTCAGCAATCATGATGGCGGTGAATAACCCCTACGTGAGTCGTGGGTGATTATGGCACGCGGCGCATAGGCAAGCAAGACCCCGCCCGTTGCCCACCAATTACAGGGGGGAATGACCCGTCTTAAACCTTCGACCTATAGGGTCGTGGTAATATACGCACAATCAAAAACAGTGATGTGTTTTAAGTGATGAGTGATGAGTCAGAGTCGAACTATACTTTGGCGCTCACTTTTTGACTCCAGATGGATAAATTGTATGTCCTAATCTTGGAGCTACTTTTTCACTCATCACTCAAGACTCATCACTTATCATTTCTTTAAGAGGTAGACCATGACCCACTTGGTAGATACCCGTACTGACCGGTTCATCCAAATCATCGGCGATGTTGACGCTTTCAAGCAGGTGCTTGAAGACGCTTTCCGTGATTGGCACGGCTCGTATGATGTCCTGATGGAGCAGACCGGTCAATACTTGTTCAATGCCAAGCAGGATACCCGCTTCTGCCCGTTCTGCTCTAAACTCCGCAGTACGACAGAAGGTGAGCGCCGTTGCCATGAATTTGACAAGGCTGTGCTTCAGCGCATTAAGGACGGCAAGCACGATGCGCCGTTTTATGTCTGCCATGCTGGTCTGACCGATACCGCTATCCCCATCAGGATTGGCGATGAGTTGGTGGCGACCATTTTGTTCGGTCAAGCGCTGCTTGAAGATGATGCAGAACAAGCCCAATTTAAGGCGCGGGTACACGACCTCGACGCCAAAATCGGGTTTTCGGGCGAATTAGAAGCCATCGCACAGCGTGTGCCGGTGGTCAGCCGCCAGCACATCACGGAAGTGCGGGCTAGGGTTGAGCGTCTGGCGGCTTATGTCGCCAATGTGGGCGCAGACCGGCTGCAACTCAAGGACAAACTACACCGCGAACACCAACACCTCCGCGCCGCTGAAATCGTGCGGCGGACGGGCGGCCAACTCAATGATGTCCTCATTAAGTGGGATGATTTTTGGGTCGGCACGTCATTGTTGATGGAGGAAATGCGCCAACTGGTCGGCGCGGTCTGCGGGATGGTGCTTGTCCCCGGACGCGGCGACAATGACGGCTTACACACAGTCAGCGCGTTATGCGGCCTGCCACCTGAGAAGTTCTTCCGTCGGAGCTATAAGCTGTCTAGCGAAATCATAGAGAAACTTGCCGGCTCACAAGGCATGATTGAGTACGTCAACGACCAGCCGGGGGCTATCCGCCAGAGCATCATCGACTACAGCCCTAAGATGGGCAAGCGCATCGACAAACTATTCCTTGTCCAACTCGACCTCAAGATGTTGGGGGCGGGGGTATTGGTCTATTTCATCAACAATGATGAGGATGTGGCACGCGGCAGCCTGAAAATTGACAACGGCGACAGCGTTGAGCGCACGACCTTAGAGCATTTCGCTGGGACGATTGCTCTGGCCTTCAATAACCGCCGCCTGAATGAGCGTAGCGCCCGCGTCAAAAATGAGCGCCGCGAGTGGCTAGAAAAAGTCAGCCACCAGATTGTGCAATCGGTGGGGGTCGTCCGCAACAGTTCGCATGGCATTTCCAAGTGGGTGATTGATTTGGGAGAGCGCAATCAACAAGCGTTCGCCTATTGGTCGAGCAAAGACATCGACTTCTTCTTTGACAGGATGGACGAGGTGTTTTATGGCAGCAACAACGCTTTGCGGGTAGCACAAAACCTCAAGCGTTCGGTCTTTACGCCGCGTGATGACAACACGATGGACTGGGAATGGGAGCTTGAGGCCGATGTCCCCGGCTTGATGATTCAAATCGCCCGCGATTTCCAGCAAATGGCGAAAGACCACGGCCTGCGGCGCGTCCATGTCGAGACGCCGCCTTTGAGCCTGATGAACGAGCGCCTCAAACTCATCAACACCGAAGAACTGTTCCGGCAAGCAGTGGCGAATCTGCTAGAAAACGCTGTGAAATATTCGTATAAGGGCGGCGAAATCGTCGTGACCGGGCGTATCACCAATGGCATGGCCGCATTCGACATTACCAATGAAGGCATACAACTCCCCGAAGCCGAAGTCGAGAAGATATTCGAGTACGGCTATCGCTCAGTGAAGGCCATCCGCCTGAACGCCCCCGGCACGGGCATCGGCCTCAAGGTCGCCCGTGACATCATCGACTTCCACGGCGGAACCATCACGGCTCTCCCCTCTGTCCCCTCCAACCGGCTTTTGGACAACAAGCAAAGCTGGCTGACGACCTTTACCATCCGTTTACCTTTACAGCCCCAACGATAAGAATCGTTTAGGAGTAACACCTCATGATAGGCGCATCACCCCGCATCCTCCTGTTAGACGATGAACCTGACAAAGCCCACGCCCTGATGAGATGGCTTGAACCCAGTAATATCGACGTGGTATATCGCAGCAGTCCCGATGAGGTGATACAAACACTCAAAAACCCCGTCGAACACTTTGACGTGCTGGTGCTGGACATGATGATGCCCGGTAGCCACGGCGAAGAAGACGGATACGACGAACCCGACCCGGTAGAAAGCGGCCTGCGACTGCACCGCATCATCCGGGGTGATTTGAAACTGCACCATATCCCCATCATTTTCCTCTCCGTAGTCCGCGATGCCAACATCCGCAACTCAGTCCGCGCTGAAGAAGCCAAATATCAGAATAAGGTTTCTTTCATGTCCAAGCCGGTACTGGCTGCGGATTTGGTTGAACGCATCCGCAAGGTGTCTCGCGCATGAGCCTGCCTCCCGTGCCTATACAGCAAATTCCGCCGCCCGTCCCTCCAACCCAGCCCAGCCGTTTCTGGCGCGCTGCGACGGTATTCACGCTGGGCGTTTATACGCTCTTTATGCTGGTGATGCTGGGGGTTCAGGTCGTCGGGATGCTACGCGGGGGACAAGCCCCGCAGTTGAGCGCCCAAGATGTCGCCAGCCTCGCCGTCGAACAAGCAGACCGCATCCTGAATATGTTGGATGTGGTGTTTGGCATTATCGGCCTGCTTTTGCCATTGGGTTTGGGTGTGGTGGTCTATATCTACACCGAGAGTAATTCCACAATTGAGGAAAACCGCACCACCATCACTCGTTTGAGTGAACAGACAGCCAGCGCTATGCGAGACGCGGCGCGTTCTGCGGACATCGTTGAGGATTTGCGCGGGCAAGTCGCCAGCGCGTTGAAATCGGCGGATGAGGCGGTTGAGCGTGATAAGAAGCGCGACGAGGAAACGACGCGCCTGCAAACCAGTATCGACAAGCAACGCAAAGAGGTCGATACCCAGCGTATTGAGGCCGAGATGCGCGATAAGAAGCGCGACGAGGAATCCGATTTGCTGCAAGAGCGAATCGAGCAGCAGCGCCAAACGGTTCAGACTCAAAGCGATGCTGTGGCACAACTTCAGGGCGATATTAAGTCGGCCTATGATGCGACGCTGGCACTCCGCCGCCAAATGAAGGTGGTTGATGTCATCCTCGACATCCGTGGCTATGAGGTCACATTGTTGAGCGAGGAATATGACACCGTATCCAAGTCGCTGAATACGCTCATTTATATGACGGACATTGATGAGGACGATGAAGAAAATATTGAGAGCCAACACGTCCGCCGCCGTGAGGCCGTCCACGCGCTGGCGACCTTGTGCCGTTCACCGTATACCACTGAATGGTTGCCGATGCTGATGGCGAAGGCGATTCAACACCTTGAGCAGATGTCGAAAAACGACCCCGTGATGGAAGTCCGCACCGAAGCACGCCGCGCCTTGCATGATTTCAACGGCAGCCTAAACGGTAAAAATAGCGCAACATCCTCACGCTCCCGCAAGCCCAAGACGCCCGCACCATCGGATTCACCCACCAACACGGATTAAAGGGTGAACGTCGATTATTCGCGTAAGCGTTTATTGATCGCGATTCAGGGATATTTATCCTTACATATTGTTGTCAAAAATCATCGACATACTGGAATAGCTCAAGTAGACTCAAGTTGAGACTCTTATCACTCCAGATGCGATAAGGAGAATATATACCACTCCAGAATATCCCATCTGCTTAACTCACATCATTTATCATTTCAGGGGCAATCATGCCGCAAATTGAACCACTAACGATTTTTCATAGTTATGCTCACGCGGATCAGACGACCTTTGGGATGTTTCTCAGTGGTCTGCGAGCTTATGCCGCGCAACATAATATCTCGATTGATGATTGGTATGATGAAAATATCGCGAAGGGTCGTGCTTGGCGAGAAGAAATAGCAACACAAATCGATAGTCGTAAAACCATGACCGTTTGGTTAACCCCTAACTCAGTCACACGTCCCGAAGTCGAAAAAGAAGTGAAAGCGGCCTTAGAAAAAGGCAAATTTGTATTGCCTATTCTGTTTACTGCTGACACGATTCTGCCTAAATATCTCGAAGCCTATCAGGTTGTTAAAGCCTTCGAATACGCGACACATTTTGATGACTTATATGCAAAAGTTCTTGAGACGCTCAAGAACCCATATCCACCTGATCTCGGCATTCCGCACCGTAAGCATAATTTGTATGTAGCCACTCTCGGTAAGCATGGTGGTCGTACTTCAGTCATTACTGCGTTAAATCAGCTTCTTGTTGATGGGTATCATTTTCCCGGCTACTTCAAACCGTTTCAAATGCGAGATGATGATCGACGGGACATTACATTTTTATATGATAAGTTTAAGCTATCTGAACTAAGCTTAAGCATAGAGACATTTGCCCCCTTCGAGTATGCCGCGAGCCTTCCAGCTTGTACCGAAACTCAACTTCGTGATGCCTTTAATCGCATTTCGCACAATCGTCGCCCCGTAATGATTGAAGGAATCTTGTTCAAGCCTAAAAACATCGGGCTACGGCAGATGATTGTTGATGTCTTTGATGCACGCCTTTTGCTGATTATTGATCACACTGCGATTGAAAACGCCCAAGAACCTCCTACGGAGTTGCTTAACAAAATAGCAGTCGAAATGGGCCATGTACCGGTTGCTTTTATTTTCAATAAGGTTCCAAATGGCAAATTGAGCGATATTGCAAAAGAAGTTCGCCAAGTCGCGCTTGATTTACGCTTCAAAGAAGTGGGCGAGATTGCGTTCGATGAGAGGTTAACAGCAATAAGCGTTAGAGACCTGATCGCAATAACGGGCGGGCAATTACTCACCACACCCACTGATGAAGCTCTGGATGATCTTGCTTGGTGTTTCGGACAAACCTCATACTCAGAGCAAGAAGCTTTCGAGTTCTACCAACAACAAAAATTGAATAATGAACACCCTGGGCGGGTGATCTTTAGTGGAGGAAGTAAATTAGGTCTCCATTTCCGCCTAGCCAGATTAGGTTTTCATCTATTTCTCACTGGTGTTGAGAACGCATCAACCATTGAGCCAGCGCTTTTAAGGCTCGCTGAAGAAAATAAGAAATGTGTGGTGACTTTCTCAAAGCCTACGCATGAGGTGATGAAGGATATTGAGATAGCCTTCCGGCGGGGCGTTCCGTTTTGTTATGAAAAGAAACTCGAATATCTTACAGAAGCCACCTCTAAGTTAGATAAGAATATGATGGATCTGGTTCTAAAGAGATCATCGTAATTAACATAGTGTCGCTAAGCAACTAGGCCTCAATTGCAATGAATAGCTAGAGGTGTTCCCTCTAGACTATTCATTGAATGGAAAAACTTGAGGGTTTTACGGATTGCCCACCAGCACTTGCGACTCGCCCGTTGTGCCGAGTGCGGCCACTTGACCATACAGCGGTAGGGCAATCATCTGACCACGGTCAAAATACATGACCGTCGCCGTCGTCCCCGATTCGGTGGTGCTTGCCCAGCCGAGGCCGCCGCGCACATCGGCGTTGCCGCGCCAAACCTTGCCGAATCCGCGAATCGGCTCGAACAACCCCGACGGAGCCATTTCGCCGCCGGAAACGGGGTCTACACCTTCAACGAATGTATCGGCGAACTGTGACCAGCGCCCATTGTTATAGACCACGTAAATCACGGCGGGCGTGGTGGCGACGTAAATCATCAGGCCGCGCTCGAATCGCTGTACCGCCGCGCCATAATTCAGCGTGCCGCCCTGTGAACATCCCAACAGCAGATTCAGACTCGGATTGGCGGTATATAGGCTGCCGAATCCGCCCAACGGCGGGAGGCACAGCGATGGCTGGATGACGCCGCCCTGTTGTCCGGTAGCAGTAGCCGTGAGTAGACGATAATCCGGCGTCACGACGGTGGCGGATAGCGCCAGCCGCGCAATCTCGAACAACGGCCCTTCGATTTCGGTGGGCAACGGGGTCGGAGACGGGGTACGGGTCGGCGTGTCGGTGATGGTCATGCTGGGTGTCAACGTGACGGTAGGTGATGGGCCGGGAGTCGCAGAAGGCGTAATGCTGGGCGTCAGCGTCGCTGTTAACGTGGGTTCAGGCGAGGGCGGTAGGGCGGCCAATGCCGTTAAAGCCGTATCCTGAGATTCTGTGGGGGAAGTCGTCGCAGTCGGAGTCTCTGGCGTGGCGCTTGGCAAGACCAACAGGGTTGGTAACGCCTCGTTGTCTGGCGGCGCAGCGCAGGCGGTTAAGAGAAATACGCAAGCCAGTATCAATCTGAAGATATTGTTTCGTGTAAACATTAGCACCTCTTTAGACAAATGCATCATCAAACGGACATAATATTGTGGCTCATGTTCAGACCGAGTGGTGTAGGGACGGCATTATTGCCGTCCGTTTTCGGAACAGACGGACGCCCAGAAGGGCGTCCCTACAGGCACGAGCATTTTACGCAGTATGAACATTAGACATTTGTTGTGTCCTCATCACTGTTTTTTAGACTTGTCCGTAAAGCCGCCCGCCGAATTCATTCACCAGCGAGTCGTCCAACTGGTCGGCGAATCCGGCCACGGTGTTAATCATGGCGTGCGCCTCGTTATCATCCAAGCCGGGGACGGGGCGCTCATCTACCAGATAAATCACATCGCGGTAAATCGCAAAGGCCGCCCCGACCAACTGCATGTTGAGTTCCAGCAGGCGGCGGTACAGCCTGAGCAGATTGTCATGCGGCAGGTGCATCACAGGGGCGCTGATTTGGAAGAACGTGTTCGCGCCGTCTTCTTGGACGAGCCGCACCTCAATCAAGGCCGTGCCGCGTTGGAACTGCCACGTATACGAATCCGGGATGCGCGCCTCAGTGGGGTTGAGTCCTAGCGCGGTGAGGACGCCATCAATGCGGATAGCCACCGCGCCGAGGTCGCTGTTGGGCGGCATCGGGTTAGGGTTGGGATTGGGGGGGAAGTAAACCATTGTCAGAATCTTTTGTAGGGACAAGGGGCTACCGTGTCCGCATCGCATGAATTGATTTGATTATACTGTTTGCGGCGCGTCCCCGCTTGGATGTACACTCAGGGCATGGATAACGGTGAATTTAAGGAAAAACAGCATGATTCAGACAGGTTCTGTTAAAACGCCGGATGGCTTGAAACTTCATACCATTGATTCTATGCCGTCGGGGCAACCTAAGGCGCTGGTGTATCTGGTGCATGGAATCGGCGAGCATACCGGACGCTATGCTCACGTCATTAAGCACCTGAACACCCACGGCTACGCGGTTTTTGGGCATGATCACCGCTATCACGGTCAAAGTGAGGGCGAGCCGCGTGCTGGGATGACAAGTTTCGACGCGATGATTGAAGACCTCAAGCGGCAAATCGATGCGGTGCGGGCGGCGCATGGCGGATTGAAATTGTTCGTCTACGCGCACAGCATGGGGTCGCTGATTAGCACGCTGACCCTGATCAAATATCCTAAGTTGGCCGATGGGTACATTTCTACCGGGTCGCCGTTGCAAGTGGATGGGGCGATCCCGGCCTTTTTGCGCCCGGTGGTGATTGGCGTGGCGAAATTGTTGCCCAACATCCCGATGGGGCCGATTGACAATACCAAACTCAGCCGTGACCCAGCGGTGATGGCGGATTATGACACCGACCCATTGAACGTCCGCAAGCCGACCACGTTAGGAGTGGCTGGATTGTTTGGGCGGGCGCTGCCGGGTGCGCGGGCGAATATCGGGAATATCAAGATGCCGATTCTGATTCTGCACGGCGCATCGGACACGCTGACGCCCCCGGGCGGCAGCCAGACCTTATATGACGGGGTAGGGTCGTCCGACAAAACGCTAAAGTTCTACCCAAATCTGCTACATGAGATTCACAACGAACCAGAGCAGGGCGAGGTCATGGCCGATATGACGACATGGCTGGACAAGCACATTTAGGAGAATTTATGGTAACTACTCAGCCATCATTTCTTCCCTCAATTTGATGATTTAGAGCATCAAATTGGCTGAGGCACAGGGAAATCCTTCCCTCAGATGATTGGACTGAGTACTGGTTAAAACCTCGTCTTCCCCTCAAATAGGGGCTGAGTAGTTACAATTTATGCCCGCACAGGATAAAATCCATCACACGGTAATTCACGCACTCGAAAAACGCGGCTGGAGAGTAGTGCGCGAGCATTACAAACTCTATTTGCCGCCAAAGCAATCACTTTTCATTGACCTGCTCATAACAAATTTGGAGAGTGGGCAGTCAAATTTGGTTGAAATCAAAACCTTTGATGAATCTGCTTCCCCAAGTGAGGCACTTGCCAATGCTTTGGGTAAGTATCTGATTTATAGGCAGGCGCTTAACGCGCTTAAGATTCCAATACCGCTGATGCTGGCAATCCCAGAAATGGCGTACAATACGATTCTAAGGATGAGTTGGTTTACCCCATTACTTGACCAATTACAGCTACACTTGATTGTAATCAACACCCAAACAGAGGAGATTGTATTGTGGACATAAAATCTGTTGTTGAGCGCGAAATCAAAGACTACGCTGGTGAGGGTGCTAACGGATATGCCGTAATGACATCTAACGTAGACGGCAATGAGTTCACGCTCGTTGTTCACGCCGTTATGGATGGAAAATCTTTTACGTTTATGTCTCTTTCGGTAGGGATTATAGGTGACAGTGTGGTGATTTATGAAGATCGCAATGACCCATCGCTAACAGAGTCGCTCATTCAAGCAGGCATCCCGCGTGAGAAAATTATTCTCGTCTCTGCTGGGGAAGAAATATCTGTTAGCGCATAGACTTGGATTCGAGATAAGCTGGGCTTCAATATCTCCCCAAATTTTTACTGAGAGGATGTTGTTTTATTGATGACCCAAGAATTTAAATAAGAATAGTCAAAAACTGATGGTTTTTATCCTCTTTTATTCGTGTTAAATAAAAGAGGATAAAACATAGTTCAAGGAGATATATCATGACAGATAAAATGAAACAATTGTTACATCAAACTATTGGAACGCATTTTCAAGGACTATTTCTTTTAGGCGGATTTTTGGTAGGTGTTTTTTTCACATCTTTAATATCGCTAGATAACAACCAGTTCCAAGAAATATTAGTGGGTTTTATTCCTGAGCTAGGTGGAATAATTTTAACTGTTTTTGGTATAGATCGTGTTTGCCGTTGGCGTGAAAGCCAGCAACTGAAAAAACAACTTATTGAACAATTAGGTAGTAGAGTCAATTCTATTGCCATTAATGCAGCAGAAGGTTTATAGGCTAACAAGTGGTGGGCGGATAGTTCTTTGAAATCCGCACAATTAGAACGAGCCGATCTTTCAGGGGTCGATTTTGGAAAGGCCAACCTAACAGGAGTTTGTTTCTATACCGAGCGTTATGGGAGCGCAAAATTTAGCGAGGATACAATCCTCCCAGATGAGACTCCGTGGCATAGTGCGGTTGATATGGCTATTTTTACTGACCCCAAACATGAAAATTATTGGAACGGATACGCTTTACGAGGAGCGAGACGAGTTGGGAGCGACTTCCAGAACGCGAACCTACGAGGTGCAGACTTAAGAGGGTGTAATTTGAGAATGGCAAATCTGCGAGGCTCCAATTTGCGAGGAGCAAGAATGGAAAAAGCTAAGCTTGAAAATGCTAATCTAACGGGAGCTTTTTTTGATAAGCGCACAATTCTTCCTGATGGCTCCTCTTATATTGAAGGATGTGATTTGAGGAAATTTGGTGTTGTGATTGATAAGGAGGTTGATAATGAAGCCAATTGATGTGATTAGAGTTGGTGTTACGGCTATTGTTCTGAATAAGGAAAGTCAAGTGTTTCTCGCTCAACGTGGAAAAGAGACCCGCAACGAAAAAGAACATTGGGAATTCCCCGGCGGACAGGTCGATTTTGGTGAAAAGTTAGAATCAGCCATTGAACGAGAATTCTTAGAAGAATATGGAATGTCTATTCAGGTTCGGCGGCAGTTTAAAACTTATGAGCAGATTTCTGATGAGAACGGCGAACATTGGATTTCAATTGTCTATATCGCTGACCATATCTCAGGTGTGCCACAAATCCTAGAACCGCACAAATGTAACAATACTGACTGGTTTGATATTCACAACTTGCCAACCCCGTTGACAGTTTCTACTCAAGCTGAGGTTATTGATTATTTGAATTTACTTTAGCTAGTTTGAGTTCTAATGCGCTTGTTACAAGTGTTTTGATAAGTCTCAGCTTAGAAGTTTGGTGTTCGCAGTGAGATTCGTTATCATTTGCGAATCGAATACTGTTTTGATTTTCTGAATACGGGTTTAGGGTGAATGTCTATTAAGCTGCACGTTGACAACATATCGCTTAGTTTTGGCGGCATCAAGGCGCTACAAAACATCAGTTTTGATGTGAATGACGGTGAAATCCTGTCTGTGATTGGGCCGAACGGCGCGGGCAAGACCAGCCTCATCAACAGCATCAATGGCTTCTATAAGCCACAGCACGGGCGCGTTTTGTTGGACGGTGAGGACAT
>Ga0163144_10013065_pt1 | contig 17363 bp, 14 predicted proteins | sample OliLak19BULKMAT1_FD_123175 | JGI IMG/M metagenome (GOLD analysis project Ga0163144, IMG submission 123175) | Freshwater microbial mat bacterial communities from Lake Vanda, McMurdo Dry Valleys, Antarctica - Oligotrophic Lake LV.19.BULKMAT1 | ecosystem: Environmental > Aquatic > Freshwater >...
TTCTTTCAATCAACCCGGATGTTTGGGCGTCAATGGTTCAATCGCAGCTTGACGCTCCGGACCACCCGCAGACCATCCTCACAACACCTCTATGAATCCCACCCCGAATCCAAACCGGCGCGATTTCCTGAAGCGCTCGGGCGCCACCGTCGCGGCCGTTTCGATCGCGTCGCCCTTCATCCTGACGTCCAAGTCGGCCGCCGCGGACCTTCCCAAGATCAAAGTAGGCTTGGTCGGATCCGGCGGACGTGGCTCGGGCGCAGCCTCCCAGGCGCTCCATGCCGACAAGGGCGTCATTCTCACCGCGATCGGCGACGCGTTTCCGGACCAGCTGCAAAAGGGTTTGAACGGTTTGAAGGCCGAGAAGGATGTCGCCGACCGCATCCAGGTATCCCCCGACAACCAGTTCGTGGGTCTCGATGCCTACAAGAAGGTCATCGATAGCGGCGTGGACCTGGTGATCCTGGCGTCCCCTCCCGGATTCCGGGCGTTGCACATGAAGTATGCGGTGGCGAAGAACAAACACGTCTTCGCCGAAAAACCCATCGCCACCGACGCCGCCGGCTACCGTTCGTTCATCGAGTCTGTGAAGCTCGCCAAGCAGAAGAATCTCGCCGTCGGATCGGGCTTTTGCTGGCGCTCGCACCTGGCGCAGCGTGGAGCCTACGAGCGCATCCATGCGGGAGACATCGGCGATGTCCGCACCATCTACGGCACCTACAACACCAGCCCTCCCCGCACACCCATCAAACGTGAAGACGGCTGGACGGACATGGAATACGTCGTCCGCAATTGGATGCAGTTCAGCTGGCTCTCCGGCGACTGCCTCGTGGAGCAGGCGATCCACAACGTCGACCTGACGAACTGGGCCATGAAGAACGAGATGCCGGTCAAAGCCATCGCGCACGGCGGTCGCCAGATCCGGCCCGAAGGTGGCATCGTCGGAAACAACTTCGACCACTTCGCCGTCGTCTACGAGTGGAAGAACGGCGTCCGTGGATTCGTCACCGCCCGGCAGATTCCCGGCTGCGACAACGACAATTCCGAGACCGTCTACGGCAGCAAGGGCACCGCGCACATCCTCCTCTTCCGCGGCAACCCCTACATCACCGACCTCTCCGGGGAACGCAAATGGCGGTATTCGGGACCGACGCCGAACATGTATCAGGTCGAGCACGACGAACTCTTTGCCTCGATCCGCGCCGGCAAACCGCGCAACGACGGCGACTGGCTGGCGAACAGCACCATGATGGGAATCATGGGCCGGATGGCAGGCTACACCGGCAAGGACATCTCGTGGGAGCAGGCGACTACGGCGAACGACTCGGTTGCGCCGTTGACCGACATCAGCCTCAACGACAAGCCGCCCGTCGCGGAACTCCCGCAGCCCGGCAAGACCCGGATCGGCTAGGCGTCTCCATTCACATGCCTCGAAGGGCGGCCGAGATCGGCCGCCCTTTTTGTTGCCCATCTTGGACAAAGAAAAAGGGCCGTTCCTTTCGGAACGGCCCTCTGCATGGATGTGTCGGCCTAGAATTTCTTGTTCAGCTGGACGTAGAAGCTCCGCAGCAACGGGCTGTGGAGGTCCGCCAGATAGGCGCCGTTGGCACTGCCGAAGCCGTAATAGAGCGGCGGCGGAGTGTTGAGGAGGTTCTTGATTCCACCGGTGATGGTCACCTGCCAAGGCAGCCGGTAGGAGGCCTGGATGTCGTAGGTCACCATTTCGCGGACCGTTTGGTCTTCGCCATTGTCATCATTCCAGTAAACCGGTCCGACGATGTTGGCGATCGTTCCCAAGGTCAGCTGTTGGTAATTCCAGAACAGGGAGATGTTCCCGCGCAGCCGAGGAAAAGCGTCTTCTCCCGCACCCACTGTGCTGGCGAATTCAGTGTAGGCAGCACCCGGGAGATCCGAGGCACGGTAGGAATCCAGGTAGGTCCCGTTTGCCTCGAACGTGAAGGTTCCGGCCGACTTGGTGTCAAACCTCCATGCGAGACCGAAGTCGATGGTATCGACGATGGTGCTGCCGAAGTTGCTGTAGCTGTCGTCAAACGCGATCACGGCTCCGGCCGGCAATCCGGTCTCGGGATCCGTCAGGGCGCCGGCGCGGCCATCATAAGGCGCACGAACGTAGAACGGCCGGGCGGTCACAGGGTTGATGTTCGCCGGATCGGCCATATAGCCCTGGCCGAACGTGCCGCCGTAGGAACCGACCTCGCCGACACGCTGGATCTGGAAGTAGTCTGCGTGGAGCGTGAGCTTACCGGGGATGAACTCAAACTTGGGTGTATAGACCACGCCAAAGTTCCAGCTCGAGGATTCCTCCGGCGTCAGGTTCGGATTTCCAGCGATGGTATTGAAGATTTCCCGGAAGGCGGCAGATCCCGGACGCAAGGGATCCCTGCCGCCATTGCGCAGCGCATAGAATGAGTTGAACAGCTGCGGCAGCGAAGGCGGGCGGAAGCTCTCGCCCCATGACACGCGGAACAGCCAGCCTCCGTAGGCCTTGGTGTCATCAAAGGGACGCCATGCCGCCGTGAGACGGGGTTTCACCGTGTCACCGAAGTCGCTTTAGTTCTCGGCGCGGACAGCTGCACCCAGCTCGATAGAATGAAGCCCCGGAAGGCTGAAGTTGTTGCCCAATAGCGGCACCTTCAATTCGGCGAACGCGGACGTGACCGAGCGGCTCGCGTCGGATTCCACGGAGGGAACCTGACCGGCGACCCCACCGTCCTTCTGAAGCTGATCCTTGGTCTGGAGATAAATCTCCGAACGATGTTCACCGCCTGCGGCATAACGCAGCGTGCCGGCCGGAATGTCGAACAGGTCGCCGTAGATCTTCGCGTCCTGGCTCATCAGTTCCGTCTGCCCGGAATCGGTCGTGTTGGCCAAAATCCCTGAAACAATGCCCGCCGGGTGGGTGAAGTTCGGACCGGCGAACGGGTTGAACGCGGTTGCAAGGCTCGCGCTGTTGAGAGCCGACTGCAAACCGGCCAAGGTCACATTGCCGCTGTTGTTGCGGACGGTCTCCGTGCGGTTGTAGAGGAAGGCTCCTTCCCAGTCGTGGGAAGTGGATCCGACCTGGAAGTTTCCCTTCAGGCCGCCGAGCAGACGATAGGTGTCCGTCTCGATGTTCTGGATGCGATTTCCACCCTCGGTGAGCCGGATACGAAGACTGCGGCCAGTGGCGGGGAGAACGACTCCGAACGGGTTGTAGGGATTGTTGACCGGAACCGTGACTCGGTTTCCAACGACACGAACGCCATTCACGTTCGTCACCGATCCGACAGGCAAGTTCCGTCCGGGACCCTGGCCTTCAAAGTCGATCGGCGAAGGCGCCAACTCGACCCGCGCGCGTGTGTTCCGATAGGAGAACTCGCCGAAAACCTCGAGCTTGTCGTCGAATACCTTCTGCGTCAGGTAGGCGAACGCCCCGAGCGCCTTGGTCTCGGGAGTCAACTGGGAATACTGAAGGTAGTTGAAAGGATTGTAATTGTAGTCCGGGTTTACCGGCGAGTATTGGGCGGGCGTCGCGAAACCAGTGGTCCCGCCGGGAGGCGCCAGGCGGATGTTCCCGCCGGCCGCATTGAAGTAAGGCGTCCCTACCAGCCCGGGGGCGTTGCGGGGGATGTCCATGTAGCCGGGCCACCCGCGGGAACTTCCGGCGTCGAAGCCGTTTGGCGAAAACAGGCTGTAGTCGGTATTCCCGGAAAACGGACGGTCCCGGTTGAAGAGGGCGTTTTCCTGGGCGTAATCAAACGCAAACAAGAGGGACGTCTTGTCGTTGGCCGCACCGACGGTGAGGCTGCCGGAGACTTTGCCGACGTCGCTGTCCGTCGTGTTCTCGTAGCTGAAATTGAGCTCGGTTCCCTGGTAGTTTTTCTTCAGGACGATGTTGATCACACCGGCCACGGCATCGGCTCCGTAGATCGCGGAAGCACCGTCGGTGAGGACCTCGACCCGCTCGACCGCTGCGAGCGGAAGGGCATTGAGATCGACAAACACCTCGGTATTGCCGTTCGCGTAGGCGTAGGGCGCGATGCGCCGGCCATTGAGGAGGACAAGGGTATTGTCTGCGCCGAGACCACGAAGCGACACGCTGCGAGCACCGGAGGCGAAACCAGTGCCCTCGTTGTTGCCGGACAATCCACCGAAGCTCGCCTGGGGAAGCGTGCGGAGCAGGTCCGAGATGGCGCGCGGCGCCAGTTGCTGGATCTTCTCCTGGGAATAGATCTGGACGGGCTGAGCGGTCTCCGACTCGGCAGTCGGAATGCTGGATCCGGCGACGACGATCTTATCGAGCTTCGTCGGAGCGTTGGTCGTTTCGGCCGCGGTAAGTGATGCTCCGGGCAGAAGACCAAGCGACGCGATCGAACCAGCTAGGAGCTTCCGATGCAGGCGACGGTTCCTTTTAATCATAGTGGATGAGGTAGGGTTGGGTTGAGGGCTACGATGGATTTTTTTGTTCATGCGTTACGATTGTGCAACAGGAATTTCCCCAATTCGCAGTCGATGTGCCATCCGAGTCCAATTCCCGATCTCCATATTGACGGATCGGTGTTAGGGTTTTCAGAAGTCGCCGTGATACCGCACCAAACCGCACAACAAACTAAAGGGTTTGCATTAGGTCCAATCCGTTGCTCCCTTACCCAACCTCGGCGGTTTACCGGCCGGCGGGACACTCGTTTCTCGCAGTGAAGTCCAGCGATGAGTTCAAACCAACCAATCGAATCGGAACCAGTCTTTTACAGGATCGCCACATCGGTCTCGTTGCACATATTCCTAATCGGCCTCGCAGGCACCCTCGCCCGGCCTCCTGTCCCGGTTCCTTCAAAGCTTGAACCCCTTTTTAACGAACCGGCCAAGGTCGAACTCATCGAGGAAAAGCCGCCGGAAATGATCGTCGAGAAGGAACCTCCCCCTGCGGAACAGGAGAAAGTGGAGGAAGTCGACGAGACGCTGCCCCCAGTGACCGTGGACGCTCCGGAACCAGTAGTGCAGGAGACCCAGTCGACCTTGAGCCTGCCATCCGTTGCCGCCGCAAACGCCGTGGTTGAGTTCGCCCAATATGTGAAGGGCAACGTCAGGATCGCGTCCGATTCTCGGTTTGCGTCCAGCGGGTCAGGACTCCCGACTGGAAAAGCCGCATCAGGTCCGACCCGCCTGTCCGGCCGTGGTGGTGCGGGTGCTCCGATTACCCTTCCACCATGGGCGACCGTATACCCGCCGGAAGCGGCCCGCGAAAAAGCCAGTGGAACCGTTGTCGTCCGGTTTGTCTTCGACCAGTTCGGCAACATCACGGAAGCCAAGGTGGCGAAAGGAAGCGGATTCCGTTCCCTCGACAGCCACTTCCTGCGCGCCATTCGGAACGGAGTTCCCAAGCCGGAGTTCATGGGCGTCACCGGCACCTACGACTGGGAGATGGAATTCACCCTGAACTGAGCCTTAGATTTTAGACCCCGCCTTCAACTCCCAACCGCAGACGTTGCAACCATGCTAGCGAACATCATCTTCGAAACATTCACCAAGGGCGGCCCGATCATGTGGCCGCTGCTGATCGTCTCCATCGTTTCCTTCGGCTGTGTGATCGAGCGCGCCGCGTGGTGGCTTTCCGAAAGCCGCAAACGCGAGGACGCCAAACTGGACAAAGTCTACGGCGCCCTTTCCGACGGCGATTATGAAACGGCATCCCGCGTGGCGGAGGGTTCCGCTGATCCAAGGGTCCGCGTGATCTACAAGGGCCTCCATCACGCGCAGTCGTCCCTCGTCGGCGCAATGCAGGTGCAGGCCGGCGTGGAGCTTCAGCGGGCAGGCCGTTTCCAAATGGTCATGGATACCGCCATCACCCTTGCGCCGCTACTGGGTCTCCTTGGAACCGTCACCGGCATCCTGAATTCCTTCTCCGGAGTGGGAGACAGCGAACTTGCCGTGTCGAAGGTCTCGGGAGGAATCGGCGAGGCGCTCATCGCCACCGCAGGCGGGCTGGGCGTCGCGATCCTCACACTAATCCCCTACAACTACTTCAACTCAAGGATCGCCAGGCTCCAGTTCGAGCTCGAAAACGCCCTCACCAACACCGAAGTCCTGGTCGATTCGGCGAAGAAGAAGGGCTACGACACCCAAATCTGGCGGAAAGGCGAATAAAATGGCTGGAGGAAGCTCTTCATCACCGGCCCCGGCACGCTCGGGGCGTCTGGGCAGTCCGATCCCGATCCGCAAGGCGCGCATCGAGATCATCCCGCTAATCGACATCATGTTCTTTCTCCTCGCGAGCTTCATGCTGGTAAGCCTGAGCATGATCAACATGAAGTCCATGAAGGTGAGCCTGCCGACGTCCCAGGCCAGCTCCGCGCAGAGCAAGTCCAAGGACATGGTCAACGTCAGCGTGACCAAGGATGGCTCAGTCTACCTTTCGACGATGGGGGACGGACCGCGTGACCTGAACAAGAAACTCGTCGCTCGGAACGAGTTCAGCCAGATCCTCGGCGCCATGTTCCAAGTGAACACCAATACCCGCGTCTTCATCGTCGGCGACAAGGAAGTCTTTCACGGCGACATGATGGACGTCCTCGGAAGGGTGCGCGCAGCCGGAATCCAGAATGTGGCGTTCCAGGTCAAGGATCCGACTCATGCCGGGACTCCTTCGGCCAAATAGCGATTCAACGATCCGATCCCCACGAATGAACCGTTTCTTCCAAATCCTGAACACGCTGCTCGTCATCGGACTCACGATTCTTTGTATTGTCCAGTGGCAACGCGACACCACCCAGCGCCACACGATAACCGGTTTCGTCAAGACCAACGGCGTCCTCCAAGTCGAGGTCGAGGAATTCGAAAAGAAACTCAAAGGCGCCCAAGCCGACCTCGACGGCTTCCGTTCCCAGATCACCAAACTCCAATCGCTGACCGCCGAGCAGGAGGGCGTCATCCGCACAAACCGAAACGAGCTGGTCAAGGTCACCCGGGAACGAGACAAGAGCACCAACCAACTCGCCGGACTCGCCAACACGATCAAACAGTTTCAATCGGCCGTTTCGAACCGCGACGATGCCATTAAGAAGTTGAACGACGGCATGAAACAGATGATCGACGCCAACAAAGCCGCCGCCGACAAAGCGAACGAGGCGGTGGTTGCCGCCAATTCCCTGACGGAAAAACTCAACGAACTTGTTGGATCCATCAATCGGGTCTTCACGGCCGGAGGAGAAAAGGCCGACCAGGAGAAGGTCGTCAAAGCCCTGCTCGATGACCTACGTCCAACCGTCCTCCGCCTCTTCCCGCCCCAAACGGGCGTCCCTGCGCCTTCCGGGACTGCAGCAAAATGATCGGGGTTGTGGAGGGGGACTGCGGGGGGATTAATTGGCGGAGAGATGGGGATTCGAACCCCAGGTAGGGTATTAGCCTACTCACGCTTTCCAGGCGTGCGCCTTAAACCACTCAGCCATCTCTCCGCCGGGCCGCAAAATGTCAGGGAGATTTTCCTGCGAGGCAACAGTTTAGTTGCCGCCCTGCCCTGTTGCATTCCCCGCCTGAATAGCGTCCGTTAAACGAAGTCTACTTAACCAGCGACGACGGCCATGGCCAAGCGGTTGACCGGACATACGGGCTAAGCAACGCCGGCCGAAGTCGCCAAAAACGTTCGTATGAAGATCCTTCTGTTCCGGCGTCTCGGGCCTTTGGCCCTGGTCGGGGCCTCAGCCGCAATGATCGGCTGCAGTGAAGCCAGCCAAGGTCGGCTCACTTCCTCCTCCAACTCGGCCACCACGGGGGTTCCCGTGGTCTCAATCGAACCACGACCTGCAGTCGCGCAGGTCGTCCAATCTGGTACCCCCGCGGCAGTTTCATCCACACCCGTCGTCGCCATGCCGTCCACGGTTGCAACAGTCCCCGTGGCATCTCCCGCGCCCGACGCGATTCCCGAAAAGCTCCGCGACATCGTCAAGCTCGCGGACGCAAAGGTAGCGCCCGAAGTCGTATTGGCGTTGATCAACCGGAACGAGAACGACTACGCGTTGAACGCAGATGAAATCCTGCTGCTCCGTCGCCGCGGCCTCGACGAAGGCGTCATCGCCGCGATGATCCGGCGTCCCGTCGAAGCGGCCAGTGCACGGATCGAACAGCAGTTCGCCACAGCTCCTGCGCCGGTTATCAATCCTCCTCCGCAGCCTGCGCCTGAACCCGCGCCGCAGGTTTTCGCTGCCCCACAAGTCCAACCGGCATTGCCAGTCCCCGCGCAGACAGTGGTGGTCCAAGCGCCGGTCCAACCGGTCACCGTCCAATACTTCCAGCAGTCCCTCTCGCCCTACGGATCATGGATCCAAGTTGATGGCGTTGGACTGTGCTGGCAGCCGACGATCGTCGCGAGTGACCCGCTGTGGCGTCCCTACTACCAAGGCGGCCGCTGGGTCTACAGCTCCTGCGGCTGGTATTGGCAGTCGGACTACAACTGGGGCTGGGCCGCGTTCCATTACGGCCGTTGGTCCCAGCACCATCGCCATGGCTGGGTTTGGCACCCCGACACCGAATGGGCCCCCGCCTGGGTTTCATGGCGCCAAAGCCAGGACTATTTCGGTTGGGCTCCACTTCCGCCCGGCTCCCACTATCGGGCAGGTTTCGGGTTTACCTATCAGGATCGCAACGTCGGCATCAGCTTCGGCTTCGGCCTCGGCTACGACGACTTCTGCTTCGTGCCTTCCCGCCGCTTTTGCGACCCGAGTCCGTGGCGGCACGGCATCGGACCGCGAGAACGGCAGGTCGTCTACAACCAGACCACCGTCATCAACAACTACGTCTCCGGCGACAACAACGTGATCATCAACGAAGGCATTGGCCGCACCCGCATCGCCTCCGCGACCGGCCAACGGCTGGATCCCGTCCCGATCCGCCAGTTACCGGCTCGTGAACACAACGGAAACCGCGCCGACACCCTCGTCGATGGCGGACGTTCCATCGCGGTTTATCGCCCCGCGCAGATCGAGAACGCGCCCCGCAACATCGCGCCGGCGTCCGGACGTTCTACGATGCCATCATCGACAATCGGATTGCCTCGCGACTACACGGGCGGAGCTCCCAGTGGCCGAAACGGCGGCGGTAGCGACATCCGGTCGAACCCCACGACGGGCAGGCCGGGCACATCACAACCAAACCTGCCTCCGCAGCCCACGCTCCCGTCGCAGCCCACATTGCCCCGTGACCGTTCTGGCCGCGCTGCGACCCCTGCACTGACGGTTCCGCGCCTGGTCGAGTCCCCCACGGTCTCGCGACAGTCCGTGCAATTGCCGCCAGTCTCGATGATCCGTCAGCAACCGCAGCAGTCCGTCGCTGTTCCGCCTACAGCCCAGGAAAGTCCCCGTAGCGGCCGCAACGACTACACGCCGCGCTCCGGCCGAACCGAAGTCTTGGCACAGCGGGAAACGCGTCAGGAATCACCCGCTCTGGCCAATCAGTCCCCGCAATCCGCCGTCATCGCGCAGCCCCCGTTGGCCCGGTCGGCCGTCCCAGCAACTCGTTACGAACGCCCGGCTACACCCAGCGTTTCTTCCGGCCGCGAATTGAATCGCGAGCAGTATGCTCCCGCGCCTCGGCAGCAGCCGCAGGCCCGCAGCTACGATTCTTCCACGACCCTCGGTCGTGCGGCGATCCAGCAACAGCAGGGCAATCAACCGGCGCCCCAGGCGCCGGTCGCCCGGCAGATCAGTGTGCCGCCGCCGACACCCGCGCCCGCTCTTGCGCCTCAATCCTCGCCTGATCGCGGACAACGCGACCAATCGTCCGGCCGATCCGGCCGTGACAAGGGCAACTAGCCGCGCTTCACCCGCTCGCAACGGCCGTCGGAAAGACTTCCGCCGGCCGTTTTTGTTTCCAGGAACCGCCCCGTGCCCGTGTCACCGCACTTGCCGTCCGGCGCGACTGCGGCACGCTCTTCGCAATGCAACGCCCCATCGCTGCCGCCATCCAGACCGCCGCCGTCGCCGTATTTCTGACCGCTGCGTCATCCGCCCTCGCCCAGGCCAAACCACGCATCGCCAAGCTTGATGACCTTCCCCGCTACACCTACGCGGTCATAGGCACTGCAGCCGAAGTCGTGACCAATGCGGCCGTCTTCCAGGCCATCGCCGACAAGGCCGGCACCGACATCGCGGCCGATCTCGGCAAATACCAGATCGACGACAAGACCACCCTGAAGCGCCTCAAAAGCGCGCTCCTCGGCTTGAGCCAACTCGCGGGTAAGGACGACGAGACCCTCAAGCTGATCGAAGAAATCCGCGCGCTCGAGGACAAGCCCGGCCTCAAGCTCACCACTGGCATCGTCTCCGAAGCCCGCATCGAGGCGAAACGCAAGACGAGCTCCGCCACGGGCGACGCCTTTCGCGCTGCCTTCCGCGAAGCCCTTTCCCGCAAGGTCAATTCCCTGCCTTGGGCCACGGTGCAGAACGAGATCCGCGAGCTGAAGGGCAACTTCGAGATCCGCAGCGCCAGCCTCCTTCTCGGCATCATCAGCTCGCAGATCGAGCCCGTCGTGCAGGCGAACAAGGGCCTCAGCCGCGAACTCGCCGAGCAACTCATCTCGATGCGTTCCGCGTTGATGATCCAACTGCCGCTGAAGGAGGACATCCTCAACGTCCTCGAAGCGGTCACTCTCGCGAAACGCGTCGACAAGAAAGACATCTGGGCAGACCGCTCCGTGACACTTCCGGCCAAGGCCCCGTTGAACAATGTCGTCGTCGGCGTCTGGGATTCCGGCGTCGACACGGGCATCTTCAAGAACCAGCTCTTCACCAATCCGCGCGAGAAGGCCAATGGCAAGGACGACGACAACAACGGCTTCGTGGACGACGTGAACGGCATCGCCTTCGACCTCCACGCCAACCGCGTTCCCGAACTCCTCGTCCCCTTGGGCGAAGCCGCCAAACGCTCCGGCGAACTCAAGGCCGACATGAAGGGCCTTCTCGACCTCCGCGCCTCCATCGACAGCGCGGAAGCCTCCGCGCTCAAGAAGAAGCTCGCCGCCATAGAACCCTTCAAGGTGAAGGGGTTCATGGAAGACCTCGGTCTCTTCGGCAACTACGCCCATGGCACCCACGTCGCCGGCATCGCCGTCGCGGGCAATCCCTTCGCCCGAATCCTCACCGCCCGCATCACCTTCGACTACCACGCCATTCCCGAGAAGCCGACCGTCGAGCAATCACGGAAGAATGCAGAAGCCGCGCAGGCCACCGTCGACTACTTCAAGGCGAACAACGTCCGCGTGGTCAACATGAGCTGGGGTGGCAGCCTCAAGGATGTCGAAGAAGCGCTCGAAGCCAACGGCGCAGGCACCGACGCCAAGGACCGCGCCGCCATGGCTCGCGAGATTTTCCAGATCGAGAAGCTCGGCTTGACCAAGTCCCTCGCCAGCGCGCCCGGCATCCTCTTCATCGCGGCCGCCGGCAATTCGAACAACGACGCCGAGTTCGACGAGATGATCCCGTCGGCCATCCGCCTGCCGAACCTCATCACGGTGGCCGCCGTGGACAAGGCGGGCGACCAGGCGCCCTTCACCAGCTTCGGCCCGACGGTCATCGGCTATGCGAATGGCTACGAGGTCGAGAGCTACATTCCCGGCGGCGAGAAGATGAAGTTCAGCGGCACCTCCATGGCCGCGCCGCAGACCGCGAACCTTGCGGGCAAGCTCTACGCCATCGACCCGAGCCTGACACCCGGTGAAACCATCTCCCTCATCCGCCGCGGCAGCGACGCCTCGCCGTCCGATCCCCGCATCAAGCTCATCAACCCCAAACGCACCGTCGAACTCCTCGACCAGCGCATGGCGGAGAAGTGAGCCTAAAGGCAACGACGATCAACGCTATCAACTACGTGGCCGATTCCGTGTCCGCCGAAGGAGGACAAAGACGATTCCAGCAACGCAGGCGGCGCCCACACCAGCCATCCACCAACGTGAAGTGTCCGCATGGGTGGTCTCTACTTCCGCCATCACAACAGGCATCGTGGCTGGATTGGCCATGTTCGTGTCGTTGGTCTTGAGAGGCGCTTCCCCGAGGAGGTGTGGCCAACGTTGGCGGAAGAAGTTGGTCGTGCTCTCGTTTGCCCGTTGGATTCTCTCACGCTCTGCCGGTGTTTTAGCCGTGGCAGGATCGATCAAACTCGCCTCGATCGGCATCGCGACCGCGCTAGTCGGAGGCCATCCTGCATTGGTGGAGACGAGACTTGATGGAAGATCGAATTCCACCGCTCCCGAAAGTAAATCGATCGTCTCAAGAGACTGCAATATGGGGGGCATGGTCTCGGATATCTTCATCTGAGCGGAAACGAGTAAATGATACACCCCGGCGCCGGTTACCCGGAGATACTTGGAAACATTGAACCGAATCGTTGACACATATCCGGGCCCGATCACATACGGCGGAGCCAAAACAAATCCTTGGTTAAGAGAAACGTTCAGATCGCGAAAGTTGATAAAGGCGATCCGCCCCCCATTCATCGTCCCACCGCCGAGAGTCACGTAATCAGGGCCCGCTCCGCTCAAAAACACTCCGTTGGTGCCGGTGTTCCTAAGTTGAACGTAGCCAATCAAAATTTTCTGCCCTTCAAGATCCTCCCATTGCATGCACAACCCAAGCTCCAGTCCATGCACAGCGCTCCCGAATTTGGTGGCAAGGGGTGGAACGTCCTCTGGAACAATCAACCGCGCCACAGGACCGGCTCGCAAATCATATGCTGCCGAGGCGAGCCACAGCATTGCAAAGACGGCCCATGAGACAGAGCGACGAATCATCCTCAACCAATGTGTTGTTCGCGTCACAAACTCTGCGGCTACTTTTTCAGGTGCTTCGCCAGAAACTGCCGCACCTTCTCGTTGATCTCCGGGCCGCCGAACCCGTGGCCGGCGCCTTTGACGACGTGGAAGGCCACGTCAACGCCGGCCTTCTTCAGCGCGGCTTCGAGGAGTTCGCTCTGGTTCAGCGGCACGGTCGAATCTTTGTCGCCGTGCAGGATGAGGAACGGCGGATCGTCGGCCGTGACGTAGGTGATCGGATTGGCCCGCGCCGCCTTGGCCTTGTTCTGCTGCACCGCGCCGCCGATGAGCTCGGACTCGGGCGAATCGGGCGCGTCGTGCTTGATCGTGCTGGGGAACTTGCCCATCTGCGTGAAGTCCGTCGGGCCGAAGAAGTCGACGACAGCCTGCACGCGGCTGGAGACGCCGGGGTTCGCGCCGGTGTCGAACTCCTTCACGTCGCCTGACGTCCCCAGCAACGCCACGAGGTGTCCCCCCGCCGAGCTGCCCCACGCGGCGATGCGGTCGGGATTGTAGCCGTGGTCCTTCGCGTGGACGCGCAGCCAGCGGATGGCCGCCTTGCAGTCCTCGATCTGCGCGGGGAAGACAGCGTGCTGGCTCAGGCGGTAATTGATGCTGGCGACGGCGTAGCCCTCCTCGACGAAGATCTGGGCGGGTGTGCGGTCCTTGTCGCCCTGCTTCCAAGCGCCGCCGTGGACCCAGACGATGAGCGGGGCATTGGTGGCGTTCTTCGGGAGGTAGAGGTCGAGCTTCTGGCGCGGATGGCCGTTGGCCACGTAGGCGAGATCGCGAAGGACCTTTCCGTCGGTCTGCCGGGCCTCGGCGGCGGCACGCATCTTCCTCCGCACCTCCGCGGGCGACGCGATCGGCATGCGTTCGGCCTCGTCACGGGACTGGGGCTTGGGATCGGCTGCCATGCTTGGTCGTGCCAACAGGAGTGCAGCCAGAAAGAGAAAGCAAAGCGGCTTCATGGATACCGCCAAGGACGACCCCGAAGCGGGTTCGTTTACCAGCGCAAATTCAGTGGATCCGGAACGTCTTCATGGCTCCGTCGAACGCGAGGAGCATCCGCGGGCCGCCTTCGCGGGTGTGCGATGCGGTGAGCATGAACTTGTCGTCGCCCTCGCCGGGAAAAAGGTAGAAGGCGTGCCAGAGCTTCTGGCCGTCCAATTCGCTGAAGACGATCCACCGCCGGCCCTTCAGCCCGGCCGTCGTGGTGAAGCTGCATTCCTCCTGGAGCGTCGCGCCGGGCATGAGCTTGCCGATGCTGTGCTTGCTGCGCTCGGCGTATCCGTCGAAACGCAATGGCGCCCGTTCGCGGGAGGTGGCGATGTTCGGGGCGAATCCGAGCAGGGCTCGCCCTGATGCCACGAGATACTTGCCCGACCGGGAATTGACCGCCGACCAGCCACGGGGCATCCGGTAGGCGAACCCGCCGTTCTGATCCACCAACTCGTCACCCAACTCGCTCGCCTCGGCCGAGGACAACGACGGCAATCTCCCCGTGGGGCTGGGGGAATCGGCCTCACCGCAGCCGGGGACGAGACTCAGGATGGCGGCCACCAAGACGGTTAGAGGATATTTCGGGTTCACTGTCATCGCATCGGGTCAAATGATCGATCGGTCCACCCGGTTCATCGTAGTAATCGCTGCACCACTTGAACCGGTCTTCGGTAAATCCAGACGCGACTAAGCGGGTCCAGGCCGGATTTCGGATGTCTCCAAGGTCAATTTCGGCGATTTGACACCTCGTAGCGCGATGCCCATTGTCCCCGCCCCTATGAACAAGACTCCAAACGTGGCTGTCATCGGCGCCACTGGGGCCGTCGGCCAAGAGCTCGTGAAGCTCCTGCATGAACGCAGGTTTCCTGCGGCCTCAATCAGACTTTTCGCGTCGGCCCGTTCCGCCGGCAAAACCGTCGAAGTGGCCGGCAAGAAGTTCACCATCGAGGAAGCCAAACCGGGCGTGTTCACCGGCATCGACATCGCGTTCTTCGCCGCCGGAGGGTCTGTCACCCGCTCGCTCGCGCCTGATGCCGTCAAGGCCGGATGCCTGGTGATCGACAAGAGTTCGCACTACCGGATGGACCCGGCCGTGCCGCTCGTCATCCCCGAGATCAACCCCGAGCAGCTCAAGAACCACAAGGGCATCATCGCCAACCCGAACTGCTCCACCGCCGTCACGCTCATGGCGCTGTGGCCGCTGCACAAGGCCTTCGGTCTGAAACGCTATTTCGCCGCGACCTACCAGTCCGTTTCCGGCACCGGCGCGGAAGCCGTGCAGGAACTCGATTCCCAGGTCCACGCCTACGCCAAGGGCGAAGCCATCACGAAGAAGGTCTATCCCTACCAGATCGCCTTCAATGTCATCCCGCAGGTCGATTCCTTCGGCCCGAACGGCTACACCGGCGAAGAGACGAAGATGATGGAAGAGAGCCGGAAGATCATGGGCCTGCCCAATCTCAAGGTCTCGGCCACGACCGTCCGAGTGCCCGTAGTCCGCGCGCACTCTATCGCAATCAACGCCGAGTTCGAAAGGCCCGTCAGCGTCGAAGCCGCCCGCGCGGCCATCGCGGCATTCGCCGGTGCCGAACTCGTCGATGATCCGGCGAACCGCGTCTATCCCACGCCGCTTGATTTCACGCGCAAGGTGAAGTGCGGCGTCGGCCGCATCCGCATCGACACCGCTCTGGACAACGGCCTCGCCCTCTGGGTCAGCGGCGACAACCTGTGGAAAGGCGCCGCGCTAAACGCCGTCCAAGTCGCGGAACAGCTGCTCAAGTAGGCCCGCATCAATTGAAATTCAAAGCAATACGGCCCGGCGGAATCATCCCGCCGGGCCGTATTGTTTGCAGCGGCTTGAACCCTCAGCGGGAAGCCGTCGTCGCAGTCACGTCGAAGCACGCGCCTTCCTTTGTGCTTCGCACGTAGATGCGCCCTTCGGACAGCGCCGGGTGCGACCAGCATTTTCCATCGAGGACATCGGCTCGGGATTTCTCCTTGTAAGCGGATGGGGTCGCTTCGACGAGGACGAGCTCTCCCTTGTCGCTGAGGGCGACGATGTCACTGCCGGCGATGATGACGTTGCCGGGGCCGAATCCAGCCTGCTCCCACTTCACCTTGCCGGTAGCGAGCTCGACGCACTTCAACGGGCCGTTGCCGTATTCCTTGAAGCTGAACATGCCGTAGAGATGCCCGTCCTTGTAGACCGGCGTGCTCCAGTGATTCGCAAGGGGTTTATTGCCGGTGATGCGATACAGCTGCTCGGTGCTCCAAGTGGAGCCTTTCTGATTCACGCGGAAAGCCGCCGCGCCGACGCCGTATCCAGCCGAGCAATATACGATGTCGCCGCCGACCACGGGGGCCGAAGCGGTCGAGACGTTGAAGGGGAAGGACTGCTTCCAAAGGAGCGCTCCATCCTTGGGTGAAACGGAAACCAGCCCGGACTGGGTGAAGAAGATGATCTGGCGAACGCCATGAATAGTGGCGGGGACAGGATTCGCGTGGGTCATCTTTTCATCGTGAAACTGCCACACGGTCTTGCCCGTCATCTTGTCGATGCCGAGAAGCGATTGACCGGCACCGCCACCGGCGACGAACACCAAGTCGCCTTCCACCAAGGGCGAAGCGGCATTCTTCCAGGTGATGTTTCGGCCGGCATGTTCCTTGATGATTTCGCGCTTCCAGAGCTGCTTGCCCGTCTTGGCATCCAAGCAACCAAGCACCAGATCGGCCGTGAGGATGTAAACCTTGTCCCCATCAAGCGTCGGAGTCGACCGGGGCCCATCTCCTCCCTTATTGTCAGAAGTCCCGTCATTGGCCCCGCCGTCATACTTCGCCGGATTGAACGATGTGCTCCAAATCTCTTTCCCGTTGTTCGCATCCAAGGCGACGCACGTTTCGAGCGGAACTCCATCAACGTTCTTGGTCACCAGCGTAAACACCTTCCCGTCTTTTACGGAGAATGAACTAAACCCGGCTGCAGTGGGGACTTTCCACACCTGCTTGGGCCCCTTCGCGCTCCACGGCGCGACGGAAACTCCCGGCACAGTGCCATCCACCATCGAACCACGCACGTTGGGCCAGTCGGCGTGCGAGGACAGCGAGCCGATGAGAAACGAACCAGTCAGGACCAGAGAACCGAAACTAGATTTCATGGAGTGATGCATAGGATAAGTCGCGCATTTTGCAACCTCACGCATGGAGACGACCGCCATCTTGGAATGCCCTGCCGTGCAACCGCTCCCGAAGAACACGAATACGAGACGGCGCCAATCGTCCAACCACGTGAACGGGCTTGTGAAACATTTCACAAAGGACTTGCGACACCTTAGGTGGCCGCTAGCTTAACCCGGCGAAAGTCTAAAAAAGATTCTATGAACAAGTCATCCACCGTCCTGACCTTGGCCCTGATTGCGGCCGTTCCCAGCCTGATCGCCGCCGACCTTACCGGCAAAGTTTCCCTCAAAGGCACTCCTCCAGCTGCGGCCCAGCAGCCGATGAAGGAAAACATGTGCGGCAATCCTGAAGCCTATGTCATCAAGAGCCGCCAGTTCGTGGTCGGCAA